>Ga0302320_10026129_pt1 | contig 11318 bp, 3 predicted proteins | sample Bog_T0_3_FD_202130 | JGI IMG/M metagenome (GOLD analysis project Ga0302320, IMG submission 202130) | Peat permafrost microbial communities from Stordalen Mire near Abisko, Sweden - Bog_T0_3 | ecosystem: Environmental > Terrestrial > Soil > Wetlands > Peat | place: Sweden: Abisko, Stordalen Mire... | reverse complement strand
TAACGGCAACCGAGTTGTCGGCCCATCCGGTTACCGTGGCCAGTGTCGAGCCAAAGTAAACAGCGCTGGTTCCCTGAGTCGCGCCAAACGATGCATTTCCCAATGCGCCGCCCGGCATAATGGTCACAGAACTGCCAGCGATTCCCGATGCTGGACTGAGCCATGAGATAACCGGCACTGGCAACTTGACGGTGAATGCGAGGGGAGTGGATGAGACCAGGGTGCCTGTGGCGTTGGTTCCGGTGATAGTGACCGTGGAAGTTCCAACCGTAGCTGTGCTGGTGGCCGAGAACGTCACGACACTGGTCGAGGTTGCAGGGTTGGTGCCGAAGACGGCAGTTACGCCCGCGGGCAGACCGGCTGCGGAAAGAGTCAAACTGCTGGTGAACGGACTCACGTCGGTAATCGTGATGGTGTCGGTTCCGGTGCCGCCTTGGGTAATTGCCAGAGAAGACGGCGAAGGCACCAGCGTAAAGCTTCCGCTAGCTTGTGCCGGGGCGCTGCAAACCGTTCCATTGATTGAGAACGATATGGGTATCTGATTGGAGACTCCGTTCCAGATACCGTCAAAACCGATGTTGGTTGCAAAAGCGCCGGGTGCTACAGCGCCGTTGTAACTTTCGCTACCAACAGATACATTTGCGCCGCTCTGAGTTTCCACGCCGTTCCAGAAAGACGAAATCGTCTGCCCGTTGGCGAAGGCCCAGGTCAGCGTCCAACTGGTCCATGCGGTTGTTCCCGTATTGCCCAGAACAAATGCTCCTCCGAAGGTAGTTGGGCTCTGTGCTGAAACCGTGTAAAGAACGCTGCACGCAAATCCAGTGCCGGTGCCGGATGAGACGGTAATGCTAACAGCGCTAGAAGTGCTGGTCGCATAAGTCGCCGATCCGCCGTAGACCGCCGTCAGCGAGTCAGTCCCCGCTGCCGCGAATGAAGTCGCAAGCGTCGCCACGCCAGAGGCCAAAGTTCCGGTTCCGAGCGATGTAGCCCCCGAATAAAAGGTGACTGTGCCGGTAGCCGCTGCAGGCGCAACCGTGGCAGTCAGCGTGACGCTGGCGCCAACCGTTGGCGTGGTGGTTGATGCAGTCAGCGAAGTGGTCGTGGCCGTCTTGGTGGCTACGCTGACCGTCACTGAAACGGCACTCGATGTGCTGGTCGCATAGGTCGTCGATCCAGCGTATACAGCAGTCAGCGAATAGCTTCCGGCCGTCGCGAACGAAGTTGCAAGCGTCGCCTTGCCCGAACTCAGTGTTCCGGTTCCGAGCGAGGTCGTGCCCGAATAAAAGGTGACTGTTCCGGTAGCTGTTGTAGGCGCAACAGCGGCAGTCAGTGTGACGCTGGCGCCAACTGTTGGCGTGGTGGTGGATGCAGTGAGCGTGGTGGTCGTGGCCGTCTTGGTGGCTGCGCTGACCGTTTCTGAAACGGCACTCGATGTGCTGGTTGCATAGGTCGTCGATCCAGCGTATATGGCGGTCAACGAGAAGCTTCCGGCCGTCGCGAACGAAGTTGCAAGCGTCGCCTTGCCCGAACTCAGTGTTCCGGTTCCGAGCGAGGTCGTGCCCGAATAAAAGGTGACTGTTCCGGTAGCTGTTGTAGGCGCAACAGCGGCAGTCAGCGTGACGCTGGCGCCAACCGTTGGCGTGGTGGTGGATGCAGTCAGCGTAGTGGTCGTGGCCGTCTTGGTGGCTGCGCTGACCGCTATTGAAACGGCACTCGATGTGCTGGTCGCATAGATCGTCGATCCAGCGTATACGGCGGTCAGCGAGTAGGTTCCGGCCGTCGCAAACGTGGTTGCAAGCGTTGCCTTGCCCGAACTCAGCGTTCCGGTTCCGAGCGAGGTCGTGCCCGAATAGAAGGTAACTGTTCCGGTGGCCGCTGTAGGCGCAACCGTGGCAGTCAGCGTGACGCTGGCGCCAACCGTTGGCGTGATGGTGGAGGCAGCCAGCGCGGTGGTCGTGGCGGTCAACAGCGCGCCGCAGGTGACGCCGTTGACTGCAAACGAAGTGGGCACGGCATTTGTAGTTCCGTTCCATGTGCTGTTGAATCCGATGCCGACTACATTGCCGCCAGCGGCCACGCTGCCGTTGTAGCTCAGATTCTTTACCGTCACGTTGGCTCCGCTCTGGGTTTCCGTGCCGTCCCAGAGAGAGGTAATAGTTTGCCCGTTGGCAAAAGTCCAGGTCAGTGTCCAGCTTGTCCAGGCTGTTGTTCCCGTGTTGTCGATGGTGATGGCCGCGCCAAAGGCGCTGGAGTTTTGCGGCGTAATCGTGTAGATGACTTTGCACGCAGTTTGGGCCGCCACGGTGGATACTAGAATAATCGCTGCTGCCAGGATGATCCCGCAAGCACGAAGGATACGGTGCTTCATGATACGCTCCTTTATTTGACGCCGTCGTTCTGCGAAAATCCCTGCATGGGGGAGGGTCGGGACGCAGCGTGTTTTTAAGTAAGTCAAGGTTGAAAGTTAGTCCGGAAGCGGGGCAATAGTGCTCCGCTTCCGGACTAAGCAAATGGTTATTGTTACTGCGTGGTGTAAGTTACTGGCGTCAATGCCGGTGTGCAGGCACTCACGCAGCTTGTGGGATACGTGAATGAGTAGATGCGTCCACTGTTAATCAACGTGTTGGTCACATCGAAGACCTGTATCTCATACGAAGTTCCACCAGGAACAGTGGGTCCGGCAATGTAATCGTCGCCCAGGTCGGCATCCATGACTGCCGCGGTCCATACCCCGTTTTGCAGGTACTGCACACCGTGAATGCCATTCGGCAAATGGGTAATGGAAATTGCGGACCAGTACGGGCTTGCGCCGTTCAGGAATCCGATGTTGATATCTCCCGTGTAATTCGGATACGGCTCGAAATACCAGTGAAGCTGGCGATTGTTCCAGTAGTTTGGATAAATCGCACCAGCTGGAGCACCATTGATCGTGTAGTTGTCCAGCGCGGCCTGTGCCTGGTCAAGGTGATAAGGATCGTCACGGCACCATGAGTTTTCGTCCTGGCAACTGTCGGCAACAACCAGATCGAGTTCTGCGCCGGTGAATTGGTCGGCTTCCCATCCCAGGCCGCCGCGGCAGAACGACAAGTCCTGATTGCCGTCGTTGGTGCCGTTGCAGTTGTCGCCCATGGTGATATGTACCCAGCGTCCGCAATTCAGACCGTTGTTCCATAGGCCGATATCGGCGGCGTAGGTCGAGGGGATAGGACGGCTCAAAGTCAGTGTGTAGTTACCAGGATCGTTCTGGACATTGAGGGCAACAAAGTTTTGCGAGTCGATGTTCGCTTGCGGTACGCCGCATCCGCCATACGGTCCACCAAGCGCTGTGAACCAGGTTCCGTTGCCGGTGTATTGCACTGGTGAGGGAGCAGTGGCGGAAATTGTGAATGGAACCGCATTACTCGCAACGCCACTCACGACCGCAGTCACATTGTAGGTGCCAGCCGCAAGGCTTGGTACCGTAACGGCAATGGAGTCGACGGTCCAGGTAGTCACAGTGGCCGCCGTGGTGCCAAAGTTAATGACGCTTGATCCCTGTGTCGATCCAAAGGATGTCCCGATACCCGGCATAACTGTGAAGGTACTGCCAGCGATACCGACGGCCGGACTGACCCATGCAATCTGTACTTGGGGAGCCGAAGAAACGGTAAGTGCGATGCTGGTGGTTGCCAGCAGAGTCCCGGAGGATGTTCCGGTTGACGTTCCTTGAATGCTGATCGTAACTGTGCCAACGGTCGCCGAACTGGTGGCAATGAGCGATAGCACACTGGAATTGGTGGTGGGATTGACACTCCACGAAGCAGTCACTCCGGAGGGCATCCCGGATGCGGTAAGAGTCACAGCACCGGTGAATCCTCCCACGTCTGTCACATTGATGGTGTCGGTGCCGCCGGCGTTCAGGCCGATTGTCAATGCCGCGGCGGTCGGCGCAATCGTAAAGCTCCCTGTTCCCGAACCTGCCGTTACCGTGAGCGCAATGGTGGTGCTCGTGGTCAGCGTACCGGAAGTGCAAGTGATGGTTATGGTGGATGTTCCTACTGTAGCCGTACTGCTGGCCGTCAGTGTAAGCACACTGGTCGTGGTGACCGGGTTGGTGCCAAGCACGGCGGATATTCCAACCGGGGAACCCGATACGGAACAAGTCACGCTGCCTGTAAACGGGCTAACGTCCGTAACTGTGAGGGTGTCAGTGCCGCTAGCGCCTTGAGCGATCGACAGTGCCGCAGCCGAGGGCTTGATCGAGAAGCTTCCCCCTTGAGTCACCGTGAGCGCGATGGTGGTGGTTGAAGTCAATGTGCCGGAGGTTCCAGTGACTGTGACCGTGCTGGTTCCGAGCGTGGCCGTGGCGCTGGCCGTCAATGTAAGTACGCTGGTGCTGGTTGCGGGGTTGGTGGCGAAGGTGGCAGTTACGCCCGAAGGCAGGCCCGAGGCCGCAAGTGTTACAGAGCCGGCAAATGGGCTCACGTCGGTAATTGTGATAGTGACAGTGCAGCTGGTGCCCTGAGGAATAGAACAAGAGGTCACCGAGGGCTTGAGCGTGAAGCTGCCCGTCGATGAAACCACGGTGATCGCCACCGTAGTGCTTGCGGTGGTTGTGCCGGAGGTTCCGGTAATGGTCGCAGTCGCGATTCCAACCGTAGCAGTGGCAGTGGCTGTGCATGTCATTACGCTGGTCGTCGAGGTTGCCGGGTTCGGAGCAAAGGTGCAAGTGACTCCGGTGGGCAGACCCGTGATGGCAAGCGTTACACTGCCGGTAAATCCGCCCGTGTCGGTTACGGTGATGGTGTCGGTCGCGGTCTTGCCCTGAGTAATGGACAGAGCAGGCGCTGCAAGCGTAAAGCCAGGCTTGGCGGTGACCGTAAGTGCAATGGTGGTGGTTGCGCTCAAGGTGCCGGAGGTTCCTGTAATGGTGATGGTGCTCGTCGCTGCCGTCGCCGTGCTGGCAACCGTCAGTGTGAGCACACTGGTCGTGGTGGCTGGGTTAGTCGCAAACGCCGCGGTGACGCCAGTCGGCAGACCCGAAGCGGCAAGAGTTACGTTGCCGGTGAATGGGCTCACGTCCGTAACTGTGATAGTGTCGGTGCCGCTGGCGCCTTGTGCTATCGACAGAGTTGCAGCTGAGCGGGAAAGCGTAAAGCTGCCACCCGAAGTCACTGTAAGCGCAATGGTGGTGGTTGCGGTTAGTGTGCCGGAGGTTCCAGTAACGGTAACTGTCGAACTTCCAACCGTGGCTGTGCTGGAGGCTGTCAGCGTCAGCACACTGCTTCCAGTCGTAGGATTTGTGCCGAAGGCGGCAGTTACGCCGGCAGGCAGGCCGGATGCGGCAAGAGTTACACTGCCGGCAAATGGGCTCACGTCCGCTACCGTGATGGTATCGGTTCCGCTGGCGCCTCGCGCAATCGACAATGAAGCCGCTGAAGGCGAAAGCGTGAAGCTCCCTGTCGCCGCGCCGCAGGTCGTTCCGTTGATGGCGAAAGAAGTAGGCACGGCATTGGTGACGCCGTTCCAGGTACCGTTGAAGCCCACGCCGCTGACAGTGCCGCCCGCTGCAACGCTGCCGTTGTAAGGCTCATTTTTCACGGTCACAGCGGCGCCGCTCTGCGTTTCAATTCCATTCCAGAGAGACGTTATAGTCTGCCCATTGGCGAAGGTCCAAGTCAGCGTCCAGCTTGTCCAGGCTGTCGTTCCTGTGTTTTGGATAGTGAGTGCCGCGCCGAAAGCGCTGGTATTTTGCGGTGAAATTGTATAAGTGACTTTGCAAGCAGTTTGGGCTGCTGCAGTGGATGCCAGAACAATCGCTGCTGCCAGGATTATCCAGCAAGCACGAAGAAATTTGTACTTCATGGTACGCTCCTCATTCTGACGCTTGCGGCCCAGACCTAAGCTGGTACGCAGCGGTTACAAGGTGATTTTGTTGAGGTACGAGCGTTGAACTCCTACCTATTTCCGTAATTAAGCGGTTCGTTCTTTCAAAACTGCATCCGAGGCCGCGTCGCAAAGATACGCTGCCATGGAGTTATCGTTAGAAGCCGCCCGGAATCGGAGCGGCTAAGCTCCGATTCCGTGCTCGACAAACTACGCGCCTACTTTACTGCGGTTACAGCGGCAGCGACGGCAGGTTGAGAGGTGGTGTAAGTTACCTGTGTAAACGGCGGCAGGCAAGCATCCACTGGGCAGCTTGATGGGAACGAGAATGAGTAAATGCGCCCGCTGTTGATCGGCTGGTTGGTAATATCCAGCACCTGGATCTCATAAAGCGACCCTCCGGTCACCGTGGGAGCAATAACAAAATCTTCGCCCAAGTCGCCATCCATCACGGCCGGAATCCATGCACCGTTGGAGTAGTAATTTACTCCGTGAATGCCGTTTTGCAAGTGAGTGATCGAAATAGCTCCCCAGGTAACACTGGCGCTGGTAATAAAACCAATGTTGATGTCGCCCGAATATTGGGGGGCTTCCTCGAAATACCAGCTGATCTGGCGATTTTGCCAGGAGTTGGGGAACATGTCCCCAACAGGCACGCCGTTGAGTTCGAACAAATTCAGCGACCCCTGCGCCAAATCGAGGTGATAGGCATCGTCGCGGCACCATGCGTTTCCGTCCTGGCAACTGTCGCCAACAACCATATCGAGTGATGCGCCAGTGAATTGGTCCGTGACCCAACCGTCAGCGCCCTGGCAGAAGGGATAGCCGGCCGCGCCATTGTTGATGCCGCTGCAGAAGTCATCGATAGTCACATGCACATAACGTCCGCAGTTGGCTCCGTTTTCGAAGAAGCCAATATAGGCCAGGTTTGCCCCGCTAATCGGGCGAGGGAAGTACGTGGTGTAGTTGCCCGGTGTGTTCTGAACATTCAGGGCAACAAAGTTTTGCGTGTCGAGGTTTGCCTGGGGTACGCCGCAGCCGCCATACGGCTGGCCCAGCGAACTGAACCAGGTGGAGTTGCCAGTGTTCATGCTGGGGTTGGGTACAGCGGCGGTAATCGTGAACGGCAACGGATTGCTGGTTACGCCGCTCGTTGTTACGGTCACGTTGTAGCTGCCCGCGGCCAAACTTGGAACCGTGACCACAATGGCGTTATCCACCCATGCCGTGACGGTGGCCGCCGTTGTGCCAAAGTAAACCTCGCCCGTGCCCTGCGCCGCCCCTACGCTCATGCCGATGCCAACGGGCATGATGGTCATGGAACTGCCAGCGATGCCGGCAGCCGGGCTGACCCATGCAATCTGCAACGGGGATGCGGCAACCGTGAGGGCAATGGTGGTGGTTTTAACAAGTGTGCCGGAGGTTCCGGTGACGGTGATGTTATAAGCTCCGGCAGTTGCCGTGCTTGCGGCTGTCAGCGTCAGTACGCCGGTGATAGTGGCGGAGTTGGTGTTGAACGACGCTGTGACTCCGGTCGGCAATCCCGATGCGGTAAATAAAACATTGCCGCTGAATGGGCTCACATCGGTAATTGCGATGGTGTCGGTTGCGGTATATCCCGGCAGAATATTCAGAGTGGCCGGTGACGGCGCCAGCGTAAAGCTTCCCGCGGTATTCACGGTGAGGCCAACGTCGGTAGTTGAGGTCAGTGAGCCGGAGGTGCCGGTGATGGTGATTGTGTAAACTCCGGCTACAGCCGAACTGCTGGCTGTCAGCGTGAGCACACTCTTCCCAGTGGTGGGGTTGGAAGAGAAGGCCGCCGTTACGCCGCCTGGTAATCCGTTCAATCCGGATGCGGATAGAGTTACACTGCCCGCGAATCCATTCACATCCGTTACTGTGATTGTGTCGGTTGCAGTGCTCCCCTGGGCCACTGTCAGACTGGTAGCCGAAGATGCGATCGAGAAGTTCGGCGTTGTCGCAACACCACAGGCCGATCCATTGATTGCGAAGCCCGTGGGCACCGCGTTGGTGACACCGTTCCATAGGCCGTTGAACCCGACTCCGGTAAGGCTGCCGCCAACTGGGACGCTGCCGTCGTAGCTCAGGTTAGTCAATGTCACCTTCGCGCCGCTCTGTGTCTCCGCTGCGTTCCAGATTGACGAGATCGTTTGCCCATTGGCGAAGGTCCAGGTCAGCGTCCAACTGGTCCAGGCGGTGGTTCCCGTATTGTTGATGATGACCGAGCCTCCGAAGGCTGTGGAGCTCTGCGGAATGATCGTGTAGACGATACTGCAAGCGGAGCTGGACGACGCGGCCGTAACGGTGAGCACAATGGTAGTGCTTGCCGTCACCGTGCCGGAGGTTCCGGTGATGGTGACCGTTGCCGTGCCAACCGTGGCCGTGCTGCTGGCCGTCAGTGTAAGCGCGCTGGTTGTGGTGGCGGGGTTGGTGGCAAATGTCGCTGTGACGCCGCTGGGCAGGCCGGTGGCAGCAAGAGTCACGCTGCCAGTAAATCCATTCAAATCCGTAACCGTGATGGAACTGGGGGCGCTGAGGCCTTGGGCAATCGACACGGTTGGCGCCAAGGGCGTCAGCGTGAAGGTTGGCGTCGGCTTGGCGCTGACAGTTACGGCGATGGTCGTGGATGCGGTCAAGGTTCCCGATGTACCGGTAATGGTCACCGTAGCCGTACCGACCGTGGCCGTTGCGCTGGCCGTGAAAGTCAGTGCGCTGGTCGCCGTTGTGGGATTAGTGCCGTACGCAACAGTGACACCACTGGGCAGGCCGGTTGCGGCCAGAGTTACGCTGCCAGTGAATCCGCCTGCATCCGTCACCGTGATGGTGTCGGTTGCGGTGCTGCCCTCCGTGACTGCCAAAGTGGAAGCTGAAGGCGCAAGCTTGAAGCTAGGCACTACCGCGGTCACAACGGTGAGCGCGATCGTCGTGGTTGCCGTCAGCGTTCCAGAGGTTCCCGTGATAGTCACTGTTGAGCTTCCGGCGGTAGCAGTGCTGCTGGCCGCTAGGGTGAGTACGCTGGTCGCAGTGGTCGGGTTGGTGGCGAATGCTGCCGTTACGCCGCTCGGCAATCCGGATGCGGTAAGAGTCACGCTGCCGGTGAATCCGCCCACGTCCGTTACTGTGATCGTGTCAGTCGCGCTGCTGCTCTGCGTAACAGACAAAGTGGACGCCGAGCGCGCAAGCGTAAAGCTCGCTGGTGTCTTGGCAACAACGGTCAGTGCAATGGTTGCGGTTTCTATTATGGAGCCGGAGGTTCCGGTAATGGTGACCGTGGATGTTCCTACCGTGGCCGTGCTGCTGGCCGTTAGCGTCAGTACGCTGGTGCCGGTGGCGGGGTTGGTCCCGAATGCCGCCGTTACGCCCGTGGGCAATCCGGATGCGGCCAGAGTCACGCTGCCGGAGAAAGGACTGACGTCTTTTATCGTGAGAGTGTCAGTGGCGCTGCTGCCCTGGGTAACTGAAAGTGAGGAGGCCGATGGGGTAAGCGTGAAGCTGCCGGTTGTGGCGCTGCCGCAGGTATTCCCGTTGACCGCAAATGATGTGGGCACAGCGTTGGTGACACCATTCCAGGTGCCGTCAAAACCTATTCCGCTGGTACTGGCGCCGGCTGCAAGGCGGCCATTGTAAGTTTCGCTGCTCACCGTAACGTTGGCGCCGCTCTGGGTTTCTATACCGTTCCAGAATGATGTAATTGTCTGCCCATTGGCGAAGGTCCAGGTGAGAGTCCAACTGGTCCAGGCAGTAGTTCCCGAATTGGTGATGGTGATGGTGCCTCCGAATGCGCCGGAGTTTTGTGGTGCGATTGCGTAGACAACACTGCACGCTGTTTGAGCCTCAACGCGCGGTGCAACAAAGGTTAGAAGCAGAGCTGCGAGTACGGCAAAGTACCCGAACAAACGGTGAGCGCGTAAACGCTCACATGGGGGGAGGCACTGCTGAAACATGAATTCTCCTTTACATCACACAACTCGCTTGCATCACTCAATGCTTGAGCGTTATTTGCAGCATGATGCCGATATAGGGGCCATACCCGGCGAGCCAGAGTGATGATCGAGACCCGTGACGGGAGATTGCGCGAGTTTTTAAACGACGAACAATCGAAGAATGGGAAGAAAAGGGAATCAGAGGAAATGGTATTTGCTTCTCTGGAGCGCTAAAACACAGAATTATTAAAAGAATGTGAAGCTTACCCAATTGGAATGCGATCTTCAGCCAGAACATGGCAGGGATTACGTACCAATTCTGACCGTTCCAGACGCGGTAAAAAACTATTAACCAAGGAATTTGTCACATTGGACAACAGTATTCGATCAAAAAATGCGTATTCGTAACGGCAGGAAGAATACTAGAACGATTAAAAGGAAAGGAAAAGTTACCACGGTAATATTACTGTGATAATCAGCAAAGCTCTTGCTCGAATAGCTTTGCTGGCTTTCAATACGCTGAATATTCCTGCCTGATTGCGACTCGATGCCCCAGACATATCAACGAGATACAACTGAGAACAGGGAATTGCCGGGAAGGTAGACTGAGATGCTTGAGCCCCGTTCTTGATATTTCTAGATATGGATCAGCCCACGCTGTAAAGCCGTGACCACCGCTTGAGTGCGATCGCTTGCATTCAGGCGCATCAGAATGACGCTCACATGGCACTTGACCGTAGCCTCGGTGATGCCCAGCTTGACGGCTATCTCGCGGTTTGAATTGCCCTTGGCCACCAATCCAAGCACCTCGCGCTCCCGGTTGCTGAGGCTTGAGTCGGGAGTGCGCGAAGTGAGTGCCTGGGAGACGGGCGGAGGAAGATAGCGGCCGCCGCCGTGGACCTTCTTTACAGCGTTTACCAGCATTTCCTGAGGCATGCCTTTGACCAGGTACCCAGTGGCACCAGCCTCCATGGCTTGAAAAATATCTTCGTCGCCTTCATAGGTGGTGAGAATGATAAAACGCGCTCTGGGCGACTGGGCGCGAATGCGGCGTATGGTCTCAACGCCGCTGATGCCGGGCAGGCGCAGATCCATCAGCGTGATGTCGGGCTGATGCAGGGCATGCAGCTTGAGCGCCTCCTCACCGCTGCCTGCCTGGGCAACGGTTTCTATCTCCTTGCAGGAGGAGATGAGCGCGGCAATCCCCACCCGCATGATAGGGTGATCGTCAACAATGAGAATCCGGATGGACGGCATAAGCAAACCGATTATAAGGCCTGAAGCATGAAGCAGTCAGCCTGACGCGGGCGGCTATAGCAAGACCAGGGAAGATGTTTCTCGGAACCACAGCAGTCATGTCGACGCCACCATCAAGGAGCGCCGGCCTCCTGGACTGTAGCGCCGGTCTCCCGGCCGGCTGTAGTGTGGACCTCTCGGTCCACGCTTGTTTCTTACTAGTCCCCCACCGGCGTTACGGACCCGCGAGCGATGAAACGGGGTTGAGTCCGG
>Ga0302320_10026125_pt1 | contig 11319 bp, 5 predicted proteins | sample Bog_T0_3_FD_202130 | JGI IMG/M metagenome (GOLD analysis project Ga0302320, IMG submission 202130) | Peat permafrost microbial communities from Stordalen Mire near Abisko, Sweden - Bog_T0_3 | ecosystem: Environmental > Terrestrial > Soil > Wetlands > Peat | place: Sweden: Abisko, Stordalen Mire... | reverse complement strand
GAAGTGAACAGCGATGATGAGTAGCAGGCCACGTTTGGCGTAGTGCAACTCGGGTACCCGTTGCCCCCGCCAACCCAGTCAGCGATTACGGTATCGGTTGCGATCCCGGCCAGATCGCCGACGCCATTGGCGCCGCGAACGCCGGTGTCCCGGATGGTGAACGGATAACCGGAGTGATACAGGAACGTCCCGGCAATCGACCACCCGCCCAGTACTCCCTTGGCAAGCGGATTGCTCAAGTTCACCTTGGGAGAGTAAACGTAATTGGCATTGAAGCTGTGGCGGACGTCGTAGTCCGCGTTGCTGTAGTTGAGCGCCATGGCCGGGCTGATCTGGTAGGGTATGCCAGGAGCAGCGAGGAGGTTGAAAGGCTCCAGTCCGCCATTGGAGACGTCATCCAGTGCGTGCGACCACGAGTAGCTGAACGCGCCCGTGAGCTGACTACCGACCTGCCATCTGACCGAGGCTACCAGGCCGTCGTAGTCCGAGATGCCGTGGTTATATATTTCGCGGACTTCACCAAACCGGGGGTCCGGTACGGTGGTGGGCAGGCCGCCGAATCCATTGGCGGCATAAGCGTTCGAATACAGGTTTTGGAGGATCTCGTTACTCCCGTGGTTACCTACGTAATTCACCGACAACGTTACGGCGCGGCTAAGCGCGCGTTGGATCTCGAAGTTCCACTCGTAATACATCGGATAATTGATATTGGGCGCGATGGTGTTGTAATTCGGCGGAGCGAAGCCGGCCACGCTGTTCTTCAACGAGGTAACTGTCGCGCCGGAATTGAATCCGCTCACGAAGGCTGCCGCGGAATTAGCTACCGCAGCCTGTGCGCTCTTGGCGTTGCCCGGGGCCACTAGTCCGGAACTGGCCGTGAAGGAGGGATTGCTGGGAGAGTTCTGTTCAAAGCGAGTCGCCATCAGGGGCTGGTATAAATCGCTGAACAAACCGATGCCGCCGCGGATCACGGTCTTACTGTCCAGGTTATACGCGAAACCTACGCGCGGTTCCGGCGCAATCGCGTCGATCGACGGGAAAGCGTTCTTGACGTCGGTGTGAATCACCGAATTGTAAGGAATGCTCGCGTTGTGGACAACCGTTCCAAACGCAGTGGACAGCTGGTTGAAACAATTTGTATTGACGCAGTTGATATTGCTGTTGCGATCGAATCGCAGGGCGATCGTGACATTCAACTTCTTGCTGACCTTCCATTCATCCTGGCCGTAGAAAGCTAGGCTGTACGATCGCAGTCCGCTGGCGCCGGAGTTGATCAGACTCTGGGTATAGGTGGAACCGTTATTCAAAGCGCCAGTATAGAAATCGGTCATCGAGTTGAAGGTGTACAACCCGCTGCTTCCCGGCTGTGCTCCAAAGTCGGTCCAGCCGATGGCGCGGACATTTAAACCGAACTTGACAGTGTGCGTTCCACTGGTGATGGCAAAATCATCGACCAACTGGCGTGTGCGCACGTTGCGGCCCTGCGGATAGGCAGCGTCCGTGTTTCCCTGATTGCCTCCACCGCCGAGGTTGGAGTAGGGCGCCCCGTCGGTAAAGAGAAAATTGGTGGGGAATACCGCGTAAGCGGCAGGTAAATTCGGCGGTCCAAAAATCGCCGAATAGTAAAATGCCGAGGCAATTAGCTGATTGACCATTTTCGGGCCGATGCTGGAAGTCAAACCAAACTGGCCGTTGTCCGAGGGCTGATTGCTGTTGGCGCTGAATATGGTGTTGATGGCGTCGGTGCTGGTTGCCTGCACGCCCCGATCCATCCAGAAGCGGAGGAAGATCTTGTTGTTGGAATTGATGTTGTAATCGAGCCGCAGCGACTGCAGATACTCCTTATTCAAGCTGTTGGCAGTGTCCTGGAAGACTTGGGTGCAGGGTTGGGTGAGGCCGAACTGACCGGCTGCGGAGGCGATCGGTTTACCCGCTGCGTTAGTCGTAACCAGGTCGCCGCAGCCGAGGGCCGGATCCAGGGCCGCAGTCAGAGGATTTGCTCGCCCGGCTCCGGATGCTCCTGCATAAACGCCAAAAGCCTGGGTGTAGAGCGGAACTGCGGGGGCGTTGACGGCCTTCAGATTGTTCAGTACCGCCGTTGCAAAAGCTGTGGTGGGTATGTAAATCGGGCCGCCTCCTGGAAGAACATAACGGGCGCCTTCATTGTTGTAGAAGAAGAACAACTTGTTCTTGATGATCGGACCGCCGAAAGAATCCGCCCACTGATTAGAAACGTCGAAAGGCCTGGCTGTGGACTGGGCATTATTGAACCAATCGTTGGCATTCATGTCCCTGCCGTTCCACCACCACGAGGCGTTGCCGTGAAAATCGTTGCCGCCGGTCTTGGTCGCGTAGTTAAGTTGCGCGCCGGCCTGGCGTCCATATTGGCCCGTATAACCATTCAGAACGACCGCAACCTCGGCAATTTCGTTGGTGCCGAGCATCATGTTGCTGGAGCCTGAGTTGTTCAGGTTGTTGAACGGATCGTTCATGTCCAGACCGTTTACGGTATAGAGATTGGAGTCACCGGGCAGACCGAACGCGCTGTAGTTGCCGTAGCCGCCTCCGGTGGAGACTGAAACGCCGGGCGAGAACATCGCATAGTTGGTCATGTCACCGCCGGGCGACGGTAAATTCTGTATTTTAGCCTGATCGTAAGTGGTTGCCAAGTTGGCGTTTTCGCCCTGGAGCATTTCACCCGCTTCAGAGACCTCGACAACCTGGGCCTGGCCCGCGACGCCAAGTTGAATCTTGATATTCTGCACTTGACCTAGTTGGACTTCGATCTGTTTCTCGCTGGTGGCGAAGCCTTTGGCCGTCGCCGACAGTGAATACGTTCCCGGACGCAGCAGGGCGAATCGAAAGTCGCCGGTCCTGCCGCTAGTCGCGGTCTTGGTATCACCGTTCGCCAGGTTCTTTATCGTTAGGGCGGCGCTGGGAACGACCGCGCCCGTCTGATCGGTGACCGTGCCGGCGACGTCACCGGTTACTACGGTTTGGGCGAACGCGTAGGGCATCAGCGCAACCCAAAGGGCTAGTAGCGCTACTGCAATTGTTGCCTTTTTTAACATAGTTTTGTAAATTCCTTGTTCGGTTTGTACTTGACGGGCGGTAGACCCGATAGAGCCTCTTCGCCGGTTATGGGCAAGCCTCACGGCTTGAATACAAAATTCCCCTCATGTTTTAGAAACAAATGTACTCCAGACTAGGAGCACGCACGTAACCAATCTCCAGCACACGGGTTAACTTGCTAATTTACCTAGGGTTAGCATTCGTTATACCTCCCGGGTAATATGGGAATACGGAGAGCAAACACCTCCCGACAAACGCGGGATATTGAATTTGGTAGATCAGGGTCCGTGACGTACCCGTAACCCCCTGATTATGTGTGTTTTCAGAACGTGAAGGAAGGGTCTTGCGAGCGGCGGCCGGTCCCGGGGGCACGTCCCGAAAGACCCGGAACGGTAACAGGGCTCGGAGGCCGTCGAGAATTCATGGCCAAGGGCGAACACCGATGGTCGGCTTGGCTAGCCACCCTGAAGCACGAAGCCAGTTTCGGTTGTGGCAGACGATGGCCAACGCAGCCGAGTTTCAAGGCCGCCAGGGTCCGAACGACACTTGACCTGCGGACGGCCGGCAAAGAAATAGGGGGCCCGAAGACCCCCAAGCTAAATCCCCAAGCTAAGTAAAAGAAGCCGGAATCGTCGCGAAGAAACTCCCTCGCGCCGATCCCGGCTGTGCTGCTGGACAAACTTACGAAGTCTGTCCCGCTAGCGCTAGAAAACGAACCTCCCCACAATTTGCATGGTGCGGGCGTTGCTGGGGAAGAACTGGTCGTATTGGCCGAAGGACGCATTTCCCGGAATCAGGAAGTTGCGGCTGACCGCGGATGTCGAATTCGGGCTCACGTCGGAAATGTAACCGCCGACGAACTGCGCATGGTTGAACAGATTGAAGGCCTGGACGCCGGCTTCCAGCTTGAAGCGTTCGGTGAAATTCAAGCGTTTGAGAAGCGAAAAGTCGACGTTGCTGGTTCTTCCCAGCGGAAACGTGTTGCGTCCGCCGTTGGAGAGGGCGCCCTGTGCGGCCTGGATGTAGTTTGCGTTAGAGTTATTCGCGACATACGCAACGATGGATGAACTGCCGGCCGATTGCTTCTGGCCGGCGGCGTTGTACCCCGTGACGCCGCTGCTGGTGTTGGTAACCCCCTGCGGGTTGACGATCGCGCGATCTAAGCTGTCGCCATTCAGGTTGGAATCCACTCCACTCTGGATGGTAGCGAACTCCGGCGATTGGAACGTATAGCTGAAAGAAGCGTTCCAGTTGCCGACCACGTTCTTCAACAGATAGTTCTTGTTCTCGAACGGCTTAAAGTCGTAGATGGGAGTAATCGAAATGCGGTGCCGGCGGTCGAGCGCGGATGACGCCCATTCGGCCCGCATATTCTGGAAATCCTGGGCGCGGCGCGGTGACAGGATGGTCGAGAAGTTGGTTGCCGTGGAATCGTCGAAGTCGTGACTCCAGGTATACGCGGCGACATACGAAAAGTTCTTCGAATAACGCTTGGTCATCTGCATCTGAAGCCCGTTATAACGCGAGTTCCCCCAAGGGTGATACCCGACGATGTTGTTCGCAAACCCATACTGGGCAAGATCGTTTCTCGGGATGGTCAATAACTGCCCGAGGGTTTCCTTTAAGCTCGCCAAAGTCGCAGTGGAGGGCATTGTCAGATAAGTGGGAAGGGCATTTGCGGGCGTCACCGGCGAGACGATGTTGAGGCGTGTCTGGTTCCAGAGATGGACGCCCTTGGTATAGACGTAGCGCACTTCGACGGTATAGTCCTTGCCCAGAAGCCGCTGCACACCGAGCGTCCCGGTGAGCGCGTAGGGCCGGGTCTGATCGAAGGTGTAGGAAGCGATCGCTCCCCGAGCGTCGGCTACCGTAGGCGTGGCGCCGGCCAGTGTCGGCACCAAACCGCCGTTTTTCAGGAAGTTCGCTGTCGGATGGTTGGGATCTACGTCAATGGTCGTCGCGAAGTAGGGCGGCGCGGCGTTCTGGTTCAGGTTGATGTAGGTGTTATAGAACGAGCGGGCCGCGCCTCCGCGGACCGACCACTTGGAGTCCTTGCCAGGAGACCATGCGAAACCGAGACGGGGCGACCATTCATTCGGGTTCGCTTTGGGCGCGCCGAACGTGATCACGCCAGGGACACTCGCGATCGCGCTGTTGGCCTGATAGCGCGAACCGACCGGAACCGTTACGTACTCATAACGCACGCCCAGGTTCAAGGTGAGATTCTGGGTGACCCGGAAATCGTCGTTGAAGTAAGCCGCGTGTTGGAGGAAACCGAAGGGAACGTCCGGGCTTCCGGCGTCGCGTTCGCCCGACACGCCGCTGAGCGATCCGCCAGTCGGCGAGCTGTCCACCAGGTACTCCTGGAGCGAGGCATAGTCGTAGTCGCCGCGGACGCGCTGCACGAAGTATCCGGTCAAGATGATGTCCGTAAGGTTGTAGCCGGCCTTGAACGTATGCTTGCCCCAGCTCTTGGTGAGGTTTTCCTGCACCTGGAACTTATTCTCGATCTGGCCCGACGGCGTGTTGGGATCCGGCCCGACTTGCAGGTTCAGGTCGTCGAAAGCCAGATTCGGGAACACGCTCAGCCCCGGAAAGGTGAAATTGCCGGTACCGATGCTGGCGTTGTTGCGGCTGAAGGAAATGCGAAGTTCGTTTTCCGTAGACGGAGAGAAGTTGTGGAATTCGGAGAACGAGGCGCTATGGTTGACATTTGGCGAGTTGGCGTAAAACACGGGCAGATTAGCGTTGATGTCGATCCCCGTGGAATTGGCATAAATGTACCGGCCCCGAATCTGGTCCTTACTGCTCATGTTGTAGTCGATTGCAATCACGGCGTCATAGGCGTTGTTATACGACGGGGAGGCAAGCGTCAGATCGCCGATCGGAATCGACTTACCCAAGACCGTGATGGGCGCCTCGTTCGCGACCGGCGCGGCGGGTACATATTTTTGAAAAACACCAAGGTTGGTCGAGCTGATACCGCTCAGACCACTGAGGATCGTGTAGCCGGCTGCGGTCGGCGCCTGTACCGCCTGCGCCGGGGACGAGGCCTGGCCGAGGGGATTGTATTCGTAATTGCCGAAATAGAACAGCTTGTCCTTGATGATCGGGCCGCCCACCGTGGCGCCGAATCGATTGCTGTCGAACCGGGGATTCGAGGTCAGACCCTGATGCACTTCAGTGGCGTCTACGGCATTCAGATCGCGGTTCTGAAGGTACTCGTAAATATTCCCGTGAACGTGGTTCGTGCCGTTCTTCACAATAGCGTTGAACACGCCACCGGATGCGCCTCCATATTCGGCGCTGAACTGATTCTGCACCAGGTTGAACTGCTGGATGGCCTCGTTGGACACGTACATCTGCGGACCGCCGACATAGTGATCGTCGTTCCCTACGCCATCGATGTTAAAGCTGTTGGCCTCCGGGCGCTGCCCGGAAACACTGGGGCCGGTTCCCTGTCCGACGCCTCCGGAAGATGTGACTCCTGCGCCGAGCAAACTCAGATTGTAGATGCCCGCCCCGCCGATCACTTTGGAGAACCCCGCGGACGGCAGGTCGGTCGCCTGCATGGTGTTGAATGTGGATTGCAACTGGGCCGTCGAGGTGTCGATTAGGGCCGAAGCCTCGCTTACCTCCACCGTCGTTGCCACCGAGCCGACTGTCAAAGCAAGGTTTACCGAGGCGGTATGGTTGAGCTGTAATTCGACATTGCCCACGGTCGCGGTGGAAAAACCTTGAGCCGTCGCGGATACGTCGTAGCGGCCGACCGGAACGTTATTCAGGCGATACTCGCCCGCTGAACTGGTGGCGGATGTGTACTTCACGCCAGTTTCTCGATTCGTCGCAACGACGGACGCTTTGGGTACTGCAGCTCCGGTTGCATCGGTCACGGTGCCAACGATGATGCTATCCGTCGCCTGACAGAAGAGCATTCCCGCGAAAACCAGGGAGGCAGCCAAAAGCCAAAGTAGCCTCGGCGCTGAAAACCGGTTCGTCATGCTAATCTCCGTTTCTGTATTGACATGTGTTGTCGATTCCACGCTCGTTTCTTACTCATTAGGGGTGGACTCGATAGACCGTCTCTTTACAGCGCAACCGAGCAGCGCGACGCAGCGGTCCCCTCATGTTTTCGAAATAAACGTACGAGAAATCACAAGCACGCGCCCGGCCACTCCCCGGCTCACCCGTCAATTCCTTATTTTTCCTAGAGTTAGAGTCTGTTATACCTAATAGGTAATATGGGAACATGTATAGTGAGGTAGCCCCAACCCACAGAAATTCCACATTTGGAATACAGTCGTGTTTCTCGACACGTAGCCCCTAGTTCTGTGTGTTTTCCAGACGCTGCCCAACCGGACACCGGCCACAGCCGCGTTCTCGCTATGCAGGAAGGAGAACGCCCCTCAGCGGCCTGCCCTCTCCGTTCACCGAATTCGCGTGCGCCGCCAAGTCCGCATGCAACGATGATCTGCCCACTTAGGTGTTGCCGCAAGGCATCCGCGGCCGTTGGATTTAGCCTTCCAGCAGCACTTTCAGTACACCCTTTTCCGCGGCGCGCGCGAAGGCTTCGGGCGCCGACGCGAGCGGGAACCGGTCCGCAATAAGGGGCTCAACCCGCATCGTCCCCAGCCGTAACAGTTCCATGGCGGGTTCGAACCTGCCACAGCGCGATCCGACCAGCGTGATCTCATTGACGATGACCGGCGCGGTGTCGATCGCGACCTCGCCGTGCACGGTCGACTTCATGACGATCGTCCCGCGCGGCTTTACCATCTTCACGGCGCTCGCAAGTCCTTCGCGAGTGCCCGTCGCGTCCACCACGAAGTCGAACCCGGCAACGGGGAGGGTCGCGCCGATCGCGGCGGTGTCCACGCCGGCGCGTTCGGCAATCAGCAGCTTGTCCCGATGGTGTCCGAACTGCCGCACTTCCACGCCGTAAGCGCGCAAGGCGATCGCGACCAGGAGTCCGAGTTTGCCGTCGCCGAGAACCGCGACTGACTCGCCGGCGGGAATCCTCACCTGATCCAGAATCTCGCACGCCGCCGCCAGTGGTTCGATGAAGACGGCGCTTTCGGTGGCGATCCCGTCGGGGAGGATGTGGAGGTTGCGCTCGGGGAGCGTGAAGAACTCCTGGAATGCGCCAGGGTGCTTGACGATGCCCAGCACGGTCCGATTGGGACAGTGGCGCCCCAGGTTCCGCATGCACCAGGCGCACGTCCCGCACGCCAGGTTGATCTCCCCCGCGACGCGCTTGCCGGGCAACTCGGTCGAGTCCGCTTCCACGACTTCACCGGCGAATTCGTGGCCCGGCGTTCCCGAGAATCCGTAATACCCGCGCTGCAGTTCGAGATCGGTGTTGCAGATGCCGGCGGCCAGCGTGCGAATCAGAGCGTAGCCCGGCGGCCGCTCGGGCTTCGGTACGTCGCGCAGCGACACGCGTCCGTTCTCCAGGTGGACAGAGAGCATGTCCCATCTTACTTGTGTGACTGACCTGAGAGGGACTTGCAAAACGCGGCACGCGCAAGTACCTCTTGAGTCTCTCCGCTACACACGGTGTGGCACAATCGAAGTTCCTCATGAATCTCGAGTTGATCTGTATAAACCCGGCCTGCCGCGCCCGCTACGCTATCACCGACGTCCTCTACAATTGCCCCCGATGCGACGGGTTGCTGGATGCCGGGTTTGTGGCTCCGGCGGCGAGCCCCGCGGAGTTGAAAAAGACCTGGCGCGAACGGCGGATGAGCAATCGTCCAATAGATCAAAGTGGCGTGTGGCGATATCGAGAGATGCTCCCGTTCGAAGAATCCGGTCTCCACATCGTGACGTTGCGCGAGGGCAATACTCCGCTGCTGCCGGCTCCGCGGGCCGCGGAATATGCGGGATTAGATGCGCTTACCTTTAAGCACCAGGGCTTCAACCCGACCGGCTCCTTCAAAGACAACGGGATGACCTGCGGCGCCACGCAGGCGATGCGGCTCGGCATGACCCGCGTGGCCTGCGTCTCGACGGGCAACACTTCGGCGTCCATGGCGGCCTACGCGGCAGCCGCCGGACTCCATCCGTTGATCTTCATTCCCAACGGCAATATCTCGTACGGTAAACTCGCGCAGGCGCTCGAATACGGCGCGCGCACATTCCAGGTGGAGGCCAACTTCGACCAGATTCTGGCCCTGGTCCGCGTGCTGGCCGAACGCCTCGGCATCTACTTGTTGAACTCCATGAATCCCTTCCGCGTGGAAGGCCAGAAAACCATCATGATCGAGATGCTGGATCAACGCGATTGGGTGGTGCCGGACTGGGTGGTGTTACCCGGCGGGAATCTGGGCAATGTCTCGGCTTTCGGAAAAGGACTCCGCGAACTGCGCGATGCCGGCTTCATCGATCGCTTGCCGCGCCTCGCCGTGGTTCAGGCTGCGGGCTCAGCGCCATTTTACGCGTTTGTGCGCGACGGTGGGGAGTTTCGCGCGGTGCTGCATCCCGAGACGCTGGCGACGGCCATCAAGATTGGGGACCCGGTTTCGTGGCCCAAGGCGAAGCGCGAGATTGAGGCCTCGGATGGCGTGGTGGAGTGTGTGTCCGAGCAGGAGATTGCGGACGCCAAAGCCGTAATCGGACAGTGCGGCATCGGGTGCGAGCCGGCGTCTGCGGCCACGCTGGCGGGACTGCGGAAGTTGCGCGCGTCCGGCGTCGTCGCGAAGAACGCCGACGTGGTTGCGGTGCTTACCGGTAATGTGCTGAAAGACCCCGACTACATTTATCGCTATCACACCGGCGTCCTGGATGCGCCCGATGGCCACCGGCTAAAGAGCACGTTCGGCAACGCTCCCGTGGTCGTTCCGAACGACGCGGATGAAATCGCACGCCGCATCGGTTAGCGCCGGTCTCGCCGTTTGCAACCTTACCGCGAAGCAGAGTATAGTTGCTATAAGCGTTTTCGAATTAGGAGGCAGTTCGTGAAGAAGATTGTATTCTCGTCCGTTATGGCCCTGTCGCTTTTCAGCCTCAGCGCCTTTGCAGAGGAATTCAACGCGTATATCAGCGACTCGAAGTGCGGCGCCAAGCACGCATCCGACATGAACGCCAAGTGCGTTCAAGGCTGCGTGAAGGGTGGTGCGGCTCCCATAGCCGTCGTAGGCGATAAGGTTTACAAGATTAGCGATCCGTCCAAGGTTATGGATCACCTCGGCCACAAGGTGGTCATCACCGGGAAAGCCGAGGGCGACACGCTGAACATCGACAGCGTGAAAATGGCAGAGTAGCCGAAATCCCCCGTGGGGCAGACCATCCCTTTTGTGGTCTGCCCGGCTGCGCGTGCCCGGATTGCCCTGCGCCGCCAAACTACCGCAGTAACACCTTGATCGACTCCCGGCAAAACGCCGGAAGGTCGTCCGGCTTGCGCGACGTCACCATGTTTCGATCTACCACCACCTCGCTGTCCTGCCACTGAGCCCCCGCGTTCACTACGTCGTCTTCGATCGCGAAGAACGATGTAACGCGGCGTCCCTTCAACACTCCCGCAGAACATAGAATCCACGGTCCGTGGCAGATCGCCGCGACCAGTTTGTCCCGGGCGTCGCATTCCATGACGAAGTTCATCGCGTTCGCGTGGCGCCGGATGTAGTCTGGCGCGAATCCCCCGGGCGCGATGACGCCGTCAAAGTCCGCCGCGTCGAGTTGATCGTACGACACGTCCGTTTTCACGGGGTAGCCGGTCTTACTGCTATAGGTGGCGCCGGCAGCGGATCCCGCGTACACGACGGATGCGCCGGCTTCTTTGAAGCGGTAGTAGGGGTACCACACTTCCATTTCCTGATACAAGTTATCGACCAGGATGACGATCTTCTTTCCGGTTAGTTCCATGCCCTCTATTGTAGAGACACCGGCACATTTCCGGGTAGTCGGGTGGAGTCAGGCGGAAGCGTGCCAGTCTTGTTCCAGCATGCTATAGACCTTGAGGTCGACAAAATGATCGTACAGCCACTCGGCTTCGCGCAGCGTGCCTTCGTAAGTGAAGCCAAGCCGTTCGGCGATGGCCCAACTCTTCCGGTTCCCCGTGGCGCAGCGGATTTCGATGCGATGTAGACGGTAGTGATCGAAGCTGGCGCTGACCACGGCGCGACACGCTTGTGTCATGACCCCGGCGCCGCGGAAATCTTCAGAAAGCCAGTAGCCGATGCTGGAGCTCCGATGCCGCGAATCGACGGCATGCAGCCCGATAGCCCCGGCTAAGTTGCCTGCGAGCCA
>Ga0302320_10026122_pt1 | contig 11319 bp, 14 predicted proteins | sample Bog_T0_3_FD_202130 | JGI IMG/M metagenome (GOLD analysis project Ga0302320, IMG submission 202130) | Peat permafrost microbial communities from Stordalen Mire near Abisko, Sweden - Bog_T0_3 | ecosystem: Environmental > Terrestrial > Soil > Wetlands > Peat | place: Sweden: Abisko, Stordalen Mire... | reverse complement strand
ATGCCGGCCAGCAGATTGACCACGACTGGCGGAAACAAAAAGATGAACCGCGCGATGAAAACCGTCTTGGCGCCATGACGTTTGAAAAATCGTTCGGGCCACTTCATCCGTTCGGGCGTGAGATGGAGCCAGCGGATTTTTTCCAAGCTGCCCCGGCCCAGCCGCCGCCCCAGCCAGAAGGCACCTATGCCGCCCAGAAAACAAGCCGCCGTCCCTGACACTATGGGTTGCCACAGTGAATCCGCAGTTTTCCCCAAAACAAATCCGGCTCCCAAAAGAATCGTTTCACCCGGCAGGGGCATGCCGAGGTTGTTCAAAAACGCGACGATGAAGACGAGCACATATCCGTAATGCGGGATGTGGGGCAGCATGTAATGCAACCAGTGCAGCATAGTCACTGCTCTTGTTTGATAACCGAATACGTGAGCGAGTTATCCGGATGGTCGTGTCGGTCAAGGGATGGTAGTGGTCGTTTCATGCGAAACATCCCAGCCGCCGCCCAGTGCTTTGATCAACTGGACGCTCGCGGTCAGTTGTTGCATCTGGAGGTTCAGCGCCGTCCGCTGGTTGTTCAACAGAGCGGTTTGCGCGGAAATCACATCGAGGTAAATGTCCAAGCCTGATTGGTAGCGGACGTTGGCGAGCTTCAGGTAGCGCTGCGACGACGCCACGGCGACATTCTGTTGTTGCAGTTCCTGCGACAAGATTCGCAGCGTTGACAAATTGTCTTCGACTTCTTGAAAAGCGGTGAGCACGGTCTGACGGTAATTCGCGACGGTGCCCCGGTAAATCGCCTGGGACTGTTCGGTGACCGCTTTGCGCAAGCCGCCGTCAAAAAGGGTTTGCGCCAGCGTCGCGCCGACGGACCAGACCAGGCCCGGACCGGAAAAGAGATTTTGTATGGATGTGTTCTGGTAGCCCGCCGAACCGCTCAAAGTGATGGTCGGATAATAGGCCGCGCGCGCCACGCCAATTTGCGCGTTCGCCTCGGCGACACGGCGTTCGGCGGCGGCGATGTCGGGACGGCGTTCGAGAAGTTCGGACGGAACGCCGAACGGAATGGCGATGGGTTTTGCGACCAATGGTTTGATTTCAATTGAAAATGATGAAGCCGGTTGGCCGAGGAGGGTCGCAATGGCGTGTTCGAGCAGCGCTCGCTGGATGCCAAGGTCGGTGGCCTGAGCAAGCGTGGTGTTGAGCTGCGTTTCGGCTTGCGCGACATCCTGTCCGGACGCCATGCCAGCATCATACTGGGCCTGGGTCAACTTGAGCGACTCCTGATACGCGAGCACCGTCGCATCCAAAAGCTGCTTCTGCGCATCCAGCACGCGAACCTGAAAATAATCCACCGCCACTTCCGCCTGCATGGTCAGCCGCACGTTTTCGAGATCGGCCAGCGTGGCTTGGGCTTCCAGCGAATTAGCTTTCACTGTGTTGCGAATGCGACCCCAAAAATCAGGCTCCCAGGAGGCGTCAAATGGCAACGAATATTCGGTGCTGGTGGAAGAAGACGGCGAGGAACCTGATTGCGATGACTGCCGGGATTCCGTGACAGAAGGACTGGCAGTCAAGGTTGGAAAATACTGTGACCGGGCTTGTTTCACCACAGCCCGCGCGGCGAGGAAATTGGCGAGCGCTACGGCGATGCTTTGATTGGAAACAACAACCTGGCATTCATAGGTATTCAACTCCGGTTCATGGAACATTTCCCACCAGTTGCCGCGAAGGGCGGCGTCCTTTGGATCGGCGGTTTTCCAGCCGTCTGTTTCCGATGATTGCGCGGGTGTCATTTCTTTGAAAAAGGCTGGCGTTTGAACAGATGGTTCCGCATATTTTGGCGCGAAGCTGCAACCTGCGGACAGCGCCAGACACGCCAGTGCAACTGTGATTTTTATGGCTTTCATTGAATGGCTCATTGCTACCCCCTGAATATGTCGAATGGCTCAATCTTGAGAACCTTGCGTATCCCGACATAGCTTGAGATGCCGGCTATTAATAGAACCATGCCGAATGCCAATCCCAGGTTCCAAAACGTGATCATCGCGGCGTAGTTGGGCAGCCGGTAGCGGGCAATCGAAATCATCAGCGTCACCAGACCAATGCCCAGACCGTAACCGGTCAGCGCCGTAAACGTCGCCATAAACAGGATCATGTAGACCAGCTCGCGCCCCTTTGCGCCGATGGCTTTCAAGGCGCCAAATTTCTCCAGATTTTCGAGGATGAATGTGTAAAAGGTCTGGCCCGAGATTGACAGTCCAACGATAAAGGCAATCACCGTCATCAGAAGGATGTTGGTGCCGATACCGGTCTGGTAGGTATAGTAGTCGGAAATGCGTTTGTTGAATTCATCCTTGGTAAAGGCAACATAGCCAAGCTTGGCCACTTGCTGCTTGATGCCGGCCACGGCCGCTTCGTTCTTCGGCTGCAAGAGGATATAGGAAATGGTGAAACGCGTCGTTGGAAGATATTCTTTGGCGCGATTAAACGTGGTGTAGAGTGTCGGCACGCCGTTCAGCCCGTTCGCGGCGACCCGGGCTATGCCCACGATCACACCACGGTGATCATTGAGTTCGAATGTGGTGCCAATCTTCGGATTCCCCAGCTTTGAGAATTCTGCGTCGTTGACTACCATGAACGAGTTGTCGGCATAGATGTCCTGAATGTTGCCCTGCAGGAGTTCGGGGCGGCCGAACAGGCTGCTGTCGTCCAGTCCGATGACATTGACCGATTGGTAGGTGCCGTTGGTGAGCTTGACCAGCGCGCCACCCATGAAGAGTGGCACCGCATAGCTGACACCGTCCATGCTGCGCACCGCGTCCAGCACGTAATCAGGCATCGGGATGGCGCTGCTGGCCGTGTTGACCGCCGGATCCATGATCCACATCGCCGCACCGACATTGGTGACGGTCGAAAAGGCGCGGTTGAGAATGCCGGCGAACATCGCGGTCATTTGCATCATCAGAAACACGGCGAAGGTGATCCCGATCAACAACGCGGAGAACTTGGGTTTGTCGTTCACCAGCAGCTTGAAGCCGATCCGCAGGATGCCGCCGTGTTTCATGCTGCCTCGCCTTTCCACCAGCCCGCGCAACCGCCAAACATTAAAATAATTGCGCCGGCGCATGGGCTTGGTTGGACTGATGATTGAAAGTCGTTCATCGCATTGCTCCAACTATTTCTGCCCGATGTAAACATCCACCAACTGGCCCGGATAGACCGGGGCGTCCTTTTTCTCGAACCGGAAAATCACCGGCAGCACCCGCAGATCCACCTGCTCCTGGCGTTCATTGGACAGTTCGATTTTTGGCGAGACATAAGGTTGCACCCGCACGAATTCCAGCGGCACTTTGATGTCCGTCCCGGTGATCTGCATCTGCGCCTGGATATGCCAGTGAGACGGCAGCCGTGAGACCAATATCTCGTCAACATAACAGCGCACGTCCATGTAATCTTGTGGCCCGCTCATGACCACGAGCGGGTCGAACAATTCGGTGTAGGTGTCGTAGTTGCCCTGCGACGACACATAGCCACCAACCGCTGCGTTGACGGAAAGCACGACTCCGTCCACTGATGTTTTGACCGAATATTTTTCGAGCAGCGCGTTGGCCGCCTTCAGTGCGGCTGCCGCCTGATTGACGGCATCTCCCGCTGTATCCAGCACATCCTTGCTGATTGATTTCGGGTCAATGTCGTAGGAAGCGCGGCGTTTGTCGTATTGGTCGCGGGCAGCTTTCAGGTTGGCTTCGACCAGCTCCATGTTTGCTCTGGGCACGGAATCGTCAATGGTGAACAACAATGTGCCGGCTGACACCTGCTGGCCTTCATGCACCAGCACCTGGGTGATCGGGCCGGAAACTTCAGGAAAGATGTTGATGTTGGCACCATTCGTCTGGTCGCTCTCGATAATGCCGTTGGCATAGATGGCCGAGTCGTAAGGGCTGCTGACCGGTGTGAACACGGGCGGCTGCGCTTTCCTTTCAATGCCGAAGAGATAAGCGGCGACCAGTCCGGCCAGGATGCCCAGGACCGAGAGGGCGAATATGATTATGTTTCTGAATTCCCGCTTGGGCTTGGACGGTTTGGCTTCAGACTTCGTCTCGTCTGTTTTGACTTTAGGTTTATCTTCAGTTTCGGTTTTGGCTTCAGGTTTAACTTCGGTTTTAGGTTCGGCTTTGACTTCGGGCTTGGACTCAGCCGCTTTTCTATCGTGGGTCAGTTCGAGTGCCTTGGAATCGGGTTTGGGCGCGACGGTTTCCGGCTTTGGCTCGACCGCTTTGACTTCCGGTTTGGGTTCGTCTGGATTCATTCGGTTCCCTTGTCTTCGGCGGTGAGATGTCCATCTTCCATGTGAAGGATTCGATCCGCATATTCGTTGATGCGCGCATCATGGGTGACAATCAGGATGCAACGGTGTTCGTTGAGAATTTTCTCCTTCACGAACGCGATGATCATTTTCCCGGTGTCGCCGTCCAGGGAGGCGGTCGGTTCGTCGAGAATCAAAATCTCCGGCTGGCTGCTGATCGCGCGGGCAATCGCCACGCGTTGCTGTTCGCCGCCCGACAGCTTCACCGGCAGCATCTCGCCCCGGTTTTTCAGGCCGACGATCTCGAGGTATCTTTTTGCCTCGGTGATGGATTCGTTCCAATCGTGCTGCTTCAGAATCATTGGGATCGCGACATTTTCAGCCGTGGTCAGCCGCGGGAACAGATGGTAGTCCTGAAATACAAAGCCGATGGTATTCAGGCGGAAATCAGCCAACTGGTCATTGTTCAGCGTCCAGATATCGGCCCCCTTGACCACCACCTTGCCGTCGTTGGGTCGCAGGATGCCGGAAATCATGCTTAACAACGTGGTCTTGCCGCTGCCGGAAGGACCGACGATGAACAGCATCTCGCCAAAATGAGCGACCAGTCCGACACCATTGACGGCCGTTACCTTGGCTTCGCCTTCGCCAAACCATTTGGTCAAATCGGTTGCAACAATCGCCTCATTTTCGTTCGGTTCACGTTTCACTGGGTCGAAGTCCAAGTGTCATCAGAGTCGTAGGCAGTCATGCCCTTGGCGATTTTTTCAGTCTTGGATCCGAGATTTTTTTGCAAGACCTTGCCTTGTTGATTGACGATGTAAGTCATCACACCTGTATTGCCCCATTCGGCCGGCCAGGCGACGAGAGCGAATCCGGCAATCATGCGTCCGTTGATGATGTAATTATACTTGCCACCCGGCGCGTGTTTTTCCTGGCGGGTCAGGATTTTGAAATAATAGCCGTGATACGGCGCCTGCTCATCGTTCAGCATTTTGGCGGTGCGATGATAGCCTTCCACGCGGGCCTGTGCGACAAGCGGGCCCAATGGGCTTAACTCCTCACCCGAGTTCGTCGGCCAAAAGAGGCCGTCGTGTGTGCCGGGCGTGCTGCGCAGGTACTGGGCATAGGCGAGTACGCCATCCCCCATGCGATCATGGCTGGCATATTCGCGCTGCGCGTCCACATACGCGTTACAGACATCTATTGCGCCCATTTCGTCCATGCCGACGCGGCGGGCGAGAATCTCTTTCTTGCCGGCGGCGGTGTCGAAGAACCATTGCCCGTCCTGTTTGACGAGCGGAATGGGAAAGGGCCAGCCGTCCGCGCCAATCTCCAGCGTTATGTTGGAATCCGAATTGGCAATCAACTGGGTTCTTTCCGTAAGGCGTTGGTCAAACATTTCGTATTCCGCCGTGACTTGGACGGCATCCGGCGAAATCAAATCGTGTCCGCCCGGCCCGAATATCGCATGGAGGATATTCGTATCATGACTCCCAGTCGCTGCCACCAGGGCATTGACGGCATCCTGCGGCGAAGCGAAGGTCTGTTCATCGGCAGCCGGCGCGCACAATGGCAATGTCAGCGTCAAGAGAATCAGGCCGGGACCGGATGCCAGAGACAAAATCCGGCGCACCCATGAAAAACAATTCTGATTCATCAGCGACAATGTTGGGATGGCAATCATTTGGTTGATGGATTCAATGTTGTTTTTGCGAACCTGAACTGTGACCACCGCCGCCGCTGTTGCCACCGCCGCCACCGCCACCACCCCTGGGGCTGCTGCCACCCCCGCCGGGGGGTGCCGACCGGGTGACCGGCGCGGAATGAGAAACCGGTGCTGAATGGGTGGCAGCCTGCATGCTCTGTTGGCCACGGTTGCTGTAGTTTCTCGCGTCCTGCGAACTTTGGATGCCGATGAATGCGCCACCGGACTCCTGCCGGCTGACGGGTTGAGAATGTTGAACTGGAGCTTGCGAGGGCCGGGCAACCGGTGTCGAAGCTCGGTCTGCCTGCACTTCCGGTCGGGCGACAGGCAACGCAGCTCGGGTTGCTGGCGTTTCCATCCGCGCAGCCGGTGCTTGTGTCCGTAACCCTGCCGTTGAATCGTATCTGGATCGGCCTGCCGCGGCAGCCCCGGATCGGTATTGGGGAACATCGTAGCCCCGATCGCCACGATTCGCCCCAACTGCGCCCGGATGATTGTTTGAACGCCAGACCGCCGCGTGACCCGTGTCCCGCTGGCGTGAAGACTCATGCCACCAATTGGACGGACGCGGATGGCCGTAACCCCAGACAATGAGGTTGTTGTTCCCCCAGTCAAAATCGTAATCCAGCCACAACCCAATCGGAAAACCGATGCCGAAGGTGATGAAGGGTGAGCCATACCCGTTTTGATAATAAACCTGGTCCGGTTGATAAACCGGCACATAAATCACCTGCGGGTCAGCCGGAACAATTTCAATGTTGCCGCCGTCATTTACCACCTGTTGCTGCGGCGTGGACTGCAGATTGCCTAAATTGGAAGCCGACGTGCGCAGCCGTTGGATCGAAAACATCACATCCTGCTGTTGATTCAGAAAAGTCTGTCCCAGATCCGTCGTCCAATTCAAATTATCATCCATCCATTTCAATACACTTGGGTATCGGGCCAGCGCCTGGACACTGGTATCCCACGGCTGCTGGTCAATCTGGTTGGGGTCGCCGCCACCAGTGATATAACGGTCGGCCAGCACGATTTGCGTGGGCAGGGTGGATGCTGGCAGGATTTGGGCAATCAACGGGTCCGGATAAAGCGCGATCGGCCCCAGCAACTGGTCAAGCTGTGCGGCGGCCATCGGTTGATAGGCGGCTATTGGAGGCGGAACCGGCTCTTGCGCCCGCACGGATAGGGCAGCGCCAATCAACACATATAGCAAAACAGCGATTTTAAGCAGTGGCTTCATCCAGGTATTTAAAAATTAGATCAAATATTTATTTCTAATCAGGCGACCACTGTAAGCCGGAGTTCCTGGCAGGCACTATGGGGTGTTTACCCCATGGAAAATTCAGAAGTGCCATGGCTTTTGCCAAACACCCGGAGATATCGAAACGCCTGCAATAATGAGGTGTGCGCCAATCGCCTGCATCACGCCAACCTCACCACCATCTTGCCAATATTTTCCCCTTTGAAGAGGCCGATGAATGCGCCCTCGGCTTGGTCGAGTCCTTTTACCACCGTTTCCTTGCTTTTCAATTTGCCAGATTGCAAATAGCCGCCCACTTCCTTTTCAAATTCATTCTGGTGATCCATCCAGTCGCGAACGATCAAACCCTTCATGGTCAACCGCTTGGTCGTGATGTTAAACAGATTGGAAGGGCCGGGCCGTGCCTTTTCCTCGTTGTAACCGGAGATGCCGCCGCAGGCGATGATCCGTCCATGCACCCGCAACGCCGAGAGCGCCGCTTCCAGCGCTTCGCCTCCCACATTATCAAAATATACATCAATGCCGTCCGGCGCTTCCAGGTTCAGTTGTTCGAGCACCGGGCCGGTCTTGTAATCGAAGGCGATATCAAACCCGCATTCTTCCCGCAGAAACATGACCTTCTTCATGGAACCGGCGGACCCGATCACTTTGCAACCGCGTAATTTCGCCAGTTGTCCGGCCACGTTGCCGACGGCCCCGGCGGCTCCCGAAATAAAAATCACATCCCCGGCTTTGACCTCCACCAGATTCAATCCGGCCCAAGCAGTCATGCCCGTCATCCCAAGCGCACCAAGATAAACCGAGAGCGGTTGAACCTCGCGGCTGACCGGATGCAGTTCATTCGGCGTGGCAATAAAATATTCCCGCCAGCCGAAATTGGAAGTGACCGCATCGCCCGGCTTTAATTCCTTGGCGCGCGATTCGATGACCTCGCCGACAGCGCCCCCTTCAAGCGCTTTGCCGATTTCAAAAGGCGTCACATACGATTTCCCGGCATTCATGCGGCCGCGCATGTAGGGATCCACCGACATGAAAAGGTTGCGAACTAGCACCTGCTGGTCTTGCAGCGGCTCCAGCTCAACGCGCGCCAGGGCAAAGTTGGCTGCGGTTGGAAGCCCGTTTGGGCGGGAAACCAGACGGATCTCGCGGCTCTCAATTTTTGGCATAAAAATAATTGGCTTGGCGGATCAATGACCGGATCCCGCTTCAATGACTAACGACTGATGCCAATATGGGTGCAATCATTGTTTCGAGTGTTTCTCGATATATTCCATCAGTCGCCTCTGTGTCGATTGGAGGCATTGGGCCGCCACTTCCGCGATGCGTTTCATGAGTTGATAGCCGAGTTCGTGATCTTGTTCGCACTGTTCCCGTAGCCGGGTTCCATAGAAGAATATCGTCCGGGTTGGCTCCGTGGCGCGAGCGCTTAGGTGCAGGGAATAAGGTGGAAAAAGCCAGGACCAACCCAGATCATCGCCAGGCTCAAGCGTCTGAACAGGAATCACGTTCCGGTCGGCCATTTCGGCATCCAGCACGACCTTGCCTTCCAATATGATATAAAACCGGTTGGCCGGACTACCTTCCTCAAAGAGGGTCTGCCCCGGTTCAAACCGCATTTCCAGAGCCGAATCGGCGAGCAGGTGCAGGTGCCGGACGCTTAACCCCTTGAAAAACGGCTGTTTCTCGATGACGGTATAAAGCGCTTGCGATCGGACATCTCCCGTTTCGCTCGCACAAGATTCTGGTTTGGCCGAAATTTCTGCAAACGGATTCGCCTGTGAAGCGGTGGCAGTGGGCGTCTTCACAAATCCTTTTTTGCCGCTTCTCTGGTGGCTTGGAGACTTTGATCAAGTTCCGCTTCGGCGATGCCTTCATCCACCAGCCTTTCATTATCGCTCCGCCCCTCTTCATCCTCATCGGCGCTCGGAGCCGACGGCACTTTATGGCCGGTTGAGCCGGGCACCGGATCCCAGCGTTCAGACTCGGGCGCGGATTCAAGAATCGCATCTTTCGGATCCGTGTCAGGTTCACCGGTTAATTCCCGTTTGGCCTGCGCAAAATGGGACTTGGTCGCGGCTCTCGACATTTGTCCGTCAATGACCGCCAGTTCCGCCGCACGCTCCCGCACCATCTTGCGCGTCACCGTGCCGATACCGGCGGAATTTTCCGTCAGAACGCCATCCTTCAATGGATTTGTCTTCATAGGTTGATGATTATCTTGCGTGAAATGTTTGGTCGTTGTGCGATGTCTTCATCTCTCGTGTCCCGCGATCCTCACGCATGTCGCGGGATTTGGAGAAAATGTTGTCGCGCTTTTTTGTTTTTGGCATGGCGGCCTCAGGATTTGGCCGCAATGTGTGGAGCGTTTGCGGGAAAACAGGCGTTTGCTGTTTGGCCGCACTTTTATTGATGGAGTTTTTCATAAATCTTGTTGTGCTTGGTGGAAAAATCACCCGGTTGCACTGCGGAAACTGAAGCGATCATCCGCTTCCAACCAGTCGAACGTAGTGGTCTTGTCCGGATCCAAACCGAGCCGGTGACAATTCTCGGTGAAGAAAGCACGCTTCTCCGGATTATTCATCGGGCTGCCAGCTTCCTGATCATCCGACCAGGCCTTGATTTCAGCCGTCGTCTTCGCCGTGCCGTTGGCCAGCAGCCAGGTGCCGATCTCGTTATAATTTTTCGCAACCTTAACGGCTGCTTTGAACTGGTCGCCGGTGATGCCCTTGAAACTGAAGAGCTGCTTGTCCAGCGGACAATCGTAGTGGTATTCGCCTGAGTTGCCCGCCAAGATGGCGCGGCATTTGTCCACAGCCCGGCATGCGATGACGAATCCTGCGATGCGTTCGCGAGGACTGTGCGGCGCCTGTTCGGACAGATTCCGATCAAAAATCATTGTGTTCATGTTTTTTAAGTTGGAAAACCATTCTTATGTCTTGTTGTGGTAACCATGGACGCGAGTCAGATTGCGTTCCGCGATCAAATCCGCCTCTGCCTTCAGCCAATGCTGAACCTCGTGACCGGGTTGTGACCCGTGGTTCTCATAAGCAAAGTAGGCCTTCCTGGCAACTTCGTCCGGCGAGGGGGTGAAATTGGCTTCATTTTGGTCTGTGCCCGTTATAGATGCTGGCCGGGGTGCGATGACTTCGTGTTGGGTTTTGGATAATTTATGGTTTTTCATAGGGCGATGGCTGTTCAATGTTCGGTCGTAAAAAGTGGTGAACCCGGATGCATTTGGGATTCGCGTTCGACTCCTCCGAACAATTGCGCCTCGGCCTCCAGCCAGTGTTTCACCTCATGTCCGGGTTGCGAACCCTGGCTCTCATAAATGGCGTAAGCCCGGCGAGCCACCGCGTCCGGCGATGGTGGAAAAGTCATCGCTTGCCGGGTTGGATTGATGGGATGGAGGCCGTTTAGAATCATGATTGTGTTTATATTTTTACAATTCTAGTTTGGTGAACATCCGGCAACCAGTCGTGGCAATGGTGGTTCGAGGAGTTCCGGTGACAGCGGCAGGTCATCACTGGCAACCATGATCGGGGATAGAATACTCCTCACCATGACCAGCAATTTCTCGAAGGAATAAGGTTTGAGCATCATCTTCACCGGTTGCAGCCAGGTGTGCAGTGCGAATTCCCATGTCGGCAAAAATCCGGTGGCCATGATCACCGGCAGGATCATGCGCGCGGCGTGGATCTTCTTGAGCAACTCGACCCCTGACACCTTAGGCATGAATTGGTCGGTAATGAGGAGGTCGTATTTGGAAAGTTGCAGCGCGGACCATGCGGCAGCCCCGTCGTTGGCGACATCAACATGGTAGCCTGCGTCAATTAACACTTCAGCGGTGATCTGGCGAAGGTCACGTTCGTCTTCCACCACGAGAATGCGCTGGCGAAAACTCGGTTGACTCTGGTGCGATTCGCATCTGGAATCATCAAAATTGGATATATATTTGGCAGTCATTGACGGCACTATGGGCGAAAACATTTGCGCAGGCTATGGGGTCTTCACCCCATTTGGCTTTCTATTGGCGCATTTTTCCGTTGATTC
>Ga0302320_10026118_pt1 | contig 11320 bp, 9 predicted proteins | sample Bog_T0_3_FD_202130 | JGI IMG/M metagenome (GOLD analysis project Ga0302320, IMG submission 202130) | Peat permafrost microbial communities from Stordalen Mire near Abisko, Sweden - Bog_T0_3 | ecosystem: Environmental > Terrestrial > Soil > Wetlands > Peat | place: Sweden: Abisko, Stordalen Mire... | reverse complement strand
CATCAAACAACTCCTCGCGCAGCGTCAAAACCTCGCTCAACGCCACAACTCCGCCCAGAAAGGAGGATCGCAATGAGCGACCAATCCCCTGAAGACGACAAAGTGCAACAGGTCTGGCAAAGCCAGCCAACCGAAGGAGTCCGTATGTCTACTCAGCAATTGCAGGCCGGTGCAGCCCAGTTCCAACGCCGCATTCAGCGCAGAAACCTCCGCGAGTATCTCGCCTCAGCCGCAGTCGTGTTGTTCTTTGCCTGGGAGTTCCGCCAGGGCGGCGACCCGCTGGCGCGCACGGGAGCCGCGCTCCTTATCGCAGGCACAATTTACCTTGCCTGGAACCTCCACACCAAAGGCTCGTCCAGACCCCTTCCCGGCGACCCGGGCTCGATCAGCTTCCTTGAGTTTCAGCGCCGCGAGCTGGTCAGGCAACGCGACCTGCTGCGCAGCGTATGGCGCTGGTACCTGGGTCCGCTCGTTCCCGGCCTGGCCGTACTTATCTTCGCCTTCGGTCGCGCCAACCCCGCGCATTACCCGCATATGGGCCTGGTCGTTGCCGTCTACGTCGCCGTGGTGGCCGCGGTTTTCTTCGCCATTGGGTTGCTCAACAAGAACGCCGCCCGCCGCCTCCAGCGCCAAATCGACGAACTCGACGAGGCAAGCCGCTAGCGCCCTCAAATCCGGCACCGCAGGATAAAAAAAGCAAAGGCTCCGGGTGCCAATCCGGAGCCTTTCCGCTAAAATCCCGGCTGCGGCACACGGATGGCGTGTCCCTGACGGCCTGGAATCTGAAACGTCAACACAAATCCCACAAAAGTAGTAGAGCCAATTTTCAATAACAACACAAAAATATTTGCAGCGTCACATTTAAAGAGTAGACTTCGTCAATCATGGGCCGAACACCGCGCCTATCTCTGGGACTCCTGCGCTTCGGCAAGTAAAAGAAGCTAGGGCTCTGTTCCTCAAATTCCCCAAAACGAGAGGACTTCCATGCAAGTGACTCTGTTCAGAAAATCAGTCCCTGTCTCTTTCAGCGCTCGCTCCGCCAAGCGTCTGTCACCGTCAATCTTGCCCCTTGTCTCCGCTTTCCTGTTCACCTTCACCGCCGTTCTCAGCCAGGCGCAGCACAACACCACCGCTCCGGACTACACCAGCATCGTTGTCTTCGGAGATTCCCTGTCCGACACCGGCAACGTTGCGCACCTTACCCAGACGAAATACGGCTTTCGCCTTCCAGGCCCCGAGTTCGACTACACCGATGGCCGCTTCACCGACGGAGCAGACACTCTGCCGCCCGCTGAGAATTACTGGGGTGTCTGGATTGAGCAACTCGCCGCCAGCCTGCCCGCAAAGCCAGCCGTCAAAAACTCTCTCAACGGCGGAACCGACTATGCCTATGGCTTCGCCTTCACCGGCACTGGCACCTCGGTCCTCGCCTTTGGCCCTTCCAACGCGTACACGGTCAATGTCAATAACATCGGCCTCCAAATCAAGCAATACCTTGCGACCCATCCCAAAATCACCAACAAGACTCTCTTCGTTGTCTGGGGCGGCGCCAATGACATTCTCAACGCCACCTCGGAGGAGCAGATCATCGATGCGGGCATCAATCAGGCCCTGAATATTCAGGCCCTCATCAACGCCGGCGCAACCCAGTTCCTCATCCCCAATCTTCCTCCGCTGGGCGCCATCCCGCGGCTCAATGGATCACCCGCAGAAGCCGCTGCTGCCACCCAGGCTAGCGAGATCTATAACCAGATCCTCGCCTTGACTGTCACTTTCCTTCAGGAACTCAACAGCGGCAATAACCTCCAACTGGTCCAGCTTGACGTGTTCAAACTCTTCGACCAGATCATCGCTTCGCCCGCAAAGTTCGACCTGGTCGATGTCACCGATAGCTCCCAGGGGATCGACGTCAATCCTGACACCTTTCTGTTCTGGGATGGCCTGCACCCCACAACCCACGGCCACAACATCCTGGCCACCACTGCGGAGAAACTGCTCTCAAGCGCTGGCGGTGCAACCTCCACACGGCCGGCCCACGAGGCAGACCTGACCGCGTTAAGAACAAAAGTCTTCACTAAGTTAGCCACCGAACACGTGCTCGTGGTCCACTAAGCCTGGCAATCTGGCTGGGGTCGAGAGTGGCCAGAAACGCAAAAAGCAAAGGCTCCGGGTTATCAATCCGGAGCCTTTGCTGGGTTTCCATGTAACTGGACGCCGCCTGCGAAACTGCTTCTAAATTACAACTATTCCCCCGGAAACAAAAACCGCAACATCGGCCTAACCCTGCGCGCCCAGCTCGGCTCATCATGCGTCCCGCCGTGCGCCTTCTCAAAATGCAGCGTCTTTCCCGCCACCCAGTGGTTCGCCTTCAGCCGCCGGTTCAGCACTTCCACATCGTGCACCGTGCGTTTGCCTTCCTTATCGCCCACATCCAGCCAAAGCCGCGGCCGATCCCAGATCTCCGGCGACCGCTCGTTCACATAGCCCAGAATGCTCTTGTGATTCCACCAGACGCTCGGCGACATCACCGCCAGCCTGCCAAACCACGTCGCATAGCGCAGCCCCAGATAGAGCGAAACCAGCCCGCCCAGCGACGACCCGCCCAGCCCCGTCGAATCCCGGTCCGTCCGCACCCGGTACTGCGTTGCAATCCACGGCAGAATCTCCCGTGTCAGCGTCAGCCCGTACTGCGCCGCCTCGCCGCCGCCCATCTGCCAGTCGCGCTCATGCGTATACTCGGCCAGCCGCCGGTCCCCGGTGTTGTAGATGCCGACAATGATCAGCGGCTCCACCTCTCCCGCTCTTATGGCCGCGTCCGCCTGCTCCCGAACCTCCCACGTCCGCCCATGGATAAAGGAAGTCTGCGGATCGAACAGGTTCTGCCCATCCTGCAGATAAAGCACCGGATACGTCCGCTCCGGGTGCTGATCATACCCCGGCGGAACATACACAATCAGGTCCCGCTTATCCGGCAGATAAACGCTGGGAAACCCGCGATGCAGCCGCAGCCGGGGATGAGGTGTCCCGCCGCCGCTTGCCAGCAGGCCCTTTGGCAAATGTGCCCATGGGTTATCGTCGGAAAAATGATGGTCCAGGTTCAAACTTTGCGGTCCTTTATGGGTTTATCGGCGCGTCAATCGGGTCGGCGAGCGAAGCCGGGGAAAAACACCAACCCAGGCTGTTACAGTATCAAGAAATCGGCGATTCTCCAATTGGCGGTCTTGGAAAACTGCCTCACAACTAGTTCGTTTGGTAGGCCGGGGATTCATCCCCGGCACAGAATCAATGAAAGAAGCCCGGGCTTTAGCCCCTGAGGAACCCTTTATCGGATCCCTCTCAAATCATCACCATTTTCCGCATACGGTTGAGGCCACCCTCGCCCAGGAATGCAAAGGAAAGCGCATGAATCGTGAGTATCACAAGTGGTATTCCACCCGGCTCGGCCGCGATATGGAACTGCTCGTCTTCGGCCATTCCGGCCTTCCTGTCCTGGTTTTCCCCACCTCCGGAGGCCGCTTCTTCGAGTTCGAAGACCGCGGCATGATCGGCGCCCTCGCCGGCAAAATCGACGCCGGCCAGCTCCAGGTATATTGCGTAGACTCCGTCGACATGGAGAGCTGGTACAACAAGCAGGTCCCGCCCCGCTGGCGCATCGCCCGCCAGGTCCAGTACGACGATTACCTCATCCACGAAGTCGTGCCGCTCGTCCGCCTCAAAAATCAGAACCCCAAATTCGCAACCCTGGGCTGCAGCTTTGGCGGCTTCCACGCCGTAAACACCGCCCTCAAGCACCCCGACGTCTTCACCGGGTTCCTCTCCATGAGCGGCGCCTGGGACATGCGCAACTTTCTGCGCGGCTACTACGATCAGGATGTCTACTTCAACCAGCCCTTTGACTACCTGCCCAACCTCGGCGACTCCTGGTTCCTCGATCGCTACCGCCGCTCCAGCTACGTGCTCGCCACCGGCTGGGACGACCAGTGCCTCGCCCAGAACCAGCGCCTCGACGGAATCTTCAACGCCAAAGGCATCCCCCACAAGCTCTTCGTCTGGGACTCCTACAACTCCCACGACTGGCCCACCTGGCAACGCATGCTCGACCATTACCTGTAAAAGCAGGGAAGTATCATCAATAGAGCTGTCATCCTGAGCGAACGGGGCCCCAAGCGCTTCTCAGTTTCGGGGTGGTGAGTCGAAGGATCTGCCCTGAAAATTCTGGCAATCCCTCGATTCGCCCGATCCACCGAACCCGCCCCCAGACGATTACCCTAGAAAGAGCACTGTCATCCCGAACGAAGTGAGGGATCTGCGGCTGTTGTTAAGAAAAAGCAGATACTGCTCCTACTGTCAACCGAAGGAACGCACATTTTCATCTTCTTGGGTGGCGCAACGCGACATGCATGACTGCAATTGTTCTTCCTTGAACTTCCAGGGCACCACTCTGGCAAATTTCTGCGCTAAGGAGTCCCTCTATGTCCGACCTCAATCCCTACGAAAAATTCCTCGATGGCCGCCCCCTCGACGCCATCCTCGAAGCCACCCCCGTCGCCATCGCCCAATTCCTCAAAGGCCTAACCGACGAGGCAGCCGCCATCCGCCCCGCCCCCGGCAAATGGAGCCCCGCGGAAATCGTCTGCCACCTTGCCGACTGCGAAATCGTCTTCGCCTTCCGCCTCCGCCAGACCCTTGCCGAAGACGCGCCCGTCATCCAGCCCTTCGATCAGGACAAGTGGGCCGCCACCTATCCCGGCATCCCCGCCACCCACGCCTCGCAAGTCTTCTCCGCCCTGCGCAGCTGGAACCTCACCCTCATCCGCGCCGCGCTGCCCGCCGCCGCCAAACGCCCCGTCACCCATCCCGAGCGTGGCGCAATGACCTTCCAAACCATCGTGGAAACCATGGCCGGCCACGACATCAACCACCTCAACCAGCTCCACAAAATCGCCACCATAGCCTGAAAAGCCAAAAGTGGCCGTTTCTTCCCAGCCGTAAAAGGTCCGTGCCCCGTCGGGGTACCCTCCGGGTCGCGCCTTTTTTTCTGGCGCGAGGGCGGGAAAGCAGGAATCCCGATCCTCCGACACCGACTCACTGCGCTCCCTCCTGCCCCCAGGCCCTTTCCCATAAAACCTCTCCCTCGCGGGAACCATTTCCCCTTACGCGGGGTCAAACCATGTAGCATTCCTGGGCTTGATCTAAGGAGGGTTCCTTGCGCCGCATCGCACCTGTGCTCGTTGTCGCCCTGTCCGCCGTCCACCTCGTCGCGCAAGCCCCCACCAAACCCAAGCCCAATGAACTGGCACCCGTTGCCACCCCCGCCGCCATCAAAGACCTCCCCGTCCGCAAGGTCGTCCTCTACAAAAACGGCGTAGGCTACTTCGAGCACGCCGGCTCCGTCAACGGCAACCAGCGCGTCACCATCGACTTCACCTCGCCCCAACTGAACGACGTCCTTCAGTCCCTCACCGTCCTCGACGAAGGCGGCGGCCGCATCGCCGGAGTCAATTACAACTCCACCACCCCGTTAGCCGAGCAGCTCAAAACCCTCTCCCTCGGCATGTCTGACGACCCCACCTCCACCGAGCTCTTCCAGGCTCTGCGCGGCCAGAGGGTCGAAGTCACGGGAGGCCCCGGCGGAACTTTAACAGGCCGTCTAATGGCCATCGAGTCCCGCACCGAGCACACCTCCACCACTGACAGCTCCGCCGCGGCGACAGTAGAAAAGTTCTACCTGACCCTCGTCGCCTCCTCTGGCGCAGTCAAGGTCATCGAACTCACCCCCGCCCTCAGCGTTCGCCCCCTCGACGCCAACCTCCAGGGCCAGCTCGACCGCTATCTCGAGCTCCTCAGCACCACCCACTCCACCGGCCTCCGACATCTCACCCTCGACTCCATCGGACAGGGCCAGCGCCAGCTCCGCGTCAGCTACATCAGCGAAGTCCCCGTCTGGAAGTCCACCTACCGCCTGGTCTTCCCCCGCGACCCCAGCGGCAAAGCCACCATGCAAGGCTGGGCCGTAGTCGACAACACCGTAGGTGCCGACTGGGACAACGTCCAGCTCTCGCTCGTAGCCGGCGCACCGCAAAGCTTCATCCAGCCATTGAGCCAGCCCCTCTACACCCGGCGACCTGAGATCCCCATCGCTACCGCCGAAGAAACAACACCGCAGACGCACGAGGCCGCCGAAGCAGCGCCCGAGGTAATGGCTGCGCCGCCAAGGGTTGCCGTTCCCTCGACCATAAACTCCCAAATGATCAATGGCTCCCTTAAGGCTGACCGGTTTCACGGAAGCATAGGCGGTCCCATCACATCGAACGAAACTGTTTCGGTCACAGCGAATGCCGCGGACATGGCCGCAATCGCTCCAGGCGTCGCCGGCATCTACCGCCCCTCCGACGCCATCCAGGAAGGCGACGTCTCCACCAACGCCTTCGATGACTTCTTCGAATACGCCCTCGCCGCCCCCGTCACCATCCACAAAAACGAGTCGGCCATGGTCCCCATCCTCCAGCAGGATCTCCCCGCCGAGCACGTCACCCTCTGGTCCGAATCGGCCCCCTCGCCCCTCCGCGCCGTCTGGCTTGAAAACACCTCCAGGCTCACCCTCGACTCCGGCAGCTTCTCCATCTTCGAGAGCGGCGAATTCGCCGGCGAAGGCCTGCTCGACCCGATACACCCCGGCGAAAAGCGCCTGCTCAGCTACGCTACAGACCAGGCCGTCCGCGTCAAAATCACCAACCGCGAGACCAAGCGCACCCTGCACCACGTCGCCATCCACAAAGGCACCATCGTCGAAACCCACATGGACGTAGCCGGCGTCACCTACTCCGCCACCAACTCCGCCGACGCCGACCGCGTTGTACTCCTCGAACATCCCCGCCGCATCAACGGCTGGTCCCTCGACGAAGGGCTCAAAGCAGAGGAAACAGCTTCAGACCTCTACCGCTTCAAGGTCCCCGTTGCCGCTCACTCCACCAAAACTCTCGAAGTCCGCGAGCACGGCCCCCAGTTCACAACCGTAGATTTGAAGCGCAACCCACATCAGCACGAGTTCCTGCTCGAACTCATCCGCAATGTCCCCGAAGCGCAAGCCCAGCTTCAGCCCGTCATCGACGCCGAAGCCGCCGTAGCCGACCTCGACCAAAAAATCGCCGAAGCCCAAAAACAGGCCGACACCGCCTCCGCCGACGAAGCCCGCGACCGCGAAAACCTCACCGCCCTCAAAGGCAACGACGCCGCCAAACGATTCGTCGACGAGCTAAACCACGCCGAAGACCAGCTCCAATCCACCCGCAAGCAAATCGCCGATCTAAACCAGCAGAAGCAGGCCGCCGAATCCAAGCTGGAGTCGCTGATAGCGGGCTTGACCTTCGACTGGAGCGAGACGGGGAAGTAGGGTATAGGGCGTGGGGTGTGGGGTGTGGGGTCGCTAGGCCAGCTCTCTCTGCTTGGCGCGAATTGACTTGCTCAATGCAGATAGCAATCTTCCGACGGAATCGCAAAGCTTCGAACACCTGTCGAGACGGTCTTCCTGCCCGAATCCCAACCCTTTGGCAATCACGAGCTGAGTTTCAATCTCTGCGCAGGAACCACGGGAGTGACTTAGAAACTGAAGGTACTCGCCCTTGCCCGAACGAGCATAGCCCTCGGCAATGTTACTTGGAATCAAGACCGAAGCTCGTCGCATTTGGTTAATCAGCCCAAACCGTTCTGAATCGGCGAACCCAGATGTCAGCTTGTAGACCTCCATCGTAGTTTCAATCGCCTTTTGCCACACAATAAGGTCCTTGAATCGCTCTGCCATCGCATTTTCCCTTTTCTTGACTCCACAACGCAGTCCGACACCCCACACCCCACACCCCACACCCTACACCCCAGCTCCCATCGCGCACTCAATCGTCCGCGCCGTCACCGTCTCATCCGCTTTCGAAGAAATCATCAGATCGTACAAATGCGGATTCAGCCAGAATTTCCCGAAGTACTCTTGCAGATACTTCGCCCGCTCCGCATCCACTGACCGTATGCGCTGCTCAACATCCGCGCCCTTCTCAAGCCGCGCCCGCAGCCGCAGAATCCGCTCCCGATGCGGCGCATAAACGAACACGTGATAAGCATCCGGCTTGAACTGCAACAGGCACTGCGATCCGCGTCCCACAATCACGCAGTTCCCATCCGCATACGCCTGCTCAATAATCTTCTGAGAGACCTTGACCATCTCCTGCGCATCGAACACGGCATTATCGCGCAGCTCCAGTCCAGCAGCCAGCGCGGCCGAGCGCATCGCCTGTTGGTTAAACCGCCGCAGCCACCCCTCCACGTTCTCGTCATAGCGCCGCACCACGCTCGGGTCCACATGCGCCGCGTAAGCAATTGCGTCAATGATGTCCTTGTCCAGCAGCTTCCAACCCAGGTCTTCCGCAATGGCCTGCGCTATCCGGCCGCCCCCACTCCCAAACTCCCGATTCACCGTCAAAAGGCGATATTTCATGGTTCCCCCATAGCTCTGATTCAGGCGGAAGCAACGCGGGTTCATCGTTTTTCCCCCACGTCCCCGTCCAAGCACAGATTCTACGACCAAGGATGGTAACTCTCTTGAGCCGGAAGAACCGTGACCCGCCCCACACCCCAACCCCATACCCCACACCCTAGGCCCCATACCCCACACCCCAACCCCATACCCCACACCCTAGGCCCCATACCCCATCCCCAGCCTCTCCCCCGCCCGCAGCGCCAGCCCGTGCGCCACCGACGTAAATTCATTCCCCCCTCGAATCCGCCCCACTCCAAACCGCGTCTCAAATATCCGCCGCACCGCCGGAACAAACGAGCTGCCGCCGGTCAGAAACACCCGATCCACCGCCCCCGCCTCCACGCCAGAACTCCTCAGCAGCCCATCCACCGCGCCCTCAATCCGCTGCAAGTCGTCCGCAATCCACCCTTCAAACTCCACCCGCGTCACCGGTATCCGCAAGTCCATGCTCCCATCGCGAAAGCGAAACTCCGCAGCTTCTTCGCGCGACAGCTCAAACTTCACCTGCTGCACCGCCTGATGAAGCTGATAGCCCAAATCCTCGTCAATCAAGTCGATCAGCGCCTGAATCTTCTCCGGCTCCACCGCCCTCGCCCGCGCGCTTTTCAAAATCTCCCGCACATTATTCGTCCGCAGAAACGACAGATAATGCCACCGCTCCAGGTTCGCGTAAATCCACGCCGGAACCGCCGGCAGCAGCTTGTTCAGCGACCGCGCCTCACTGTCCGACCCCAGCGCCGGCGAAACCAGCTTGCGCACCAGCCGCGCATCAAACGCGTCTCCCGCCAGCCCCACGCCGCTATTTCCAAGCAAATCCTTCGCCGTCCGCCCGCGCCTGCGCACCTCCGGTCCCACCCTCAGCAAGGAAAAGTCGCTCGTTCCCCCGCCGAAGTCGCCAATCAGGATCAGTTCCTCATGGTCCAGCGTCGACTCGTACGCACACGCCGCCGCCACCGGCTCCATCTCAAAGTCCACCCGCTCAAATCCCGCCTGCTTGAACGCCTCTCGCAGCCGACCAACGGCAAAATCGTCGTCCGCCGCTGACTCCGCGCCCACAAAACGCACCGGCCGCCCCACCATCGCATAATTCACCGGCCGCCCAAACTGCACCGCCGCCTGCTTCCGCACATCGCCAATCATCCGCGCAATCAGATCCTCCAGCTTGTACCGCCGCCCAAACACCTCCGTCCCCGTCAGTGTCCGGCTCGCCAGGTGCGACTTCAGCGACTGCACCAGCCGCCCCTTTTCATCGGCCTCCAGGTAGTGCTCAATCGCCGCCGGCCCCGCCAGGGCATGCACCCGCTTCAGCCCGGCTGCGGTCTTCGTCTGCTCAAAATAAAGCACCGACCGGAACGACTCCGTCAGCGCTCCCAGCGCAGGAAATGACGCCAGCCGCACCCCTCCGCCCGCCTCCACCAGCGCCACTGAAGTGTTAGTCGTCCCAAAGTCAAACCCCACCGCATCCATCTCATCTCGCGTCTGCATCCCCTCCATTATTTCGTACCGAGCTTCCCGACCCGCCTTAAAAGCCCCGTGCCCCATCCATCGCGCTGTTTGCGATGGGTGGGAAAGCAAAAATCCCCCTTTCTCACTGCTGCAGCCCGTCCCACCGCAACATGCGCCCCGGAGGGGCCGCACGATAATAGCTCCGGATGAAATCCGGGGTAGAAACGTCAGACGAATCCCGCAGCCCCAGAGGGGCGGAACGACCAGTCCAGGTAACTCCCCAGTAAACTCACCATTTTCCAGCTGGACAACCATGTGCCGTAAACTGTAGAAGTGCATTTTCGCGGCGGGTGTCTGGCCGCCGTATTTCGCTTTAAGGAGGCAACGCGCATGAAAAAAATCGGCGTCCTGTTCGGCATGGAGAACAGCTTTCCCGGCGCGCTCGTGGAGCACATCAACGCCCGCAACATCGACGGCATCCAGGCGGAGTTCGTTGAAACTGGTGCAGTCCACATGAACAAGGCGCCCAAATACTCGGTCATCGTCGACCGCATCTCCCACGACATCCCCTTCTATCGCGCCTTCCTCAAGCACGCCGTTCTCAACGGGACCATCGTCATCAACAACCCCTTCTGGTGGTCGGCAGACGACAAGTTCTTCAACTACTCGCTGGCGGAGAAGCTCGGCGTTGCTGTCCCCGCCACCGTTATCCTGCCCCACAAAAAGCATCCCGAAGGCACCACCGACCGCTCCATGCGCAACCTCGAGTACCCCCTCAACTGGGAAGCGATGTTCGCTTACGTCGGCGAGCACGGCTTTCTCAAGCCCGTCGACGGCGGCGGCTGGCGCGACGTCTACCACATTCACAATCGCGAAGAATTCTTCGCCGCCTACGACCTTTCCCGCGACCTCTGCATGACCTATCAGAAGGCCGTCGAGTTCAACGAGTACTTCCGCTGCTACGTCGTCGGCCAAAAGAAGGTCCACATCATGCCCTACGACCCGCGCAAGCCCCACGCCGAGCGCTACGTCCTCAACCCGCCGACTTATGACAAAAAGCTCCTCAAGCGCGTCGAGCAGGACGCCCTCAAGCTCTGCCAGGCCCTCGGCTACGACCTCAACACCGTCGAGTTCGCCGTAGAAAACGGCATCCCCTACGCCATCGACTTCATGAACCCCGCCCCCGACGCCGACCTCCACTCCGTCGGCCAGGCCAACTTCGACTGGATCGTCAAAGAAGTCGCGGATCTAGCCATAGCCAAAGCCAAAAAAGCCCCCCAGCTCCCCGAACTAAGATGGGCCTCCTTCCTCGGCGCCGAACCCGCCCCAGCCAACAAGCCCACCAAA
>Ga0302320_10026113_pt1 | contig 11321 bp, 8 predicted proteins | sample Bog_T0_3_FD_202130 | JGI IMG/M metagenome (GOLD analysis project Ga0302320, IMG submission 202130) | Peat permafrost microbial communities from Stordalen Mire near Abisko, Sweden - Bog_T0_3 | ecosystem: Environmental > Terrestrial > Soil > Wetlands > Peat | place: Sweden: Abisko, Stordalen Mire... | reverse complement strand
ACTCCGCTTGCGGCTGTGCCAGCCGAAGTTCGCTCTCTTCCAAGGCCTCAGCTTTGGTGCCAAAATAAAGCTCGGCAATTGGTTGACCCTGCCGAGACAAAAGCTCCAAGTGGGGCAGTCCCGCAACCGCCTCGGTATGGACCAAGGTGAAATCGCCCTGACCTTTGGAAATGTGCATCTGTTGTTGCGCCTCCATTGGTGCGCTGGTGAGGCGGTTGATGCCGAAGCGCAGCGCTAGTATGGCGGTGTCCGCGCTGACGAGTTGGTAATGACCTTTGACCACGATCTGTTCTGGGGTGCGTTCGACCGAAACGATATCGATGGCATCACCTTTCGGGGAATAGGATTTGCCGACGTAATCAGACTTGGCGTCAATCTTTTGTTGATCCAGTGCTCTAGCTGCAGCTTGGCGCACCTCCTGAGCGGCCATTCGCGCCGCTTGTGCCGCGACGACCTGCTGCCGGGCACGGACAAAATTGGGAATCGCGATGGCCGCCACTAGTCCGAGCAGCGCAATGAACACGATCGCTGCCACCACGCCCGCAGCGACGCCGAAGGCGGTTCCCAACTCGGCCCCCGTCCGCGTTGGTGCGACCGGCGCGCCAATTGGTAACTGGCCAGACGCTTTGGTAGTCGGCCCCATGATATCTTCGTAGGCATAAGCCAACGCGGCCAAGGAAAGCGGTGTGGCTACAAAGACACCCACAAAACACAGCATGTAACCGGCCAAATGAATCAGCGCCAGGACAATCAAGAACCAGAAAAACTTCCACCAGTGTTGGGACACGATTTTTCGGCTCGTGCCCATGGCCGCCCAGAAATCCAGGCTCTGATCGGCAACCAGTGCCACCGCAAAAGTCCAGACCACCCATAGGTAGATTCCCGGCAGAATCAAACAAATAAAACCCAACAACATCAGCAATTTGGAGATAACACCGACCAACACCAATTGCAAGAAAGCCACCTTGAACCCTGAAAAAGCAGTCTCGATCGTCGCCTGACGACCGCGGACCCGGTTGAGGTAGTAGAGCCACAGCCCGCCGATCAGCGGATAGCGGACTATGATGCCAATCATGGAAGACGTCGCCAGCGTGGTCAGCAACCAGATGAGTGCGCTTACGCCCACGATTGGCCAAAAATCACTAATTAACAGGTTCCACGCGCGGTTCAGGCAATGGTTGATGTTGAGCGCATAGTTCCGCGCCAACGCCGATTGGAGGAGACCCGCGGCGTCCGGTGCCGGGTCGCCCGTCGGCGGCGTTTGGGCAATGGTTTCCACCTCGGTTTTGAGGTCGCCGGCCTGCTGATAGCGCCGCTCCGGCTTTTTCTCCAGGGCGCGCAGGACGACTTCGTCCAGACGCACGTCAATCTGCACCTTCTTGGACGGAGCCTCGATTTTACCGGCGGGCAGCTCGCCCGTCAGCATCTGGTAAAACACCACGCCGAGCGAATAAATATCCGCGCGGTGATCCACTTCGGCGGAATTCTTGACCTGCTCGGGCGCCATATACTGCGGGGTGCCCAGCGAACTCCCTGCCTCCGTCAAGTCGCCGGCGGGCGGGTTCACGCCTTCTGTCATTGGTTCCGGATTCTGCGAGACAATTTTGGCGACGCCAAAGTCGGCGATTTTCACCTGGCCCTGCTTGCTCAACAAGATGTTCTCCGGCTTGATGTCGCGATGAACAATGCCGCGATCATGGGCATATTGGAGGGCCTCGCAAATCTGCGGCACAATGGCCAGCGCCTCCTTGGGGGCCAAGCGGCCGGCGTTAAGCACTTGCCGCAGATTGGTACCGTCCGCAAACTCCATCAGAAAATAGAACAAGCCGTCGGCCTGGCCGAATTCGTAGAGCACGACGATATGCGGGTGATTGAGCTGGGCGAGAGCCCGCGCTTCGCGCGTAAAGCGTTCCGCGAAGCCCGGACCGGTGGCGGCCTGCGGGGGCAGAATCTTCAGGGCCACGACCCGGTCCAGCGCTTTTTGCCGGGCTTTATAGACCGCTCCCATGCCTCCCTGACCCACAAATTCGAGGATCTCCAGTTCCGGAAATTTCGGGGCCAGTTCCTCAATGCTCGGCGGCACAAAGCGCGCCGGCTTCCCGCCGGTGTCCGTGCCCGTGGGAAAGGCGCCACGCATCAGGCATTCGGGGCAGAGTCCCTTGGGGGCGTTGGCCGCCAGCGGTTTCCCGCAACTGGGGCAAATTGGCTTTGTATCCATGTCCTAATACTACTGAAATGGGCAGCAAAGGTTACCGGCGTTTGCAATAAAGCCGATTTATCTCGCCGCCAGCACGCTGAATAAATGCCGCATTTCCGACTCCACCTCCTGCGATCCGTTGAGGGTGCCGGCAATTTCCTCGCGGACCAGTTCGCGATAACGTTTCCGCATGCGATGCACGGCGACTTTGACAGCACTCTCGCTGCTGCCCAGCCGGGTCGCCAATTCCGTGTAGGGCTGCGACTCCCGCACGCCCAGGAGCGTTTGCTTGAGCGCGACGAACCAATCCGCTTTCCCGGCGCTTTGGTATTCCCGTTCGAGCCGGTTCAAAACTTCCCCCAACAGGGTCAGCGCCCATTGTTTTTCAAAGATCCGATCGGGCGCGGCATGGTCGGCCGGCTCCAAATCAAAGCGATCTTCTGCGGCGGCCCAATCCAGGGATAGCAATTCGCGGCCGCTGCCGCGTTTTTTGGCCTGCGCCTTTTGCCATGCGTTGGCCAGAAAATGATTCATGGTCGCCAGCAAGAACGAGCGGAACCGGCCAAGATTAGGATCGGCTTTCGCCAGGGATTTGCGTTCGAGCAACTGCGCGAAAAACTCCTGGGTGAGGTCTTGGGCATCCTCCGGTGAATGCCCGCGCCGCCGCACGTAGGCATAAAGCGGATACCAGTAAGTCTGGCAGAGTTTCCCGAGCGCTGCCCGGGCATCGGTCGTATCGCTCTGGCCCGCCGCCAGCACCACCGACCAGCGGGTGGTGGCAAAAACGGACTGCGGTGGCGTCTGGCGACCAGCAGAACACGTCTCGGGCCGATCCGTGCCGGAAGTTGGAGTGCTCACTGGAATTGAGCCTGCCCCAACCCGCCAAATGTGCAAGCAGGAAAAAGCGGAACCTATTCCCGCAATCCCATACACTTTGAAAGGCGCTCCAGGCAATTCTGTCTGAATCTTCGGACTGGCGTTTGTGACATTTCGCCACAGCAGAATTTTCTTTTGTCGCAACAAATTCCTGATTCAATGGCAGGAACGGCCTATGATGCTAAAATCAATTCTTATTTTACTAATAACTAGTTTCGCGGCGGCGATGGCCGTCGCGGAGAAACCCCCGGCCACCGCGTTGCTGGTGCTCAACAAGGGGGATAATTCCCTGGCCATCGTGGATCCCGTCAGCCTGAAAGTGGTGGGCCGCGCGCCCGCCGGGGCGGACCCCCACGAGGTCGTGGCCTCCGCGGATGGCAAATTGGCATTCATTTCCAATTATGGCGCCGGACACACCCTTTCTGTGGTTGACCTCGTGGCCCAGAAATCGTTGCCGGCAGTCGAACTCGGAGCTCTGCGTTCACCGCATGGACTCGCGGTCGCCGATGGGAAAATCTACTTCACGGCGGAAGGCAGCAAGGTCATTGGCCGCTACGATCCCGCTTCGCAGCTCATAGATTGGGTGCTGGGCCTGGGACAGAACCGAACCCACATGATTGTGGTGTCGCCAGATGCCAAACGCATTTTCACTTCCAATGTCAACTCCGACACGATCAGCCTCATTGAGAAAGGTTCCACTCCTAGCGGCCCCGGGGGGCCTGGAGGGCTAGGTGGTCCTGGTGGCGGGTTCGGCGGACCACCACCGGGCGCGGGTCCGGGAGGCCCTCCACCCGGCCCTCCGCCGGGTGGTCCCGGCGATGGCAATCGCCCTCCCGGGCCGCCCAACGGTCCTCCCGGCGGATTCGGTCAACCCGAATGGATCGAAACCCACATTGCAGTTGGGCACGGACCTGAAGGGTTTGATCTTTCGCCCGATGGGAAAGAAATCTGGGCCGCGAATTCACACGACGGCACGGTCTCCATTATTGATGTCGCCAAGAAAGCCGTGGTGGAGACATTGACCATTCCCACCCGCTTCGCCAACCGCCTGAAATTCACGCTGGATGGCAAGCGCGTGCTGATTTCGGACCTCGGCAGTAATGACTTGGTGGTGGTGGATGTGGCCAGTCGCAAGGAAATCAAGCGCATCAAGTTGGCCGGCGGTTCGGCGGGAATTCTGATGCAGCCGGATGGTTCCAAGGCCTACGTTGCTGTCGGATCCGACAATGGCTTGACTGTGATTGATCTGAATACCTTGGGGGTGGCCGGCCATATCGAAACTGGGCCGGGGCCTGACGGTCTGGGCTGGGCGGTGCGCAAGTAGAGTAGAGTTAAGCTCAGTTTTGCGGGTGGCGATGTAATCAGAACCCCACACATATGATCAATCGCGTTACCGGCGAAGTTGGTTTCAAGAGTGGACTTCACATCGTTCCTCACTGCGTTCCTCACTGTCCGGTTGAGAAATTGACCGCGAATGCGGGAGCCGCTCTAAAGATTAGAACCCAAAACCTCTCTCTAAGAGGCTGGAAGAGGCATGTATTTGGCTTTCATGCCTCTGAACACGGGACATTTGAGGTTGAAGCGCTTTCGTCAGACGGGGATCGAATCCAGATTGTGCTCTTAGCACACCGGCACCCATTTTATGAGCCGAACACTCCAGAGGATGCGGATCGGAGAGCTTTTCATGATGGGTTGATCAGCTCGGATTTGGCGGGGCAAAGAGAATTCGATTGGGGAGAAGTCCTCCATCGTTTGGAGCCTGCTCCAAACAAGGATTGGCTGGTGGTAGCGTACAGCCGTGGGGCTAAGGTTCCGTTGCCGGATAGAGAGCTCATTTTGACCATGCGATCCTATGAAGATTTTTCGGAAGACAATACCTAAAGATTTGCTCTCAACATGCCATGTACTGTAGCGATAGATTGGGTAGTTGGACTTAGGTACGTGCGCCGTAGGAAGCGCCAGAGAGCCGGCGCAGTGCAAGACTCTGGTGCAGGTGACGGCAGGTCCGCAAGCGCGAAGCGTCTTGGACTGCGGCGGGAAGCGAAGCGCCACGTCGCTTTCGAGCGGACCAGAGTTGTTGGTGATTCGTTGGCATATGGTGCGCGCGAAAGCGCCGTCGCCGCTGCGCTTTGTCGGCGCAGCCCAAGAAACGGGCGTGCATGACAGCAGCTCCGCGAGCGCGGCGATAGCTCAGGGCGAGTATTCACCCGGAATTCCTAGTTCATATTTGGCTTTCCACGGTGTGAGAAATTTTCGCATCCTGCCTTAAGTCCATGTCCATGCAAAACCACGATCACATGAGCCATTTCAATTTCCACTTGACCAACCTGCCATTTTTTATGAAACAATTCTCGAATCTCCCAGGCACGCCGGCTCATTTTCGGCCACGATTCCTGGCTGGGATCGTGATATTGATTGGCCTTTTGACCGCCAGAAATCTGCAGGCTCAGGATTGGGAAGGTCCGTTCACCATCATCCCGGTTAGCGCGCCTGAAATGGTGCTCGAAAGCGTTGGCGCGGACATCACCAATGGCACCCCCGTGTCGCTGAACCACCCCTCCGCCGCCGCCAACCAGGTCTGGATCATCACTCCCAAGGGCGACGGTTTCTACACCCTGAAACCCTCCATCAGGCCAAGCCCGATTCTGACGGTAAGCGGGGGGGAAACCGCTAATGGCGCCGCCGTCGCGCTGGAAGCGGAAAACAACCAAGCCTGGCAATGGTGGTCCATAAAACAGAATGAAAACGGATCGTGCAGCCTGACGCCAAAACTTGCTCCTGCAAAAGGCTTGGACGATTTTGGTGGCAACCAAAACGTCGGGGCCAGAGTGGATCTCTGGGATTTCAATGGGATGGATGAACATCTGCAGTGGATCCTCAAGCCCTTGGCTGGGGCCAAAGTGCCCGCCAATCTGAAGCACTTTTCGGAGGCTCCTCGGGGGGAGACCAAGAATTTCACGTTCGAAAATAGCTCGATCTTCCCCGGAACCCGGCGGAACGGCACGGTATTCATTCCCGCCCAGTATGACGGTTCCAAGCCCGCCTGCGTCTATGTCGAACAGGATGGCTACAACGGCGGCGTCAAAAGCATGTTGGAAATGCTCATCGCCGCCAAGGAGATGCCGGTGACTATTGGCGTCTTTATCGCGCCGGGTGAAGTGCCATCCCCCGTGTCGAATACCATGGGCCGGCGCAACCGCTGTTTTGAATATGATGGCGTGGGTGACAATTATGTCCGCTTTCTGACCGAGGAACTCCTGCCATTTGTGGCCAGGAATTTCGACCTGAAACTTTCCGACAGCGGGAATGACCGCTGTATTGCGGGTGCCAGCAGCGGTGGCATCTCGGCGTTCAATACCGCGTGGGAACGGCCCGAGGCTTTCTCCCGCGTCTATGCATGCAGTGGCAGTTTCGTGGCCTTTCGTGGCGGACATGAGTTTCCCACTTTGGTGCGCAAGTATGAAGCCAAGCCGATCCGCGCCTATTTGACCACCGCCACGCAGGACATGGAAAACTGCGCCGGCGATTGGTATTTGCTGGATCAGGAAATGGACAAGGCCCTCACCTTTTCGGGGTACGACCACATCTTTCGGCCGGTTACTGGTCCCCACTGCGCCGGCTGGAATGACCTGTTTCCGGAGGCGATGCGCTTCGTGTGGCGGGACTGGCCGGAACCCGTCAAGGCGGGCCAGAGTGCGCCCCGGGTGCGCGATATCCTCGAGCCTGACCAGAACTGGGAATTGGTGACCCAGGGGTATCCCGAGGCTGGCAGTCCCGCGGTCAACTCGGCGGGTGAGGTATATTTCCTTCACGGCGCTGCCGACCAGATCTGCCGTCTTGGGCTCGACGGCAAGGTGGAAGTGTTCAGCGCAAAAGCGGCGCAAGCCAACGGACTGTGTTTCGGCCCCAAGGATGAGCTGTACACGGTGTCCCGCCTCAGCGGGAATCTCCTCGCGTATGACCGATCGGGTCAAAGCCGCGTGGTGGCAGATGGAATTCCAGGAAATTATGTTCTCGCGCGACCAGAAGGGAGCCTCTATGTCACCAGCACCGTGGACAAGGCCGACGGAACGGGTCAAGTCTGGTTGGTGAAAGACGGGCGCAAAACGCTCGTGGACTCCGGCCTGAAATCGGCCACGGGTCTGGCCTATCGCCCCGACCAGTGGTTGCTCTCCGTGGCCGATGGCCAATCCAAGTGGGTCTATAGCTACCAAATCCAGCCGGATGGCAGCCTGACCAACAAGGAGCGCTTCTTCTGGCTGCACGTGGCCGATGGAGATGACGATGCGGGTGCCGCGGCCGTCTGCTACGCCAAGGAGGGCCAGATGTTCGTGGCCACGCGCATGGGCATTCAGGTCTGTGCCGACGACGGTCCGACCCAAGTGATTCTGCCATTGCCAGACCACAGTCGCGTGCAGGGTGTCTGTTTGGGTGGTGCGGGCATGAACACGCTGTTTGCCTTCGGCGGCGACAAGATTTGGAAACGTCTGGTCAAACCCCACGGTATGGGCGCTTTTTCCCCACTGGCCCGAATCAAGGGGAGTCCACTTTGAAGTTCAGACCATGTGCCAGTTCACCACCTGGGGCGCTGGCCGCAATTTCTGGTTTTATCAAAACGTGGCGGACATTTCGACCCCTTCGTTCCTGTCGTATATCGCCACCTTGCAGTGGACCGCCGCCGATCAATAAGGGCGAAGCAGGGTCGATCCAGTTGCTGGCATCGCGGGGACTCGAAAGCACGCCGCGTGAGGGCGCCCGGCCTATAGGTTTCCACGGGAAGTCAGCGATTCCGTAGGCCCGGTGCCCTTACCGGGCGATTTCTTCAACCGCCTGTTTAGCTGCGGGTTCGCGCCGCGCAAGCACAATCTGTCCTAGAGAGACAGTTGAATTATTCTCCAGCACCGCGGCCTTTTTCAAGTTTAGCTGCTTCGAGCACATACCACAAAATGGGGATACCGCGATTTGTATCGAGAGTTTAGATTAATACTGGCATGAGAGAAATCGTGCGCCCGCGGTGAGCCGGGCACTTGGCGATGACAAAAACAACTTGTGAAGATCTACGAAAACACCTGTACTGCCGGTCGGCAAATGAGGATTTGCCAACGGCCGTTGACGCTCATCGAATTGCTGGCGGCGATCGCCCGGAGGAAATGAATGGCTCCTGCTGCTGCCAACGCGGATTGGTGTGGGGAGAAAGCTAAATGATCCAGCCAACAAAATCATGACGATTCGCCCTCCCAAGTACACCCCAAACCGGTGCTCCCCGCCGGCATTCACGCTCATTGAACTGTTGGTGGTTATTGCCATCATTGCCATCCTGGCGGCCATGCCGCTGCCAGCTTTGGCCAAAGCCAAGGCCAAGGACGCGCAGTGCATCAACAATCTCAAACAGTCCACGCTGGCCATCAATTATCGGTTGTATGCCGCTGTGAACAACGGCGATGCCGCCGCCAAGGAGGCGTCCTTGATGCTGGCGGGCATGCAAAACCGCCGTTGAGCAAGTGAAGAACTTATGAAAGCATTGGTAAAAAGAGAACGAAAACCCGGCCTCTGGCTGGAGGATGTGCCCGAACCGGAAGTCGGCATCAACGACGTGCTTATCCGAGTGGATCGCACTGGCATTTGCGGCACCGACCTGCACATTTACAAATGGGACGCTTGGGCGCAAAAAACCATTCCGGTACCCATGGTGGTGGGACATGAATTTGTGGGCGAAGTGGTTCGCGTGGGCGCGAATGTGAAAGACTTTTTTCCGGGCGAAGTGGTGAGCGCCGAGGGCCACGTGGTTTGTGGCCGCTGCCGCAATTGCCTCGCCGGCCGACGCCATTTGTGCAAGGATACCTTAGGCATCGGCGTCAATCGCACTGGCGCATTCGCCGAATATATTTCCGTGCCCATGACCAATGTGTGGGGTCACCGCCACGGCATTGACCGGGACGTGGCCTCAATTTTTGATCCCTTCGGCAATGCCGTGCATACCGCGCTGTCCTTCAATGTGCTGGGCGAGGACGTCTTGATCACCGGTGCGGGTCCCATCGGCATCATGGCGGCCGGCATTGTCAAACACGCCGGCGCGCGGCATGTCGTGATCACCGATGTGAACGATTACCGACTGGAGCTGGCCAGGAAGATGGGTGCAACCGTGGCGCTGAACGTCCAGCAGGGCACGCTGGCGGCCGTGCAACAGCAGTTGGGCATGAAAGAGGGGTTCGATGTTGGCCTGGAGATGTCTGGTAACGCCGCTGCGTTCCGGGACATGATTGGCAGCATGGCGCACGGCGGAAAGATTGCGCTGCTTGGCATTCCGTCGGAGCCGATTGCGATTGACTGGAACAAGGTGGTGTTCAACATGCTCACGATTAAAGGTATCTATGGCCGCGAGATGTATGAGACTTGGTACAAGATGACCGTAATGCTGGAGAGCGGTCTGGACATCAGGCCGGTCATCACGCACCGGTATCATTTCACTGAGTTCGAGCAGGGTTTTGCCGCCATGTTACAGGGCAATTGCGGCAAGGTGGTGCTCAACTGGCGCGACCAGCCCTGAATTCATGCTGCCAATCACTATGAAACACACATTTGTCCTGACCCTTTTGTCGCTGGCGCTCTGTCGCGCCCAAGCCGATGACCTGCGGGTGCCAGCCTTTACCGCCTATCTTGAGCCGGCGGACGGGGGCGCATGGATTTCGGACGACCGCGGCATCACCGGCTGGGACAACCCGGCGCAAAAGGTGTTGTGGTTTGGCGAGTTCAAGACCCCGGGCAAGCTGGACTGCTCGGTTTCTATGCGGCTTTCCGCGGGCACAGAAACCAAACTCCGGTTTAGCGTTGCTGGCACCGCGCATGAGGCCACCGCCAAGGGGGCAGGGGAAGGGCTGACCAGTGTGGACTTTGGAACGTTTGATATCGCGGCGGCGGGCTATCAGAGTTTTGTCCTCGAATCCGACAACGGCCCGGGCAAGAACGCGGGTGGGGTGGAGACGCTCGTGCTCGGGGGACCTGCTGCGGAAGGCGCGCATTTCAATCTCAAGTCCCGCCGCAACTCCGCGTCGGTGCATCTGGCATATCCCACGGCCGGCCTCACGAACATTGACGCGTTCTTCTGTGAAGTGACCGCCACCGAAACGCCGCTCTGGACATACTTCGAGGCCTGCGGCTGGCATCGCGGCTATTTTGGCATGCAAGTCAACAGCCCGACCGAGCGGCGTATCATTTTCAGCGTGTGGGACAGCGGCCACGAGGCCGTGGACCGCAGCAAGGTCAACGACGTTGACCGCGTGACCCTCGTCGCCAAAGGTGAGGGGGTGAACGCCGGGGATTTTGGCAATGAAGGCACGGGTGGGCACAGTCATCTGGTTTATGATTGGAAAACGGGAACGAAACAGCGGTTTCTGGCCACCGCCAAAGTGGTGGATGCCACACATACCGTCTATTCGGGCTATTGGTTTCAGCCCGAGCAGAAAAAATGGGCCTTGATCTCCAGTTGGAAGGCGCCGAAAGATGGCGGGTATTTGCATGGCCTCTACAGTTTTGTTGAAGATTTTGGCGGCGACAATGGCCAGTTGCATCGCCAGGCGCTGTACGGCAATCAATGGATTCGCACGGCGGATGGCCAGTGGCGGGAACAGACCACTGCGACTTTCAGCCATGACCCGACCGGCAAGGCCGACCGGCTGGATCGGTTCATGGGCGTCGAGGACGGACAGTTTTTCCTCTCGACCGGGGGCTTCATTCCCGGTTTCACGAAATTCGGCGAGCTGTTTACGCGGCCGGCGATCGGGCATCCGCCCACGGATTTTACTGCGCCGCTGTTTTCCCAAGAATAATTTATGACCCCTCATTTCCAAGCACATCTGCAAACCCAGCTTGCGGATATCCGCCAGGCGGGCACTTATAAGAAGGAACGTGTCATTGCCACGCCGCAGGGCGCCACCATTCGCGTGGCCGACGGTCAGCCGGTGCTGAATTTGTGCGCGAATAATTACCTGGGCCTGGCACAGCATCCCGCCGTGGCCGCTGCCGCCAAGGCGGCGGTGGACCAATGGGGTTACGGCCTGGCCAGTGTGCGTTTCATCTGCGGCACGCAATCGGTTCACAAGCAACTCGAGGCCAAGCTCAGCGAGTTTCTCGGCACCGAGGACACGATTTTGTATTCCTCCTGTTTTGATGCCAACGGCGGGCTGTTTGAAACCCTGCTCGGCGAACCGGATGCGATCATCTCCGACGAGTTGAACCACGCGAGCATCAT
>Ga0302320_10026112_pt1 | contig 11322 bp, 8 predicted proteins | sample Bog_T0_3_FD_202130 | JGI IMG/M metagenome (GOLD analysis project Ga0302320, IMG submission 202130) | Peat permafrost microbial communities from Stordalen Mire near Abisko, Sweden - Bog_T0_3 | ecosystem: Environmental > Terrestrial > Soil > Wetlands > Peat | place: Sweden: Abisko, Stordalen Mire... | reverse complement strand
GTCGACGGCTTTGCATCTGGCGGAGCGCGGCGTCAAGGTGACCCTGCTCGAGGCCGAGGCTCCGGGGTGGGGCGCCTCGGGACGAAACGGCGGCCAGGTCAATCCGGGACTTAAACCGGATCCGGATGTGGTGGAGCGCGACTTCGGCGCCGATCTTGGGGGCCGCATGAATGCCTATGCGGGCGCGGCTCCGGCCTTCGTCTTCGAACTCATCAAGCGCCATGCCATTCGCTGCGAGGCGCGGCGCAACGGAACCCTGCGGGCGGCGATTCGGCCGGGCCATGCGGCAAAGGTGCGCGCGAGTGCGCAGCAACTGCTGCGGCGTGGAGTGCCGGTTGAGCTTCTGGACCGCGCTGCTACGGCGCAAGCGACCGGTACGCAGCGCTATCTGGCGGCGATGCTCGATCCGCGCGGCGGCGACCTTAATCCATTGAGTTTCGCGCGCGGGCTCACTCGCGCGGCCATCTCCGCCGGAGCCACCGTGCACAGCGGTTCGCGCGTGCTGGCCTTGGAGCGGGCGGGAACTTCCTGGCGGGCGCACACCGCCTTGGGCTGCGTCACCGCCGAGCATGTGCTGCTGGCCACGAACGGCTACACCGACGGACTCTGGCCGGGGCTGCGTCGCTCGGTGGTGCCGATCTTCGGTGCCATCGCCGCGACCGGCGTGCTTGCGGCGCCAATTGCGCGCGCGGTGATGCCCAGCCGCTGCGTGCTCTACGAGAGCGGCGCCGTCACCGTGTACTGCCGGGTCGATGCCGGTGGGCGGCTGTTGATCGGAGGCCGCGGGCCGATGCGCGAGATCCAGTCGCCTGCGGCGATAGCGCATTTGCTGGCCTATGCGCGTGAATTATGGCCGGCGCTGCGCCTTACGCCATGGACGCATGCCTGGGGTGGCAGGCTGGCCATGACCCAGGATCACTATCCGCACGTACATGAGCCGGCCGGCGGCGTCTTGGTCTGCCTGGGCTACAACGGGCGCGGTGTGGCCTTAGGGTGCGCCATGGGTGCGCAGCTTGCCGACAGGCTCATCGATCCCTCGGCCCGCTTCGACATGCCGATCACTCGGTTGCGCACCATTCCCTTGCACGCACTATGGCCACTGGCGGTGCGCGCGACGATTGCACGCGGCCGCCTCGGCGACTATTTGGGGATCTGAGCCGCTTTAAGTGTCGGTGTAGAAGTGCCGCAGCGCATGCAGGTCGATGATGACATCGAAGTGCTGGCCGGCGGGGAGCGTCTTGCCCGTGGCAAAATCGTAGCGCGAATCGAGATTCTGAATGTCAGGATGCAGATCGTGCATGGCGCGCTTGAACATTTCCTTCGGCACCCATTCCGAATTCGACGACAGCGAGCCGAATTCATCGTGGTAGATCGTCGCGGTGGATTTGTCCGCGGGCGCGGATGCGATGGCGAAAATACGCGGCCGGGCATGCTCATCGAGGCGCACGTGCTGCGCGCCCTGAAGGATCAGCGCCCATTCGTTGCCCTGCGGCACGGCGATCAAAGCGTACACGTGATGCTGGGCGAATAGAAACGCAACGCAGACCACCCCGGCTGCGAGCGCCCTGCGGGCGCCGGCGCTCCAGCTATCGGTGAGCGCGCGCACCGATGCCACCAGGAAGCACAGCAGCACTGCGGTCATTGCGAGGATGGTGCGGTACGTGGCGTAATGCTCCGAGGCAATCATGCTGACGCTGAACGCAAACACCGGCAGGCCCAAAAGTCCCGCCAGCCAAATCAGTCCGCGCGCGCGTCCGTAGCGGCGCCACTCGATGCGCGCTCCCGCCAGCAGAATCAGGCCCGCGATTCCGGCGCAGCCGAAGTAAAGCGCCCGCTCCGCATGTTGATCGTCGTTCAATACGAACAGGCTGAGCGCGTTCGGCAAGGCCTCTTGCAATAACCAGGCGATCTTCTCTCCCCAGTGATGTTCGAAGGCGACCCGTACCGACTTGACGAACACACCGGTGGCGTAAAGCAGGGACATGGTGAAGTACGCGAAGCCCAGCGCCGCGGCCACGAAGCCGAGGTGAATGCCCGCCCAGCACACGGTTTGCCGCGTGCTGCGTCCGCGCTGCACGATCAGGGCTGCCGCGAGCGGCACGACATAGAACAAGGCGCTGGATTGATAAATGAGCGCGGCAATGACCATCAGGCCCAGCGCCACGCACCATTGGCCCATGGCGCGGCCAATGCCGGCGCTCCACCCGGCCGCCAGCGCGCCGTCAACGGTGAAGAAGGCCGCCACCGCGAGCAACGCCGTGGCCGCGTACGGCCAGCCGATGGCCCACCCCGCGATCACCTGCGCGGACGGAATCAAGGCCACGAGCATTCCGACGCAAAGGCTGCTGTTGAAGGACCAGCCCAGACTGTAGAGGCCGCGAAACATCACCCAGGAAATTGCCCCCAACAAGAGCGTCGCGAGCAGGCGCATCCACTGTAGATTTTGGACCGAGCTGGTTTGTCCGTAAGTCGCCTGCAGCAGCCAGCCATAGATCGGCCGGGCATGCGAGGCGCAGAAGCGCACGATCTTGCCGGGTTCCTCATGCGCCTCGCGCACATTGGAATAGTCATCGCGCAGCCCGTAGTCGTGGAACACGGCCGGCCAGTACGCAACGAGCGGCATCAGGAACAATGTCAGTGTCAGCATCCAGGCTCGTAGTCGAAGGTTGCTGCGGACGACGACGATGCGCGGCGCGACCTCGGCCACCGGCACGACCGGATCGGTCACCGGAATGGCCGATTCGGTAAGGACTGTTTCCTGAGCGCTCATAAATTTTAGTTTGGATTCATAATATTGGATCGGGAGGAAGAGAGCTGACTTGGGGCCGATTCTAGCCGCAGCGGACGCCCGAAATCCCCGGCAGCGTCTGCTTTCCCAGGTTAAATATCCGTTAAGTAGCCCGGGCTCGCAGATCCGAAGCCGCATTCGCGCGGCACAGCATACAATCGTGGCATGTGCGGGCGTTATGTCAGTCCGGAAGAAGCGTCGATCGAACGGGAATTCAATCTCGTTCGCGCCGAATGGCAATTTCCGGCAAATTTCAATGTCGCGCCGTCCCAGACGGTGCCTATCGTGCGCGTTGAAGCAGGCCACCCAAAGAGCGCTCTGGTGCGCTGGGGGCTGGTGCCGTTCTTCGCCAAAGGAAAGCCCGGCAAATACTCGACCTTCAATGCGCGCGCGGAGACCTTGAGCAGCAGCGCCAGCTATCGCGGGGCCTGGGCCGGCGCGCGTCGGTGCATCATCCCGGCGCTTGGATTCTATGAGTGGCATGTGAAGGCGGACGGCAGCAAGCAGCCGTTTTATATCCAAGTCGAGGACCAAAGCATATTCGGTTTTGCCGGCCTCTGGGAGCGCTCCAGGGCGGAAGACTCGTCGGTGGTGGAGTCTTGCACCATCATCACTCTGCCGGCCAACGAGATGATGGCGCAGATTCACAATGCCAAGGCGCGCATGCCTGCAATTCTGTCGCGGGAGCTGCGCGAAACGTGGCTTGCGGGCAGCCCGGAAGCCGCGGCGGCCGCCCTGGCGCCCTATCCGGCGGAACGCATGGTCGCCTACGAGGTGAGCTCCAGGGTCAACTCGCCTCGCAATAACGACGAAAAACTGCTTGAACCACTTCACGTTGACGTCGATTAGCGGGCCGCTAACCCCGCGAAAACACTGCTAATCTGCCGTTCCTTGATGCAGGTCCCAGCGCCTGGATCGTCCCCCGGGATAGGCTGTCCTTAAGAGGGTGGCCCCAGATTATGTTCGTCAGACCTGCACTATTGATCTCCACGCTCCTGTGTGCGCCGGCAGCCCTGGCTCACACTCAGATCTATACCTATGTGGACCCGGACGGCATCAGGCATTTCACCGACATGCCGGACAACAGCCGTTACAAGCGGCTGTTCCTCTCGCCACAGGACAGAACCCAGAGCGGCGATCATTACGACTCGATGCTGTTGGCGAGGGCCACTCAGTACGATTCGATCATCGAGACGGCAGCCGTGTCCGCGCAGGTCGAGGCGGATCTGCTGCGCGCCGTCATCGTGGTCGAGTCGGGTTTCAACTCACGCGCCGTGTCGAAAAAGGGGGCAGTGGGTTTGATGCAGTTGATGCCGGCGACGGCGACGCGCTATGGCGTCGCGAATCCCTATGACGCCAATCAGAATGTGCACGGCGGGGCGCGCTATCTGAAATTTCTCATCAATCGATTCGGGCAGGACGTGAGCCTCGCGCTGGCTGCGTATAACGCCGGCGAAGATGCGGTGGATCGGAACGGCGGGCAGATACCGCCGTTTGCCGAAACCCAGGCTTACGTGCCGCGGGTGTTGAGAATCTACCGCATGCTGGCGGCGCAGACGCGCAAGTCCTGAGCGTCTTTCGCGTCCCGGTACCGATCACGGTCGAGGCCATCTGTTTGAGTCTCGTGTTCCTTCATATTACGTCAGCCTGCGAAGGTCCGATTTCCACCCATTAATTTGGCGGCCTGAAGGACCGGTTGCCGATTTCTAGCGGTGTCGACCCCTGTAAGCCGTTGGTGACTGGAGGCTTTGGGAGGGGCAGAATTGCCCGGAGACGCGAATCGCAGCGCCTTTTGATTGCCATGAACCAGAACACTACCGAGAGAATTAGCGAGCAAATGGGCCGTAAGAGGATTCCGCTCCCTGTAATTCTGATCGCCTGCGTTTATCTGGCCGTGGGTATCGGTGGCATTGTTGTTCACTTCAGTGACCGTCGCGCGCCTGATTGGATCTGGGTCGAGGTAACTGAGTTTCTCGCAATTGTTTGCGGTGTTTTTCTGGTGCGCGCTCACAATTGGGCTCGCTGGCTTGCTAGTGCATGGATGGCCTTTCACGTCGTCATAAGCTTCGACGACTTGCTCCAGCTCGCGATTCACAGCCTTTTCCTCGTGTTGATTGTCTGGTGTCTCTTCCGTGCAGACGCCAGTCGATTCTTCCAAAACTCGCGGACTTAGGGCAAGCGGCGAATGCCAGCTTCCTCGCAACCGATCCATTGTGCTCTAGGCCCGCTCTTGAGGGTCCTGCACAACCTCGCCCTAGGCCCCAAACGGCGGTCTTAATCGTCCGCTTCAGGCGCGGAGCGTTCCGTTGACGAAGAACTTCGGCATTTTGAAGCCCATCGCGACCCACGCACCCAGAAGTTTGGCAAAAAACGACAACGCATAGCGCTTGCGATTGGGAACATCATCGGAAAGGATCGTTGCTTCCACAGCGAGAAGTGGAATCGTGGAAGGTAGGCGTCTCTGAGCGCGAATTATCAGAACTGCGCATGCACGCGGACCGCGAAGATCGAGGCCGGCCCACGGTCGCGGTTGTAGCCGGGGTGGTCGACCCACTGATAGTCGAGCGTCAAATGTGCAAACTTGAGCATCGCGAGCGAATAGTAGCTCTCCATGATCACCTCCGGCCCCGGATGTGGTAGCTTGCCGTCGCCCACCAGGATCCCCAAGCCGCCGGCGTTCAGATACTGCTCGCGCGAGGCGGAGATTCCATTGAGGATTGCGGCGAGCCCGACGCTGTCGTCGGCGCGGTTCCAGCGCACGCCTTGCAGCGACAGGCCGGTTGCGAGTGTGCGATCGATGTCCGAGAACTCATAGGGCTCGACATTGCCGGCGTCCTTGCCGACACGCGCGAACAGCCCCAGGTCGGACGCCAGCTGCTGTTCCAGGTTGACATCGGCGCCGAGGCGGCTGCGATAGCAGCGCACGGCAGCAATTTCGACAGGAGAATCCGTGCTCGCGGCGAGTTGCACCGCCTGGTCGAGAAGCCCCATGCGCCCGCGGCTGTCGAATACCGTCAGCAGTACGCGGCCCGGGTGGCCGTCAATCTCGTGCCGGTGCTCCACTTCCCAATCGAGTTGAAACTCGTGAAATCCCGGATCCAAGTGAGTGCTGTTGGGGATGGTGGACAGATCGAAAAAGCCCGCGCGCAGCGTCCACACACCCTGATACCACTCGATCGCCGCGCCCGCAGTGTAACCCCAGGCGTCCGCGGCATAGTCGAACGTGCCCGCATCGATCGCCGCCCAGTTCAAAAAGTCGCTGCGGGGGTCGTGCGCATACTGATTGGTGTCGAAAACGTCGCCGAGGCTGAATTTGCCGAGCGTGATCACCAGCCGATTCTCGCTGTGCGTGCCGGCGAGCTGGTTCGCCGCGCTGTCGAGCGTCTGCGGCGCGCCGTGCAGATCGAGGGTCTGGCGCACGAAGATGCGCGGTAGCCGCAGGTAGGGCTCATTCTTGCCCACCTTGTAGGCCTCGCCGCTCGGGAATCCCGCCATCCCGAGGGTATTGTCCAGGCCGAAACCCTGATCGAGCTCCGGATCGAACCACAGCTCCGCGCCACGCCAAAGCCGCGCGCCGATATCGAGGCCGGCATCCGTGGTCTCGGCGCCGGTGTTCGGCGTGAGGCTGTTGTACCCGCTATAGGGCGAGGAAAAGCCGCCGGTCTCCTGCTCGACATAGGTTAACTGTCCGTGAATCGCGAAGACCTCGGCATCGTCCGCCGCGGCGCCGGCCCGGATCGGCAAGGCGGCGGCCATTGCCCAGAGCATGCGCCGGACGGCGCGCCCCGACTTGCGCGGCATCAGCGCCAAACGGCGCGACCGATGAAAATGGCGCCCAGGATCACGAATAATCCCGCCGCGACGTAGTGAATGGCCTTGAGCGGCAGCCGATCGGCGAAGGCCTTGCCGAGAATGACCACGGGAACGTTCGCGACCAGCATTCCGGCGGTGGTCCCTGAAACGACCGCGACCAGATTAGGGTACCCGGCGGCGAGCGCAATGGTGGCGATCTGGGTCTTGTCGCCGATTTCCGCGATGAAGAAACTGGTCAAGGTCGCGAGAAATGCGCCCATCGCGCCGGTGGATACGGTTTCCGCGCCCAGTTTGTCCGGCTTCAAGGTCCAGAGCGCCATGGCGATCATGCTGATGCCGACGATGAGCTCCATGGAACGGGGCTTGAGCAAGCTGCCGAACCAAATCCCGACAAACCCAGCCGCCGCATGGTTTGCCAAGGTGGCGCAGAGGATTCCCGCTATGATGGGCAGCGGCCGCCGATAACGCGCGGCCAGTACCAGCGACAGCAGCTGCGTGCGATCACCGATCTCAGCCACCGCAATGGTGGTGAGCGAAATGAGGAAGGCTTGCATATGCTAGTCAGCTCTCCCGTTCGCCAAAGCCTCGCGGGCTTCCGTGAGCTGGGGTCTTCCGGGTTTGTCGGCGTTGACGCACACCTTCAACAATTCGCGAAAATACCTTTGACTCGAATCGCGCCTGCCGCTGAGCTGCGCAGCGCGCGCCGCTCCATACAGTGAACGAAAGCGTGCACGATGTCGCAACGGGTTTCATCCCGTGCATTTGGCACCTCCAACTCCATGAAACAGACGGATACGGCATCTGCAAAGCATAACGTGTCCGGGCACTGGCCGGAGCGGCGGCAACGGGATGGGTGCTTAAATTCGACATACTGCTATGTCAGACTCGGGGCATGCCCAACATCCTGACCCTCAATGGGGGTTCCTCCAGCATCCGCTTCGCCATTTATGAGGCGGCCACGCCGCCGCGCAAGGTGCTGGGCGGCAAGATGCAGCGCATCGGATTCGCGGACGCGAGCTTGAGTGTGGACGCCGGCGGCGCCGAGCCGCCGATGCATCGCAAAGTCGCAGCGGCCGATCACGGCGCGGCCGTGAAGTCGCTGATGGACTGGATCGAGAGGCAAGCAGTGTTCGCCGGGGTCACAGCCGTGGGACACCGCGTGGTACATGGAATGCTGCGGACCGAGCCCGAACGCGTGACTCCCGCGCTGATCGCGGAGCTGCGGAAAATCACACCCTTTGACCCGGAGCATCTGCCGCGCGAGATCGAATTGATCGAGGCATTGGCGCGGCGATATCCGCAACTGCCGCAAGCCGCATGCTTTGATACGGCATTTCACCGCGGCATGCCGCGCGTCGCGACCCTGCTGCCGATCCCGCGCCGCTACGAGAGCGGCGGAGTGCAGCGCTACGGTTTTCACGGCCTGTCCTACACCTATCTGATGGAGGAACTGGTGCGGCTCGGCGATCCGGCCGCCGGCAGCGGCCGGGTAATCCTGGCCCATCTGGGCAATGGCGCGAGCCTTGCGGCGCTGCGCGATGGCAAGTCCATCGACACCAGCATGGGATTCACCCCGTCCTCCGGATTGGTCATGAGCACCCGCTGCGGCGATCTGGATCCGGGACTGTTGAGCTATCTGGCACAGATCGACGCCATGGATGGCGCGCGGCTTCAGACCCTGGTAAGTCATGAGTCGGGATTGCTCGGCGTTTCCGAGACCAGTTCGGACGTACGCGATCTGCTGAAGAGCGAGTCAAGCGATCCGCGCGCCGCCGAGGCCCTTGCCTTGTTCTGCTACCAGGCGAAGAAATGGATCGGGGCATTTGCCGCCGCGCTCGGCGGCCTGGATACGCTGGTGTTTGCGGGTGGAATCGGCGAGAACGCCGCACCCATACGGCGCCGCATTTGCGACGGCCTGGAGTTTCTGGGCGTGACCGTGGAGGAGGCGCGCAATCGGGACAATGCGGGTCTGATCTCGGGCGAAGCAGCGCGAGTGGCCGTGCGCGTTATCCGCACGGATGAGGAATCGGTGATCGCGAGGCTGACCATGCGTCTGCTCGCGGCGAAGGGCAATCAAGGAGAGGCAAGTGCAACAACAGGCTGAGGCGGCGCCCGATGCAGAGCTGCTGCGCAAGATCGACGCGTACTGGCGGGCGGCGAATTATCTGTCGGTCGGGCAGATTTACCTCTGCGACAATCCGCTGCTGAAAAAGCCCCTCGCGCTCGAGCACATCAAGCGGATGCTGCTGGGCCACTGGGGCACGACGCCGGGGCAGAACTTCATCTACACGCATCTGAACCGGGTGATCAAGAAATACGATCTGGACATGATCTACATGTCCGGGCCCGGGCACGGCGGTCCCGCGGTGGTGGCCGGCACCTATCTTGAAGGCACCTACAGCGAAATCTATCCAGCCGTCAGCCAGGACGAGGCCGGCTTGAAACGGCTGTTCACGCAGTTCTCCTTTCCCGGTGGAATACCCAGCCATGCCTCGGCGGAATGCCCTGGCTCCATTCACGAAGGCGGTGAGCTTGGCTATTCCTTGAGTCACGCCTTCGGCGCGGTGTTCGACAACCCCAAGCTTACCGTAGCCTGCGTCATCGGCGACGGCGAGGCGGAGACCGGACCGCTGGCCACCTCGTGGCATTCCAACAAATTCTTGAACCCCGCCACCGACGGCGCCGTGCTGCCCATACTGCATCTGAATGGCTACAAGATCGCGAATCCGACAATTCTTGCGCGCATTTCTCGCGAGGAGCTGGACCAGCTGCTGCGCGGCTATGGCTGGACGCCGTACTACGTAGAAGGCCACGATCCTAAGCCGATGCATGAAGCGATGGCCGCGACTCTGGACACGGTGATCGAGGAAATCGGCAGAATCCAGGCGCAGGCGCGCGAACACGGTGCCGTCGACCGACCGCGCTGGCCGATGATCGTATTGGCATCGCCCAAGGGCTGGACGGGCCCGAAGTTCGTCGACGGCGTGGCCATTGAAGGAACTTTCCGGTCGCACCAGGTGCCGCTCTCCGATCCGGCGAAGAACCCCGAGCATTTGCGCCAGCTGGAAGGCTGGCTGCGCAGCTACCGCCCCGAGGAGCTGTTCGATGCGCAAGGCCGCTTGATTGCGGAGCTGGCGGCGCTCGCGCCGTCCGGCGAGCGGCGCATGGGCGCAAATCCCAACGCGAATGGCGGATTGTTGTTGCGCGATTTGCGCATGCCGAACTTTGCCGACTATGGGGTCGAGGTCGCGAAGCCCGGCGTGGCCGGCATCGGCGATACGCACGTGCTCGGGAAATTTCTGCGCGACGTCGTGAAACTGAATGCGGAGCGGCGCAACTTCCGCATCTTCGGCCCGGATGAAACCCTGTCCAACGGGCTGGAAGCGATATTCGAGGCGACCAATCGCCAGTGGGAAGCGGCCATGGCCAACAACGATGAGTTCCTGGCGCGCAGTGGCCAGGCCATGGAGATGCTGAGCGAGCATCAGTGCGAGGGCTGGCTCGAAGGCTACCTGCTGACGGGCCGCCATGGCCTGTTCAATTGCTACGAGGCGTTCATCCACATCGTGGACTCCATGTTCAACCAGCATGCGAAATGGTTGAAGGTCACCGCTGGCCTCGAATGGCGCCGCAAGATTGCCTCGCTTAATTACCTGCTGAGCTCGCATGTTTGGCGCCAGGACCACAACGGTTTTACGCATCAGGATCCGGGCTTTCTCGATCATGTGATGAACAAGAAGGCTGAAATCGTGCGCGTGTATTTGCCGCCAGACGCCAATTGCCTGCTGTCCGTCATGGACCACTGCCTGCGCAGCCGGCATTACGTCAATGTGGTGGTGGCTGGAAAGCATCCGGCGCCGCAATGGCTGGCGATGGACGCCGCCATCGAGCACTGCAGCGAGGGCATTGGGATCTGGCAATGGGCCAGCAACGATCAGCAAAGCGCGCCGGATGTGGTCATGGCCTGCGCGGGCGATGTGCCCACCCTCGAGACGCTGGCCGCCGTGTCCATCCTGCGCGAGCACTTGCCCAGCCTCAAGGTGCGCGTGGTGAACGTCGTCGATCTGATGAAGCTGCAGCCGACATCCGAGCATCCTCACGGCCTGACCGACCGGGACTTCGATTCGCTGTTCAGCGTCGACCGCCCGGTCATTTTTGCCTTCCACGGCTACCCGTGGCTGATCCATCGGCTGACTTACCGGCGTCGCAACCACGACAATCTGCACGTGCGCGGCTACAAGGAGGAGGGGACCATCACCACCGCCTTCGATATGACCGTGCTGAACGACCTGGACCGCTTTCATCTGGTCATGGATGTCATTGATCGGGTGCCGCAGACGGGTAGTCCGGGTGTCTATCTCAAGCAGCAACTCAGCGATAAATTGATCGCGCACAAGCAATACATCGATCGCTACGGCCAGGATATGCCGGAGATCAGGAACTGGGTTTGGCCCGGGTGATCACGGCCTCATCATCCGCATGGCTAAAGGCGCGTGAAGCCGTCGGCGCTCCAGTCCTCGCTGCCCACAGCATGGTGGACGAAAAACAGTCCGCTCGGGTCGTATTGGGACTTGATGCGGCGCAAGCGCGGATAATTGCCGCCCCAGTACGCGAGCTGCCAGGAGCGATTGAAGTAATTGCTCTCGGACACATAGGATCCTGGGTTCGCGACGATCTTGGCGAGCTCGGCGGCCGCCAGATCAATATCGCGGGCATCCTTG
>Ga0302320_10026111_pt1 | contig 11322 bp, 8 predicted proteins | sample Bog_T0_3_FD_202130 | JGI IMG/M metagenome (GOLD analysis project Ga0302320, IMG submission 202130) | Peat permafrost microbial communities from Stordalen Mire near Abisko, Sweden - Bog_T0_3 | ecosystem: Environmental > Terrestrial > Soil > Wetlands > Peat | place: Sweden: Abisko, Stordalen Mire... | reverse complement strand
CGGCAAGGATCTTCTTGTAGTCCATGTGGCCCTTGCCCAACTCAGTGGACTCCGGCATCTCTTTCACATTCAGTTCGGTCAAGGGATGACCGACCGCGACGAAATCCTTGATGTGCAGCATCTTCACGCGGCCGGCGTACTTCTTGAACAGCGCAACCGGCGAATCTCCGCCCAGGTCAGCCCATCCGCAGTCGATCTCGATCTTCACCAGCGAGGGATCGGTCTCGGCCATCAGGATTTCATACGTGGTCCGCCCATCGGCCCACTTGTGGAACTCCATGTTGTGGTTATGATAGGCAAGCTGAAGGCCAGCGCTCTTTGCCTTGGCTCCCAAGTCGTTCAGTTCCCCGGCCATCTTCTTGTAGTCGTCCTGGGTAAGAGCCAAAATCGCCTTCACGTAGTCGTCGATGCTCTTCAAGCCTTCCATTTTGAACATGACGCTGGATACGACATATTTGGAACCAAGCGTCTTCGCGACATCGAGATACGCTTCCCTGCTTTGGCCCGGCGTAGGGAAAAGATGCGAACTGGGGCACTTGAGGCCGGCGTCGTCCAGCGCCTTGCGGAATTCAGCCGCGCTTTTGCCGGCGATGCCGGCACTTTCCACGGTGCGATAGCCGATACCGGCAATCTTGGCCAGAGTTGCTGGCAAATCCTCGCCCAATTCTTTGTTCACGGTGTAGAGCTGGATGCCTGTTGACCTTGCCAGCGACTTGGCCTGGGCCTGCCTGGGCAACGATGCCAACAGCGCTGCGGATGCAGTCGTGAGGGCGCCTTGCTTCAAAAACCTGCGGCGTGAAACGGGATTCATTGAAACGCGATTCATCGTCAGCTCCATTCTTCTTTTCCAACAGGCGAAAGTGATTCGCCGTGACGCAGCCATCGTGACATTCCGCTGCTGAGCCTGGTATTTGCTTGCCCTGGGAGGCTAGAACTTCACCCAGTTCGCAATGCGGCTGCTCTCAATGGTGCGCTCGATAAACCGCATCCCGCGCACCCCGGCTACAATGCCCGGCAGCGTCGCCGGCAACGGGTTCTTCTGTCCCGCACGCCAGGCGATCAACCCATCGGCAAATTCGCGATAGAGAATGCCGAATGCTTCAATGAGTCCCTCCGGATGCCCACCCGGCAGCCGGGTAACGGCCAGCGCATCTGCACTGAGATAGTTGCCTGCCGCATGACGAATCTGCTCCGGCCCTTCGATCCACTTCACGCGCAGCCGGTTGGGATCTTCGTGTCGCCAATCGATCGATCCGTTTTCGCCATAGACGCGAATGCGCAGGCCGTTGCCCTCGCCGGTGGCCACCTGCGAGCACGCCAACGTTCCGGTTGAGCCATTGCTCAGCTTCAAAAGCTCATTGCAGTCGTCGTCCAGCTTGCGGCCAGCCACAACCGTGCGCAGGTCGGCATTCAGGCTGGCCACTTCAAGGCCGGTGATGTACTCAACCAGGTGGAATGCATGCACGCCGATGTCGCCAATGCAGCCGCCGGGCCCGCTCTGCGCCGGGTCGGAGCGCCACGCCGCCTGCTTGTGACCGGTGGTTTCGATGGGCCGGCTCAGCCAACCCTGGAGGTACTCGACCGCAACCTTGCGAATGGGGCCGAGTTGGCCGCTGGAACACATGGCACGCGCCTCCCGCACCAGCGAGTAGCCCGCATAGGTGTGCGTCAGGCCGTACGGCAGTCCCGACTTGAGAACCGCCTTCTCCAACTCCAGCGCCTCGGCATAGGTAGCCGTGGCCGGCTTGTCGCTCATCACGGGAAAGCCTGCCGCCAACGCGGCAAGCGCAACCGGCAAGTGCAAATGGTTGGGCGTCACAATCGCCACAAAGTCAATCGGATCGGGCCGCCTGAGCTCGGATTCAATCATCTCCCGATAATCCGCATAGGCGCGGCTGGGATCGATACGGTAGTACTCCCCGGCCGCGCGCGACCGCTCCGCCGTCTGCGAAAAGGCCCCCGCAACCAGCTCGATCTTCCCGTCCAGTTCTGCTCCCATACGATGCACCGGACCAATGAATGCTCCAGGCCCACCGCCGACCATGCCCATCCTCAACTTCCTCTGTTCTCCCATCTTCAGTTCCTCCCAGTTCCTCTTTATAGCTTGTAGGCCTTCCTGACCAGTCCCACAGTCAGTTCCTCTGCCAACTCCACCGCCTCTTCCTCATCAACGCGATGCTCAGCCACCAGCCGCGCCAGAAAGCCAGCATCCATGCGACGGGCCACGTCGTGCCGCGCCGGAATCGAAAGGAACGCCCGCGTGTCGTCGTTGAAGCCAACCGTATTGTAGAAGCCCGCGGTCTCGATGACCTGCTCGCGGAAGCGGCGCATCCCCTCCGGGCTGTCAAAGAACCACCAGGGCGGGCCCAGCTTCAAACAAGGGTAATGCCCGGCAAGCGGTGCTAGTTCCCTGCTGTAGGCTGTCTCGTCGAGCGTGAAGAGAATGATGCTCAGCGATGGCTCATTGCCGAAGCGGTCAAGCAGCGGACGCAGCGCCTCCACATACCCGGTTGGCTGCGGAATGTCCGCACCCATATCGCGGCCGTAGCTCGCAAAGACCTGTGCATTGTGGTTGCGCACCGACCCGGGATGAATCTGCATCACCAGGCCGTCTTCCAGGCTCATACGTGCCATCTCGGTCAGCATCTGGGCACGGAAGTGCTCCTGTTGCGCCGCATCCGCGGTCCCGGTCAGCACCCACTGGAACAGCCGCGATGCTTCCGGCTCACTCAGGTTTGCTGTTTGTGCCGTCAAGTGGCCATGGTCGGTCGCCGTTGCGCCAAGACTCTTGAAGAACCCGCGTCGCGCCTCGAGCGCGCGCAAATAGCCCTGCCAGGTATCCGTATCTTCGCCGGTCATCGTTCCCAGCGTTTCAATTCCAGCGCGGAAGCCCGCGAAGGATGGGTCAACGACTGCGTCGGGCCGGAAGGTAGGAATCACCCGCCCTTTCCAGCCGGAGGCGCGAATGGCCGTGTGATCCGCGAGAGAATCGAGCGGCGAATCCGTGGTCGCCAGCACTTCGATCCTGAAGCGCTCATAGAGTGCCCGTGGCAAATACTCAGCGGTCGCCAGCCTGGCTTCAATCACGTCGTAGGCGTGATCGGCCGTCGCCGCTGACAGCCTTTCGCTGAGCCCGAACAACTCCTCAAACGCATAGTCCAGCCACAGCCGCGTGGGGGTTCCGCGAAAGAGATGATAGTGGCTGGCGAAGATGCGCCAGACGCGGCGCGGGTCAGCGATTTGCCGGTTGCCGATCTCCAGATCTTCCAGCGTAATTCCCTGGCTATAGAGCATGCGGAAGACGTAGTGATCCGGCTGCACAAACAAAGCTACCGGGTTGGGAAACGGCTGGTTGTGGGCAAACCACGCCGCCTGCGTGTGCCCGTGCGGGCTGACGATGGGAAGCTCGCGAATCCCCTCATACAGCCGCCTGGCAATCGCCCTGGCGCCCTCTTCGGCGGGAAACAGTCTGTCTGGATGTAGAACCGCCATAGGCATCCCCTTGTTCGTCTTCCAGTATCGTTCATCGCGGCGCTGTATACTTTCCCTGCTCTTGAAAAATTGCTACGGCGCCGGAGTGCTTCATGAAGCTGGTTTCATTTTCCTTGCAGGCAGCCGCACAGCAAGCCGGAATCCTCTCCGACCCGGCTGCCACATTCTCTGGTCTGTCTATCGTCGCGCTCCTGTGGGGAGATTTGTCGGTTCCTGACCGGGCCGGCTACCCCACGGTGCTGGATGTGATCGCCTCCGGCCTCACCATCTCTGATCTGAATCAGAAACTCAAGCGAACGCACCCGTTCTTCCGCCGCGATCAGGTGCGTCTGCATGCGCCTCTTGCCAACCCTCCCCGCGTCTTTGCTATTGGGCTGAATTATCGCGACCACGCCATCGAGTCGGGCATGGCCATCCCCACCACGCCGGTGGTGTTCTTCAAACTTCAGAGCGCCATTATCGGGCCTGAGGACGCGATCGTGTTGCCCAGCAGCACCACGCAACCGGACTACGAGGCCGAGATGGCCTTTGTGATCGGCAAGGGCGGCTATCGCATCCCCGCCGCCGAATGGCGCGAGCATGTCTACGGCTACACCATCGTGAACGACGTGAGCGCGCGCGACGTGCAATTTGCCAGTTCACAGTGGACGATGGCCAAAAGCTTTCCTACCTTTTGCCCGATGGGCCCGGCAATTGTGACCACCGACGAGATCGCCGATCCGCACAAGCTGGCGATCGGACTGAGCATCGACGGCGCGGTGCTGCAAAACTCAAATACCCGCGAGCTGATCTTCAAGATTCCGGAACTGATCGAGTATCTTTCGTCCATTACGCCGCTGGAGCCGGGCGATGTTGTCTCTACCGGAACACCTTCAGGCGTCGGCCTGGGCCGCACGCCCAAGCGCTGGCTCAGGGCCGGCGAAACGGTGACCGTGACTGTGGAAGGCCTTGGGGCGCTGACAAATCCGGTGGTTGCGGAGTAGAAGCTAAAACAACTCCGGCGCTAGTTGATCGGGAGCACTCGGCTGCCTGCCAGGATGCCTTGAACCAAGCCATCCGTAGAGGGCCACACCGATATAGCAAAGCAACGGTACAATATAGGCAACCTGCAAGCCGCCGCGGTGAACCGACAGAATTCCCATCAACTTGGTGATCAATGCGCCGCCCAGCAACGACATGATCAGGATGGACCCTGCCGTCTTGGTGTTGTCGCCCATGCCTTTGATGGCCAGCGCGAAGATGGTGGGAAACATGATGGACATGAACAGGCTGGTGGCTAACAGGCAGCACATTCCGAACCAGCCGGGCAGAGCCACCGCGACCATGCACAGAACCACGTTGACCAACGCATAACAGATGAGCATGGAACGGGCATGGAAGCGCTTCATCAGCCATGCGGAGCTGAAGCGGCCGATGGCAAAGGCGGCGAGCGTGCTGGTGAGCATGTAGCCGCCTGACTTTTCTCCAAGCCCGGTGGAGAATTTGACGTAGGGAATGAAGTAGCTCCATGTGCCGATCTGCGCGCCTACATAGAGGAACTGGACGAACACGGCGCAGGCGAAGCTCCAGCAGAGCAGGAGGCCATGCTCGGACTTCACCGGTGCGGCGCCGTGCGCAGGCCGCTCACCGCCCAGCACAGGGAACCTGGTGAATGCGATCATCACCGCCCAGAACAACGCCAACGTGCCCAAAACCATGTAAGGAGAGACCACGCGCAGGATTTCAGAGTGTAAATAGCCCTGATAGGTGCCTGCTGCCTTCATGGAACTGACCTGGGCGACGGTGAGTTCGACGCCGGAGAAGATGAAGACGGTGCCGATGAGGCCGGCGGTGATGTCTCCGAGGGGATTGAAGGCCTGCGACAGGTTGAGGCGGCGCTCGCTGGAACCGGGATCGCCCAGCTCGGCGATGAAGGGATTGGCGCCGGTCTCAAGGAAAGAGAGGCCACTGGCAATGACGAATTGGGCGACGAGGAAGAAGGCGAACTGGCCGGCACGGGCGGCGGGAAGGAACATCCAGCACCCGGTGCCCAGCAGGATGAGGCCGGTAATGATGCCGGTCTTGTAGCCAAAGCGGCGCATCAGCATCCCGGCCGGAATGGCGAGCAGGGCATAGGCCACATAGAACCAGAACTGAAGATCGGCCGCGCCGGAGCGATCGATGTTGAACGACTTCATGAACTGCAGGATGAGAATGTCGTTGAGGTTGTTGGGAATGGCCCAGAGAAAAAACAGCGGCGTGACCATCAGGAAGGGCAACATTCTTCCCGCGGGAATCAACGGAGCGTGAATATCTTCGGCTGACGAACCGTTCCCGGAACCTGCTGATCCTGTTGGCATGCTCACGCGCGCTTCATCCTCTCATCGGTGCGTTGATTGACCCCGGCGATTCGCCCCGCGATGCCTCATTTTCAGACCAAATCCACTGGGCTGTGAATCGCTTGAACAGTTCTACCAATCTTGAGGTCCGATGGCAAATTTGAGGCTGCGGGCTTCGTCTTCAACCGCCTGTCACAGCACGCGCGCCAGCCATTTTCCTGTGTGGGAGTGAAGATTTTCCGCAATCTGTTCGGGTGTGCCTTCGGCCACAATCCGGCCACCCGACTCGCCACCCTCAGGCCCCATATCGACGACCCAGTCGGCACATTTGATCACGTCGAGGTTGTGCTCGATCACGATCAGAGAGCCGCCGCCGTCAATAAGCTTGCGGAATGCCGTGAGCAACTTCGACACATCGTCAAAATGCAGCCCGGTAGTGGGCTCGTCGAGGATGTAAAGAACACGGCTGGCCTGCGACGGCTTGGCGTTTGCGTTGGCTGCGCGCACTTGTGACAGGTGAGCGGCCAGCTTTACGCGCTGTGCTTCACCCCCGGAAAGCGTTGTGGCCGACTGACCAAGGCGCAGGTAGCCGAGGCCGATCTCGTCCAACACGGCCAGCTTTTCAAGCAACCGCGTCTGCCCCGCGAAGAACCGTAGGGCCTCCTTCACGGTCATTTGAAGGACATCGTGAATATTCTTGCCCTTGTATTGGACCTCAAGCACTCTGGCTTGGTAGCGCGTGCCGCTGCAGTCTTCGCAAGGCAATTCAACATCGGCAAGGAATTGCATCTCGACCGTGACGGTGCCGTCTCCTTCGCAGGTGTTGCATCGGCCGCCCGGCACGTTGAACGAGAAGTGTCCAGGCGTTAGAGCGAGACGCTTGGCTTCAGGCTGCGCGGCAAACAGCTCGCGGACCAGATCGAAGCCTTTGATATATGTGATGGGATTAGAGCGCGGGGTGCGGCCGATGGGGGTCTGATCAACGAGAACTACATCGTTGAGGCGCTCGACCCCGGTTAACGATGTGAAGAACCCAGAAGGGTCGGCGCCGTCGCTTTGGCCAAGTGCGCGGGCTACCGCACGGTAAAGCACCTGGTGAACCAGCGTGGACTTGCCGGAGCCAGAAACACCGGTGATGGCGACTAACAAACCGAGAGGAATCTCAACGTTCAGTCCGTGCAGGTTATTGGCCTCGGCTCCGCGCAACGCCAGCCGTTCTTTTCCCGGCACTCGGCGGCGTGTAGGCACGGGGATGGAGACTTGCCCGGACAGATAGCGCCCGGTCAGCGAGTTGGGATTAGCCTCGATCTCCGCCAGAACCCCTTCAGCCAACAGCTTGCCGCCAAACTCGCCCGCGCCGGGACCAAGATCGAGGAGATGGTCGGCAGCGCGGAGAACGTCGGCGTCGTGCTCGACTACGATGATCGTGTTGCCCAGGTCGCGAAGTTCTTCGAGGATGTGGATGAGGCGGGCTGTGTCACGAGTGTGGAGGCCTATGGAGGGCTCGTCGAGGACATAGAGAGCGCCGACAAGGCGTGCGCCGAGAGATGTGGCGAGTTGGATGCGCTGGGCCTCTCCACCGGAAAGGGTAGAGGCCAACCGGTCGAGGGTGAGGTACTCGAGGCCAACCGCATCAAGGAAGCTGAGGCGCTGGCGAACCTCGTGCAGGATAGGGCCGGCGATCTCTTCCTGCATGGGCGAGAGCCTGAGGGCGTCAAAGAATGCTTTGGCCTGAGCGATGGTCAATGCTGTCGACTGGCAGATATTCTGGCCGTTGATGCGGACGCTCCGTGCCTCGGCACGCAGGCGCTGGCCGCGGCAGTCCGGGCACTCGGCATAACCGCGGTACTTGCTCAGCATGACCCTTACATGCAGTTTGTATTTCTTGCGCTCCATCTGCGCAAAGAAACCGTAGACGCCTTCAAAGCTGCCCTTGCCGCGGAGCACAATCTCGCGTGCGCCCTCTGGCAGTTCGCGCCATGGAACATCGAGCGGAACACCCAACTCCGCCGCCTGCTTGCGCAATTCGCTGAACCACGGCCGGTATTTGGGCCGATTCCAGGGATCAATGGCACCTCCTGCAAGCGTGAGACTTTTGTCTGGAATCACGAGGTTCAGGTCAAAGTCGACCGTATTCCCAAAACCTTGACAACGTGGGCAGGCGCCAAATGGATTGTTGAAACTGAACAGCCGCGGCTCGGGCTCCTTGCCCGGACGGTGACAGCTTTTGCACTCATAGTTGCCGGAGAAGCGATGGCGGGGACGGTCAGCGGACTCGGTGCGCGGGACTTCTTCAAAGATGACTTCGCCAGACTCGCGGTAGGCAATCTCGGCTGCGTCCACAATGCGCGCGCGGTTCTCTCCATCTACAATAATTCTGTCCAGGAGGATGAACACGGGAAGTGTGAAGTCCAGGTCGAGCAATGACTCAGGGGTTGAGAACTCGAAAACGATCCCCTGCTGATAAAGACGGTTGAATCCGGAAGCACGCAGCTCGATGAGCCTTGCTTTGAGGACTTCAGTAAGCGGCGACTCAGAGGCATTCTTTACCGCAGTCTTTGCGCCTGATTTTGCCGCCCGCCGCGCTGGCTTGGCTTCCGGAGCCGCGATCGTAGCCTCCTGCCGCACCGGAAACAGAACGTTGAGCCTGGTTCCTTCGCCCAGCGCAAGCGTGGCCTCTGCAATTTCGTCCATCGAGTCTCGCTTCACCAAGCCGTCGCAATGGACACAATGTACCGTGCCGCAGCGGGCGTAGAGCAAGCGCAGGTAATCGTAGATCTCAGTGGCCGTGGCCACTGTCGAGCGCGGATTGCGCGTGGTGTTCTTCTGCTTGATGGCGATGGCCGGAGCCAGCCCGTCGATCAGGTCGACATCGGGCTTCTCGATTCGCTCGAGAAACTGGCGCGCATACGCAGAGAGGGATTCCACATACCTTCGCTGACCCTCGGCGTAGATGGTGTCGAACGCCAGGGAACTCTTGCCCGACCCCGACACGCCGCTGATTACCGTCAGCTTGCCATGAGGAATCTCACAGCAGATGTTTTTCAGGTTGTGCGTCCGCGCGCCGCGGATGATGATGGCGTCATTCAAAGGGAAGGCACCAGAAAAAAGTCGTCCGCCTGCGAAACTGTCCCCTCAGCGAGGCTCAGAGCACAAACAGCCATTCAATATTATAAGATAGGGCGGCAGGCAAGCCGAACCGAAACTGAGAATGGGGGCGGGACAGGCGAACCTCCTCTCGGAAGACAGATTCGCCCTGAATCTTCAGGCGTGCCATGACTAGGCTCACAATCCAAGATGCCTTGCCATTGCTTTCGATCCCGCCAAGATTGACTCTCTGGAATCGCAACCGGCTTGAATTGCTATTACCGGGAAAAGAGCGGCAAGTTTTCCTTGTCGAATTTCTGCTCGGCCTTGGTAGATTGAGTTGCTGCTTTGTCGGCAGCTTGGTCAATCTTCTTCTCCGCTGAGTCGTTGACCTCTGTGTCGGTTTCCACTTTTATCTCGACTGGATTCTGAAACTGATCGGTCATGTTTTTCTCCTGTTCACACTATGGCCCCCCATGCAACGAAGAGTTGGTCAGTTCTGCTCTACCGATTCAACGGCGCGGTTTAGCTGTTTTGTCCGTTGCAGGTAAAGTCTGGCCCGGTAAACTGGTATTTGAGGTATTCCGTGCTTCGTTTCGCCTTTTTCTCCCTGCTGTGCGTCTCGGCTTCAGGATTTGCTCAAGATCCCGCGCAACGCCCTGCAAACTTGCCCCCCACCGCTCCCCTTCAGGACCAGACGACTGCGAAGCCGGTCCAGGATGCCGAGGCGGCAATTTCAAAGGCCGACTGGAAAACAGCCGAGGCCCAACTGGACCCTTGGCTAATTGCCCATCCCACCGATGCGACGGCTCTCTTCGATGCAGGCTACATAGCCGATGCCCAAGACCGCCCGGATGATGCCGCCAGACTCTACAGGCGAGCGATCGAGGCCAATCCCCAGTCACTTGAGGCCCATCTTTCTCTGGGATTGCTGCTGGGCCGACAGGGCAAATTCGAGGAAGCCCGCCCGGAACTGGTTACCGCCACCACTTTGGAACCGGGGGAAGCAGGTGCCGGACTGAAAGCCAAAGCCTGGAGGGCGCTCGCCCGAATTGACACGAAGGCCGATCCAACAGAGGCTTCAAGCGATCTGCTGGAGGCTCTCAAGCTCTCCTCTGAAACCGCCAATGACACGCTGCTGGCGGCAAATCTTGCCGATCAGGCCGGCCAGTACGAGGAGGCCGAAGCCGCATACCGCCGTGTCCTGGCCATGGATCCAAAATCCGCTGATGCCAACGCCGGCCTGGCCCACCTGTTGATTGCACACAAACACTTCCCTGAGGCGGAAACCATGCTCCGGGCAGCCCTCGAGCAGATCCCGGATGAACCCGCACTCTCTGCGCAATTGGCCACCGTTCTAGCCGCCCAGGACAAGGCAGAAGCGCTGCCGGTGCTGGAGAAGCTCCACCGAGCACAGCCGAACGACAAGGACGTTACACGCATGCTAGCCGAGGTTCGGTCTGAAGCCGGAGATGCAGCCGGCTCCGACAACCTCTATGCCGAGCTGCTCACAGCCAATCCCAACGATCCAGTACTGCTGGTGGCACACGGGCAGAACCTGACGCATCTGGGGAAGCATGCCGAGGCTTTCACTGCTTTCGACAAGGCGACCAAGCTGGACCCGGCCAATGCTGAGGGATGGAGCGGTTTGGCCTATGCTGCATCGAGGACGAACCAGCCGAACATCACGGTTCACGCTCTTACGATGCGATCAAAGTATCTTGCGGAAGTTCCAGGAACTTACTTTCTTTGGGCGACTGCATACGATACGCTTCACGACAAGGTGGCAGCCGCGAGCTATTATCATCACTTCCTGGAGGCGTCCGCCGGAAAGTTCCCCAACCAGGAGTGGCAAGCACGGCAGCGTCTCAAATTGCTCGAAGGGAAACAGTAGAACGTGCAAGGATACAAATCGGCAAGCGGTAATTCCCCAAGAAATGACCGCGGCAGTGGAAGCGGGAGTGCGCAATTCTCCGGTTGCACAGCCTGAGAAAAGCACTCATAATCACGGCCTGGGGTAATGCCGCATTTGCGGAGGTCCCTCATGAGGCATTTGGTCGGATTGGCAGCGTTCGTACTCCTCTCTGTAGGCGGGGTGCCTGCTTGCTCCTCGGGCTTGGACGACAAGACCCCAGATCAACAGAGCATCGACGCACTGGAAGCGAGGGCTCAGCAAGCCCCGTCTCGTGAGCAGTGTTTTCTTTACGCCGAGCTGGTGCATCAAATGACCGAGTTCAGCGTCAGGCAATACGCCGCGGGCGACGTGGAAAAGTCAGCCAGTCTGCTCCGGCATATTCAGCAATTGGCGCGCAATATCCACCTGTCCATGGCCGATGACAACAAGAGACTGAAGAATGCTGAGATACTGCTGCGCCACACCGCATTTCGCTTAACCGAAATGCTGCACGCCAGCAGCCTTGAAGAC
>Ga0302320_10026110_pt1 | contig 11323 bp, 13 predicted proteins | sample Bog_T0_3_FD_202130 | JGI IMG/M metagenome (GOLD analysis project Ga0302320, IMG submission 202130) | Peat permafrost microbial communities from Stordalen Mire near Abisko, Sweden - Bog_T0_3 | ecosystem: Environmental > Terrestrial > Soil > Wetlands > Peat | place: Sweden: Abisko, Stordalen Mire... | reverse complement strand
CAGGGATTACCTGAGTGTGAGATTAGTCAGTTATAAAGCGGGCCAGCAGAGGAAAGCTATTTGATTTCTCCAGACCAGTCCTATTTTCATCCAGTTCCCGTTGATCCAGTTCTATCTCAGCCAGGGGGAATCCAATTGAGGAAAAAAAGGGCGGCTTAATTAAGTAGGTTCTGAATGAACTAGTTTACCTCCTGAAGCTGCTAACTCCTCTGTCCCCATTTCCTGAAATCATTTCCAAATGGGTTTTTTCTATGATAGAATCCGAAGACGATCGGGCTGGTTGGGAAAGCTCGCAAGGGTGGGGAAGGGCCTATCAAGTTGTAGTCCTTCTTTCTTATCTGTCGGAAGTCCTCATTTAAAAACAAAAGTGAGAGCCTGGAGTCTTCCAAGAAGTGAGTTGTAAAGCAGTCAAGGTCAAGTCGCAAAGGCGTTTCTTATCATTCTGGTATTCAATTTTATCGCCTCGTGGAAAGGGTGTTCTTCGGAAAGAGGGAATCAAATAATGAATATGCAACTGGCTATCAAACTTTTCCTGCTTAGGGGTACAACCACAACCTATGGAAACTCCCACTGGAAGGTCCAACTTCCACTGGGGAGGATTACCCTATCACTTCAACTTCAACTGGCTTTCTAGCTTACTCCCTCGTTGAGGAGAAGAAGGCAACGTTTATGCTTTTCTCCTTGACCCAGCCTGATGGAAAGTGATGGATACCTACCTAGCTCCTGTTTGCTCAAAAGATGACCTAGCAAATGACCGGCTTAGAAGCTAATATGCTGTTGCTCTTTCCCTTGCTTGCCTTACTAGCTCTATTGTTATGGTCATGTCCCACTAGTGGTTTTCACTCCCTTCCTCGCATTCCATGTAGCTGGACTTTTCGTAGCTCCTGATTCTCGGTCTTCTGTAAAGGTAGCAAAGTCACTAACTAGAGTAGGGGCAACTAGACTAGAAGGTAGGGGTGAACACCCGGCAAGCGTAGTCGATAGGCAAGAGCTCGCCTCAAAATGAAATGAATATGATTATGCCCATCTTCCTGGGGGAGGAATGAGAACTCTCGGCTTAAACAGCAGGAGTCATTCTTTCAACTAAAGCCCTTCTTGGTAACATCTTCTTTCTCCTTCCTGGTAAAGCTATTTATTCAAAGCCCCGGAGAGCATAGTAAGAAGGGAAAGCGAACCGGTCCTCACCATAGAAAAATGTGAACTGACAAGAGGGGAAGAGTAGAAACCACCAGACCAACCTATTGAAGAGACCAGGTATACCCTTTGTAACTCCCAAGCGGAGCCATATCCAGATAGAGAGAGCCACTTAAGTAATACTAAAACACTAGCTTCCATTCAAACGAAGGAAAAACCTCTACTCGAACTACAGCAACTGGGCACGCCCCTGCTGACTGGACCATTGCTAGTTATAGACAGTGCTTTAATGGAGCTTGAGTCCGAGCTTCTCAAAACACTCTTTCGAAAAGAGGCTAGTTCAAAGTGTGTTTCTATCTTTGATGAGGCTTTTCCATGCACCACATTTTCCACCATCGAAGCATCAGACATGACAGTGCTATTTTATGCCCCTATTTAGCAAATCTATTGATTACCACTAAAATCTCTGACTTACCCCCAGCGAGTGTAACTACAGTGGAACGAGCGAGAACAGAGTGAATGTTCATTAGTGTAGATTTGGAATGGAATGCTTTGGAATTGGAATGAAATGGGAGGACTTTGGAGGTGCTTCTTGGTAAACTAGCTTTTGAAGTGAAGTGGGAAAGCGAGAATTAGATGAATATTGGCAAACACTGAGTCCAAAAGTGGACAAACTGGCCTATTCTTCTTGTTCAGTTACAGGAGTTTTCTCACACACTTCTAGGTTAGACAATCAATCAAGTCATCGCTTCCGCATTTCCAGAAGTTCTTAGGCCATAGTAGCGATATGACTCTGCCCCGTCCCATCCGGGATACAGGGGTCAAGTCAAGATTAACAGAAAGATTAGAGCATAAGCAATTCGAATTTGGCCGGAAGAAGCGCTAACTATGAGGTACTCAACGAACACTTTTTCTTCTTTACTTGGCTTCACTTAGCAGATTCATTGGAGTTCTCATGCTTGTGACAGAGAACTATTACTCAAGTTACATTTAGGTTGGAAAATACCGTATGAATGAACTATAACTTTGATTCTGAAAATTGATTCAAAGAGAAACAAGTGATGCAAAATTATTCAAATAAATGAACTTCCATTAAATAACCTTTTCAATTAAAGAAAGGGAATACCTTAGCAGCCATTAAGCCAGTTTTGAACTTCCGTACACCTCTGCCTTCACTGTTTGGATCTAAATTCTGGGCAACTATATATATATGCGTGCTCTAAGTTTATATTAGCACATAGGCACATAGAAATAAAATAAATTAGTTCTGAAAAAAATTGAAAGAATCTTACAAATTTGGGCGCCTATTTAAAGACTCCGGATCCTGATCATGGATCTCATCAGCTGCGCTAAGTATCTCTTCAATCTGCGCACTATTCGCATTCCCCAGAGAATAAGGCACATTTCCTTTTATTCCAGTTACAGATTTACTAGAAGCTCCATTAGAAATCTGGTCCCGGTTAATGGCTGCTCGAACCAGCCTCTCCCAATTCGCCACTGCTCTCGCCATTTCCAAAACACAAATCGAATGCTGCGCCAAAATCGAACTCGGTATTGTTAGGAAAGTGAGAAAAGAGAAGCAGCATAAGACTCAGGATAGGTTGGAACTACCTTGCGGGAAGCATCCTTGCACGAAGAGGATTAAATAAAAGCAGCGTTGAATTGAACTGATTCGCGCTCGCCATTTATTCCACGAAGTGTGCTGTCGTCGTCGTATGAGGTAAGCGGTAAGGAGGCGAATGAGGTCATGAGAAAGGCCGAGAATGTAAAAGATAGTGGGGACCAAAGACATTGCACCTGATCATTATGATACCTTTGCTGAAGAGAAGGGAATTGGGTATTGGTATGCTGCAAGATTTGAAGTCTTGAAGTATCGAAACACAGGTAATATTGAATTACTTGCTTGTACCTGTTTCAAAGAATAATATTAGGATAAAAGGTTCCTGCCCCCTATTTAGTTATTAACATCAGTTGGTGGCTCATAGAGCTTGAAAGAGGGGTTATATTTAAGATATAAAAAATGTATTTTGGTTTTCTGGCAATGTAAATAATTTCCTTCTTTTATGTTCGGATGCTCATCAACATTCCATTTTGTTATCCTGCCTAGTAAGAAGAATCCATTATTTTTTATACACATTCATCTGCTCGAAAGAAAACCAAACAAACTATGTATTGGTCCTTTGTGTCCTTAATATTTCTATCTCCTAATTGTTTTGTTTGTAGCTTCTATTGTCTTTCTAATTGAGAATTCAAGGGTTTCCTTTCATCTTTTGGTTCAAAATGAGGAAGGCCTGAAAGATAGCTGAGGCAAATTTGGCACTAGCGCTTTGTAATTCATTTGAATAAGAATGACATGTTTCGGTTCTCGCCTATTCGTATTTTGGATAGTTCCGCCTCAACTCTATCTATTATAGTTTGAATCCAAATCTAAAGATGGCTGGGAATGCGTTGATGTGTTTTCTGACTTGGAACGAATTTGTCTCTTCGGGGTGTTAGAACGAGGCTCATTTTTTGGAGTGGTTATATTCATAGGGTTTAGGTTTTGTTGTAACTTAGGGAGGGATGCCCATATTCCGCACCATGAGGTTCATCGCTTGTATGGTTTATGCCAGCAGGTGATTTAAGGATTGGTCATTTTTGTGGTTTCTCATTTGTGGCTGTGGAATATTTTGCTTTTTCAGTCGGTTCACTCGCACTGGCTGACATTTTTGCACGAGACCTAGTAACAATAGAGCTCGCTACCTTAATAAATAGTTTGGACTTTGGCTTACGGACCATTTTTCAATTAGAATCCAGCTGAGATAAGTTCGAGATCACTTTCTTTATTGTGGTACTTATATCTTAAATAGCTGGATTATTATGCCCCTCCCTAGCCTTTATGCGTTTTCTTTCTGCTAGCTTTTACTTTTGCCGCTTGCACTCGTCTGCTTCTAGCCAAGGGTTTTTCCCTTGATTGTTTGGATTCCTTTTTCTCGTGGAAAGTCTCGGCAAGACCCACTCCCGCTCCTTCTCCTCAAAACCGCCCACTCACTCCGTTAACCCCCAGCCCAATCATACCCGGCCCTCCACTGCTACCCCCTCCACCTTGGCTGGGAGGCTTGGGCACATCTTCGGGCCAGGAATGAATGTACTAAACTAGCAAATCCCGAGAAGTAACTTTTTGAACTATCCTAAAACTATTATTAAAAGACTTGAAAGGATGAGTGGAATAATCAAACTAGTAGTTCTAGAAATCCTCCATCTGGTAGCGTTTTTAGCACAAATAACCAATTGAGTAGTTTAATAGAAAGAAAAACTATGTGTCAAGTTTGAAAAACAATGAATATATGCTTTCATTTTAGTCGTCGTCGGATTTCTGGTATGGCACAACTCGACTGGGAATGTATCAACCAATCTCTTAATAGAAAAAAAAAGAATACCCAAGATAAATTCCTTGATCACAATTTAATCCAGGAATACTGGACTCGGTGGAGCTTTTTAGAAATAAAGGATGAATCCATGACCAAAGTGATAGGTCCAAAAGTCGAGAATGCACCATTCAACAAAGAATTCCATATAGTAAGGACGGGATATTAGAAGTTGGTTTTATCCCTAGGAATCATAGTTGCCAACAAATAATCAAGTGAAAATATAGAAAAGTTTTTTTTCCATTTCAAAAGATATTAGAGAGCGCCCTACTTCTTTTAGTAGTTGAGTGGGTTCCCTTACTGCAGAAGATGCTATCCTCACAAGACGCAGCAAGCACCATCCACTAAAGAGTTTAAGGCAAATCGAGATTCTCTCTATTTATGTTATGTTTATGCTCGCGATGACATGAGCGAAAGAGGAGAGCATTGTCCGATAGAGCGCCCCAACAAAGAGATCGCCCAAATCTTCTTTGGATTTCTAAGTCACATCTCGTTTGGTGTTCAGAAAATGGGTCTTTTTAATACTGGTAGCTGGGCGGAAGGTGCCATTGCAGTAAGTCAGCGGAGCACGTATGAGTGGGATTGTGATTCTTTTACCGATGACCTGCATAAACTCATAAATAATAGAAGTCGTCCGGCTCTACTGTACATATGAGAATAGCTAGACTGAATGAGATGGCCGAAGGGAAAGACGAAGGAAGCTTTTCCACTATATATATAGGCGGCCCCGCTCTCACTTTATTTTTCTCCTGATCGGTCTAACAACGACTATGTGTGTTACTGCTGCTTTTTTGTGGTTTTCCTATGGAACTGAAGCTTCTTTTCCATGTTTTTTTACTTGGCAGCACTTTTCCTGTATTCTCTGAAGTCAATTCAGGTCCTAGTTACTTTTTTTGGGTCACGATGCTGATTTTCACAGAGCCGAACATCCTGCCCCAGTACATATACCAGATCATCATCCAGCACTGCGGCTTTAGCATCAAGATACCTATCCCTCAAGAGGTTAGGCTTTCCTGAAGACAAGATAAAGGTTAATTAGCTGGTACACAATCCAGAAGGTACATACTGGTACTGGATTTTGCTGAACAGCATTCGAACACAAGATTCTATTTTTGGCTTTTTTTCCCGTAAGTTAAACCTGAATTTATTTACAAGAGTAAAGTGAGAATTAACGCTTTAAAGGAAAGTAGCATAGAGAAGGATGATATAAACGACCCATTCAGTGAGGTATAGTTTTTATCACTCTCTCTTGCTATAGTTTAACTAGTATACTCTTTTTGTCTTTCCTTGTGGTACTTTTTGTACTCGTCAGTACCAAAGATTTCTATTTCTCTTGGAAAAGTAGTTTAATTTAAGGGCTTTTCTTTTTTATCTGAATGTATCTTACTTACATGCTTTTCAAATATTCTTAAGTTAAGCATCAGTTGAAGAATTCTAAATGGGAAATCAAATAATTAGATTTAGAGAATCAATTTTTAGCAAGTACCCACGTCTCAGTTCTGAATAATTGTTCCAGTAAGTGGTTGTTACTACCAGTTCTTTGCTGGTTTGGTATTCGTCTGGTACATATGGTCATGTTTCTTATGTTTATTTAATGAAAACTTCATCGAGAATTCTGTTTAAAAGGCGAAGGTCAATCCTTGCCAGAACTATACATGTCAGGCCTTAAAAAGGTACATACCTCATGTTACCAGAGTTTCCAGGATGGTACATATCAGTAACTTGGCATAGCAGGTAAGCCATTATACTGCTAGTCAGCTCCTAGTAAAAGCACATTTGAGCCAGTAACAATATACCAGGCAGCGTCTACCTGTACGTGCCACTTTACACCTTTTATTGTAAATAACTCCAGGTAATGGTGTTGGTCATCATTTTAAAAAAGTGATAAGTTTTATATATGATAGGTATCTATTTTAAAGAAAAACTATGATTATTTAGGAGACGTACTTTGCAATGTAGAAGGAAGCGACACGTGGCAACCCCAATTACTTTCTCACATATGGCAATGGCAAGTGTGGTTTTGGATAGAAGCATGCATAGCCGTGTGTCTAGACGAGGCACGGGTCCCTGGTGTTTTTTCTGTGAGCAACGGGATATTTCATGTTTTGATAGGGTTCATACCATCTCACATGTAGAATTGATAATGATTTTTAGTATACACATGCTCTACTTAATCCAATCAGCTGGTAATTATGCCTTGAGTAGAGAAAAAGAGGTAAGAAGCAAGTTGCAGACTTTACCGATTGAGTGGAATACTTTTTTGTAGCGACCAGGGAAGAGAGGAAAGAAAAGCCCCGGAAAGGAAACCGTTTGTTGTTTAAGTTGGCCTGGCTTATATAAGTTGGCAAAGTCAGGTGAAGGCAGGAAACTAGGTCTCGCCTTGTTGGTTTACATCTTGAAGCGATGATAACTAGAAATTTATCTAATCCCAGGCTGTGTAGATGGGTCTGCTGGAGAAGAAGGAAATGCTCAATATTGATATCTTTTCCGAAGCAAAGGAGAGAGCTTATTCAAATAAAGTAAAGATTAGTTGCTAACTTCTGTCTTGTACTTTTCTTCCTTAGTAGAGTAAGCGCAGCTATGAAGACAGCACCGGAGGGATGGGAGAAAGCGCCAGGAAATGGTGTATGGTAGGTAGATGGTTTAGGGTTTAATATGAAGGTTTGCAAGCCGCCATCTGTTTGAGACGCGGAAGAATGGGTCACGTGAAAACCGTATGCCCAAGCCAAGCCGATGGAGCACAATAGACTCCACATGCAAGGGTGGAGGAGATGCACCAATAAGAAAGAGAAGAACTGGGATGCGGACATGGGTCCGTTTTAGGGCTGTCCTCTATCAAAGATAGAATAAAGACTTCATCGGGAAGTGATCTAGCTCGGATAAATGACCTTTAATAAGATGTTGACGGGAAGGTAGGGATGATGATATATTGTAGTTGATCAATCTCAATCATTCTTCTCTTTCAAACTTATATTAGGAATTCATCGTATGGGATAAGAGTCTTATTTACAATTGGAAAATATCTGGCTTAATCTTTGTGATGGCGGTGAAAAAGGAAAGAGGTAATTGGTCTTAATGCATAGGTAATAGGTCTTCTGGCTTCTGCTAATCGGTATGGATAAAATGGATATAGTTCTTCTTGCTTCTCTTTAGTCTTTCATTGATACCTTCTATGTCACGTCTTCTCTTCTATGCATTTTTTCCTTAAGCTAAAGAATACACTCTCCTGCGGTCTTCGTCTTCATCACCCGTGTCATCGTACCGAAGTCCGTTTTGATTGAAGTTCGGAAGTAGTAGAAAGTCCGTTGTGTAGTAGTAGACCAATTATTAAGAGTCGAGAATTTCTGTATAATAGAAAAGCATTCAAGCAATGGAATGTGATCCAACACTTCAATAGCCCCTTGTATTGTTGGTGTAAAGTTGACGAATCGGACTAGTGTCCTTAAAGGATTTCCGCATCTTTTCTAAATAGCTAAATCTTTCCATATTCATTGGTGGTTCCTGATTTTATAATGGGTCATTTTTAAGTATTCACCTTCGGTTTGCAATAGCAGAATTGCCAGAAAGTAGGAGGATGGCGAAGAGATTGAATGTAGGGATGGATCGTGGTTTGGTACTTGATCTTTATCACCATCACATCAATCAAACTTTTCTTTAGAATGAATAGTCCAGTGCTTTGTTAATGGATTCAAAACTTATTTATGGAATAAGAAGACTAGTTAGCTTACATTAGTTGCCTGGGGGATCAAGTCAATAATCAATAGAAAGATTGGCTAGTCTAGTGCATCCGTAGAAGGGAGGACCCGGTTAGACCAGCCTAAAGGCATGAATAGGAAGTCATCTTGCACGAGGCTGAGGCAGGACGGGAAGATGAGGATGGAAAGAGGAGTTGACTAGCGCGGAAAAGAGGATTGATGGTCTGTAAAGCGAGTGGAAGATTGGAACGAGATGCATATAGCGAGTTGAGAGCAGTTAGCGAGTGAATGAGCAAGTGCGAGTGTAATTCGATGTTTTGAACGAGATGAATATAGGAGGTGGAAGAAGCTTCACTTGTCCGCCACTTCAACTGGCATCGAGATAACAAAAGGATTGATTGAAGACGGTTTTTATGTGGTGGGACCCTGTTGTTTGGAAGGAGTGGACCGCTTCTTGCTGTGCTGAGCCACCTTGACTTCACTTGAGGAATGGAGGTAATAACTGGAGACAAAGATCGCGTGTGGATTGGCTGAGAGAGGGAGACCAAAATACAAATTGATTCCATCAGCGAGCAAGTCAGAGAAAGGCACGAAACACAATCAGCAGCTTGAGAGATGAGGCAGGGGCGGTTGTCAATGATAAAGAGCAGATTTTGGCAAGGGCTAGGGATTTCTACGAACAACTTTTCGACGTCAGCAAATGGAACCGATCCTAAGTCTATCATGCATTGTATTCAGCCTAGTGTCTCGGCTGAAATGAATGAGGTCCTTATGGCGGAGTTTACAATAGAGGAGATCCAAAAGGCGTTATTCCAAATGGGGCCATGGAAAGCTCCGGGTCCGGATGGGTTCCCGGCTGCATTTTACCAGAAGCATTGGGATACTATTCATACGGAGGTGCAAAATGCAGTAATGGATATACTCCAAGGAGGAGCGATTCCAAAGGGCTTCCATGATACAACCCTGGTGCTCATACCAAAGGTGCGGAATGCCGACCATCTCACCAAGTTCCGACCGATAAGCCTGTGCAATGTGGTGTACAAAATAGTGGCGAAGGTGTTGGTGAATCGGCTAAAACAAATACTACCCAATATCATCTCCCTTGAGCAGAGTGCATTTATTGGCGGACGGACGCCTCATCACTGATAATGTGCTAACAGCGTTTGAATGCATTCATACGCTTAAGAGGAGACGCAAAGGCAAGAGGTCTCATTGTGCAATTAAACTGGACATGAGCAAAGCATATGACCGTATTGAGTGGCACTATTTGCGAGACGTGATGCCCAAAATGGGGTTTGATGATCGGTGGATAGCTCTTATCATGAAGTGTGTAACATCCCCTACATTTTCGGTCCTCATAAATGGTGAGAAGTCCGAACGCTTCTCTCCATCCCGTGGCCTAAGACAAGGTGACCCACTATCGCCATATCTCTTTGTTATTTGTGCCGAAGGACTATCTAAGCTCATTTAACGAGAAGCCACCACTCGAAGTCTACAAGGGGTACGTGTATGCTGGCAGGCCCCATCCGTGTCACACCTATTCTTTGCCGATGATAGTATTGTGTTCATGAAATAAAGCGCCTGCTACAAAATTGAGACGAATATTGGATACGTATTGCAATGCATCGGGGCAAAGGATCAACAATGACAAGTCCTCCATTTTATTTTCCCCTAATACAAGCCAAGAGCTCCGACATGAGGTGCAAACTAGGTTGGGAATCTCCAATGAGGCGCTGTCCGCAAGTTACCTAGGACTTCCCGCGACAATCGGCGCGAACAAGAAGGAAACTTTCAGATCAATAAAGGAACGAGTAAAAAAGCGTCTCGCCGGTTGGAAGGAAAAAACTCTCTCTTTTGGTGGAAAAGAAGTACTCATCAAAGCCGTAGTCCAAGCCATCCCGATTTATTCCATACAATGCTTCAAGCTCACGAAAGACCTGTGCTCACGCCCAAATCGCAAACAATTTTTGGTGGGGAGGGCGACATGAAGAAAATTCATTGTAAATCGTGGGAGAATATGGCATACTCTAAAATTATTGGAGGACTAGGGTTCCGAGACTTCGAGCTCTTTAATCAAGCACTGTTGGCTAAACAAGGATGGCGCATAATACAACACCCCGACTCGATTTGTGCACGCATTTTCAAAGAACGTTATTTTCCCGATTGCGATTTTATGGAGGCGACGGTTGGGACAAATCCTTCATTTACATGAAGAAGTATACTATATGGCTGAGATGCACTCCAGAAGGGGCTGATTTGGAGAATTGGTGACGGGCAAAGCGTTAATATCTGGCGTGACCGGTGGCTCCTATCTAAACCGAACCAGCAGCAGGTGGAACAAGCCTCATCTAGACAGCAACCTGAGTTAGTATCCGCACTAATTGATCCTTATTCTAGGAGGTGGCGCGGGGACGTGATAGCACAACTTTTTAATTCAGAAAATGCCGCAGCCATAGTAGAGATACCCTTGTCCAAAACTCCAACGGCTTACCTTCGAGCTTGGCACCTTGAACAGATCGGAATATTCACGGTAAGAAGTATGTATCGCTATTTCATCCAAGAAAAGAGGAAAGCAAGTGAGGGGGCTGATGAAGAATCCAACTTAGCTCCGCTATGGGATGCAATATGGCACATGAACATACCGAGCAAGATTCAGATTTTCTTATGGCGCTGCGCTCATGACATCCTACCGACCCGACAGAAACTGCGCAATATGAAGATGCCCATTGACACAACATGCCCTCGCTGCCCCGAAACACAAGAAGAAACTATACATGCTATATGGCGATGTTCGAAATCTGCGCACGTCTAGAATCAGGCGGCCCACCATTTACAACTGGCATTCACTGATACTCCGACCAATAGCCCTGCTGATTGGCTGATGGTGAATCTGAAGCCAAAATCGCACATACACAGCATGGCAGTGGCAGTTACAGCCTGGATACTCTGGAATGATCGCAATAACATCGTAATGAACAAAGCATGCAAGAAAAGGAAGCACTAGAAAACCGAAACAAAAACACGACACTATTCTATTTACGATAAAAACCAATAGAAAAACTACATACTACATATTATATATGAGTT
>Ga0302320_10026109_pt1 | contig 11323 bp, 12 predicted proteins | sample Bog_T0_3_FD_202130 | JGI IMG/M metagenome (GOLD analysis project Ga0302320, IMG submission 202130) | Peat permafrost microbial communities from Stordalen Mire near Abisko, Sweden - Bog_T0_3 | ecosystem: Environmental > Terrestrial > Soil > Wetlands > Peat | place: Sweden: Abisko, Stordalen Mire... | reverse complement strand
GGCCATTCCGTTCTTGGACTCGCCTCACAACTGATCGCCCAGGCCGGGTCCATCGCCGGACTCGCCAGTTGGCAGCTGGAGGACTTCCGGCGACTGAAGGGCATCGGCCCAGCCAAAGGACGGCAACTGGCCGCACTCATCGAAATCGGTCGGCGCATGATCAAACAGCCAGCGGGAGAAGCACCGATGCTCAACAGGCCCGAATTGATCGCGACCTATATGGCTCCCTACATCCGGGGTCTGGAGGTCGAAAAGTTCTGGGTCTTATGCCTCAACCGGAAGAACCGGCTCAAGAAGCTGGTTGAGGTCACGTCGGGCACGGCGACCGCAGCCCTGGCACATCCACGCGAGGTGTTCAGGAGTGCAGTCCAGCATGGCGCAACCGCTATCGCCTGCGTCCACAATCACCCATCCGGTGACCCGGCACCGAGCGCGGCAGATGTGCAGGTGACCCGGCAGCTCCGGGAGGCGGCCAAGGCCCTCGACATCGAACTGCTCGACCATGTGGTTATCGGCAACGCCAGTGCCGACCCAACAGGTGTCGGTTTTTACAGCTTTCGCATGGCGGGAATCCTCTAAAAGTCCAATTGGCGGTGAAAATCTCCCGCACTTTGGCAGCATCAGGTAACGCATATGCAGCGTGAGCCAGAAAGAGAGGAATCTGTTTTCTTGTCACGCCCGAGCACCCGGAGCCTCGCAGCACGCAAATTTCCGTCTGATTTTCGAGGGAATATATGTCCACTCCCCCTATGGTCGTCTATGTCCACGGGTAGTGGACATAGGTGTCCATCCCGGTCTGGACAATAATGTCTACCAAATAGATACAGGGTTAAGCAGATACAGCTTATCCAGATATAAATATAACAGAAGCAGCACTCGGTATTACCAAGACTTGCGGTCGGCTGCATTTTAACCGATCCGTTCGACCATGAATAACGAGGCCAAGAAAAAGAAAAAATACACCTTCAAGGAACGGTGGGCTCCCGAGTTGGAGTCGGACGGCCATGTCCAAGTGAGCACCTTTTTCCTAGAGAACTATCATCACCTGAAGCCCTACGACCTGACGCACGGAGAGGCGATGTTCGTGATCCACCTCATGCAGCACAAATGGGGGACCGATGCACCGTTCCCGGCCTACAAGACTATTGCGCAGCGGATGGGCGTCTCCACCAAGACCGCCCGGCGCTTCGCTGCCAGCTTGGAGCACAAAAAATACCTGCACCGCAAAATGCGCGTCGGGGCGACCAATCGGTTCGACCTCAGCAAGCTGCTCGCCGCGCTCGTGAATCTCAAAACCAATAAATCGGCGGCGCATGGCGCGGCCCGAAAGTCCGCGTCATGAACTCCAGCCTCCAAGCCTATCGCGATGAATCTATCGGGACGCCTTTGTCTTCGATGCCGGTAGCGCGAGCAGTTTTTGCTGGTTCGTGCGCTCGGCTCCGCCAGCGTCTGCGCTGCGTATCCGCCATACGCATATCTAAACATAACATAAACATCATGTCATTAATAGGTTACGAATCCTATTGATGGCGTAAGTCAAATCTTATTGACAAATATACAAATTGTCGTATTATTGTTGTATGAGCTTCAAAATTGTCATTCAGGCCTCTGGCCTCAACATTTCAGCCAATCTCAAAGATGAGGCTTTGGTCACGGTTATGCAACTAATTCAAGAGCAGCGGGATGATTCCGCCCCCGTAGCACCCACTTCGACGGTCCCGAGTCTCGCCGGGCAACCGATGAACGGCGAGCCCCTCGGCGGAAATGACAGCGAAGAGTCGATTAAGGCGACCCTCAAGGATCTCGGCGGTGCCGAATTACTCAATCAACTTAAATGGGACAGTTTCCCGGAGAAAATCCTCCTCCTCGCCGCCTGGCACGAAGCCCGAGACGGAACCACCCCCTGGCGGAGCGCCGATATGGATGACACCTTCAAACTGGCCAAGGAAAGCCCGCCATCAAATTTCCCCCGCGACATCAAGAACGCCATCAAGTCAGGCTGGATTCACAATGAGACGCCCCGCACCTACGTCGTCACACGCACCGGCTGGAACAAGATCGGGCAAGCCCTGCGAGGTCAGACCACATGAGTTCACTGCCACCCGAAGTCAGATACCACGTTCTCCCTCTGCCCCGTGTCCAGCGGGAGGCGAAGAGACTTTTGACCGCACAGCAACTTGAGGAGGGAATTTCGCTCACCAAGCAGCTGCGTTATTACCCCGATGTCCCCGATTTAAGCATCGAGCCTTGCGGGGACGGGATGGAATTGCGCCTCGAAGGCGATGCGATCAACCGCCAAGGTTGGCTGCGTGCGATATTCTGGACGCATGAAGCCCGCAAGACGATCTACGTCGTCGATATATTCTGGAAAAAGACCAATAAGGTGAGCGTAGCGGATCTGCACCGCATCAATCACCGGATTCGCCAATTGAAGGCTCTGCTGGCCGCTGGCGGCCGTCCTTGGAAATCAGGTGAGTAGTTCGGCTACGTCCACGCCGAAAGCCTTGGCCAGCTTCTGCAACGTCTTTTGCTGAGGGAAATGGTCACCGGTCTCAATGACCGCGATGTAGCTGCGTCGCAGCCCTGCCTTCTTCGCCACGGCCTCTTGCGTCTGTAGTCCCGCCTTTGCGCGAAGGGAAAAATACTTCTTTTGGAATTCTTGGCGGCGGCGATCTGTTTTCCGTTTCGCTTTTGCAAAGGCGGCGTCACCTGAATTCAACTCTTTCTCCCACTCCTCCACTGTTGCGGTGGGTAATTCGAGCGGCTCGTTGGCACTGATTTCCTCTAGCGTGCGGAGGATATTGGCTTTTTCATCGGAATCGGTTTCACGCTCATACGCAAAACACAGCTCCACGAGCGAAGCGATGCGGGCTTTCTCCTCTTGGGGCAGGTCGGGCCGACGGACGGATTGATCCACTCTTTCCAAAGCGGCGCGCAGCAGCGGATGGGATGCCCATTCCTTGGCCCCGAGTCGTTGTTCAGCGATGATTTCTAAAACGCCCATAGCTCCAAAATATGGAGCAAATTGGAGCATTTTCTAGCTTTTTCATTTAAAGCCTGACACGTGATTTCACCCATTTCTCTAACATTTTTTCGGATGTCACAAATGCATCCTTCGATACTTCTCAGCAAATTCCCAGTAATTGGAATCTGACCGGCGCAGGAGCAAGCTAGCGCCAAGTTGACTGCCATGGGTCGGACGGGAGCCAGCCGAGTTCGCTGCGCTCACGTTCCTTGGTTCACCGATTCGGCCGTCACGGCGCTGATGCTGAAGTAACGCCAGAAGGCCGCGCCTAGTTTCCAGCCACCGTCTTTTTGAGACGCTGGGCGACCTTGGCGATGATCTCGGGGTTTTCCATTACCCACTGCTCCACTTCCCGATTGCGGCACAGCACCATCTCCGCGTGCTCCCTCTTCGCGAGCGCCAGCTCTTCGGCCAGGTCCTCCTTGCTCATCGCGTTGTAATACTCCCGGAGCATCGGATTCTCCGCGATCAAACGAACCCGGCTGGCTTCCAGTTCCGGATCGGCATGAGGAGCGGAGTCAGCGCGTTCCTGCGCCTTTCGCTGGGTGATTTCATTAGCAAGTGACATGGTGCCCTCCGTGTTGAGACGAACGATGGTTAGAATTCAAAACTGTCTTCATCGAAGATTCCCTCCTTGTTCGGTTGTGCCGTGCCGCGTTTGAGACTCATCACGGCCCTTTCGAACTCGCTTTGGATCTCCCAAGAGGTCGCCGTCGCGAGCCACAAGCGAAGCAGGTCCGACACCGACGGACTCTCACCGTAAGTTTCGCGGATGCTGCGCTCCGCCTTTTCGAAATTTTTCAGCAGGTGCAGCGGCAGCAGCGAAGCGTCGATCTCGATTAGTGTTTTCGTTTCCAAGTTCATTTTCTTGCCTACAGTGTATCATAACAAACCCGTCTTTTTCTTGGACGAATCCGGGTTTTTTAAGGACGTTTCCACCTTTACCCGAACACCTTTTGCTCCACGAGCGAACGCACCTGAACCTGTTCGATGAAGGCCTCGCTCCCTGCCGATTTCAGATATTTCCCCGGCGCGGCGCGCAGCCTTTCAAGCCGCTGATGAACGACTTCCGGGATTATCGCCCCGAGATTTAACCCGCTCAGAGCAACCTCGTGAGCCACAAATGTGAGCACCAGCCGTTCGCGTTCACCCACCTCTTTATGGCGGCCAAAGACAAAATGGCTCCATGGCAGAAGCCAGGTCTCTCCGTCGGGGGTTTCGACGAGCAGCGAGGTGGCGTGCTCTTTCGATGAGTGCGGCGGATTCAGCCCGTCCGATTCCACGACGCGTCGGCTCGCGATCTCTTCTTTTAGTGTCATGGGACAATCCTCATTTTGGGTGCCCGTTGCACCCGTGATCGGTGGTTCTCAACGAACCGTTGCCGCTGAATATGACGAACCGTGGCCCACGCACGACGGGTCCATGCCGGCAGCCGCAGCGCGACCTGCTGGCGCGGCGTCTCCACCGGTGGCCTCGGTCTCGTTTTCAGGTCCAACGCGAGCTTCCGGTCACCGGCGCGTTGCACGTTGGCGCGCAATTCGTCCTTGTCCGACGTGAATACGACTGCGCGTTTTCGTCCGCGTGAAATCGCCACATACCACTGGTTGCGGTTGGTCGCTCCCGGATTTGCCGCATCGGCCAACAGCACCGTGTCCACCGTCTTGCCTTGGGCAGCATAGGACGTAACCGCGTAGCCGCGATTAAACAGCCGCTGCGATGGTGCGAGGGTTCTGCGCTTTCCGGCTTCGTTCTCCACGACCAGTGCGCCGTTCTTCCGCACGCCCCACACCGTGACCAATTCGCCATTGTTGAGCGGCTCGCCTTCCGCCGACTTGCCGTTGAACTTGAGTTGGAGCCGGTCGCCGCGAGCGATTTCGAGGTTCGACGGCGCGGCCACGGTGATCCGATCCGTGTAACGATAGCTCAAGGTCGAGCGCCGGCCATCCTTCACCAGCACTACACCGCGCTCGTTCGCTCCCGCGATTTCGCAGAATTCGCCCTTCGCGTAGCGACCGTAGCGTTTCAAAAACAAGGCGTGCTGACCGGTGGAGTAAAACCGGGCCTCGCGCTTCTGCGCATCGGTGCCATCCACTGTCTGATACGCCGTCAGCATTTTGCCCGGGCCAAGCTTCCCCGTGGCCTTCAATTGTTCGCGAATCGCTTCGTTGACGCCGCGCACCTCGCGCCAGGTTTGCGCCACGACCAGCGGTTTCTCGTTTCGGGCGACGGCATCGACATATTCCTTGGCGAGCACGTCACGCCGCTGGTCTTCGCTCAATTCACGGACCCAGCCCAACCGGTCGAGTCGGTCGAAAGATTCGCGCACGTCACCCGCTGCCGCAGCCTTGACCGCCGCACGATACTCCCGGATGGCGTCACGCTCCGTCTGCGATTCGCCGAGAGCGGGATTCTGGCGGCGGATTTCCTGAATCTCTGCCGGCTTCAGCCGCCCGTATTGTTCGATGGCCCGCAAGGCATCCGACGCCGCCACCGCACCATGCTGGCGAGTGTCCCCGGAAAGGATCAGCCGCCCGCTCTGGGATGCCACCAGACCCACCAGCTCGCGCATCTGCCGCCCGCCAATTTGCCCCGCTTCATCCACTATCACGACCGCGTTGCGCGGAATCTGCTTCGTCGCCAGCACCTGCGCCACCGTTTGCGCTGGCAGCCCGTCCTTTTTCAGGTCGCTCACCTGTTGCCGTTGCGGAGCCAGGATGACGACCGGACGCCCAGCCGCCACCAACCCACGTTCGACTTCCTTCAGGGCAAAGCTCTTGCCGGTGCCAGCCCCGCCGCGAAAGAGAGTGATCAAATCCCGGCTCCCAAGAATCTGATTCACCGCCGCCTTTTGCTCCGCCGACAAGGCGGGCGAACACGCGTAGTCGGGATTGAGCGGCGCATGGCGACGGCGGCCGTCCCGCGCGGCCAACACAAGGTCCAATTCGCAGCGGAGCACCTCGCGCGAGGTCAGGGCGGCCGAGCCTTCTTCGCGGATGTAGTCGCGCCCTTCCACGGCTTGTTTGAGTGCGGCGAGATCGAAGGCTTGGCCTCGACCGTGCGCGAATGCGGCCGAGAGCAGTTCATGTTCTTGAACGACCGACCGTCGTTCAAACAGGTGTTGGTCAGCCCAAGCCACGACGCCGGCGGCATCCGCCGGTTGCGGTCGCTGCGGCTTGAGGTCGCGCAACGCATTCAAGGCCGTCTGCTCACTTGGCGTCATTTGCTTGGCCCAAGATGGGCGCAGCCGGCCGGCCGTCGAATCCTTGATCTTTCGCTTCCGCTCGTCATGCGCCACCTGCTTCCGCAGCGCCTTTACGTTCCCGCGCAGCCCCTCCTTTTCGATCCGTTTTTTCGTCTCCTCGTCAATCTGTTGATGCCGCTTGGAGAACCGTCCAATCACGGACGCCGGCACACCCCTTATCTCAAAATCCCGGACGTTGTTTTCGAGTTCATAGCCGAGCAGGCGGAGACCCTTCGCGAGTTCATGATAGTAGAAATTCTCCGCAAATTTCTGCGCCCGAAACATACCCGATGCTTCGAGCGCCTTCCACCGATTCTCAGCGGAATCGAACGTCGCATTCATCACCACGCAATGGGTGTGCAGGTGCGGATCGAGTTCGCGGCTCGTGTCATGTTGAAACGATGCGCCGATCAGATTCCCGGTATCGCGATCAGTGAATTCGCCGGACCGCCGCACCCGCGTTCTCGCAAATTTCTCCAGCTCCAGCATCGCCATCCGCACCGCACGATCATGCAGTTCGACAATGCGGACATCCTGATACAGCGCGACGACCGAAACGCTCTTGGGCGGACTGAACGTGAAGTCGTAAAACACCCGCCGATTCGGAGCCACCTTGCCATCCTCAATGCGGGTAGAATTCTTCCGCACCGTCAGCCATTCACCTGTCGTCGGATTCAGTCCTTCGCACAACGCCAGGAACTCCTTTTCACCCACGCGGCCTTTGAGTCCCATTTTCTCGGCAGCCTCCCCGAACCACTCACCCGAAATCGTCTGCCCTTCTGCGTAGTAATCGCCCACGCAAAGATGCTCGCGAAAGTATTCCTTCGCGCTCTGCAAATTCATCTGTGGTTTGGGACTCAGCATGGGAATAATTGCCGACTGCGCGGCTTAACTTAGGAAAACGAATCCTCGTTTTCTTTCAGGGGGACGCTGTTCTCCTTACCCCAAAAGGGTAAGGTTTGGACGGGCGTAAGTGACGCCACCATCGCACCCCGGCGACTGGCATCCGCCAGCCAGCACGCCCCGGCCAGTTTCGTCCGGGCAGCCACCCGGTGGGGCTCGCCGACGGCCACGAAGCCGCGCCGCGCTGCGCTGGATCGGCGCGGCCTCGTGAAGTGGCGGGAGGATGCGGCACGGGCGCGGAGACACGGGCGCGCTCCCTCACTCCGCCCGCCGTCCGCCTGCGCCGGTCGCCACCTGGCGGCCGGCCTCCGGCTCCCGGCTCGGCTTCGCTCGGTCGCGTCCCGAGACTCCGCGCGGGCCGGGGTCGGACGTATCGGCGTAGCAGCGGACGGAGCCGATGAAATGCGGACACTTGTTGCTTCGCCTTCCGCCGCGAGGTCCGGTTTCACGATTGTAAAAGCGAAACGCTGGGCCGCGAGCGACTGGCGGGCGACGGCCAGAATCGTCACACATGACGCGACCAGTATCAGCGCGCCCGGCCCCTCGATTGTGTTCGGGTCAATCAAGGTAGTCCTCCTTCGTCGGCTCCACCTTGACAGACCCTTTTTTCGGCTGGTTATGGGGCGCGCTGAGGACTGACGGTTGATGGAAAGAGGCTGCATGGTATTCGGTGGGCGTGGGTTTTCTGACGAGCGACCGCGTTGCTCGCCTGTCCGGCAAGCGCGGTCCTGAGTTGGCGGAAGTGGGCGGTTCAACCGCGCACGCGCGGACGACCGGGACGGGTATCGCGGGCGATGCCGTGGCGCGTGCAAAAGCGCCGGATGAGCTTGCCGGAAACACCGATTTTCTTGGTCAAGAGATGCGCCGTGAGTTCGCCGGTGCGGTAGCTCCGTTTCGGGTGATTCAGCATATAGAGCAGCACATGGACTTTCCAGCGGTGCAGGTGCCCGTAAGCCGCCCGGCCCAATTTCTTGCGGGCGCGAAAGAATCGTTCGATGCGGACGAGCTGGCGGAGCAGGCCGCGATTGTCGCGACCCAGTGCCTCCGCCAGGAACGCCGCGCTCGCGCGGATCAGTGCGGGACTCGCCGGCTGCGTCCCCGCCGTGTGACGCCAGGCGAGCACAAGTTGGAACGTGGCGGGATGCAGCGACCCGGACTGATAGCGCCGAATCCAGCCTTCCACTTCCGGCCGGCTGAGTCCGCCATAGGGTCGAAGCGTCGATTCTGCGGCCCACTGGCCACGCAGCCGCACGTTTTCCAGGTCTCGTGCGCGATCCTCGCCGGCCGCGTGCGCGAGCGTGAGGTTGTCGGCTTTGCCGGTCTGAGCGAGGATGCGGGCGAACTCGGCCCGCGTTTTCGCGGAGCCGGCGAATTCATCCCACAACCACGCCCGTAATTTGGGCGACTGACGGCATAGCCGGGTGAACAGCGCGACCGCGGCATCGTTGGGATTTTCGGCCAGCAGTTCGAGGACGAGCCGGTTAACGCGATCTTTGTCGAGAGTGCTCATGGGCGGCAATAGAGTTGGAACATGGCGGGCAGGTTTTGTTCGGTCCGCGTTAGGCCGGCAGCAGTTGTCCGCTGTTGATGTAGGCGAGCACTTGCCGTTTCGAGACCCGCTTGTGCCGGAGGCCCGGCAACGGCTTGAGCAGCCGCCGGGCGATCAGCCGGTAAACCGTCGGCAGGGAGACACCCAGCACGCGGGCCGTTTCGCTGACTGAGTAGGTGAGGGTTTCAAGCGGAGGCCGAGTGAGATCGACGACCGCTGCGATGGGAGCAGAGGATGAAGTTTCAGAGTTCATGCGCACACTATGGCGGACAACTGCAAAACCGAATAGGCCCTAAGCGTGGAGCGCGATTTGTCCGCAATATCGGTATGGGCAGCGGAAGCACGGATAGCGCCGAGGACGGTGCGCCGGGCAGTAGTGATTTACCCCATAGCTATTTCCGGGGAATAGCCCTTTAATCGCGCCCAGATCAATTTTCCCCAAGTGATAACACCCCGAAGCCCGAAGCCCGAAGCCCGAAGCCCGAAGCCCGAAGCCCAGAGACCAGCGCCAGCGTGGACACATCCGTTTTGCCCGCGTCGCGCTCCATGAGCCGGTTAAAAAAGATCACAGTGCTGCTGGTTGATGACCACGCAGTCGTGCTCCGGGGTCTGTGCACGTTGTTGGAGGCAGACGGTCATATCAAGGTGATCGGGCAGGCGAAAAATGGCAGTGAGGCGGTAAAGATGGCCAGGACCCTTCAGCCCGATGTGATCCTCATGGACATCGCGATGCCAGTGCTCAATGGCCTTCAGGCGACACGACAAATTCTCGCCGCCAACCCAGCGGCTAAAGTGCTCATTCTCTCCGCGCACAGTGATGACGAGTATATCGAGTGTATGACCACAGTCGGCGCGGTGGGATTTCTGGAGAAACAATCGTCGGCAGAATATCTCACCAAAGCGATCAGCGAAGTCGTCAATGGGCATCGGTTCTTTAGCCCGTCCATCGCCAAGCGCATGACCAACGGCAAACACTGGGCGCGCAATCATGACGGCATGCTCAAGCCCAACGGCGTGCGCCTCACGGCACGAGAAACGGAGGTGGTTCGACTCGTTGCGGAAGGACAGGCGAACAAGCAAGTCGCCGCGACCCTCCGCATCACTCTCAAAACGGTTGGTAAGCACCGGCAGAGCGCTATGGACAAGCTCAACATCCACGAGACAGCGGACCTCACCCACTATGCCATTGCGCGGGGTCTCATCGAGAGCAGCGTGCAACTGAAAATAATTTGATCGGGCATCCCCTTTTACGGCCCCAATTTCGAGGCAGCACAGAGCCCGGAAAATTCGGTGTAGAAAGGTGTAGAAATTCTACGAGGGAAAAGGCAGAGGTCTTGGACCTTATGCCGCATCTTTTTTCCTTTGTCAGACGGCATGCCGCACAGGTTCAACTGACCTCTGAATTTTTCTACACCTTTCGTTCTACACTTTTCGCAAAATATGAGCCGTTTTTAGGAAATTTGGCTAAAGTCGGCTCCTTCATTTTAGCGCAATTTACCTATGAGAAAAGGTATCGAGGGATATGGAGGAAAATGGGTAGAGTCGCGTTTTAGAGTTCTGAGACCTGCGTGTCTACCAATTCCACCACCCGGGCGATATACATAACCTCCTATTATCGAGCGACTTCCGGATACCGGTATCGCCTGAAAAGGATAAAGAACACCTGCTCCAATTCCCACCCTGCAAGCGGCGGGGGGTCATTACTAGGCCCTAGCCAAAAACGACGGCAAGCAGAAATGGCGCCCATGCGGGGCTGGAGGGAGAACCCGACGTCTCTCCTTGCCGGTCCCCCTCAGGTGCGATATCCAAGAACGTTTTGAAGATTTCGCAAACCGTTGCCCCTGAAGACGCGTGCGACTGCGAGCTAGGCGAGCACGCCCAAGGGGTCGCCAGCACGTCCCTGTCGCCCCATGGCAGCCGGATACTGCTGGTGAATCCAAACCGCTGTGAGCAGCCCTGCCCGGTGTATCCTCTGGGGCTCGCCTACCTGGTAGGTGGACTGCGCGCTGCTGGCTTTCGGACGGTGATCTGGGACACCCTGGCTGCGACCGACACCCTGGAACAGCGGATCGGCTCGTTTGAACCCGACTTCGTCGCGCTCTCGATGCGCAACGTCGACAATGTCCAGTGCCACAACCCTAACTCCTATGTCGGGGAAGTCTTGGAGTGCTGTCGCCGGGTTCGCGCGGCGACAGCGGCGCGCCTCATCATCGGGGGAAGCGGATTCTCCATCTTTCCCCCCGAGCTCCTCGAGCTGACGGGCGCAGACTTTGGGATCCAGGGTGAAGGGGAGGTGTCGCTCGTCCTCCTGCTCCGCGCGCTCGAATCAGGAGGTGCGCTCGAGGGAATTCCGGGCTTGGTCCACAGGGACGCGTGGGGTGGCGTAGCGATCAGCCCCCGCTGTTCCACAGCAGGACTGTTTGAAACTGAGCCCGAGCACGACCCGGAACTCATCCTGGCCTACACCTCCCGGGGATCGCTCCCGGGCGTCCAAACGCAGCGGGGATGCCCCTTGAGGTGCTGCTACTGCACCTACCCGCTCATCGAGGGAAGGCGCAGCCGGTACCGCCCCGCCCAGGGAATCGTCCGGGAGATGGCGAACCTG
>Ga0302320_10026108_pt1 | contig 11323 bp, 10 predicted proteins | sample Bog_T0_3_FD_202130 | JGI IMG/M metagenome (GOLD analysis project Ga0302320, IMG submission 202130) | Peat permafrost microbial communities from Stordalen Mire near Abisko, Sweden - Bog_T0_3 | ecosystem: Environmental > Terrestrial > Soil > Wetlands > Peat | place: Sweden: Abisko, Stordalen Mire... | reverse complement strand
GTTTCGACCTCGACGGTACCAGAGCCGTTGCGACCGTATTGAGCGCCGTAGTTTGAGGTGAGAACGGTGAATTCGCCGATGGCGTCAAGACTTGGATACACATTGAGGGTCGTGTTGCTGCCATTATCCATGTTGTCGCCGCCGTCGAGTTCCCAGTTGTTGTACTCGGTCCGGCCGCCATTGATGCTATAGCTCACATTGCCAGCCACACCCACCTGGCCTTCGTCCTGTCCCGTCTGGTTGCTAACGCCGGGAACGAGGGTTACGAGTTGGGTGAAGTTTCGACCGTTGAGTTGGAGTTGGCTGATTTCCTTGCCGCTGACAGTGCCGGAAAGTTCAGACGATTCCGTTTGCACCTGAGCCACATTCGTCCCGACGACGGTAACTTCGGAACTCTCGGCGCCGACTTGTAGAGCGACGTCGGCACGTGCTTTCTGCCCGACGTCGAGAACTACGTCGTTGGCGGCATACTTCTTGAATCCCTTCGCGGCGACCTGAATGTTGTAGTTTCCTATCGGTAGGGCGGCGAACAAGTAATCTCCGCTGCCGTTCGTTTTAGCTGTGTGGCTGATGCCTCGGTCCGGACTGCTGACCGTCACGCTCGCCCCCGGAATGGCTGCGCCGCTGGGGTCGGTGACTGTGCCGGTGATGGAGGCGGTGTCTTGAGCGCGCAGCGACGTGCCAGCTGCGAGTAGGCAGAATGTGAGCATCACAGAGAAGCGCAGAAGGCGTTTTTTCACTGGGAGTGGTCCTCGCTTGTTGAATTCGGCAATGCTTAAATTCATGGTTCGCAACCGACTTCTACTTTCGGATTTCGGTCTTACTGGCTCGAATCCCGGGGAGCGTTGGGCGTCCAGACGTGGAACGAACTTACGTTTATTAAATCGTATGAATAATGCGATATTTGCGGTTTTACTGTCAATAGAAAAATTCGCACAGGGGTAATTTGAGTCAAGTCCGGGCCGCCGAGAGGTGGGAGATTCAGCCCACACGTTGCGTTGACTCCCTCACGACAAGTTCGGGCGCCAGCCGTTCATGCACAGCGGGCAGAGTTTTCTTCTCGGACTTCTTATCCAACTCAGAATGTATTCGCTCGGCCGCGATCTTCACTGCTCTCGCGCCCATCGCTTCCATGGGCTGACGAATCGTAGTGAGTTGGGGCGTGTACAAAGTCGAGGGCGCAATGTCGTCGAAACCGATAACCGAGCAGTCTTCTGGGACACGCCTGCCCGCCTTGGCCAGAGCGCGAATCACTCCGAAAGCGGTCATATCGTCAAAGGCCATGATGGCAGTGAAGGGGATGCCGGTGCGGATGAGGTCTTGTGTGAGTTGAAACCCGGCATCGAAACTGGACATGGGATCGCGCGATCCAGCCAAGTCCCGCACCAGATCAGAATTGAGTTCGAGTTTCTGCGCCTTCGCGAAAGTGCGTACCCCCTTCCACCGGGGTACACTGTCTCCGATGGTTTTAGGCCCCCGAATGAAGGCGATCTCGCGATGGCCGAGTGCGTAAAGATGCTCGATGGCGAGACGGCCTCCAAGTTCGTTATCCACGATGACAGAGGATATCGAGTTGTTCTGCAACTCTTGGCCGATCATCACCGTAGGTATGCTGCTCTTTTCCAGATCGCCGAGCACGTCAATGTTAACGAATAACCAATTAGCCAGAACGATAAGGGCCTCGACGCGCCGATCGAGCAACATTTCGAGATAGCGTTCGAAGCGAGCGCGCTCATTGTGTACATCGGTGAGAATAGGAAGATAAGAGGCGGCGTACAAAGAAGTCTCAATCCCGCGCAGGACGGGAGTGCAAAACGGGTCGGTCATCTCGAAGACCATCACTCCCACAGTGTGACTGCGGCGGCTGCGTAGCGACCGCGCAAAGAGATTGGGGCGGTATCCTAGTTTCTTGGCGGCCTTTTCAATACGCTTTTTGGTGACGGCAGGAATGTAGCGCGAGAGCGGCGCATTGTTCAGAACGATGGAGACGGTCGTCGACGAGAATCCGCTTTCTTTGGCAACGTCGCGAATCGTCACCACCGAACTATGAGTCGACGAATCAGTCGTTAAATCGTTTTTGGCCATAAGCAGTGAGCGTCAAAGTGCAACCGCTTGAATTCATAAAGCCGCTGGCGGACACTACAGCAGAGACAAGAAACTATGTCAAGTAAGAGTCGCAGACCCGTTATTCTTTGGTTACTGGTTCCGCTGATAAGCTGCGGGTTCTCGGTCGCTAGGAATGGTCAGACCGCGCCGGAGAAAGCAGCCGTCGATCCGGCGCAGCTTTTCGCCCAAGGCGAGGAAGCCTTGCGCGCCGACAGGCTGGCTTCCGCAGAGCAATCCTTTCGCGGAGTGCTCTCCATCGACCCAAATGTGGCCGGAGCCTATGCGAATCTTGGCGTGATTTACATGCGTCGCAAGCAGTGGTCGCAAGCCATGACCATGCTCCGTAAAGCTGAGCATCTCGCACCCGAAATCGCGGGCATCCGTCTGAATGAAGGTCTGGTCTATTACCGGCAGGGTGACTTTCGCGCAGCGATTCCACCGTTTGAATCCGTAGTTCGCGACGTTCCAGATTCGCTTCAGGCGCGCTACTTACTGGGGTTGTGCTACTTCTTCACCGAGCGCTACGCCGAAGCCTCGGCGACCCTGGAACCGTTGTGGTCCCAGGAATCCGACCAGTTGAATTACTTGTACGTTCTGGGGATTGCGGCGGGAAAGGCAAAGCAGCCGGAACTTGAAGAGCGAGCCTTAGGGCGAATGGTCGAGCGCGGCGAAAATTCCGCTGAATTTCATTTGCTCATGGGCAAGGCGCACTTAAATCGCGAAGAATACGACGACGCCATCAGAGAGTTGAACCTCGCCGCCGCTTCAGATTCAAAGCTGCCATTCCTGCATTTCAATCTTGGCGTCGCCTATTTGAAAAAACAGGAACTGGATCGCGCCCAAGCTGAATTTCTGCAGGACATCAGCCTCGAGCCAGACGTAGTTTACGACTACGACCAGCTCGGCATCGTTTATTACGACGAGCAAAAAGATCAGGACGCCGAGAAGAGCTTCAAGAAGGCTTTGCAGCTCGATCCTAAGTTGACCAGTTCGCTCTACCAACTCGCGCGCGTCTATCAACGCGAGGGGCAGTACGCGAAAGCGCTGACCGAAATCGATGCCGCAAGTAAGCTTAGTCCGGAAAATTCGAGCGTTCATTACGTGCGCGGCCAAATCTTGCAAAAGGTGGGTCGAACTGCGGAAGCCAGGAAAGAAATGCAAACTGTAGCTCAGATGGATAACACTGCACGCAGCAAGCGCGAAAAAGAGCTGGAAAATCAGCCGATTCCGAATCCTGAAGTGCAGAGTGAGCCGCAGTGAGCCCGGTTTTTACTCTCTGACCGATGCTAAGATAGAGCTTGCCATGAAGCGAAATAGCTCGATTACGGCTGTGTTGGAGCGACCGGCCACGCAAAAATCTCCGACCAAAGTTGGCTTCGTCAGCCTTGGCTGTCCTAAGAATTTAGTGGACAGCGAAGTCATGATGGGCATGTTGTCGCGCGCCGGCGCAGAATTGACCCCCAACGCCGAAGACGCTGACGTGATCGTCGTGAACACATGCTCATTCATCGCCAGCGCACAGCAGGAATCAGTCGACACGATTCTCGAAATGGCAGGCCACAAAGCGGCGGGAAGGGCGCAGAAGCTGGTTGTCGCAGGGTGTTTGGTCGAACGCTTCCGCGACGAGATACAAAAGAACATGCCCGAAGTGGACGCGGTCGTCGGTACCGGCGAGTTAGGCACGATTCTTGCAGCGACCGGAGTAGCCCCGGCACCGACCAATTCACCGTTCACTATTTTCCAGCCGCGCCCCGAAGGCGCTGCACGCGCAGCGCAAGGACGATTCTCTCGCGAGACTTGGGACGGCGCCATTGCGGACCTCCCCAATTATCTCTACGACGAAGACACGCCGCGGGTGCTGGCTACGGCCAGTTACACTGCATACATTAAAATCGCCGAAGGGTGCGATCATCCCTGTAGCTTTTGCATCATCCCGCAGCTGCGCGGGCAGTTTCGATCCCGGCGCTTTGAGTCGGTGATCGCTGAGGCGGAGCGACTAGCCGAAGCAGGAGTGCGCGAGATCACGCTAATCGGGCAGGACACGACTTGCTACGGCGAGGACTTCGGACTAAAAGATGGCCTGGCCCTGCTGCTCGAAAAACTATCGCGCATCGATGGATTACGCTGGGTCCGGTTTCTCTACGCGTATCCCAACAAGATCACCGGAAAGCTCTTGGATACAATCGCGGCCAACGAAAAAATTTGCTCCTACATGGATGTGCCATTGCAACACGCCTCAGCCAGCGTGCTGAAGCGGATGAAGCGCGGCGGCGGCCCTGATTTGTTCCTTCGCCATATAGAAAAAATGCGCCAAACGATTCCCGGTGTAACCCTCCGCACCTCTTTCATCGTCGGCTTCCCCGGTGAGACCGAAACAGAGTTCGACGAGCTCTGCCAGTTCGTACAGGAAGCGAAGTTCGATTGGATGGGAGTTTTCGGCTACTCCGATCAGGACGGAGCCACAGCTTATAGGCAGGAAGCGAAGGTCTCTGAGCGAGTCATCGAACGGCGGCGCAAGCACTTGATGGAAGTGCAGCGCAAAATCAGCAGGAAGGCTAAGAAAAATTTAGTTGGAAAAGAAATCGAGCTCTTGTTGCTGGGATCCTCCGAAGAGACCGACCTGCTCCTTGAGGCCCGCACCGCAATGCACGCTCCCGACATCGACGGCAAGGTTTTCGTGAACGACTTTCCGGAAGAGATGACCCCGCAGTCGGGCGAATTCTATCGCGCGGAGATTACCGAAAGCCACGATTACGATCTGGTAGCCAGAATTATCCAATAAGGTGGAGACGATCTTCCAGTAATGGCTGGCGAGAAACGGGTGATCCGAGTGAGCTGTCCAACTTGCAAGATTCCGGTGTCCGCCGAAAATCCCGACATGCCATTTTGCAGTCCGCGCTGCCGCCTGATCGATTTGGGCAAGTGGGCCAGCGGTGCGTATGTGATTTCGGAGCCACTATCAGACGTCGACAAAAACAATGTCGATATCGAAGATGACTAGTCACCCCTTTCGGCAGAGCGAGGTGCAATGAGCGATCAATTCTTCGTGGCTCCTCGCTGGGCTTCTTTCATCGCGACGTTTGCCGGCATCGGCCAGATCAAACCAGCCCCCGGAACCTGGGGATCGGCGGGCGCGGTAATCCTTTGGTGGCTGATTTCCCGCTTCATTCCGGTTTCATTCCAGAGCGCGAGTCTGGCGGCGTTGGCGCTCACCGTGGTTCTGGCGGGAATTCCGGCGGCCACTCGAGTGATTCGAACAACCGGCACAAAGGATCCCCAGTTCGTCGTAATCGACGAAGTTGCGGGGCAGTGGATTACACTGATCGCCGCTCCGATTACATGGAAATGTCTACTCGCGGGCTTTATACTTTTTAGAGCGTTCGACATAGTGAAGCCGCCACCCATCCGCGCCCTAGAGCGATTGCCGGAGGGTATCGGTGTTGTTATCGATGACGTTGGCGCAGGAATTTATGCGTGGGTCGTATTGCGCATCTTACTGCATTGGATTCGCTAAAACAGACTTGTACGAGAAAGAAGTGTCATGGGGATTTCCGACCGTCTTATCGGCAAAAAAAACGTGAATGGCGACCCGCAGATTTCGGGCGTCTATCCGGAAGCGGCCATGCCCGGCGGAGAAGTCCGCATCGTAGGCAGCGGTCTGCGTCCCAAGGAGTTTCGCCGCCCCAGCGTAAGGTTTAACGATGTGGAAGGGTCGTTGGTCGTCGGTTCTGATGATTTTGTCATCGCGCGGGTTCCCGCCACGGCCTCATCAGGGGGAATCACCGTTTCGACCAACGGACATTCCAGCAATGCGCATTCGATTCGCGTAGCCACTCTGATTGCCGACAGCCTGCACCCCGTGGCGAACCCCGCCGTAGACGTGGAAGGAAACATTTACGTCACCTTCTCGGGTGCGCGAGGACAGAAAGTTCCAGTTTCGGTTTTCAAGATCGACACAAACTATGTCGTCACTCCATTTCTTACCGAACTGATGAACGCAACCGCGATAGCGTTCGATCGGAACGGCGAGATGTACGTTTCGTCGCGGTATGAAGGCGCAGTCTACAAAGTCGCTTCCAACGGAACTTACTCGACGTACGCAGAAAGCATGGGAGTCGCCACCGGAATTGCCTTCGATCGTGAGCAGAATCTTTATGTCGGCGACCGCAGTGGCACGATTTTTAAGGTCGCCCCTGACAAACAAATTTTCGTTTTCGCGACGCTCGAACCCAGCGTTTCGGCCTACCACCTCGCCACAGGATTCAACGGCGATTTATTCGTGACCGGCCCCACCACCTCTAGCTGGGATTCGGTCTACCGCATCGACGCCCATGGAACGGTTACGACTTATTTCCGTGGTCTAGGGCGTCCGCAAGGCATGGCTCTGGATGTCGACGGAAATCTTTATGTCGCTGCATCGCTAGCCGGACAGCGTGGCATCGTGAAAATAACTCCTGCGGGAAGCGCAACGCTTCACGTGTCCGGGTCCGGCCTGGTCGGTCTCGCCTTTGCTCCCGGACGCACCGCGATTCTGGCGACCAACGATGCCGTCTACCACTTGCCGCTCGATGTGCAAGGACTGCCTTCACTGAACGACCTTCCCGTCTAGCGCATTTTTCACCACTTCTTTTCATTTACACTAGCCGTCGTAGATTCGAATCATGAACGCCGAGATCATTGCCATTGGCTCCGAGCTGCTGACTCCGTTTCGGCAAGATACAAACTCGCTTTATCTTACGGAAAGGCTAAACGAACTCGGCGTCGAGGTGATCTTCAAGACCGTAGTCGGAGACGATCGAGCTCATCTCACTTCAGTCGCCCGGTCGGCTCTAGCGCGCGCCGACATCGTGATTTTCATGGGAGGACTGGGTCCCACGGAAGATGATCTTACCCGGGAATGTGTCGCCGAAGCTCTCGGTCTGCAGCTCCGCCGTGATGACAAACTCGTCGCAAGTCTCCAGCAGCGTTTCGCCGAACGCGGTTACGCTATGTCAGAGAACAATCTCAAGCAGGCGGATGTCATTCATGGCGCGATCGTACTACCCAATACAAACGGAACCGCGCCCGGCCAATGGATCGGCGGGAAATATGACGGGCGCGACCGTATCGTAATGTTGCTGCCCGGTCCTCCCCGTGAGTTAGCCGCTTTGTTTGAAGAACAGTGTTTGCAACGGCTCCACGCTCGTTTGCCGAAGCAGTCTATCGCTACACGGACATTAAAGGTTACCGGGATTGGTGAATCGCAGTGCGATGCGCGGGTGGCTCCGATTTACAAGCGCTTTAGCGATGTGCAGACGACGATCCTGGCGGGCGCTGGCGAGATTCAACTTCACGTAAAGACGCAAGCGCCAACGATCGAAGTGGCGCAAAGCCGCGTCGATCAGCTGGTTGAACTGCTGGAAGAAGAATTGGGCGACCTGGTTTTTTCCGACAATGGCGATTCCCTCGAACAGATTGCCGGATACTTCTTGCAGATGCGTGGGGCAACCCTCGCGGTTGCGGAATCCTGCACCGGCGGATTGGTCGCGGAGCGGCTGACATCCATTAGCGGTAGCTCAAGATATTTCCTCGGAGGCGCAATCGTCTACTCCAATGAATTGAAAACCTCATTCGCCGATGTACCCGCTCACATGCTCGAAAAACACGGCGCTGTAAGCCGGGAAGTCGCCGCAGCTTTGGCCGAGGGCATTCGTTATCGTTGCGAAACCACGCTAGGTTTGGGGATCACGGGTGTGGCTGGTCCGACCGGCGGGACGCCGGGGAAGCCCGTCGGATTAATTTATCATGCGCTGGCCAGCGAGCAGGGAACTGAGGTCATCGAGCGCAAATTTCCCGGCGATCGCAAACGCGTTCGCTGGTTTGCCAGCCAGCAAGCGCTGGACATGGTGCGAAGAAAATTGCGCTAGCCGGGCGTCCGGGATGAGATTATTTGTGGCTCTTGACATCACCGACGACATACGCGAGCGCATCGCCACATTTATCTCCGAAACGAGACCATTTGCGCCAGATGCACGCTGGACAGCACCCGAATCATGGCATGTAACGCTGGCCTTCATAGGAGAGAGGTCAGAAAATATTTTGCCCACATTGAAGGGGGAGTTGGCGAAGGTTCAATGCAACGAGACTCAAGTGGCTTTCCGAGGCTACGGATTTTTTCCCCATCCAGGCTCGGCACGAGTATTTTGGGTAGGAATTGAAGCTGCGAAGGATTTGGCAATGCTAGCGAGTGAGGTGTCGCGAGCTTCGGGTGTAGAAATGACAAAGGCCGAAGACTATCATCCGCACCTGACGCTGGCGCGCGCTGGGGGAGCCAGAGTTTCCGGCGCGCCGGGCAAACAAGTGACCGACCGACCCAATAAGCGCTTCGGCAGTTTACAGGCTGAGCTTGCCAACATAGCGCCGCCGGATTTTGGATCGATGATCGCCAGGGAGTTTTATTTGTATCGCAGCCACCTGACCACCCACGGGTCAACCTACGAAAAGCTGGAGCGTTTTGAGCTTGCACATTTGAGTACTCCTGCGAAAAAGATTTCGTGAGAGACATTGCCGTCACGATCGCCCTCGGTTACCTGCTCGGGTCCATTCCGTTCGGGTACATTCTCGTGCGCTTATTTCTGCGTCGCGACATTCGAGAAGTAGGCAGCGGAAACATAGGCGCGACCAACGTCGCCCGATCTTCGCCGGCCTTGGGAGCGTTGACCCTGCTCCTCGATGCTGCGAAGGGCTTAACCGCTGTGATTCTGGTAGCCCATCTATTTCCAGAACAACAGCTGTTGCCCGTCGTCGCCGCGCTCTCTGCGGTCGGCGGACACATTTTTTCAGCGTGGCTGAAGTTTCACGGGGGCAAAGGCGTGGCTACCGGTCTTGGCTCATTCCTCCTGTTATCTCCCAAGGCTATGCTCGTCGTGGTGTTGATTTTCGTCGTGGTGCTTGCGGTTTCCCGTTACGTCTCGCTGGGTTCGATTGTGGCGGTGGCCGCATTTCCCTTACTGGCATGGTTTTTCGACGGCTATCGCCATAATCCGCCAGCGTTATCCATGATGGCCGCAGCCAGCATTTTAATTCTGGCCAAGCATGCGCCAAATATCCGGCGGCTGTTTGCCGGAACCGAGTCGCGCTTTGCGAGAGGCCACAATTAGCCGCAAATCGTAGTGATGACTAAGATTGCCATTATCGGTGCCGGAGCATGGGGAACAGGGCTAGCCATCGTCCTCGCGCGCAAGAATCGAGGGGACATTCTGCTCTGGGCTCGCGAGCAGGAAATAGTCGATTCCATTCTCACCGAACGAGTCAATCGCTTGTTTCTCCCAAGCCAGAGCATACCCGAGAATGTTGTTCCAACTACGAACTTGGCGGAAGCCGTGCAGAGTGCGGAAATGGTTGTCGGCGTCGTCCCGTCGCAGCACTGCCGCGCGATATTTTCCACCGCTTCGCCGCATCTCAGCGACGGAATAATTCTGGTCAGCGCCACCAAAGGATTGGAAAACAATTCGCTTCTGCGCATGACGGAAGTGATCCGAGAATCGACCCACGCCAACGAACGCCAATTGAAAGTCGCGGCACTCAGCGGACCGTCTTTCGCCCTGGAAGTAGCACGAGGCGATCCAACCGCCGTTACAGCGGCCTCTGACAGCGCTGAAGTCTCAGCGGCGGTGCAAACCACATTCACCGATTCGCGCTTTCGAGTGTACACAAGCAACGATGTCATCGGAGTAGAGCTAGGCGGCGCGTTGAAAAATGTGATCGCAATCGCGGCGGGTGTTTGCGACGGCCTCGGCCTCGGAAACAACTCCATCGCCGCCCTCATCACCCGCGGCTTGGCGGAGATGACGCGCCTGGTCGTGGCCTGTGGTGGACGAGCCGAAACCATGTCGGGTCTGGCTGGATTGGGTGACCTCGTGCTGACTTGCACCGGAGGGTTGTCCCGAAACCGCAGCGTAGGAGCCGAATTAGGTCGGGGACGTAAGCTTGAAGACATTATCGCGGGCATGCACGGGGCCGTCGCCGAAGGAGTATTTACCACCAACGCAGCGATCGGATTGGCGCTAAAGCACAACGTAGAAATGCCGATTACACAGCAAATGTTCGCGATCTTAAAAGATGGCAAGTCGCCCGCCGATGCCATGCAAACTCTGATGAGCAGGAATACGCGAGGCGAGGCGGAACCCCGCTAGGGCTTCTTTTGCGGCGACTTGGACGCCGTAACTTGGTAACCAAAACACTCGCTGCGAAACACTCTCGCCGTCGAACTTTGGTAATGGCGGAATGGCTATCCGGGAACCGTAGAATCAAGGCCACAGGGGCGGCACTTCGTCTGGCAGCCCCGGAGGCGTTTTTGCCACTTCGATTCCCAAGGCCGACAAAAATCCCGATTCTGTATGTCATCCTCAGCGTCCTGGCGCTGGTCAGCGTCGTGCCCATGTATTTCTACTCGACGCAGGTGGAATCGATCAATCGCGACCGCCTTATCACCAACGAGCGACTGCTGCAGAACACGGTCACCCGCTCCCTCGCTGACGATATCGCGCAACACCAGGATTCGCTGCGCATGATGCTGGCGAACCTTTCGTCTGCCGTACAAGTGGCGAGCGGCGGCGATATCACCGGGGACCATGTCGAGGCTCCCGAACTCCGTGCCCTTCTCGAAAATTTCGTCTCATCCTCGGACGACTTAGCTTACGCGACTTTGCTGAACTCTGAAGCAAAAGGCGTGTCTGCCGGACGCATCGCTCCCGATGCTTTCCTACAGCGTGAGCTGGAACGTGGCTATGCCGCCGCCCGCGACGGGCGCGTCTACAACGGCCAAACCCTCGTCGTTGGTTCGGGAAAAAATTCGCGTACGGTAATGCTGGTGAGCACCCCGGTGATGTATGGAGGACGCTTCCTAGGCATGATCGGATCGGTCGTGGATTTGCAGTTCCTCATCCGCCGATTGCAGGAAGTTGATCGCGGAGGCCTCACACCCTACGTGGTCGACAGCGAGGGTCGGCTGGTCGCCGGCGCCACCAGTGATTACGCCACTGGCCAGGACATGAAGAACCTTGAGATCGTGCAAAACTTTGTCGATCAGGGCAGCAAGGCGCAAATGGTTGCGGCCACTCATGAGTTTTCTCTGTCCGGCAAGGGTGGCGTGAAGATGTTAGGTACATATAGCCCGGTCAGCAATCTCGATTGGGCCGTGGTCGTTCAAAAGCCGCGCAGCGAGGCCTATCGCGGC
>Ga0302320_10026104_pt1 | contig 11324 bp, 7 predicted proteins | sample Bog_T0_3_FD_202130 | JGI IMG/M metagenome (GOLD analysis project Ga0302320, IMG submission 202130) | Peat permafrost microbial communities from Stordalen Mire near Abisko, Sweden - Bog_T0_3 | ecosystem: Environmental > Terrestrial > Soil > Wetlands > Peat | place: Sweden: Abisko, Stordalen Mire... | reverse complement strand
AGATCGACATAGCGCTGCAACGAGTAGCCGCGCTTGCCCACCATCTCGGTGTACATCAGCGCCACTCGAGGCTCGACGCCCGCATTCCCCCCCGTCGTGTCGTCAATCCGAACGCCCTGCAGCTTCTGCTTCAGCGTGCAGCAGATTTCGTCGGTCGCCACGCAATTGATCGATCCGTCCAGCGTGCCCTGCCACAGCGCGGCATGATCCTCAGCCCCCTTCAGCGACGGATAAGTATGGTAAATCTGCCCGTTCGGCCGCTTATAGTCCTCCTTCGAATACAGCATGTATTGATGCAGCGATTCACCATAGATCGGCACCCCGCGCCGCCGCGCCTCGGCAATTGCGGAAACCCCGGTCGCGGCGGACACATGCATCATGTACAGCGCCGTCCCCGGCACTTTCTCCGCCAACCGGATCACCCGGCGGAACGAAACGTCTTCCGACAGCGTGTTGTGCACCTCGGCCATGTTCTCGAACCCGGCGCGCCCCTCACGGATCAGCTTGCCATACATGTGCATGACGATGTCGTTGTCCTCGGAGTGGATCACCCCCACCCCTTTGTTGGCTGCCAGCACCTGGAAAATCTCCCAGATATCGCCGAAATCCACCATCCGCCCCTTCCGGCTCGGCGTAATATCGGTGGTGAAAATCTTCACCGTGGCGAACCCGGCCTGAATCGCCTCGCCCACCTGATCGGGCAGGTCGATCGGCAACGCTCCCTCGACCATCAGGTGCTGCGCATAATCGCAGGCGCAGTGCCCCTTCCAGTCCGCCTCCCGCTTCTCGATCGCGTCCCGCACATCCTTGCCCTGCGACGCCCGGGTGAAATCGATCATCGTCGTCGTGCCGCCATGCACCGCCGCCTTGCTGACCACGTCGGGCGGCGCCGTCTCGGTCGCCGTCCCGTCCGGTCCCGGCAGGTGCCACTTGCAATGCACATGCGGATCGATCCCGCCCGGCATGACGATTTTCCCGGTCGCGTCGATCACCCGCGTGCCCTCGGGCACCGCCACCCCGTTCGGCGCCGCGATCGCCACGATCCTGCCGCCCGCGATCAGGATGTCATGCGCACCGACGCCCTGCGGCGTCACCACCGTGTCGCCCCGAACCACCAGATCGATCATTGTTGCCTCCCCCCTCGGACCGGTCGCATCGTCGCCCGCCCGCGCCGGATCGGCAAGCCGGCCCCTCGTGTCAGCCCCATTGCGACACCCCGCCAACTCCCCGACCGAATACGATCCCATTCTCATCAGCCGCACAACGACAGGGGAGACCCAACAAACCGTTCATTTTCTCATGCCACGATCACGGATGAGGCGGCGCAGAAAAATCACGTCATCCCAGAATTGGGGATTATTTCCATATACAACCGGATCGCCGCTGTCGTAATCGTCCGCAGTCATCCGGGGCGGCATAAGCCAACCTGCTTTTCGGATGATCTATCACGAATAGGCCGCGCCGGATCGACTATGGCAGTATCAAATCCCAACCCGGCCCTCGCGTTCGGCCTGCTCTCCTACAACAGTATTCGTGCCAAGGCCCAGTTCGTCGACGTTGCCGGAACCCCGGTTGCACACCTGCAAGAAGAGGATTTCAAACGGATTATTCGGCAGTTCCTCTGTCTCATTCCGTTCGACGCCGAGGCCTATCTGCAGGCCAACCCCGATCTCGCCACCGCCATCGCCGACGGCATCTACACCGGCTCCCCGCGCCAGCATTTCCTTGACCACGGCTATTTCGAGGGTCGGCGCATTCGCCCAGGCTTCCAGCCCAACGACACCGATCCGACAGACCAGGACATCGACCTGCCGCCCGACGACATGGATGCCGTCTATCGCGGCCTGCTCGCCATCGAGGCCGAACGTTTCGCTGACGCCCAGATCATCTTCGCCGAACTGCACCGCCGCTACGGCCCCAGGGAGCGGTTTTTGCGCCCTCTGGCCCAGTGTTACAGCCGCCTCGGCCAGTATCGGCGCGCCGCTGCCCTGTTCGAAGACGTTCCGTTGAAGTCGCTTTCAACCGTGGAACTGATGACCCGGCACCTGGTGTTTCGCGTCCTCAACCTGACCGAGGATGCAAGCGACGCGCTGGAACTGGCCGCTGCGAAGACACGCTACACCGACAGCGCCATCGACCGCAGTCTCGCTACGCTGCACCTCGACGGTGACGACCTCGGCCGCGCCAGACCCAGTTTCGCACGCCTCAGCCGCGACGAACTCGGCGGCGACGGCATCTCCGCCCAGGCCGAGTTCGACCGGCTGTGGTCGCAGGCCCGCGACCGGCTGCGATTCCTGCTGGCAAAGGTGAAATCCGCCACGGCGACGCTGCCCGATGCGCTGGAACTCACCTTCCTGCTCGCGCGAACCGGTTTCCGAACCATCGCCGCCCGCCGGCTCGATGCCGGCGTCCAGGCCCTTCGCGCAGCCCCGGACGCGCCCGCCGCCGCCGTGCAGCACCTCGCCGACGCGATCCGCCTCTGCCATGGCGCCGCAGCCGCGGCCGCCGCGTTGCAGCAACTCAAAAACATCCCGGATGCGACGCTGCGCGATGCACGTCTGTTGTATGCGGCGCATCAGTATGACGGCGCCCTCGCCCGCCTCGGCGCGCCGCAAAATCCGGACGAGGCCTGGTTCCAGTGCCGTGTCGATTCGCTGCTGATGCTGGGCCGCACCGCGGACGCGCTGGACGTTTGCCGGGACTGGCGAGTCCGGCTGCCCGGCTCCGGAAGCTGGCCCAACACCACACTCCGCGTGCTGTTCGACCACGGCGTCCTGCACGACACCACGCTCGATCTCGCTGCCGCGGACCAGGCCGGCGCCGCCGCTATTCCAAAGACCATCGTGCAGTACTGGAATGACGCAGACATCCCAAACGATGTCCTGCACTGCATGGCAAGCTGGACCGACAATAATCCCGACTGCGAATACCGGCGTTTCTGCGATACGACCGCCGCCGCGATGCTGCACGCCCATTACGGCCCCGCCATAAGCGATGCCTTCGAACGCTGCTACCACCCGGCGATGCGGGCCGATTACTTTCTCCTCGGCTATATCTATGCGCTCGGTGGCTGCTACATCGACGCCGACGAGTTCAGCGACCGGCCGCTCCGCACCGTCCTGCAGGCCTGTGCCGGCAAGTCGCTCCTGCTGGTCCGCGACCGCTGGATGGGCCTGTTCAATTCCCCGCTGCTCAGCGTGCCGCAGCATCCGCTGATCGGACGCGCGTTCCGGCAAGCCTCCGACGCCTTGATCGCCGCCGCCGGCACCGGGCTGCGGCTGCCGATCTGGGGCACCGTCGGCACTGGCCTGCTCAGCCGCGTCTTTGTCGAGGCCGTGCTCGACGGCGATGCCGCACTGATCGACTCTACCGTTCTGATCAGTGAGTGGGACAGCGCCCGCATCTCCCGCGAAGAAAACCTCGCCTACAAATCCGATCCAAAGCGCAACTGGCGCATGGTCTGAGGCTCAGGCGGCCGGTATTGCCGGCCGCGCCAGCGTCTCGATCAGGCTCAGCAGACGGTCCCGTTCGGCGGCGGCCTTCGCCTTGTCCTCCCGGCGCTCCGCCTCGGATCGGTCGAGACGAGCCAGCAGATCGTCGATGCGGTCCTGCAAGGCCTCGATGAGACCGCCGGGGCCATCGGCCGCCGCCGACGCGGGGATCGCCACCCCCATCGCCAGCCGTTGATTCACCGAGGGAACCGGCACCTCCGGCGGCATGTTGTCCGCGACCTCCAGCCACCACTGACCGCGCGCATCCCGCTCGCCGCTCAGCACCCCGCTGCGCAGCCGCCGCCGCACCGAATCAACCGATACATTCAGCCGGCTTGCCGCCTCGGAAATGTTCATACGCGTCACTGCGGCCTCCGTTATGCTGGCGCCAGCATAGGCACTTAGGCGGGACCTTGCAAGCCTCAGATCTCGACGCGGAAGCCGACCTCCGACAGCCGGTCCTGCGGAATCCGGAAAAAATCCGGCGCCCGGCTGGCGATCTTCGACAGGAACGCGAACACCGCAAACGACACCGCGCCCATCTTCGATCCCTCGGTGCGGCGGATCACGCTTTCATGCCCGATGAAGTAATGCACGTCCGACAGGTCGGCATCGAACCCCAGCAGCGCGCAGTTCTCCAGCGTCAGCGGCACGTCCGGCCGCTGCATGAAGCCCAGCCGGACGGTGATGTGGTAAAATCCGTGCCCCAGCCGACGCACCCGGTGCCGGTCGCGGAATGCGACCCGCGGCCGCCGGTCCGCCGCGAAGGTCATCAACACCACGGTCTTGTGCAGCACCGCATTGTGCCGCACATGGTGCAGCAGCATCGGTGAGATGCCATGGTCCACCTTGGTCAGCCAGACCGCCAGGCCGGCCGGCCGCGCCGCCACCATCCCGTCGATCCGGTCCAGAAACAGATTGACCGGCATCGACATCGCCTGTAGCCGCTGACGCAGTTCGAACGAACCGCGCCGCCAGCACCAGATCAACGCCGCGATGGCCCCGCCGATCGTCAGCGGGAACCACCCGCCATCAGCGATCTTCAGCGAATTCGCTGCCAGGAACGCGCAGTCAATCGTCCCGAACAGCGCGATGACCGGCACCGCCGCCGCCAGCGGCCAGTGCCACCGCCGCCGGACCAGATAGAACAGCAGCACGGTGGTCGCCAGCATCGTTCCCGAGACCGCCACGCCGTACGCCGAGCCCAGCGCGTCGGACGTCTTGAACATCACCACGATCAGCAGCGTGCCCGCCATCAGCATCCAGTTCGCCGCCGGCACGTAAATCTGCCCGGCCTCATCCGAAGATGTCGGCACGATCCCGACCCGTGCGCAGAACCCCATCTGCACCGCCTGCCGCGTCAACGAGAACACCCCCGATATCAGCGCCTGCGAGGCGATCACCGTTGCCGCCGCCGCCAGCACGATCAGCGGCAGCAGCGCCCAGGCCGGCGCCATCTTGAAGAACGGACTGTCCGCCGCATGCGGGTCCGCCAGCACCAGCGCGCCCTGTCCCAGATAGGTCAGCACCAGCGCCGGCAGCACCAGGCCGTACCAGGCCAGCCGGATCGCCGGCGCGCCGACATGCCCCATATCGGCATACAGCGCCTCCCCGCCGGTCAGCGCCAGGAAGATCGCGCCGAACACCGCCGCCGCCACACCCGGGTTCTGCGACAGGACCGGCACCGCCGCCAGCGGATTGAGCGCCGTCACGATGCCCGGAGCCGCCGCAACGTTCACCGCCCCCAGCACCCCGATCGCCACGAACCACGCCACCATCACCGGCCCGAACAGCCGCCCCAGCAGATGCGTCCCATGCCGCTGGATGGCAAACAGCCCCACCAGGATCGCCAGCGTCACCGGCACCACGAACAGCCCGAAACTCGGTGCCGCGACCTTCAGCCCCTCCATCGCCGACAGCACCGAAATCGCCGGCGTGATCACCCCGTCGCCATACAGCAGCGAGGCGCCGAGTATCCCAAGCACCACCGGCACCGAAAACCGCAGCCCGGCCATCAGCCGCTTGCCCTCCACCAGGGACAGCAGCGCCAGAATCCCGCCCTCGCCGTCATTGTCCGCCCGCAGCACCAACTGCACGTATTTGAGCGACACCATCAGCATCAATGCCCAGAAGATGAGCGAAACGACGCCCTTTACATCGGCGGCCGTCGGTTCCGCATGTCCGGTGGCATTCAGCGCGATGGAGAACGCATACAGCGGGCTGGTCCCGATATCCCCGAACACCACCCCGAGCGCGGTCAGCGCCAGGAACCCGAGGCTGCCGTTATGGGGTTCGCGCGAACCTGATCCCGAGGCACGACGCCCCGCAGCAGCCTTCACAGAGACATCCGCTCGCTTGTCGATCGAACCTGTCCTTGGTCGGTGTCATCTCGGACGATTCAAAAACCGGGCCACGCGGTCCCGCCGGCCGGCGAGAGGCCAGTGCTAACCGGCCTGGCGCCGTTGCGATCGCTCACCACCGACAACGCTGACAAGAATGCAGGATCTGCTGCCACCGACCGGTCTCCTCGTCACGCCAGCGATCCCCCCACAGCAATCGGCAAAAACACGCGACATCGCCCGGCAGACCCCTCAAAACGCCGCCCCTTACCAGCCACATTGGTTTCGTGTTGACACGTCGCCTCTCCCTGTTCGGCTTCCTCCTCCTCGGCATCACCGGCGGCGGGCTCGTCGCGGAGCCAGCCGCCGCCGCCACCTTCGATGGCGAGACCCTGCCCGACACCTACACCGTGGACGGCCAGACCCTCCTGCTCAACGGCATCGGCGTGCGCACCCTGACCATTCTCGCCATCAGGGCCTACGTCGCCGGCCTCTATCTGCCGCAGCCGAACCACGACGCGCAGCAGATCCTCGCCTCCAACGAACCCAAGGTCATCATTCTCAAATTCGTCCACGGCGCATCCAAGGAACGCATCGAACGTCAGTATCGCGCCGGCGAGGCCGAGAACTGCGGCGGCGGCGCCTGCGATCCCAACGACGAAACCGAGTTCGAACACCTCGTAGCCGTCGCCCCGGCGGTCAAGCCAGGCGACACCACCACTTACGTCATCACGTCGCCGCGCGTGCGCGTCTACGCCAATGACCGGCTGATCGACGAATTCTCCAACAAGGACCTGGCCTACCGCCTGATCGACGGCTTCATCGGCGCGCACCCGCCCACGCCCGCCCTGCGCCGCGAACTTCTTGGATTGCCGCCGGATTAGCCGGGAAACACGCCCCGCTACCGGAACGTATACACATCCAGCGCGTTGTCCCGGAACAGCATCCGCTTCTCCGTCTCGGTCATCTGGAACCGGAACGCCAGATGCGGGTCATCGAAATCCCAGTGCGGATAATCACTGGAATACACCATCCGGTCCCAGCCGATCCATTCGAACACCTGCCGCAGATCGTCCGGATGCTCCGGCTCCTCCACCGGCTGTGTCGCAAACCACAAATTCGTCTTCATGTATTCCGACGGCTTGCGCTTCAGCGGCGCCTCGTCGCGCATCTTCATCCAGTGCGCATCCAGCCGCCAGGCCAGTTGCGGCGCCCAGGCGAACCCGCCCTCGATCAGCACGATCTTCAGCCCCGGGAACGCGTCGAACACGCCCTCCAGGATCAGGCTCGCCGCCTGGTTCTGCATCGAGTGCACCAGCATATGATGGTCCTCAATATAGAACTGCGGCCACCCGCTCGGCGACGGCGCACTGTTCTGCGTGCCGCCGATATGCAGCCCGATCGACAGCCCGTGCGCCTGCGCGGCGGCAAAAATCGGCCAGTACCGCCGCCGCCCCAGCGGCTCCGACGTTTTCGAGCCAAGCTGGATCTGCGCGAACCGCCAGTCGCCCGCCCGCTTTTCGATCTCGCGAACCGCCGCCTCCGGATCGTCCTGCGGCACCAGGATCGAGGCACGCAACCGCGGCTCCAGCTCGACGAACTCATGCGCCTGCCAGTCGTTCATCGCCCCGCACAGCGCCGCCGCCTCATCCAGATTACGCGACGTATTGCCGCCCAACAGCGGCTCCAGGACCCCGAATGCAATTCCATACGGATCGAGTAACTGCTCCCGAATGAAATCCACATCCGAACCCGGTGGGCCGCCATTCGGCGGCCAGGCATCCCGCCGGCAGGTGTTCGGCGAAAACCGCGGATACGTCCCGCGATCGGCATACGGCCCGCAGTTGAACTTTCCGTATGTCCCGAGGTGGTTGCGCCACCGCTCCGGCAAATAGGCGTTCAGCGCGCCGGCCTTCGGATACGGATGGACATCGCAGTCAATAATGCCCAACCGGCTGTCCGCCTGCCGGACCAGACCATCGACGGGTGCGTTCATTGCACGGTTTCCTTCAGCCTTGGATAGGTTTGCAGCGGGTTGTCCAGGCGAATCTTCTGCTGCAGGTCCGCTGACAGGCCCGGCGGCACCACGGCGTCGCCCTCGAACTGCCAGTGCGGATAGTCGGATGCAAACAACAGCATGTGGTCCGCATCGATCTGCTCGACAATACGCTCCACCGCCTCGCGGTCCGGCGCATCGAACGGCTGGATCGTCAGCCTTATGTTCTCCCGGATGATCTCCGCCGGAGACCGGTTGACCCACGGCACCTCGGCCCGCACCCCGCGCCAGGTCTTCACTGCGCGCCAGATGAACCCCGGCAGCCACGTCACCCCGGACTCCAGCAGCACGAATTTCAGGTCGGGAAATTTGTTGAACACGCCGTTTGAGATCAGGCTGAGCAACTGATCCTCGAAAATCTGCGACCCCGCCACATAGTCGTGCAGATAATGCGACGGCCAGCCGGTCGAGGTCGGCGCATACCGGTACATGCTGCCGGCGTGGATGCCGATCGGCAGCCCATGGCGCGTCGCCGCCTCCCAGATCGGCCAGTAATAGGAACGCCCGAGCATCATTTCGCAGCCGGCCGGCATCAGCACCTGCACGAAGCGGTGGTCGGGGGCGCAACGATCGATCTCCTCGGCCGCCAGCAGCGGCGCCTGCGCCGGCACCACGATCGAGGCCCGCAGCCGGGGTTCCCGATCCAGCCAGTGCTCCCGGATCCAGTCATTCACCGCCGAACAGATCGCCGCCCCCATGGATTCGCTGACCGCGACCTGCCCGCCTGTCAGCGGGTTGCAGATCGCGGTGCCGATGCCGAACGCATCCAGCGCCTGGCTGCGCATCGCATCGAGACTGGCGCCCGGACGCTGCCCCTTCATCCGCCAGTCGGGGCGGCAGGTGATCGGCGCGTTCAGCGGGTAAGACATCATGTCGAACCCGTCGATGCCGCGCGCCACGAAGGATTCCTGCCAGAAATCGTTCATGTATGGCAGCAGCGCCTTGATGTCCGGCACGCCGGGATGGATGTCGCAATCGATTGCACCGAGGGTCATGGGTGTCTCCTGGCGCGATTCTGGGAGCCTGGGGCCGGTGCTGTCAAATCGTCTCGACAGGGGAGAACGGGGTCGCCGCCGACGTGCCCTCGTTATACCGATATAGTTCAGGATCCTGACGGTGCTGGGCGAGGAAAGCACGAGAATCCGTTGGTTATCAGAGCGGGCTGCGCTGCGTTGTGAGGATCAGGCGGCAATGCAACGTCCCGGAAAAAACAGATCCACGGGCTGGCGCCCTGCCCGACGCAGAAACAGGGCACGAAGTTCGGGATCGGGCGGATATTTGGGGCAGAAATGGGCAAGCCCTGACCCAGTGAACGGGATTTTGTGTCGCCGATGCGATTTAGCTCTCGCTATCAAATTTTGGCTTGCACACGTCGTGAAGAAATTTATGAACGTTAGCGTAGTCGGCGATCAACGCTTTAGCGAAGTCGCGAACATAGGCATCGGTGTCGTCCACTTTTCCGTCCAAACTTACGAATAGATCGAATACATCGGATTGATACCTCTTGCTTGTGCAGAGATCGGCGCTGACCGAAGCCTCGATGAGCCTTTTAGCATGGCTGCCCTCCGGCAATGTCGGCCATTCCATGAGCGCAAGCTCCTCGGGGTCGAGTGCAAAACCTATCTGATCGCGGATCTTTGCACCACGCTGTCTAATATCAGCTTTACTTTCACTTTTTGCAGTGGCATTGCCACTTTGGTCGTCGTCATTTCCGATGCACTTGTTGAATTGTCCATTAAGCTCGTCCAATTCTTTTTGCTGACCTTGGGTCCACTGCTTCCCGGGGACAGGCGAAAAGTCGGCGCTATCGGGCTTTTTTCCGAGTTCGGCGGGATCCAACAAGTACGGGGGGTGGCTCAGCTGCTTGGCCGTGGCCGTCCACTGTGGCGTGTAGATCACGCGATCCTTTAGATATATCACACATTCATAAATCCTCGTTCCGTTTGTACCAGGTTCCGTTTCGAGCAAGCGTCGTTTCTGATCAGATTCATTATAGATCTGATGGATCAGTGTGGCTGCACGGTCGAGAGCAGCGTCGGCGCTCTGGGTCCTTTGCAGGTCATAGACGCTGTAGGCAACAACAAATGACCCGAGCCCAAATGCAATCGCCCCCACTGCCTGTATCATGTTCGACCAGGTTCCATGTTTAGCGGGATCATAGTCGCGGGGCCAGAGAAAATATAACGTTATGAAGATGATTGCGACGAGCAATATGGAGATCGAGGGCATATGAGATTGTCTCCTCAATAATTCGTTGAACGCCAAACCTTCTGGTGATTGTCGATCAGGGATTGTGCCCACTTCTATCTCTGCACGATCGCAGTCGAAACTTCTCTTCGGCTGAGCCATGGAGAAAACAAATGGCAGCTTAGAGTAAACCATCCCTTTGGAATAAAACTTACGATCCTGATTTCCTTGGTGTCAATGGCCCACGCGGCTACAAGTTGACCCGCTCGTCCGCAGCACCCCGAGTTGTTTCGGCACCAGACCACCCCATATAGATTATGGGCTTCGCTCGAGTGTGCTGCGTGTGCCGTGACGAGGAGAGGGTCCCGGGAAGCGTCAACTTCATCGCCATCCAGTGCAGCCCGCCAAACTCACCCCTGTTTCACCCCCGCCCGCCGCAGCGTCCGCTGCCAGTCCGCCGCCACCGCGTCCAGCGCAACCTTCGCCGTCTTCTCTCCCAGCAGCACCGACGAAATCCCGCTGCGCAACTGCAACTCCATCGCCGGCCAGAACGCCTCGCGCGGTTCCAGCACCGCCGTCTTCAGCGTCTCCGCCATCACCGGCGCCCAGCCGAACCGCTCCGCCACCCCGTCCCCGGTCAGCACCGACGTCCGCGGCGGCGCATTGCCCCGCTCCAGCGACCGCCGCATCCACTGCTTGCTGCACGCCATCTGGATGAATTCAAACGCCCATTCGGTGTTTTTCCCCGCCGCCGGCACCCCGAACGTCCAGCCGCCCAGCGAAACCCGGCTCTCCGCCACCGAATGCCGCCCCGGCGCCAGCGCCCAGGCCCAGCGCCCCGCCGTCTGCGACAGTTTCGCATCGTTGATCAGCGTCCCGTACGGCGCCAGGGTGATGGTCATGGCGTAACGGTCGCGTTGCCCGCCGGCAACGATCTCGTCGAATTCCCAGGTGATCGCATCCGGCACCACCACTTTGTACCGCGTCATCAGGTCGCCATAGAACTGCAGCGCCTCTACCGCCTTCGCGTCATTGATCCGGATCTGATACGTGGCCGGGTCAAAGTAATCCCCGCCATTGCCGCGCAGGAACGGCGTGAAACCACCCACCATCGCCGGCCCCTGGCGCCCCCAGATGCCCAGCCCGTACCGAGCGGGCGGCTTCGTCGTCGCCTGCGCCGCGGCCAGAAACTGATCCCAGTGGCCGGGCGCCTCGTTGAACCCGGCCTCCGTCAGCAGCGCCGTCTGGTAG
>Ga0302320_10026101_pt1 | contig 11326 bp, 7 predicted proteins | sample Bog_T0_3_FD_202130 | JGI IMG/M metagenome (GOLD analysis project Ga0302320, IMG submission 202130) | Peat permafrost microbial communities from Stordalen Mire near Abisko, Sweden - Bog_T0_3 | ecosystem: Environmental > Terrestrial > Soil > Wetlands > Peat | place: Sweden: Abisko, Stordalen Mire... | reverse complement strand
TCTGCGAGCGGGAGCCAATTCACATGCCCGGTGCGATCCAGCCGCACGGCGGGCTGCTCGCGGCGCGGGCCGACGATCAGCACTCGCGGCACAGGTTTCGGCCCAACGTCCTCAGGTCATCGGAAAATCCGGCCTTCGCCGAACGGTATTCACATCCGCCGGCGGCGGGTGAGGCCGAGACTGACGAGGCCGACCCCCATGAGCACGAGGGAGGCGGGCTCCGGGACCGGTGTCGCGATGTCGAACCCGGTCACCAGACCGTGGTCGTCGAACGCGGCACAGCAGCCCGGCGTCATGGCCCGGCTGAACAGCCCACCGGCGTTGCGGTTGTCAGCATCGAACAGGCTATGTCCGGCCCCCGGGGCCGGGCTGACCACGTCCAGCAGCAGGTTCAGGTGGCTTCCCGGGTCATAGGTGAACGGGGTCGAGAACGCGATGGTAGCGGAGCCGCCGACCGGAATGCTCCCAGCCGGCAACGTTCCGGAGAACACGACCGTATTATCGGCCCCGATGTTGTTCGCCAGGTTATTGAGGTCGAGGCCGTTGACCGCTGCCGATGTGGACGACAGCGCCAAGGTAAAGAGGCCGCTGGTGAAGCCGCCCGATGCCCCACCCTGGCTGTTGTAGAACGTCAACCCAACGATCGTGATCGGACCTGCAAAGTCCGGCGATGCATACACCTGCTGGTATTCCGGTGCCCAGCTGGAGCAGCCGAACGGAAAGCAGTTGCCGCCGTTCGGCGTATTGCCGACGACGAGCGTGTCGGCCTGGCTGGCGCCGGTTCCGAGGACAACGGCGGCCGCGGCGATCGAGGCCAGAAGGATCGTTCTCATCGTTCGTTCCTCGTGAGTATGCCTTTGCACGCCAGCATCCCTTGCACCATTCCGGTATTATCCGACATTTCCGGATAGCCAGCCCATCTGGCCGTCGGGAAAGCACGGTAACGCCCGTCCAGTCGTTCTGCAACGGTGTTGGCGCCGGGCTGACGCTCGCAGCTGGCCCGATCGGCCCATGATTGCTGACGGACCGAAAATCTGGCCATGTCAGACGTCATCTGGACGCAGCTGTTCTGCCGCCAACAGTCTGCGCGAGGAGGCCAAGCACGCCTGTTCGAGGTGCAGACGGACCGCTACCTCGGCCAGGTCGAGTGCGGCGACAACGGCAGCGTCACCGCCGTCGGCGCTCGTGGCGTCGTGGTCGCTTGGCGCGACACACGGCCGGCCGGCGCCCGATGATCCGAGCGCATTCCCGTGCCCGGGTGTCGTCGGTGATGCCCGGAAAACGCCGGCGCAGTTTGATCATGGCGGATAGCTTGCCGTCCTGCTCGAACACGCGGCGGACGGCAGCGGCGTCAGCTTCGGCAACAGCGAACATGCTGCCGGCATGCGGGCGAGGGCGCAACGGGCGGGCGCATCATCGATACTCCAGCACTGCTATCATCTCCGTGCCGGGGTCGGTCGTTTCCCGTGCGCCACCCAATTGCGGCGCTGCCCGCAAACCGCCACAAGCGCCTTCCGTCACCATTCGCCCGACAATGGGCGGCATTGTCGTACGTCGGGAGCGGAATGGCTGGACCTACGATGGTGCAATGAGGCGGCAACGCTGACGCCACGCCCCCTTCGATCATCAAAACGGTGTTGATCAAGCCGGTCGAAGGCTTCGCCTGCGTGCCGTCGCTCCCGGCTGTGCGGGTGCGGTGTTCCGGGCCGCCGGCGTTGCCCTGTCGCCTATGGCTGACTTCGACGCCCAACCACCACCCGATCCGGAAACCGAAGAAACATCGCTACCGAAAATCGCATAGCCCACATCCGTAGTGCTCAGGCCGTCTATTCTGCCCGTAACGGCTTGATTATAAGCCGCAATACAAATCGAGCTGTCAAAGTCGGACCAGGGCGTCGGTACCGCTGCCGCCGATGATCCGGTCGCCGGACAACAGCGTGCCGGCGGCGGCGATGTCAGCGGAAGGACCTGATTGCCTACCTGAATACCCTTCACGACTGAGGGAAGCGGCGCCGGCTATCCGGCCTGCGTCGCGCGCTTGTTTTATTGCGTAGGCTCAAGTTTGAGGCGCAGGAACTCGCCGATCAGGATGGTGGTCGGCTCGGTGACTTCCCGGTCGCCCAGATCGTCGGCGGCCAGGTCCTTGGTAAAGCCGACCGTGACCTCGTCGTTCTCTGCTTCCGCTGCCTGCAGCAATTCGATGAAGGCGTTGCTCAGGGCCTCGTGGATCTTCAGCAGTTCGGCCTGTTCAGCCTTGACGCGGTCAGCCAGGGGGATGGCCCACCGCTGGTCCTGGGTGACCTTGCCGGCGGACAGTTCCGGCAGCAACACCAACGGCGGCAGAACGAACTCCTCCTCCTTTGCCATGTGGGGAGTCAGCAGGTCGATGACCTTCTGAGCCGCCGCACCCTCCGGCGTCGGCCGCGCGGCGATGGAGCGCAGATAGTTCAGCGTGCTCTCGTGTTCCGTGGCCACGGATTGCGGGATTTCGCGCGCGGGTTCGGCCCGCGCCACGCATCCCGGGCTCACCCAACAGACGGCGCAGGCAAGCGACACCGCGGCGAGCGCGGTCATTCTGGCATGCATGGCATATCCTCCGTTACCGGCAGGCGCATCCGGGGTCGCCTGCCCGTCTTCTGCAGTTTCACATGAAGCCGTCGCGCGGGGGAGCGTCTTCGGATCAAGTCCGCTCGATTGAACGGGCACCCGGCAGGTGAGAGTGAGCGCGTTTACTTGACGGAATTGCGTGCACGCTTTTTTTTATGGCTTCCGGCTGCCGCTTCTCTCCCCACGCAGCTACGCGCGGTCATCCGGCAAAGGCGGCACGGTCGTCACCTCCCCCCCCCGCGCTGGCCTTGGCGCCGAGCACCATTTCGATGCGATCCACGAGCTGGGCAACGCTGACCGGCTTGCGCAGGAGCGAGAAGGCGTCGGGTGGCGCACCGCTGACCGCAAGGTGGGCGGCCTCACCCGCATAGCCGGTCAGCAGCACCGCGGGCAGGCCGGGGCGCCGCACGTGCGCCTCGCAGATCAAGGCAAGTCCGCCCATGCCAGGCATGGACAGGTCGGACACCAACACGTCCACGGGCTCCTCCGTCTCCAGCAGTGCCAGCGCTTCGGCGCCGTTGCCAGCTGCCAGCACGGCGAATCCGGCATCCTCGAGCGAGGCAACGAGCATTTCGCGCACCAAGTCCTCGTCGTCCACCACCAGTACACGGCGCGCGAGACCGGCCACAAGCGCAATACCTAGCGGAACCTGTCCCACCTCTTCTCGCGCGTCGGCAACTGGCAGCCAGACGGTGACGGTGGTGCCCCGTCCGAGCTCGCTTTCGATCGCCAGCGCGCCTCCGCTCTGCTCGGCGAAACCCTTGGCCATCGAGAGCCCGAGGCCGGTGCCCTTGTCCTGCGCCTTGGTGGTGAAGAACGGCTCCAGCGCATGTTCCAGTGTCGTCCGGTCCATGCCGGTCCCGGTGTCCGTGACTGCCAGGCGGACGTACTGGCCAGGCATCAGACCCGCCAGGTGAACACGCGCCGCGACAATCTCTTCCGCTGCGGCGGCCAGGGTGAGCGTGCCGCCGTTGGGCATGGCGTCACGGGCGTTGGTGGCGAGGTTCACCAGCACGGTTTCGAGTTGGCCCCGATCGGCCATCACGGCCGTTAGCCCGGGTCCGGCTTCGACTCGCACGGTGATGGGGCTGCCGAGCGTCTGCGCCAGGACGTCCCGCAGGCCGTCCAGCAGTCCAGCCGGGTCGATCCGCTCAGCCTGAAGGTCGCCGCGCCGGGCAAATGCGAGCAGCCGACGCGTGATCGAAGCTCCCCGGCCCGCCGCTTCGACCATCATGTGGGTGAGCCGCCGCACGCTGGTCGGGTCCGCCGCGTGCTTTTCGATCAGCCCGGCGCCGCCGTGCACAGCCTGGAGGACGTTGTTGAAGTCGTGCGCGATGCCGCCCGCCAATTGCCCAAGCGCCTGCATCCGCTCCGCATGGACGGCGCGCGCCTGCGCATCCTCCCGTGCCGCCACCTCCGCGCGCACGCGCGCTTCCAGCTCTTCGGTCAGGCGGCGGAGTTTGGCCTCGGTATCCTTGAGCGGCGTGACGTCGCTCGACACGGCTACCAGGCCGATTACGCTGCCGTCCTCCATCCGGAGAGGCGCCTTGGCCGACCGAAATACCCGCGTGCCCAGACCCGCTGCGTCCCAGGTCTCCTCCAGTATCTCCACGCGGTCGGTCTCGATGATGCGGCGGTCATTCGCCATCACCACCGCGGCCTGCTCCGGGTCTTGGTGCAAATCTGCGTCGGTTCGACCGATCACTTCGTTCGCGGGCTTGCCGATGATCGCGAGGACAGCGGGATTCACGAATACGAAACGGCCCTCGGTGTCCTTCGCATAGATCGCGTCAGGCGAGTTGTTCCCAATCGCACGGATCAGCGCGGTTGCCTGTTGCAGTTCAGCCTCGGCGCGCTTACGCGCAGTCACATCGCTTGCCGCCCCGAACCATTCACGGATCTCTCCGTCCTCATCCAGGAGAGGGATCGCCCGCGAAAGCGTCCAACCCAAGCTGCCGTCCGCCCGCCAGACCCGATGTTCCAGTTCGAAGACGCTCTTCGTCCTGATGGCCGCCTGGATCACTTCCCAGACGTGCGGCTGGTCGTCGGGGGAGATGTAGTCGGTCAGCCACGTACGGTTTGCGCCGTCGGTGGTGGCGAGAAAGCCGCGGCCATCAAGCTGGCGCATCTCGGTCCAGTCCGGGTTCATGCGGTAGACCACGTACGAGGTTGCGTTCAACAACGCCCGGAGCCGCGCCTCGCTCTCGCGCAGCGCCTCGTCGCCACGCTTGCGCGCCGTCACCACTTCGGAGAACAGCACCGCACCGCCCGGCTTGCCGTCATTCCCGTACCAGGGCGCCATCTCCCAGCGCATCCATTCGCAGCTTCCGTCTTCCCGCGGGAACGGGTCGTCCTCGGCCGACAACGTCTCGCCGGCGAGCACCCGCCGGTGAATCTCGCGCCACCGGTCTGGGAAGGAAGGAAAGACCTCGTAGTGGCTGCAGCCCAGTAGTTCCTGCGGGTTGGAGGATGTCAGGGCGTAGTCTTTCAGAAAGCGCCGGCTCACAGCGAGGTAGCGCATGTCCGCATCGAACATCGCGATGGCGGCCGGGGCGCGGTCGATGAACAGGGCCAGCTGCTGCTCGCTCGTGTGCAGCGCGTCGTTGATCCGCCGCGCCCGCAATAGGGACCATGTCAGCGTTGCGAGCAGGCCGGACATCATCATCGCCACGACGCCATAGATAAGCGTGGACCGGCGCCATGGCGCCAGAACCGCCTCTTCGTCGATGCTGCTCGTGACCACCACCCCCCAGTCCGGCAGGTTGTGCCAGGCGGTCACGCGCCGCGCGCCGTCGATCGCCGAGGCATGCGCGGCGCCTCCGTCCGGTGTGCTCTGCCAGACCGCGGCGACACGGCGCTCGGTTGCCGGGTCGGGCGCGGGGACAAGCGGCTGCCACGACCGCGCAATGGTGGCACCATCTTGCCGGAACAAGGCGATGCGCTGCGTTGGCAGGGTGCCGATCACCTTCTGCCAGTATTGCACCAGCTCGGTCAGGCTCACCGTGGCCAGGACGACGCCATTGAACGCGCCGTTCTTTCTCCGGGCCTTCGCGATGGTGAAGGCCTGAACGGAATTGACGAGACCGATGATGGCGCGGTCTACGTAGTGGCGGCCCGGCGGCGCGTCCCGTGCCCCGTTGAAATAATCCCGGAAGCTGCGGTTGCGGGTGTCCATCAGCACCGGATCGTTCGCCATGCAGAGGAAGCCGTCGGCATTGATGATCCAGAGCCCATCCGTTTGCGGGGATTGCGCGGCGAGGCGCATGAGGTCCTGCGCCCGGGCATCCGCGCGCAGCACCGGACAGTCACGCTCCCCCGCCTCGCGCTCCACGAGATCAAGGGCAAACGCCTGGGTCTCCAGCAGCTTGAGCGTATTCTCGCCGAGAGCCTCCGTGACACGCCGCTCATCGGCCAGCGCCACAGCCAGGACGCTCGCCCGCGTCTCGAATGCCACCCAGCCCCAGAGCGCAACAGGAACAAGCGATACCATAACGATAACTGTGACGAACCAAGACCTTGAACGGCATACTACCAGCTTGCCTGAAGCCGGGACGCCTGGGATGGGCATCTGAGGGGGGTCGCGTTGCGCCCCCGCGGTAGGGTCGTGAGACATCGTCGGCATGTCGACTCTCTCTGATGGTCCGCGGCGTGCAGCCGGCTCTCGCTTCTATAACCTTTGCAACAAATTTCCGCGCGCAATATGAGATGCAACTGCGTCTGGGGCGCCAACGGATGCTGGTGCTTGGTTAGGAGGTCGGTCGCTTCGCCGGAGGCAGATGCAGGCCCGCTTTCCGTGGGGTGCAGGTTCCGCTCATTCCTTGGTGGCTTCGAACTCGGCCCCGATGGGTGCCGCCAATGGCTGGGCCGGCGCCGGCCCTGCCTACGAAGTGCAGAGTGCCGTTCGCAAGCGCCATGGCCAGCCTTTCTGCCAGGGGATCGGCACGCAGCTGCGTTTTCCTTCCGGGCCGGCAAGGTGCAGGTCATGGCCATCACGTTTCGTGTTCTGAAATAACCGGGTTTCCCATTATTTATCGGGCACAGGCTAAATGGTAAAGGGCGCAATGGCCGCTACGTCATGCTCTCGCCGAAGCTATTGCGTATCCTGCTTGACTATTACAAGAGAGCCAGACTGGTGGAGTGGCTGTCTACCGGCGATTGGCTCTGTTCGGCGTCAATCAGGAGGGTTTTCGCAACCGTCCTGATTGACGCGCTACATTGCCTGGACAACCTATCTCGACGTCCGCAGTCAAAGTCGCCTGCAACGAGACGCGGCGCCTTTGCCAGGCGTGCGCTTCCAGTAGCGACCTCCTCGACATGTCGGCTGGACACCGCGTCGGTTGTTGCGTAATCGGGGCGGCATATTGAAGGCAGCCCGATGCCCACAAAGCCAAAAAGCGTGCCCGCCCTGGACTTCGATGCCGAAAATCTCCGGCGGGCCATCCTGGCCATAGTCCGGGAAGACGGACCATGTTTGTCTTTGCGCGACCTCGGCGTCTTCCTGATCTCCTACCTCGAAGAGGGGCCCCACACCGTGCGCGGGCTGGCCGCCGAACTGGAAGTACCAAGGTCCATTATTTCCCGCGCGCTCGACAAGCTCGGCGACCTCGACTTGGCCCGGCGCAAAGACGATCCGAGCGACCGTCGCAGCGTGCTGGTGGACCGGACAAACGCCGGACGGGCGGTGCTTGGCCGTCTGAAGGCTAGCGTGGCGGTTGCTGGCCGGTAGATCAGCACCGGCGAGCGCGTTTGAGCGCAAGCAACCCACGGACTCGCACCAGGTGCAGAACACCACGGGCGGCCTCGGCATCCGTGCAACCGGCCCCACGCCCAGCGCAACGACAGCCAGCCCTGCCTGCCAATCAGGGACGACGGTGGTCTCGAACAAGATGTGCGCTGCCGCGGCCAGTATTGCGTTCGCGGCGCAGTAGCCGATCACCGCTCTGGTCGGCACCGCCCGCATGCGTTGGGCAAGGACCGAGTAGAGCGCCCAGGTGACAGCCGCACCCACCGCACAGAGGTAGCCAAGCAGGGCCGCGGCGGCGAAGTTCGTTCTCTGCGCGAGCAACAGGAGACTGCCCAGCAGCCCCGTGCCCACGCCAAGCAGGTGCCGGAGGGTAAGCCGAAGTCCGAGCAGTGGCGCCGACAGGAGCACGATTAGCAGCGGCCACGTGTAGTTCAGCCGGTTCGCCTCGGGCGCTGGTGCTTGCGCCAGCGCCGCGAAGAGCAAGGCATGATAGCCGAAAAAGCCCGCCGACACCGTGTGCCCAACCGACCGGTGAAGCGGTGCCCCTATGCTTCGCGTACCAACCAGCCCGGCGCTCCGGGCATCGGCGAGAGGCGGACCTGGCCCGCCGGCGGCGTAGCGGCGTGCGCGCCTCCGACAGCGGGACCGGGCGTCACATCACCTGCGCTGCCAGCGGGCGGAGGCGGAACCAAGGCTCCGGCGCGGGGACCGTGGTGAGGACCACCTGCGGCAGCACCGGGCGGTCGTCGTCCAGCTCGGGCCGGAAGGCGGCGAGCAGGGTGCCGAGCAGCACCATCGCCTCGGCCTGCGCGAAGACGGCACCGAGGCAGACGCGCGGGCCAGCGCCGAAGGGAAGGAAGTTCGGGCCGGTCTGTTCTTCGCGGCCGATCCAGCGCGCGGGGATGAACGCGTCCGGCTCGTCCCAGAAGCGCCGGTGGCGATGAATGATCCAGGGGCATACCAGCACCAGCGTGCCCGGCGCGATATCCAGCGCGCCAAGCCGGTGCGGGGTCAGCGCCACGCGGCTCAGGAAGGGCACCGTCGGGTATAGCCGCAGCGCCTCCAGGAAGCAGCGGCGCAGCGCCGGCCACCGAGTGAGATCGGCCGGCGTGCGCAGCGACGCGGGCGGGAAGGCGGCCAGTTCGGCCTGGACCTCCGCCAGTGCGGCAGGGTCGAAGGAGAGCAGATAGACGGTCCAGAACATCGCGCGCGCGGTGGTCTCGAAGCCGGCGGCCAGCAAGGTGGCGACCTGCTCCCGCACCTCGGCGGGCGAGAGCGCGGCATCGCCTTCCGGGTCGCGCGCGGTCAGCAGCAGTTCCACGACGTCCCGCCCCGCCTGCCCCGGGGGCAGGGCCAGCCTGGCCTTCAGCACCGCGTCAATGGCGGCGAACCAACGGGCAGCGAAGGCATGGCGGTCGCGGATGAAGAACGCGAAGTCGCTGTCGCCGCGGGCGAGAAAGTCCACCAGGCGCAGCCGGCCGACACCGTCGAGGAACTCGCGGACCAGTCCGGGCAGTCCGGCGGCCCCGGCGGCATCGGCCGGCAGCGAGAACAGCGCGCGGCAGACCGCGTCGAGCGCGGCACGCTGGAACAGATCGGCGAGGTTGACCCGGCCAGACGAAAGCCCGCCCAGCATGCCCTGGCCGGCGGCGGTGAAATGCACGCAGCAGCATGCCGACATGGGCGGGCGCGAACAGCGGCGCCAGGATGCGACGCTGGCGGCGCCAGTCCGCTCCCTCGGACAGAAGCAGGCCATTGCCCAGCGCCGGACGGAGCGGCCGGCGCAGCGCCACCGGGCGGCCATAGGTGGTGCCGTGCCCGTTGAGGACCTGGCGCACCAACCCGGCCTCGTTGACGATCAGCATGTCGGCGCCGAACAGCCGACGCCGCAGCACCATCTCGTCATAGGCGGCGCGGGGCCAGGTCGTGATCACGTTGCGCCGCATGCGGCGAAACACCTCCCAGGCAGACAGGGGCCGTGCCGGTGGCTCGGGCACGGGCAGCCGGACGGGGAGGATTCCGGGTGAGGCAGCGCGATCCTGCATGGCGGGATTGTGTGCCAGTGGAAGCGGCGTGGGAAGATCGGCGTTTCCGTCCCCGACAGGCACCGGCGGCCGGGCCCCGCATTTCCGGACGGCCGCGCACACAACATTGCCCCCGCCGTCGTCCGTCCCTCTGCGCCCCGAAGGGCACGTTTCCCTCTTGGGCGGAAGTCCCGCCCGGGCAATGGTCGACTGGCCTGGCAGCTGGCAGGAAACGTGGTTGGGTAACTGGCTGGGTCTGAGCCCCGCGACAAAGGCCGCCCTGGGCGGTCGAACGAATCGACGGGCCGTAACGCGTGTGAAGCCTGAAAAGACCTCACATGGTGGTTGAGGGGTCAGGCAGTGATATCTGATCTGTCTGGCGGCTTCCACGACGCGTGGTGGACGATGGCGGAACGCCAGCTTGTATTGTGCGCTGTGCCTCGGGGACGACCGCATGTCGCTGTGGCTTAGCCGCGCCCATAGCCGCGCGGCGGCTGGCAGCAGCGCAGGCCGGAGAAGCGGAAGGGTCCCGGGCCGGTCGGTGGTATCGGCCTGCAAGAAGGTCACGTCGTCCGTGCGGGGAAGGTGGGGCCTGCCCGCCCGAATTGCCAGACCGGCGCCGCTGCACTGTCACTGCAGCGCCGATCAATCGAACAGCCAGATAGACGTCTGGACGATGGCAGTAGCTGCCGTTACGGTCGCACCTGCAAGCCATAGACGCGCAACGAGACGCTTGCCGGCATGGGCAAAGTCGTCCTCGTGCTCTGTTTCAATTCGGCTTTTGCCGTTTTCCGAGCGATGAGTCATCCACATGACATGGTGTCGTGCTGCGGCGCAGCAACCGGCTAACTGCCCGATTCGATGACCGTTGTGTTGCAGGCTATGCCGGTGGCAGGCGCGTGCCGGCCGGCTTCCTGGGTCTGGACGGCGCCTTCCTCTTCGGTCCCGGTGCTGCCGGCGGCTCGGCCGGCGGTGGGGTCGGGGCAGGGCGGCGGAGGTCGAACAATCCTCCCATTATATTACCCCACACGGGGTCGTCATCCCCCTCAGGGGCCGGTGGCGGTGGTGGCGTGGTCGATTTCTTCGGCATGGCGTAATTTCCTGTTCAGCGCCACCATAGCGCGGTCCTGTCGCCGTGTGACGTCAGTCGTTCCTGGCGTGGGCCGCCCCGCATGACGGAGCACCCGCTGCCCGGCCGGGCGAGGGGCGCGGCAAGTCGTCGGGCATGCACGGCGGCGGGCGCGGAGCGATGGCTGCATGGCGACGCCGGACCCGGCGCCATTGGTCGCAGCGTTGGCTCAGGACGAGTACGGCGCTTCCCCGGGCTGTCCCAACAGGGCCCCGACGACCGAATTCAGCGGCATGTCGGCGAACACCTTCAAGTGCCCGGCCGGATCGGCCGACACAACCTTGTGGATATCCATGAGGTCCTGGCCGAGCGCGCCGTCGCGGTGCCCGGTGCGTTCGAGAAACTCCGCCAACTCATCCTGCGAGAGAAGGCCGAGCGGCTTGTTGCCAAGCTCGGCCGCACGCTGGTCGCGAGACAAGGTGGAGACGAACGCTTCGATAAGCGGTGAAACTTGCATCAGCAACAACCATAGCGACGGACAAGTTCACGCCGCAGTCCACCAAGTGGACATTCGGACCAAATTTCTTACTGGCCGCAGACCAGAACTTCCGGCGGACACGCGCTCGCTTGCTCAGGCTGACGATTCCGACCCCGAGAGGGTCCAGCGCAGGATTCGCCAGAAGCGCCTGTCAGCCAGGCATGCACACGGCCGGGTGGCCGGTGGGAGTCGTGGACGATGATCGGCGCTGCCTCCAACACGGTGGTCATGACGGGATGCAGGCGGCATCTTCGCCCGCCGTTGTCCCACCGGAAGTGCGTCTGCGCGACCGGCACCATCGCCGGCGGCCGCTCGGCAGCAGGCCGGCAATCGCACAGGAACCA
>Ga0302320_10026099_pt1 | contig 11327 bp, 11 predicted proteins | sample Bog_T0_3_FD_202130 | JGI IMG/M metagenome (GOLD analysis project Ga0302320, IMG submission 202130) | Peat permafrost microbial communities from Stordalen Mire near Abisko, Sweden - Bog_T0_3 | ecosystem: Environmental > Terrestrial > Soil > Wetlands > Peat | place: Sweden: Abisko, Stordalen Mire... | reverse complement strand
GCGGGCATCGCGATCTTTTACGGTGTCGCGATGGTCGGGCGTTCCTGGCTGGGACCGGTTACGCCTTCGGCGGAGATTTCGCGCAGCCTGTGGGCGCTGCCGGCCTATGCGGGTTATTCGCTGCTGCGGATTACCATCGCCTACGTCTTGAGCCTGGGATTCGCGCTGGGGTATGGCTATGTGGCGGCGTCAAACGCGCGCGCCGAGCGCTTCATGATTCCGCTGCTCGATGTGTTGCAGTCGATTCCCGTGTTGAGCTTTCTTCCTCCGGTAATGCTGGCCATGGTCGCTCTGTTCCCCGGGCGGCAACTTGGTTTGGAGTTGGGATCTATCTTGCTTATTTTTACCGGCCAGGTATGGAACATGGCGTTCAGCTTTTACGCGTCGCAAAAAAGCATTCCCAAGGAAATGCGCGAGGCGGGAAGGATTTACCGCTTTAGTTGGTGGCAGCGCTTTACTCAGATGGAGCTGCCCTTCTCGGCGATTGGCCTGGTGTGGAACTCCATGATGTCGGTGGCGGGGGGATGGTTCGCGCTGATGGTGTGCGAAATGTTCGTGCTGGGATCGCGCGATTTTCGCCTGCCCGGTCTGGGTTCCTATCTGCAAACCGCGGCCAGCGCGGGCGACACCACCTCGATCTTGTGGGGCGTGGTCACGATGATTGCCGTGATTGTGCTGCTCGATCAATTTGTGTGGCGGCCGGTGATCGCCTGGGCGGAGAAGTTCAAGGTGGAGCAGGTGGAGAGCACCGACGCTCCGCAATCCTGGGTGCTGAACTTGATGGAGCGTTCCAGCGGCCTGGCTAAAATCCGGCAGAAGACTCTGCACCCGTTGGGGGAGCGGCTGCTTTTACATTTTGCGCGCAAGCATGAGCAAGAGAGTCCGGAGGAAGTTGCTTCTCCGTGGAGAGACTGGCTGCTCCGCGCGGTGGCGGTGGCGGCGCTCGGCGGCATCGGCTATGGAGTGGTCCGGGTGGCGATGCTGCTCAGCGGCCTGGGGAAAACCGAATTGCATACCACAGCGCTTGGGCTGGGCGCGACTTTTCTGCGGGTGAACCTGGCGTTGCTGCTGGGTGCGTTGTGGACGATTCCCGCGGGAGTCGCGATCGGCCTGAATCCGCGGCTGGCGCGCATTGCGCAACCCCTGGCGCAGATCGCGGCTTCGGTGCCGGCGACGGCGTTGCTGCCGGTCATCCTGCTGCTGCTGATTCGCGTCGGGCAAGGGCTGGGGCTGGCGTCGATGGTGGTTCTGATGTTGGGTACGCAGTGGTATGTGTTGTTCAATGTGATCGCCGGGGCGATGGCGATTCCGACGGATTTGAAGGAATGCTGCTCGGTGTTCCGGCTGCGGGGATTCGGGCGCTGGAAGAAACTGATCTTGCCGGGAATTTTTCCGTATCTGATTACCGGGCTGGTGACGGCCTCCGGCGGGGCCTGGAACGCCAGCATCGTGGCCGAGTATTTTCATTTCAAAGGACAGATCTACACGACGACCGGGTTGGGTGCGACCATCCAGCAGGCGACCGATGCCGGTGATTTCCGCCTGCTGCTGGCGGCGACCATCATGATGGCGGCCACCGTGGTGACGGTGAACCGGCTGGTGTGGCGCAAGCTGTTTACGCTGGCGGAAACGCGCTTCCGGCTGGAAACCTAGAAGTGGCACAACGACTCGAGCGCTGGTCTGTGATCAGCGGAACGAAAACCATGTTCCCTCGCCTCGCTCAGGATAACAAATGTTGTGGTGGCTCGCGCACCGAGCGCGAACTTCATGCCACAGTCACTGGTTCGGAAGGCTCGCCGATGGCCGGTCGCACAGTCAGCCAGTCGGTTCGCACGCGTTCCCATTCCTGGATCAACATGCCGTTGGCTTCGAAGAAGGTGCGGATGCGGGCGCGCTCCCAGCCCGCGACCTCTTCGAGAATAGGCGCTAGCACGGCGAACGCGCTGGTGCTGAGCACGGTGCGCTTCGCGATCTGCGAAACGTGCGGCGACTCCGAGACGGCGATGGTAAGGCCGTCGCGGGCATTGATTTCCAGCATCACGTGAATGTCGGAGCTGCCATCGCCGCTGTAAATGACGTGGTCGGGTCCGGTAACATGCTCCACCAGCAACTGCTTCAGCACAGCGACTTTGCCGTAACCCGCGGTGGCGCGGATGATGGTATCGATCTCACCGGAAGCTTTGTAGCGGAACTCGGTGCCGAAAATGTGGTCCTGGGGGACGATGCCTTCGAGGGCAGAATAAATGACCTCGACCGGAGCGGCGGAGAGAACATAAAAGTCGAACGAGTAGCCATCCACGCCGGCTTCAAGCGTCTGGTAGAGCTGTTTGATTTCGCCTTTGAGGCGAATGCGCTTGCCCACTTCGTGAAGATGTTCCTTGCGCACCTTGGCCTTGAATTCCGGGTCGTGCAGCAGCAGGTAGGCAAGCTCGGCGCCCTGCTGCACCAGATTGATCTTGGCCATGCCTTTGGCCTTGCGTTCGAACTCGTCCGTGGAAATTCCAACCAGCTCGGCGAGTACATAGCCGGAGTCGTTAAAGGTGAGCGTCTGATCGAAGTCGCTCGCAAAAATGTAGTGTTTTAAGGGCTTATCTGCCATATAAGTTAGATTCCCGGCGATCCTGCAAGGCCCATAAAAAGTATCGATAGCGATTATATGCGGATCGGGTTACAGCGTTGTTAACAAACGGCCTGCCCAGTGATCGATTCGGAAATGGGCATCGTGCAGTAGCGGTTGTGCGGCCGGTCCTTGGGTCGTGCCTCAGTTTGAAATCGCGCGTAGCCCCGGACGCATTCGTCCGGGGTCGCTCGCAGGACGGACGAATGCGTCCGTCCCCACGCGATTCCAAACTGAGGCACTGCCGGTCCTTGGGCCCGCCTTTACTAAATTTGCCGACACGTCCAGAATAGAAGTTCGGCTCGCCGCACCTGTGATCTGCACGGGAAGGTCCGCTGGCCGAACGCAGAAAAAAGCTTAGCCGTAAGAAGCTCATCCCCATACAGGAGCCCTCATGCCAGCATCCGGTGAACTGATTCGTTCGATGAATTACGTGGAAGACATTACCACCACATTGCGCCGCATCTGCATTTCAATTCCGCCCATGAATACCGAGGAACGCAAGCGCCTGGCCGATTCACTGCGCGCCGCCGGGATCGCGCTGAACGCTGCCATCGCCGATCTGGAAAAGGCGGGCCCGCAGTGATGCAGGTGAGAACCGTCGCAGTGATCGGCGCCGGGATTATGGGCCGCGGCATTGCGCATGCCGCGGCGGTTGGCGGCTACCGCACGATTCTCGAGGACTTGCTGCCTGCGGCGCTGCGGCGTGCCGAGAGCGAAATCCGCGCCAATTTGGATAAGGCGGTGGAGTTGGGCAAAGTTGCCGCGCCGGATGCCGATGCAGCGTTCCAGCGCCTGGAGTATGCCGGCTCGGTGGAAGAGGCAGCGCGCGAGGCCGATCTGGCGATCGAGGCCGTGCCGGAAGAGATGGAATCGAAGATTGAAATCTTCACGCTGCTGGATAAGATTTGCCGGCCCACTACAATTCTCGCGTCGAATACTTCTTCTCTCAGCATCACGGAAATTGCCAGCGTGACTTACCGCGCCAGAAAATGTGTGGGCATGCATTTCTTCAATCCTGTGCACAAGATGAAATTGCTCGAGGTGGTGCGGGCTTTAGAGACGGATGACGACACGCTTGCGACTGCTGTCGAAGTAGGGAAGCGGATGAAAAAAGAAGTGGTGGTGATCAAAGAAGCGCCGGGCTTCATCACCAGCCGCATCAACGCGATGATCGGCAACGAGGCGTTCTACATGCTGCAAGAAGGCGTCGCTTCCGCGGCCGACATCGACAAGGCCCTGAAGTTGGGGCTGAATCATCCCATGGGGCCTTTCGAGCTGGTCGATCTGGTGGGGCTGGATACGCGGCTGAATATTTTGGAGTATCTGCACAAGTCGCTGGGAGAGAAATATCGCCCCGCGCCGCTGCTGGTGCAGTATGTAAAGGCGGGAAGGCTGGGGCGGAAGTCGGGGCGCGGCGTGTATGAGTATCCAGAGGCCGTGTCGGCAGAAAGTAAGCCGGCGGCTTCGGTCGCTGCGGACTCAGCGCTCGCCGAAATCAAAAGCTAGCCGCGCGACACTTCATGTGCAGTTGGCCTGCGGCCAAAGTTCAGGCCGGATAACGACTCGATGCTCTCCCGTGCGACTCCCTTGCTGGCAATCAAAACTTGAAAACTTTCGCCCATGCCTGCGGGCGTGACCAGATGCTTGAGTTGCAGCGCGACTTTGGCGCGCTCCTGCGGCAGGCGGCACTCTTCGAAGGAATCGGCAAACTGATTGGCTTCGCCAATGCCCAGCAGGAATTGGGATTGCGTGATGAGCCTATGGGCTTGCATGCCATGCCTTTCTGCGGCAGCGGCGAGCGCCGTAAAGTTTACATCGGCGGTGATGTCTTGTTCCCCCGGGGCTTCGTAGGGATTAGCGCCGATCGAGTGCTGGCGAATCGCCTTCAGCGTGCCGCGATGGCGTCCTGCCCGCTGTTCTTCGCGCGTGTAGCCGTAGTCGATGACAACAAGAAATCCGCGCTCGATGTTGGCAGCGATGCCTTTCATGCAACGTTGCGCCGCCAGGTTCGCTTCCACGCGTTCGTACGGCTCGGGATGGATTGACCAGCGGTCGAGGAATTCCAGTTCTTCGGGCGAAGGTTGTGCCCAGGTTTCGATCAAGTGGCCTTCGCTCATGCCTATACGAAGGGAACCCTTCGTGCTGAGGATTTCGACGGGCAGAGCGTCGAAAAATTCGTTGGCGAAGACGATGGTGGGCGCGGCGGAAGCCGCCGGATCGTTTACACGATCGAGCGCGGCGAGATTTGCTCTTCCGGATTCGATGTGCCGCCCCAGAGTCTCCTTGATCCGGTCGCGAAGAGCTGGCGAACTTTCAATCAGGCGATACCGCAAAGCCTGGAAGAAATCCGGCCACTTCTTTTCCGACCAGTCCAGCACGTCCTGCGCGAACAAACCACGTCCGGGGCCGAGTTCGATCAGTTCGATGTGTTTGGGTGAGCCCAGGGCGCGCCACATTTCGTCGAACTGGCGGGCCAGGAGGCGGCCGAAAACGGCATGCACGTCGCTCGAGGTGTAGAAATCTCCTGCCTTGCCAAACTGCTGCGCGTTGCGCGAATAGTAGCCGAGTTCGGGATCGTACAGGCACATCTCCATGTAGCGCGAGAAGGGGATGGGCCCGCGCTCGCGGATCTCCTGCTAGATCTTTTGACGCGGGAGATTCACAATCCCCTTCGGCGGCGCTCGGCGCGGTCCTGCGGTGTGCGGATAAACATTTCCACGAAGTAATCGTGCAGCGCGTCGTAAAGCTGGCGCTGGAAGCTCCATTCGAACTGTGGATGGTCGAGGTCGCGGGGATGCAGGTCGAAGTAATAAGTGTGCACAGGGACGCTCGCATCTTTGAACTGGATGATGATCTCCACACCTTCCCCTTTGGAGCGCGCGGAAAAGTTCAGCAAAGGATGTTCGTAGAGGCGTAGTTGAGCGAGGACGCGGTCGAGGCGAGTGGTGGCGGTTTCGGTCACAGTGCGATTGTAGAGCACTGTGGGTTGCGGGATGAGCCGAGGATGCAACACGTACAGGACTCCTGTACAATATGTTTGCGGGGTGATCAGATGACGGAGACTACCTATACTGCCCTCCGGCAGAACCTGGCGGCGGTGTTGGATCGTGTGACCGATGATCGGGAAGTTGTTATCGTGCTGCGTAGGGGACAAAGAAGGGTTGCGATGGTTCCCGCGGACGAGTTGGCTGGACTTATGGAGACAGCGCACTTGTTGCGCTCCCCTAAGAATGCGCAGCGTCTGCTGACGGCGCTGCGGCGGGCGATAGGCGGGAAAGGCAGACCGGAACGGCTGGAGAAACTGCGCCAGGAGATGGGAGTTGCCGCGCAACGTTGATCGAGAAGCAATCTTTCATCCCGAGTTTCGACTAGACCTGCGTTACTGGGTTGAGAGCGACCGCAAAGTTGCTCTTCGGGCCCTCGAACTTGTCGAGTCTGTCTTGCGCGATCCCTTTGCAGGCATTGGAAAACCGGAGCCGTTGAAGTATGTGCTGGCGGGGTGCTGGTCGCGGCGGATTACGCAAGAGCACCGCCTCGTGTATCGCGTAACCGAACTGCGGATCGATTTCCTACAGGCTCGTTACCATTATTAAGCGAAATCCTACAGTCGGCGAGACGCTCTCATTCGTCGTAAGGATCGCTGTCGAAAGATGCACCCCCACGCATCCGGGGAGGCGCGTGGGGGCCGTGCAACGTTGAGGCGAGGGGTCTCAATCCCGCCCAACGGTTCTGCTTAAGCATCTGCTGGTAATACGCAGCCGGTTCACATGAAGTTCCCCGCCTGTGGTTGGTTCTTTAGACCGCCAGAGGGCGAAAAGGGTAGCTGGGATGAACATCGGGTCGAAATACACCTTCGCGCGGAAGGATCAAGGGAACTAAGCGCAGCAGTCTCAGAACTCGAAATATCCACCCGCTTGCGTCGAGCGCGGCGCGCCTTCGGTACCGGTCGCGGGCAGTAATCCCAGGACTCCGCTCAGGCTCTGCCAAGCCGCTTGATTCAATGCAGGGTCTGAACCTACAAGGTCTCGGATCATGTCCCAGGCAGCCAGGTTGAGAGCGCCTTCCGGCGGCGGGCCCATCGCCAGCGAGACGGAGCACTGCGGGCAAAAAGAAATTCGATGGGCCGTGGATTTCTGGCGGGGCTTGATCCCCACGGTCTGCGCGAACATATACAGCGCGACCGACTTTTGTCCCGCGCCCAGCTCGCGATTACAACGAAGGCAATGCATGTTCTCCAAGGATTCTCTCCTGGCGGCAGATGGCGGCCGCTGGAATATGAGTATTGTCGTCGCGGAGGGGCGAGACGCAAGTATGTAGAAGGATTCCGGCGAAAATCCTTGGGCTGAAGTCCGCGAGCGCGTTCTGCTCAGAACCAAAGTGTGCTCTAGGCAGAGACCGGCGACTTCGTGCAATCTGTTGCGATGGAAGATGACGTGAGAAACGAACGAACCGGCGTGTTGGTTCGGCTTTCCCATCTCCGAAAACTGTGCGAGTGCGAGCAGGTGGCGGCGGTTTGCTACCGCATCCGCGGCGGTGAGATCGAGTTCCTACTGGTGCGAACCCGCGGCGGTGGGCGCTGGACTTTTCCCAAAGGCAGCGCGGAACCAGGCCTTACTCACGCCCAGGCTGCGGCGCTGGAAGCTTACGAGGAGGCGGGAGTGCATGGACGGATCGAAGAAGTTCCGTTCACTCGCTATGTTCGCCGCAAGCGGGGAAAAGCGGGGAATTTTATTTCGCGATTCGGCTCAGAAGAAGTTGCCGTCAATGCTCATCTGTGCGAAGTGTCAAGGCTCAGCCGCCCGCCCGAAGCCCGTCGAAAGCGCACCTGGTTCTCCGCCGGAAATGCCCAGCAGATGTTGCGGCAAGGACGCGGAAAAGATGATGGAAACGAATTCACCCGCGTCATCGACCGCGCCATGGAGCGGATCCCGCGAGTAAGTAGTCTAAGCGGTATCGACCAGCACAAACCGCAGAAAAATCGACTGCCACAGGTTCAGTCCCGATTCGAAGCGACGCAAAAGGACGCGCTGCAAAAAGTGAAATTCGACTTTGCGGAAGCCTATGGCCGGTTCGAGGAAGCTTCGTCCATGGCGCGCGTTCGTCGGCAGCTCGCCGCGACCAGACAATCTTCTGCGCCCCTCCTCGGCATGGCGAGAACCGAAGTGTTGCCCTGCGAGGTCCTCGAATTTGCTCCGCCGCGAGAGAAGAAGGCCAGAGCATTGGGAAACGGCGTAAGGAACGGCTGAACCTTTTCGTTGAACTCTTCTACTCTTTGTTCTTGGGCCGCTCGTAAGCCTTCTGCAGGTACTTCCGTGCTTCTTCGAGAGCGGCGAAAGTGTCGTCGTTGGTCTGAATGGCCTGCCGGTATTCGTTGATGGCGCGCTCGCGCTGGCCGGTGATGTCGAAGATCTTGCCCAGTTGGATGTGGCTCCAGACCTCGGTCCAGCGCGGCTCTCCGTCGCCGTTAATGGAAGAGCGATAGGAGTTCGCCGAGGACTGGTAGTTTCTCTGCAAAAAGAAAATTTCCGCGATGCGGTAGTGCGCGAGCGAGCTATTGTGGTTCTGGTCGAGCGCTTTGTTGAACTCCGCCAGCGCGCCGGGCAGGTCGCCCTGCTGCTGCAACGCCTGGCCGCGCAGAATCGACGAGCGCAGCTTCACATCAGAAGAGTTGGTGAGCACGTGATGGTCGGGATCGACTGCGATGCGCCGCGGACGTCCGAAAGTTTCCACGGTGAAAGGCGAGTTCGTTCCCACCACCTCGATTTTTTTGTCTTCCGTTTTTCCGTCGGTGTCGATGCGCAAATCGACGGGCATGCGGAACAGGTCGAGGTCCTGAGAAATTTCGCCGGTCACGCGGAACCCTTTATCGCTGCCGAGCCGGTAAGTCGTGTATTTCACCTTGAACTCGGGAGCGCCCGTCGAATCCAGCCATTGCGAGAAGAACCAGGTCAGTTGCTCGCCGTAGTTTTTCTCGGCGATGGCGCGGAAGTCATCCATGCTGGCCGCCTTGCCCGCGTAGGTCTCGGCGAACTCCCGCATGGTTTTGTTGTATTTGTCCTCGCCCAGCACCCAGCGCAACATGTGCAGAATCATCGCGCCCTTGTCGGTGACCAGCGACTGAAATTCCGTCGAGAAGGGATCGAGTTTGCTGGCGCTCGAGAGCGGCACCGTGTCATAGGCCAGCGCGCCCACCGACATGTCCTTCACCGCCTCCTCAAGCCCTGCCGATCCGGCGGCGTTCTCCACGTACATGGCTTCCGAATAGCGCGAGAATCCGTCGACCAGCCACCAATCGTCCTTGGTGGCGGGGCTTACCGAAACTCCCCACCATTGGTGCGCGATCGCATTTGCCAGGAGACGATAATTCGTCTTTTCTGTGATCGACGGCCCCGCGAGCGCGGCGATCCCCGGCGCCCAGGCGTAGGGAACCGTGTCGCCCGGCAACTCCACGACGTTGAGCTTCTGCGACAGCGGCGTGCCGTACAGCGTGACGTAGTAGGTGAACTCCTGCACCGCCGTGGTGGTGTAGGTGGGCGCCAGCGCCTGGTGCGACGGTTTGAAGTAGACGTGCAGGTCCATGCCGGCTTCGTCACTCCTGTATTCCTGGAAGATGCCCGCAACGATGGTGGCTGGAAAACTCGGCTTGGCATCGACGAACGTAAATGTCTTGGTAGGCAGGCCGTTGGTATTGGGCTTCTTCGATGGCGGATTGTCCGTGACCGTGGCCTTCCCGCTCCCGATCACCACCATGTGCGCCGGGACGGTGACACTGATCGTCGAAGTGAAGCGGTTCAACCCGAAGCCGCTCACCGGAAACCAGCGTCCGGAGTAAAGCAAGTAACTGGTGTCGTCGCCGATGTAGGCCAGCTTCAGGCCCGGAACCGGGCTGTCGTCGGCGGTTTCCAGGTTGCCTTCGTATTCGAAGGTGAGCGTGGTCGAGGCGTCTTTCGCCAGTCCGGAGGGCAGGGGCACGCGGATGGTCGAATCCTGCGTGACGCGTTCGGCCGATAGCGGCTGATTGTTGGCGTCGAGGACCCGCGTGACGCGCAAGTCATTATGCAGTTCGAAGACGGCCACGCTCAGATCGGACAGAGCCGTGAATTTGACCTTCGCCTGCGCCGAAATCTGGTGCAGATGCGGAGTGAGTTCCGCCTGGATTTGGTAGTCGTCGACGCGCAAGTGGGTCTTCTCGGCCGCCCGCGCGGGCATCGCGGCCAAAGCCATCAGCAGCAGGGCGAGCGAACTCGTCAGAACGCTCTGGGCGCGCCGAAGCCGAATCTGCATTAAGGAGAGTCTCCAGGAATCCGGGCTAACCATTGCTATGATGAAGATTCTCCTCTAAAAGATGCTGGGAGCACAAGGTTTAGAGGGCGACTTCTGGCTTTTCGCTCTTAGCTGGAACGACACACAGGATGATCTCGGCGGCGCGGTCTGCCGGGTGACGGGCCGTACCTCCATTGCTTTCGGGGGGATGCAGCAGCGCCTTCACGCGGCTTAGGCCTTGGGACATGCGGTCGCGGGCCGGACCGTCGGGGAGGATTTCTTTGATCGCTGCCACAACTTTCGCGGCCGTGAAGTCGTGTTGCACCAACTCCGGGACAACTTCCTCCTCCGCGATCAGATTGACCATGGCAAAGCGCGGCACCTTGACGCGCGGCTTGCCCAGCATGTAGGTGAGCGGCGAGACCCGGTAGACCATCACGAAGGGAGTGCGCATTATCGCGGCCTCGACCGTGGCGGTGCCGCTGGCGACGATGCCGGCGCGCGAATGCCACAGCGCCGGCAGGGATTCGGGGACGAGCGTGATGTTTTGCCGGGCTAATAAGCTCTGCAGGAAAGCGCGGTCAAGCGTAGGCGCGACCGGAAGCAGAAATTCGTATTCGGAGCCCAACTGCGTGGCTGCTTCCAAAATGGTCGGCAGATTCATGCGCACTTCTTTGACCCGGCTGCCGGGCATAATCGTGATCCACTGCTTGGCAGGATCAAGACGAAACTGCGCGGCGTAGTGGCTGCGGTCGATTACTGGCTGCGGCAAATCGGCGAGGGGATGGCCGACGAAAGTTGCGTCCACGCCGCGGTCGCGATAGAACTTCTCTTCAAAGGGAAAAATCACCAGCGCCTTATCGATGTAATGGCGCAGCAGGCGCACGCGCCCCTGCCTCCACGCCCAAAACTGCGGCGCAACGTAATAAACCACCGGAATGCCGCGCTTCTTCATCTGCCGGGCCACGCGCCAGTTAAAAGCCGGTGAGTCGATGACGATGGCGAGATCGGGCTCGCGCCGGTCAGCTTCTTTGATCAAGCGTTGGTACAGCCCGTAGATCTTCGGCAGATGGCTGAGGATTTCCGTGATGCCGACAACCGAGAGATCCTTCGCGTCAACGACAGTCTCGCAGCCAGCGGCGCGCATCCGCTCTCCACCCGCGCCGAAAAATTCGAGGGAGGGTTGTGTGGGCACAGCCGCCCCCGGCTGTCCCGCGGAGCGACGCTCCGCTCTTCGCCGGAGAGCTTCAATAAGCTGCGCGCCGTACATTTCTCCGGAAGCTTCGCCGGCTGAGATCAGGATTCGCAAGAGAGCATTGTATAGGTGAGCCGATACTCAGTCGTCGCCCGCCGTAACTGCTGGTCCAGTGGCGACTTCCTGGTCCTTATACTGCAGCTGATACAGCTTGAAATAAATCCCGCGCCGCGCCAGTAATTGTTGGTG
>Ga0302320_10026098_pt1 | contig 11327 bp, 12 predicted proteins | sample Bog_T0_3_FD_202130 | JGI IMG/M metagenome (GOLD analysis project Ga0302320, IMG submission 202130) | Peat permafrost microbial communities from Stordalen Mire near Abisko, Sweden - Bog_T0_3 | ecosystem: Environmental > Terrestrial > Soil > Wetlands > Peat | place: Sweden: Abisko, Stordalen Mire... | reverse complement strand
CGGCAAGCTCGACGACGTTGTACTCGGGTTCAACCATCTCGACAACTATCTGCCTCGGCATCCGTACTTCGGCGCCATCACCGGACGCGTGGCCGGCCGCATCACGGGCGCGGCCTTCACCCTCGATGGAAAACGCTACGAACTCGCCTGCAACAATCCCCCCAACCACCTGCACGGTGGCCTCGTTGGTTTCGATAAAAGGCTCTGGTCCGCGTCGCCTGCGCAACGTGCGGATGGTGCGCCGTCCCTGCGCCTTGCCTATCGCAGTCCCGACGGTGAAGAAGGCTATCCGGGAACAGTGGACGTCACGGTCACTTATACCGTGACGCACGACAATGCTTTTCTCATCGAGACAGAAGCCAGCACCGATCGCCCCACCCCCATCAACCTCACCAATCATTCCTACTTCAACCTCGCCGGTGAAGGCTCGGGCACAATCGACGATCATCTGCTGCAGATATTTGCCGAAGAGTATGTTCCTACCGACGATCAGATGACGCTGCTCGGCCGCGTTGAGTCTGTCGCCGGGCAAGGCAACGATTTCCGCCAGCCTCGACGCATGGGAGACGCGATTCCACATCTCCACCGCAAACACGGAGATGCGTATGTTCTGCGCGAGAACTTCTTGGAATCACCCGAGCCGTTGCGCGCTGCTCGGCTCGTCCATCCCGCGACGGGGCGAGTGCTCGAAGTCTCCACTACCGATACGTATTTGCAGCTCTACACCAGCGCTTTTCTTGACGGGTCGCTGGTTGGAAAGTCCAGCCGCACGTATGCAAAGCACGGTGCTGTCTGCCTGGAGTGCCACGGTTATTCCGACGGCGCGAATACTTCCGAGCTTGGCGATATCATCCTTCGTCCTGGGAAACCCCAACGCCGCGCAACGTCCTACGCATTTTCAGCCCAGCCTTGAGCCCCGCTTTTCCAAGCACTCTCGCCGTTTACCAAACCTTTATGTGAAAACAACGGCGATTTAGAGCAAAATAGAAGTAGAACAATCATTCGAGCAGGATTGAGGGAAATTTGGCAGCAACTCAAATTGAAATACCCAGGTGGACCGCCGAAGAGTTTCAACGGCTGGTCCTGGATAGCAAGCCAAAGGTAGCCGTCTTCGATTGCGATGGAACGCTGTGGGGCGGCGACTCCGGTTATGGTTTCATGGTCTGGTCCATTGAGCAGGGCCTCGTTTCGCGTTCCACCAGTGACTGGATCGATACCCGTCATCGCGCCTATCGTGCAGGCAAAGTGAGCGAAGAAACCATATGCGGCGAAATGGTGCAGATTTACGCCGGCCTGCGCGAAGACGAATTGCGCGCCGCGGCTCGGCAGTATGTCGACGAGTTTGTGCGCGGAAATATTTTTGAAGAGGTTGCTTCGCTCGTGGCTCAACTGCGCGAGGCCGGTGTTGAGCTTTGGGCCGTGAGTTCCACCAACAAGTGGGTCGTGGCTGAAGGCGTTCGCGATTTTGGCATTTCGGAAGAGCGCGTTCTGGCCGCCGAAGTTCGAGTCGCCAAAGGCCTCATCCAAACCGAGATTGTCGACGTGCCCACGGACGAAGGCAAGGCTCTTGCGCTCAAGCGCGTTGGATTGCTCAACCCCGATGCGGTCTTTGGCAACTCCATTCACGATCTGGCCATGCTCAAGCTGGCGCGCCACGCTTATCCGGTCAACCCCTCGCCGGCCTTGATTGAAGCGGCTGCCGCAAACGGCTGGGGCTATTTTCGCCCTCGCGCGGCGGAGGGCATTGCCGCAGCCGTAGCCGGAGAGTAACTCGCCTTCCTCCCGATCAACGCTCATCAGCGGCACGCATTGGGGGAATGCAGAACGCCAACGGTCGAGCCCACTCGCCGATTCTGCTTTCCTTTTGTTGCGTTTACACTAAAGCTGTGGATGATGCCCAGCCAAAATCCAACAACCGGACCTCGGGCCCTGCGCTTCGCTTCGTGGCGGCAGCGCTGATTGTGCGCGGCGGCGAAGTGCTGATCGGCCAGCGCCGTCCCGATCAGCCGATGGCCTTGCAGTGGGAGTTTCCCGGCGGCAAAATCGAAGCCGGCGAAAGTCCCGAGCAGGCGCTGGCGCGCGAACTCGACGAAGAGCTCGGCATCCAGGCGGCAATCGGCGCGCCCGTCACCCGCATCCGCCACAACTACCGTCACGGCGGCGCGGTCGATCTGCAGTTCTTCGCGGTCCACGAGTTCACCGGCGAAATCGACAACAAGATCTACCACCAGTTCCGCTGGGTGCGCCTCGAAGATCTCCCGGGCTACGACTTCCTGGCCGCCGACCGCGGGCTGATCCGCGATCTGGCGGCGGGGAAGCTGCTGTAAAGCTGCACTTCCGATAGATAACTTTGTGTACGCGGCGCGAAGTGTGCCTGTCTGAATGTCGTGGAGTAGACAAAACGTCTCATAATCATCATAATGATCATATTGGTCATGGTGGCAGGAGGCGGCAATGGTTACCGAGGTGAGCGCAGTCAATTTTCGCCAGAATCTGGGAGAGATGATCAACCAGGTCCAGTACCGGAATGACGCTATCGTGGTGAACAAGGACGGCAAACCCGTTGCCGCTCTGGTGGACGCCGGACTTTTTGCCCGCATCCGGGCCATGCGCGATCGATTCGACCAATTGAGCAACCGGGTAGCCGAGGCCTATGCGGACATCCCCGCCGAGCAGGGCATGGCGGAGATCGATGCGGCGGTAAAGAAGGAACGCCGCCGCTGATGGCCGGATTACGAGTGGTTTTAGACACCAACGTCCTGGTGTCGGGCCTCGCGTACCCAGCCAGCATTCCAGGCCGCATCTTGGGCGCGTGGCGTCAGGGCGCAATCGATCTTGTGCTGTCCCGATACATTCTCGACGAGATGGTTCGCGTACTGCCGCGTCTGCGCCGCATCTCGCTGACCCCCGCGGAAATCCGCGACCTTGCAGACAGTTTTCTTTTTCTAGCCGAGATCGTCGAGCCTAATGCCGAGTTGGAAAAAGCATTGCGAGATAAAGCCGATCAACTGGTTTTAGGCACCCTCCGCTCAGCAAAAGCCGACTACCTGATTACCGGCGATAAGGATTTACTCGCCCTTGGTGAGTTATACCCCATAGTTACTCCGGCTGTGTTCTGGGAACGCCACGGGCAATAACCTGACGAAAAACATTTGAACGATGATGAATGGTTCAGTCGAATGGCATTCAGCCTGATCGTTCGAGGTGAAACATGATCAGTTCTCGCAATTGTTTTCAGTTCATAAAGTGTGCCGCTCCTGTCGCTGCGATCCTTGCTTCTTTCTGCTGCTCAGCCGTTGGCCAGACCTCCGGATGCGGCACTCAGCATCACCTGTTCAAGACGCTCCAAGCTCGCGACGAGCTAAACAAGGGAGTCAAAGCGTTCAAGGGAGCCCATTACGACGAGGCGCTTTCCCATTTCCGAAAGTCGCTAGTTCTGGACCCGTGCGTGCCAATGGCTAAAGAATACCTGGGCGTCACCATCGCGACGCAGGTCGTGCCCAACTTGGATGCGCCGGAGAACCTGGAGAACGCTCAAGAAGCGATTGCCTTATTCCAGCAGGCCTTGGAAGAAAAACCGCACGATGTGAACAGCATGAAGCAGATCGCCGGAATTGATTACAACGTCAAGAAGTTCGAAGATGCCAAGGCGTGGCAGAAGAAGGTGCTGCTCGAAGATCCAAAAGATCCAGAGGCCGCCTATACGATTGGTGTGATCGATTGGCAGGAAGCGTACCAAAACGTCCTGACGGCACTAACGCCTGCTGGACTCCAGGACGACGGCGAGGGCAACGCGAAGGCGCCGTCGGAGGTAATGACCGCCATCAAGGCGCAGAATGGCGCATTGGTCGAGGAAGCCTTGCAGTATCTCAATCAGGCGGTGGAGAACCGGCAAAATTATGACGATGCGATGGCCTACATAAACCTGGTCTATCGGCGCAAGGCAGACCTGGACTGGGGCGACGAGGTGGCCCGGACGGACGATATGGCCAAAGCGGATGAGTGGCGGACCAGGGCCATTGCGGTCCGCAAGGCCAACTACGAAAAGGGAGTTTCTGGGTCCAATTCACCGCAGCCGTAACGAACAGTTGGTGCCGTCGCAGCTAAGCGACCCGTTCATACGGGCGGTGGTGGAGGCGGATCAACTCCTCAGACCTCAGTGCGGCCATGGCGTAGGTGCGCCCTTGATCGTCAACGAACTCAACCTCGGCCACAGAGGGGGCGAGAAGCTCAACGATGGTTCCAACCTGACCGCGAACAAGTCCCTTCTCGGGCATGTCCTCGAGCACAGCGACCTCGGCAAGAAGCTCCATCTCACCCATCCCTCTCTTACCCCAGGCTTGTAGCGCCGGTCTCCAGACCGGCTGTAGTGCGGGCGTCCTCGCCCGCGCACCAAACCCACTTCCACCCCTTCAACCCAGCACGCTCCGGATTGCTGAGGACATACTGCAAAGCGCGCTTGAACTCGTCCTCACTTCGGATCAACCGGTCATAGTATTCGCGTTGCCAGAACGCACCGGTGCGGTCCAGGATACTGTTTGCCCTCTTCGCCGTATAAGACTTCCAGCCCCGCAGCACGACGCTTAGTTCCTGCCCAGGCAGCAGCCTGCATACCACATGCACATGATTCGGCATCACGCACCACGCCACCAGCCGATACTGCTTTCCATCCCAGAAACGCAGCGCGTTTGCCATGAGTTCGCCGATCCGTGGATCGCGCAGAAAACACGCCCCTGCGCCTTGATCGAAATACTCTTCGATTCTTGCCGGACTATACTCGGCAAGCATTACTTTCTGGCCGGGCAGCAGATGAGCGCCTGAAATCTTTGCCGCGTTCAGGATGCGGTGGCGCATCTTTATCTTTTCCAGAGCGGGGCGTGGCAGAGAGTCAGCCAGATGGAAGGTGATGAAGTACAGACCTGAATCCTTCTCCCAATGGGGAAGGTGGCCACGTTGCCGAATCCGCACTTCGCCGTAGCAGGGTTGCGCTGCGCCTTGCACGGTGGCTGCGTTCTGCGGCATGGATTCTTGCTTGGACATCACAGAGAATAGTACGCCTGTGGGGAGAGGCGCGGGCGGGGACGCCCGCACTACAGCCGGTCTGGAGACCGGCGCTACCTTGTTTCCGGGGCAGCGCTACTGTTCCCTAGTGCCCCGGCATCATCCCCCACAGCATCACAATCGTCATGCCAATGACAATAATGCTCGTCCCCCAGGCGATCACATTCCAGAGCCGCGAGTTCTTATGCTCGCCCATCAGGTCTTTCCGATTGATGAGCAGCAGCATCAAAATAATCACCACCGGCAGCAGCACGCCATTCAGCACTTGCGAAAGAATCGCCACGTTGATCAGTTGCGCATCGGGCAATAGCAGCACAGTCAATGCGCCGCCCGCAATCAGCAGCGTGTAAAGCCAATAGAAGATCGGAGCTTCTTTGAAGCTTTTATCCACACCCGATTCCAAGCCCATGCCTTCGCACACTGTGTACGCAGTGGAGAGTGGCAAAATGGATGCCGCGAACAGCGAAGCGTTGAACAGCCCAAACGCGAAGAGAATGAACGCATAGTCGCCGGCCAGAGGACGCATGGCTTCGGCCGCATCGGACGCCACTTGGATCGCTCCCATGCCGTGCACATACAGCGTTGCCGCGCAGGCTACAACAATGAACCACGCAACAATGTCCGTGAACAGGCTGCCGACAATCACGTCGAGGCGCGACGCCGCGTAATCCTTTACGCGAATTCCTTTTTCCACAATCGACGACTGCAGATAGAACTGCATCCACGGCGCAATGGTTGTGCCCACCACGCCGATGGCCATGTACATATACGCCTTGTCGCTCCATACCGACCTTGCCGGCAGTCGCACGGTGGCCAGCATCGCATCGTGCCAACTGGGCTGCGATAGCACGCCGGCAAAAATGTAGGCAATATACACAACCGACGCAACCAGAAAGATTTTTTCCGTGCTCTTGTAACTGCCCTTCACCACCATGTACCAGACCAGCAAGGCGCAAAAGGGCACCGAGATGAACTTGGTTACGTGAAACAGATGCAGCGATCCAGCGATGCCGATGAACTCGGTAACCACGTTGGTATAGTTCACCACCACCAGCATGACCATCAGCACAAAGGTGAGCCGCAGCCCAAACTCCTCGCGGATCAGGTCGCTTAGACCCTTGCCTGTCACGACGCCCATGCGGGCGCACATCTCCTGCACCACGATCAGCGCAATCGTGATGGGAATCATGGTCCACAGCAGCGTGTAGCCGTACTGCGCGCCTGCCTGCGAATAAGTGAGGATGCCGCCCGAATCGTTATCGACATTGGCAGTAATAAATCCGGGACCAAGTACGGCCAGAAACAGCAATATCCGGATTCGCCAACGCTTCCACATGCCCGAGACTTCCTATGGAGGATTCATTGAGGGTCTGTTCGCACAGCTAATTTCCTCCCTGACCATATCAGGCGAGGGCCGGATGAGGCGAACACCTGCGGTACCCTCCATCCGGGGAGTCTCAATAGACTCTTGGGCTGGCGGATTACAATACGTTGTCGCGACTTCACGGCTTTGAGGAATCACCTATGAAATCATCCATCTCCAATGCAAGTTTTCATGCGCGCCGCAAACTGTTGGGCACCATGGTCTCCACCGCGGGAGTTTCCGCAGCCGCCGCACTGCTCGGCCTGAACGCCACTGAATCCGCGGCCGCGCCGACGCCCGTTGCAGCCGAAGCCGGCATTCCAGAGGAACTCTTCGCGCAAGCCCGCCTGCGCAGCTACAAGACACGCCGCTCTTCAAGCTGGGACCGCACGGGTGGCAACTCCGATCGTGTTCCGCTTGAGCCAGGCGCAACCGCACCGCTGCTCGATGTGACCGGCGCTGGCGTGATCACGCACATCTGGTTCACCATCAGCTCAGCGGACAAATGGCATCTCAAGAACCTGGTTCTGCGCGCATGGTGGGATGGGGAAAGCACCCCGTCCATCGAAGCCCCCATCGGCGACTTCTTCGGCCTGGGGCTGGGAGAATACTTCGTCTACCAGTCCGAACTCGTAGCTGTCGCGTCGGTCAAGGCGCTCAACGCTTACTTCCAGATGCCGTTTTCAAACGCCGCCAAAATGACCTTGACCAACGACGGTCCCGTGCGGACAGGCAGCCTTTACTTCGCCATCGACTACGTGGTCCTGCCCAGCATTCCTGCCGACCTCGGCCGATTCCACGCGCAATACCGCCAGGCCACGCCCTGCAAGGGCGTAGTCAGCGACGGCAAGAACCTCGACGGCAAGAATAACTACGTCTTTATGGAGGCCACGGGAAAGGGACACTTCGTCGGCGTCACGCAGTCGGTGGTGCAGAACCAGGACGGGTGGTTTGGCGAGGGCGACGATATGATCTTCATCGATGGCGACACGCTGCCCACCATCAACGGCACGGGCACCGAAGACTACTACAACGGCGCCTGGGACTTCGGCCTGCAGTCCTTCGCCAACATGCACCAGGGCGCGCCGTTCATGGCCGACCCTGAGCGGCTCGGAGGCCGCTACTGTATGTATCGCTGGCACACGGAGAGCCCCATTACGTTCGAGAAGTCGATCAAGGTGACCATCGAGCACGGAACCGCCAACGACCGTTCCGACTGTTTTTATACGACGGCGTACTGGTACCAGACCGAGCCGCATGCAGCGTTCCCGGCGCTGCCCGCAGTGGCAGACCGGATTCCGAGGGTGTTTGACGTTGGGGGTGCGAAGGGCGCGGCGCCGGTTCCCGGAGTCTAGGCCGGTGCCAGCATAGGCTCGCCAACGAAAAACGGTTCCAGCACGGAGGCCTTCTGGGCGGCAATCGCCGGTTCCGCTTCTGGCACGCTCTTCTCGACAAGGCTCATTAGCGAACTCACCACATCCACGGCGCTATAGGAATCGCGGCCCGGCGCAAGGAAGCTTGCAATGGTGTTCAAGTCGTCGCCGACCGTGACCAGCGCGGGCTCAACCGCTCCGTCTTTGCGGTTCTGGGCGTGGCCGATGTTCGCCATCAGGGCATTGCACAGGCACTTCTTGCCCACGGTGTCTTCCACCTTGCCGCCCTTGGCCAGGTAATTCGCAATCGGCTCGGCCGAGCACCGGTAGCCAGTCTTGCCCTCAGGCGTCGAATACGGATCGCGGAGGTAGCCCAGGTCGCAAACGCGCTTCCGTTCCTGGTAAATTTCGAACTTCGACGAGGTGCCCTCGAGCAGCGCAACCTTGAACGGGAAGCCCGTAGGTGAGGCGACGGGATCGGTAAACACCACGCCTTTGCCTTCAATAGCCTGGGCAATCAGCTTTTTTCTCAGGTCCGGGCGCATGCCCGATTCCTGGCTGAACGCAAACGCGGTACCCACCTGGATGCCCGCTGCGCCCATGTCGAGCGCTTCTCGAAGCTTTTGAGCATTTCCGTAGCCGCCTGCCAGCCAGAAGGGAACGCCCAGCTCGCGCAGGGCAGCGATGTCCACATGATCGCGCTCGCCATAAACCGGCTCGCCGGAGCCGTTGAGCTGAAGCTTTCCGCGCGGAGGCGCGTTATGTCCGCCCGCCGTGGGGCTTTCAATCACCAGCCCATCCACGCGCCCGCTGGCGCGACGAAGCATCGTAGTGGCCAATGTGTTCGACGAGACGATGGCCAGAAACTTGGGACGATGAAGGTAGGGGATCGGGCCTTCGGAATATTCGGCCGGGTCCAGGCTCATCAGTGTGTCTTGCCCTTGAACCGCGCCCGTCACCGACAACTTGTATTCGGCGGATTGGTGCATTGCAAGAGCATCGAGTACGCCGGGAATGTGGAGGGGAATGCCCGCACCCATCAACACATAGCCCACACCGGCAAGCATCGCCCCATAAATCGATGACAGATGGGGCATCTGCACTTTCTCAAGAAAATTGATCCCGACCGGATTCTTGTGTCCTTCTCTGGCCAACCAGACTTCCACAAAGTTGCTCACCATGCAAAGCTCAACCACCCTGCGAATATTTTTCTGCTGGTGCATGGGCGCGTTCGGGTAGGGAGCGTCGGGAGCCTTGCCGCCGGGCACAAAGTACTCCTGCCAGATGCGTTTGGCCATCTCCGGAAACGGAAAAGCATCCACGCCACGGCGCATGTGTCCGCCCTGATCGCCATCGGCGAGCCGGCGTACAAAAAGGGAGTCGAGCGCCGTCCCTGAGACCACGCCCAGCTGGCCGAGTTTTGAGACGGTTTGAGCCAGACGCCAATTCGAGACGCCCACGCCCATTCCGCCCTGGATAATTTTTGGAAGTTGGACCATCTATGAATTGTTTCACAGATTTGGATAAATCCACAGGTTTTCTCGAAGATTCAACAACTATAAGGCTCCGAAGTGAGCTATATTGCACACTTTACGACAACTTGGGGGTTTTCGGGAGAGAAAGGACATCCGCGTCAGAGTTTTTCGCGGAGGAAGCTGATCACGTGATCGGCCTGCACCAAGCCGACCATCCGCCCCGCCGTGTCGACCACCGGAAGCGAGTGCAGATTGTATTTGTCGAAGAGTTCAGCCAGGTCGTTCTGGTGCAGATCGGCCGGTGAAGACAGTACGCGAGGCTCCGCCAGCACGCTGAGCCGCGTCTCGGGTTGCGCCATCACCAGCCGGGCCAGCGTGATCGCTCCGCGCAACATGCGCCTCTCGTCCACCAGGTAGACCTCAGTTACGCTTTCCGGATCTCCGTCGAAGGTGCGCAATGCCTGCACCGCATCCGCAACCGTGGCCTCCGTACTCAATGAAATGAAGTCCGTCGTCATGCAGCCCGCCGCCGAGTTCTGGTCGAACTCGAGCAGTTCTTCCACCTCGTGCCGCTCCTCGGGCTCCATCTCCTCGAGAATGGCGTCGGATCGCTCCTCGGAGAGCTCGGCGAGTAGGTCGGCCGCCGCGCCTGGGTCCATCTCCTCGACAATGTCGGCAATTCGTTCCTCGTCGAGTTTCTCAAGCAAGGCTTTTTGCAGCTTCGGATCGACCTCTTCCAGGGTCTCGGCAGCGACTTCCTCGTCCAGCGAGGTAAACACGGCTTCGCGCTCGGCCGGCGCCAGATCTTCGAGGATTTCGGCCAGGTCGGAGGGGTGCATCTCGGCCAGCCGCTCGTATTCGATGCGCAGCTTGACGCGCCGCGCCGGATCCACTTCAATCACATCCACAAACTGCCAGGGAATCCCGCTGTGCTTGAACTTCCGCGACAGCGTTTCCAGCGAAGCCCGTGGCAGCAGTCCCTTGAACACCCGGCGAAAGGCCCCGCGAAATCCAACCTCGACATCGGCCACGCGCAGCAGGTGAGCCGCGCCCTTGCCCATCCACTCCAGGTCCACATCGTTGACGCGGACCACCTTGCGCCCGTGTATATCGATGATCTGACGGTCCATCAGGTCCTGCTGCAGGTAGAGATAGTTGCCTTCGTCCTTGAGCGGAACCATCGCGCCACTTGAGCGCAACTCCAGCGTGCCCGCCGGAGTCTCCATCACCTCTTCAGAAGGAACGATGAACAGGCCGGTGCGCGTCTTCAGCACCAGGCCGGCCACTTTGCCCGCATCCGGCCCGGTCGCCACGGCAATGTCCTTGAGCCGGCCGCGCAGATGGCCCTGCGCATCGGTCACCGGCGTGCCGAGCAGTGCCGTCAGGCTGACGCGGGCTATCGTGCGAGGCTGCATGAGAAAAGTGTATCGCCTGTGAGAGGGCCACGCCTATGAATGAATCCTGTTAGGCAAATGGTATACAGAGGTCATGTCAAAGATTGACATTCCAATGTGCCAGCTCTATGCTCTTTCCAAGGTATCTCATGCGGAATGGAGATAGTCCCCATGGATCAAATGAATGTCTCGGTGACGGATCACCTGGCGGATTATGTGCGAGCCAGGGTCAAGAGCGGCCGCTATAACAATGCCAGCGAGGTGGTGCGCGAGGCTCTTCGCCGCATGGAGGATGACGATCAGCGTGCATTGCGCCTTGCCGCTCCCACTGTCGAGGACATTCTGACGGATCTCACGGCCATTCAGACCGAGGGCATCCGGAAACGCGTTCTTGAAGGCATCGCAGAGATCGAACAAGGGCACTACACCGATTATGAGGGACGCGCCGGAATCGAAGAGCTTGCCTCCGATGTGGTTGCCCGCGGACGCGCGCGGCTCAGTCAATCCCGGTGATGCGCCTTCGTGTCACCAGGCAAGCGAGAGCCGAACTGGACGGGATCTTCGACTACTGGGCCGAACGTGCCAGTCCCGAGACTGCCAGCCGGATGATCTCCGCCATCGCCGAGCACTTTGCCCTGCTGGCCGAAGCCCCGAACATTGG
>Ga0302320_10026094_pt1 | contig 11328 bp, 12 predicted proteins | sample Bog_T0_3_FD_202130 | JGI IMG/M metagenome (GOLD analysis project Ga0302320, IMG submission 202130) | Peat permafrost microbial communities from Stordalen Mire near Abisko, Sweden - Bog_T0_3 | ecosystem: Environmental > Terrestrial > Soil > Wetlands > Peat | place: Sweden: Abisko, Stordalen Mire... | reverse complement strand
GAAATAAATGCAGACAACGCTTCTGAAAGGAACTGTTACATCCAGTATGTCACATTAAATGGAAATCCGTATTCAAAAAACTATCTTGACCATGCAGCATTAAGTTCAGGCGGACATATGATTATCAGTCTGGGGACTAAACCAGGTATTGATTGGGGATGTAAGAAAAATGATTTACCGGCATATCCCGATTCTATTTTGAAACAATCAGGTATTCCATTTATAAAGACCACTGATTCATATTTTGAAAGGTCTGCTCAAATAACATTAGTTCCTTCAGAAAAAACATCTAAAATATTTTATACCATTGATGGTTCTGAACCTACAACTGCATCCACCCTTTACACAAAACCTTTTGAGATAAATCAAAGTACAACCATAAAAGCCAAAACATTTAATGATGGCTTTTCACCAGGTATGACTGTTACAGACACAATTAAAAAGGCTATATTTCACAACAGTGTGAAATTTACCAATAAACTTTTAAATGGATTGAGATACAAATATTATTTAATCAGTACAACCCGTTTGCCCGATTTCAATTTATTAAAATCAGTAAAAGAAGGGTTCACGAACCGCTTCGGTATAGAACTCTCTCCATTAAAAGATTATTATGCATTTGTATTCGATGGTTATATTGAAGCTCCCGTAGATGGGATATATACTTTTGGCATTATTTCTGATGACGGAAGTCGTCTAATTATAGATGATACAGAAGTGGCGGTGCTGGATTATGGTCATCCTGCTATTGAAAGAAGTGGTAAAATCGGGTTAAAGAAAGGATTTCATAAGTTCAGTTTACAATTTTTCCAAAACTGCGGCGGCGCCTATCTTGATGTCAACTGGACAGTTCCCGGCAAATTGAAACAAGCCATTCCAGCAGATCATCTTTTTTATTAATATTTTGCGTTGCTTTCGACATTACCGGGTTTAAACTGTATTATTCATGTTCATACCATCCGTTAACGATGGCTTTAAAATTCTTTTTAAAACCTATCGTGGAGAAATATATATGAATGATTAAAAATACTGAAATCAGAAATCCAACCGAAACATGAAACAAATCCACAATCAAAACGCCACTGATATTACATATTTTCGTAATAATCAAAACTGGAAATAACATCGCAACACCGGTAATAATGCTAAAAGGAAGTAGAACATACATCACCATGGAATAAGTAAATTGTTGCAGGGGATTAAATTTTCTTTTTTTAGACAATGGATAGGGCGATTTTTCACCTTTAAACATTCCCACAGAATAATATCTGATCTGTTTCTTTATTTTATGAAGCAATTTTTTAATACTAAATGTATAAAATCTGCCATTTTTGGTAACGCCGTTCCCGATAACAAATATTAAATAACTGATTAAAAGGATTACTCCTGAAATGTTGTGCACGGTAACTGCTTTTTTAAATTTCACCAATAGAAAATTTAAATCAGCATATTGCATACTGATTCCCGTATATATTAAAGAAAGACAGCAGAGAGCATTTATGAGATGCCACATACGAATCCATCCAGGATAATAATAAAACCGGTTAATCATTTTTTATTTTTTGGTAATAAAATTCTAACTATCACATGTATAAAAAGACCTGCCAATACCAATCCGAATATGACCAGGCTTGCTATATTCAGAAAATAATTTCTGTTTGCGCCTATAACGTAAGCCTCATTTACGATGACGCCATTAAAAAATCCATATTTTTTTCTGTTTTCTTTGGAATTGAATTTATATAAAGCACCCATGATCCGGGAGTCTTTTGAATGACATTCCAGACAATTTTTTACTGCCTTACCGGTTGGCATTAAATAATGAGCAACAGTCAGGGAATCATTAATTCTGGAATGACAATCAATACATCGAACATTTTTAAAATGAAGTTCCTGATTGGGCAACCAGCTATGACTTGCCATTATTGTTCCGGATTTTTTCGTTGAAAATAATTCTAATTTATTGGGGTTGTCATGACAATTCAGACAAATATTGTTATCATAAGTGATCACATTTTTAAGTTCAGTTAATGATCTGTTCATATTTTGAAATGAATGTGCATGATGACATTCCCAACAGGTAAAAGTTTTTTTCATTTTGGTGTGATGAACACTTTCATTGAAATCATTCTCTATTTCTTCAAAATGAAAGGATGCGAATTTTTTATCTCCATCATGACAATCGCCACAACTCCATATGTCTTCAAAGGTGAGATCAGCTGAGTGAGGAATAATTTTATACTCCTTAGAGTGACAGTCTATACATTTAAAACTTCCATGAACGGAAGATATAAAAGTAACTGAATCAATATATATCTGTGAATATGTAAGTTTTTTCTTCTGTTTGGTGGAATCTTTTGAATACTCCGTATAAACTGTCTTTCCATGACACCTGAGACATTGTGCATTTTCAGAAGAAATATCTTTTCTTTTATTCTTTTTCTCTTCTTTTTTAATCTGAGCATAAGAAACACCTGCCCAAACAATAATTAAAGCAAACAGAAAAAATATAGTACCGTTTTTTCTATTCATCTTTGAAATTAAAATCGTACTGTAAGATTAAATCCTAATATAGGTTTAGAGAATACTTTATTTGTATTAAATACATAGTCTGTCTGATTGTGAATAAGTGAGGAATTGGTCACATAAATCTGAAAAGAATGGGTAGAAGTTCCTATTTCTAATCCTGCAGCGCCTATAGGTTGAATATTTATCGTTTTGGGTTTGGTCAATTGCTGATCGTAAACTGCAATGACAGCAATATTTTTGTATACCTTCGCTCTTCCATTAAAAGACAATCCGAAAGTTAAATTATTATATGCACTGTCAACGGCATTATAATACGACACATTGGGTGCAACTTCCAGCGAAAAAGTTTTATTGAATTTACGCGCTATAATCAATTCATTAAAATAAGACAAACGATATACATCGGGATATTTCACATATTCATCAAACACAGACTGATCACGACTATCCAATAAAATATTTCCGTAATAACTCAAAGAAACCGGCATCGAACCTGACCGGGTTTGACGAAGAATGGCAATTTTCAATAACGCATCCTGATATCCATCGTAGGAAGCGCCAACACCTATCATAATTCTGTCGGTTATTCCATAATTCACTCCAAGCCGGACATTACTGCTTCCGCTTAGTATTCCAAAAAGCTGGCGGGGATCATTGCTTACCTCTAAAAAACGATGCTCCAGATTAAACTCAAATCCTCCGGCTAAAGGACTAACAACAGTTTGCTGATCAACAAGCGAACTTGCATCAAAAGGATTTTTTACCGGCCTGTTATCCGGTTCACTTGCATCAGGCGTTTGTCCCTGCACTTTTACTATGATTGACGAAAAAATAAATATAGACGAGAAAGTAATCGCACGAAATATTTTTATATTCTGATTCATAAAGTTGAGTTTTAAACCATAATAATATATACCAATTAGAGTTTGTCTATAAACTCAGTGTTTGGATCAGAATGTTCATTTTCAAGGCTTGCGAAGCCAGATAAAGCGGAGTTTACTTTTCGTAAATGAGCATTTATCTGGCAAGCGTAACGCAGAAAACGGACATTATGGACAAACACCTACTAATTATTTTTTTCTCCCTGCCTGATCCATTTATTTATAATTATTGTATCAGCAATAACAGACGTAAAATAAAGGAGTGTATTGCCGGAATAATGATGATACAATGAACTACTATTGGGATTAAGTTTATTAATTAAATTATCTGATATTAGAGTATTATAAAGGCTATCCGCACTGTAATCAGGAATTGAAGTATTCCCTTCCTGATGACAATAACAACTTTGAAATATTGGTATTATATCATTTTTAAAGGATATGGTATCGGATACAATAATTCGTTTAGGTTCCAATTTATCTTTGGCACAGGATAAATATAAGGAAACACTTATCAGAATCAACATGATCAATCTTAAACCTTTCATAAGACACTAATAAATATCAATTTCAAATGGGATCCTTGTTTGAATACCATTATAATTAACAATTTGATGCAAGTATTGATAATATTTGTAATTTTCTCCCAGCTCTTCTTTTACCATTTTTATTTTCTCATCCCCTATGATCTCATTTATGAATTTCTCTAAAGAATCCTCAAATTTAGGATAATCAACAACCCTGTATTTTTTTAAACCCGCTTTTTGAGCTGCTATTTCAATGGCTTTATTGAGTCCGCCAAATTCATCTATCAATCCTATAGTTTTTGCATTCACACCACTCCATACTCTTCCTCCTCCAATCGAATCAACATGCTCAAAGGATTTATTTCTGCCTTCGGACACACGCGTGACAAATGATTTATATATCTTATCCACTTCAAGCTGAACAATTGATTTTTCCTGATCTGTCAGAGGTCTGAAAAATGAACCAAGATCCGCGTGTTCATTTGTTTCTGCTATATCTGTTGTAATACCTAATTTGTTTTTTAAAAAATCTTTTCCATTAAATAGAACGCCAAAAACACCTATGGATCCGGTAATGGTGTTGGGACTTGCTACAATTGTCTGGGCAGGTGTAACAATATAATATCCTCCGGAAGCTGCCACATCGCCAAGAGATGCAATTACAGGTTTAGTCTTTGATGCCAGCTGTACTTCTCTCCAGATCACTTCCGAAGCCAACGCGCTGCCGCCGCCTGAATTTACCCGTAACACAATTGCTTTTACCGAACTATCGGAACGAATTTCGCGAAGAACTTCAGAAAAATGATCAGATCCAATATTATTTTCATCGCCTTTCCCTGTAACAATATCTCCGGATGCAAAAACAACTGCTATTTTTTCTTTTATCAAACCTATTGTTTCAGATTTCTTGGGCACTTTGTCGTATTTCTGTAATGTAATGAAATTAGGTTTTCCACCTGTATTCCCGGAGATTCTGCTTAATTCATGCAAAACCTGGTCAATGTAAATGAGACTATCCACCATTTTATACTTTACACATGCTTCAGCATTCGAGATCAACATTTCATTTGCAAACCTTTTAAGTTCAGATACCTCTATTTTTCTGCTTTCAGAAATACCTTTCAACATATGATCCCAGATACTTCCGATGTAAACCATGACCTGCTCCCTGTTCGCCTCACTCATCTTTTCACTCATCAATGGCTCTACAGCACTTTTATATTTTCCATGCCGGATAATCTCAGGTTGAATACCTAATTTTTCTAACGTTCCTTTTAAAAATATTTGCTGGCTTTTTAAACCTAAAAACATCAGATCTCCTTCGGGTGTTAAGTAAATTTTATCAGCCACTGAGGACAGGTAGTATAATGATTGCGTATATAACTCACTGTAAGCAACAATAAATTTCCCTGTTTTTTTAAATTCGATCAACGCGTTTCTTATTTCTTCAACCGTTGCAATGCGTATTGCTTGCATAGAGACCTCTAAGTATATACCTGTAATGTTGTCATCATTTGCAGCCTTTTTTATATTTTCAAGTAAAGAGTTTAATCCTGTTTTTTTATCTTCACTTAAACTTTTTAATTTCAAATTGCTAAAAGGGGAATCGGAAGTTCTGTCAACAATTTCTCTGTTTAATTCAATTTTCAATATACTATGCGGTTTCACTTCCACAGGCTTATCTTTTGATAAAGCAGTCACTATTCCGACAAGAACAAAAAACAGAATCAGCCCTGAAATAATAATACCAACTATAGTGGCCAACATAATTTTCAAAAAACTTTTCATATTTATTTTATTTATATTTATATTTTTCCACCTGAAATTCGCAAATGAAATTTTATTATTCAAATAAACCCTCATCACGAATTAAAATAAGAATAGCTGAATGAGGCACAATATAATATTTATCTTTTTCAAATTCTATTTCAAAGCTGCTTTTTTGTATAAATACTGCAAGATCACCTTCTCTAGGTTGCAAAGGAACATATTTTACATTCTCTTTGTTTTCTTTCCATGAATCACCAGTGTCAACATTCGCAGGTATCGGATACCCTGGACCGACTTTAATAACATAACCCGATTGCAATAATTCCTTCTCAACTACATTCAATGGCAAATATAATCCCGACCGGGTTTTATCAACAGGGGATTTGGGTTTAATCAACACCCTGTCACCAACGACAATAACTTTTTTTAAATCTTTTTCTTCTAACACGATGTCCTTTCTTTTTGAAACAAAGCAAATATATATAAAATAAATTACACATCACTCCCTCTGCCAACCGACATAATGATTCTTTCAATAACAACAGGAAAATGCTGATATTCGAGTTCATGTATCTTGTTAGCCACATCATCAGGTGAATCCTCAGGATTAATTTTGCACTTTGCCTGAAAAATAATATCACCTTTGTCATACTCTTTATTAACATAGTGAATGGTAATTCCTGTCTCTCTTTCTTTATTTTCAACCACAGCTTTATGAACAAGGATGCCAAACATTCCTTTTCCCCCATATTTTGGCAATAATGCCGGATGTATGTTTATGACTCTTCTATCGAATTTCTCAATCATTTTTACAGGCATTAACCATAAAAAACCTGCCAATATCAAAAAATCAACTTTATATTGAATTAAAATGTTTAACACATCATCATTTTGATAAAACTGTTCTTTATTAAACACTATTGAAGGAATTTTATTATTTGCCGCACGTTGAAGCACATATGCATCAGATTTATTAGTTAATACCAATTGGACAGAAATAGAAGGATGATCCTTAAAATATTCTATAATACGTTGCGCATTTGAACCAGATCCAGATGCAAAAATAGCTATGTTTCTCATTATTAAATATTTATAAATATTATGTAAATTTATTGATGCTATATATAAATATTATTTATAAATTGCAAGAAACAAATTAAAAAATGCAACAATATATAATAATATGAAAAAATATTTGAAAATTTTAGATTATTGCATTTCTTTGCAGCTAATTTTAATAAAACATTTATTAACTAAATTTTAAAAATTATGTCTGATATTGCATCAAGAGTTAAATCTATTATCGTTGACAAGTTAGGTGTTGATGAAAATGAAGTTACTCCAGAAGCCAGCTTCACAAATGATTTAGGAGCTGATTCTCTTGACACTGTTGAATTGATAATGGAATTTGAAAAAGAATTTGGTATAGCTATACCTGATGATCAGGCTGAAAACATCGGCACTGTGAAAGAAGCTATCAAATACATTGAAGAAAACGTTAAATAACATTTTCTAAAAGAAAAATTTCATGGAAATGAAGAGGGTTGTAATTACTGGATTGGGAGCCATAACACCGTTGGGTAAAGACTTGGACGAATTTTGGAATGGTTTGGTTAATGGTGTTAGCGGTGCTAACATAATTACCCGTTTTGATGCATCAAAGTTCAAAACCCGATTTGCCTGCGAAGTTAAAAATTACGACTCTAACAATTATTTCGACAGAAAAGAGGCGAAAAAACTGGATTTATATTCTCAGTTTGCGCTTATAGCAGCTGAAGAAGCTTTTAAAGACTCCGGCCTGGATGTAACAAAAGTTGATTGCGATAGGGCCGGAGTTATTTGGGCTTCGGGAATAGGCGGCTTGAGTACATTTTATAATGAAGTAAGAGAATATACTTTGGGTGATGGAACACCCCGTTACAATCCGTTTTTTGTTCCTAAAATGATCTGCGACATAGCAGCTGGTTTAATCTCCATGAAATATGGATTCAGAGGACCTAATTATGCCACAGTTTCAGCATGTGCTTCTTCGAATCATGCTATTATAAACGCTCTTACCTATATTCAATTGGGGAAAGTGAATTTATTTATTGTTGGTGGTTCTGAAGCATGTATATGCAATGCTGGTTTGGGTGGATTTTCTTCCATGCAGGCAGTATCTACAAGAAATGACTCTTTTTTAACAGCTTCCCGTCCGTTTGACGCCGATCGTGATGGCTTTGTAATGGGTGAAGGAGGCGGGTGTCTTATTCTTGAAGAATTTGAACACGCTTTGAAAAGAGGAGCTAAAATTTATGCTGAAGTGGCTGGAGGTGGTATGTCGGCCGATGCGTATCATCTAACCGCTCCACATCCTGAAGGATTAGGCGCTATTCTCGCGATGAAAACAGCATTGGAAGACGCTAAACTGAAGCCTGAAGATATTGACTACATTAATGTACATGGAACTTCTACCCCTATTGGCGATATAGCCGAAATCAAAGCTATAAAAAAAGTTTTTGGAGAACATGCCTATAAACTTAATATCAGTGCTACAAAATCAATGACTGGTCATCTTCTTGGTGCTGCCGGGGCAGTTGAAGCCATTGCCTCTATTCTTGCAATGAAGCATGGAATCATTCCTCCAACAATCAATCATGTTACTGATGATCCACAAATAGACAATAAAATAAATTTTACATTTAATAAGGCTCAACATCGTCCGGTTCATATAGCGCTGAGCAATACTTTCGGTTTTGGTGGTCATAATTCAACTGTTATTTTTAAAAAAATAGAATAACCCATTGCATTTGCTAAATTCCATAAGATTTCTGTTTACTAAAAACAGGAAATTTTATGTTGAATTATTTGATGTCATTGGAATATGTTCAGGCAATCCGGAACTGTATAAAGTAGCTTTTATTCATAAATCATCCCCTATTAAATTATCTGACGGATCCATTGTAAACAACGAACGACTTGAATATCTCGGTGATGCCATATTAGATGCCATCGTGGCAGATTATTTGTTCAATATATATCTGCAGAAAAATGAAGGATTCCTTTCCCAGATGCGTTCAAAAATAGTGAAACGGAAAACCCTGAATCTACTGGCTATAAAAATCGGCCTTGATCGCTTTATTAATACACATACCCCAAAAAGCAACTGCGGAAAACATTTCTATGGAGATGCACTCGAAGCCTTAATAGGAGTAATTTATCTCGATAAAGGATACAAACAGACTAAAAAATTTATACTGAACAAAATAATTACAAAACATATAAATTTAAAAGAGCTGGAAACAACAGAATCTGATTTTAAAAGCAGGATAATAGAATGGGCTCAGAAAAATTATAAGGAAATACGGTTTGAAAGCAAAGAAGAATATTCAGAATTTAAAATACCTTTGTTCATCTGTCGCATCATAGTATTAAATGATCTGGTGAGCGAAGGAACCGGCCATTCAAAAAAAGAAGCCGAACAAAATGCAGCCCAATTGGCTTATTCAAAAATGTGCGAATGATTGCAAAAAAACAACTTAAATTAACCCCTCAACCCGAAGAAATAAAAAATGTCATCGGAATTTCCTGTCATGAAAATGATTACAGAATAAGTTGGGCATTAAATAATAAAATCCAACTTTCTTTAAAAAGATCAGATAATCACAAATTGATAGAACCTAAATCAGGACTGGAACAAGAGTTCGCTTTGTATAGTTATTTTGCTGAAGACCATATTTCATATTATCTCGTATCTAACAGTTCTGAAAAAGGTTCTTTGATGGACGAATTTAAAAATATGGATTATTTATTCATTATTATTGGCGAATTACCTCCATCAAAACTTAATTTTTTGCTGCAACAAATTAAACAAATGGAAATTATTTCAGCAGCTTTTCTACTGAACATTGAAAAAATGAAATCTAAAAACAGATTATTCTTTTCTTAATCACTCCTAAATACCTCATTCTGTTAAAGTTTGTTAAAATATGACTTTCAAAATAGGGAAGGTATATCTTTGCCGTAATGAAGCGAAATTACATTTGGGCATTGGCGATTGTTATTACTTTCACAATGGTTGGACTTATTATTATTCAGTCATACTGGATAAGAAATGCAATTAACCTTCGCGCGGAGCAATTCGATCAACAAGTAAACAAAGCTATCAATAATACCATTACCGATCTTGAAGAAGATGAAACTGTATATTATATCATCAAAGAAATTAATGCTCTCGGTAAAGATTCATCTAAAATAAAAAATACAACCAATGTTGATAGTCTAAAGATTAATTTCGATACGGATTTGCTTTTTTATAACACAGATTCAAACAACTTAAAAAAACATTCCAATATTGAGTATTTAAAACCCGATTGTGTAATTATCAAAAACGACAAAATAGACTTTTCAAGCAGTAACCAGGTTTATACAAGAAAGAGACTAAGTGAAAGTTATGTCAGTAAAGTACGGGATAAAACCATTTTCGTTGAAAAAATTATTGATAAACTGATTCAGCACCATTTAAAAATTGAGGAAAGAATTAATCCCGCTGCCTTATCTTCCACTCTTAAACGCGATTTGGCAAATCAGGGAATTGATCTGGCACATGAATTTTGTGCAAAAGATAATCACAATAATATTATTTTTAAATCCCAGAATTACATTGAATCACATGTGTCAAAAAGTTATATCAATCTTTTATTTCCCGACGATATTATGGCTCCTCAGAATTTTCTGGTCTTATATTTCCCGGCACAAAAGAATTATATTTATCATTCATTGGGCTTGATGGCCTCCTCTTCAGTGATTTTAACATTAATCATTATTCTCATTTTTACTTTTTCAATCTTTATCATTTTTCGACAGAAACAACTATCTCAAATCAAAAATGATTTCATCAACAATATGACTCATGAATTGAAAACACCTATATCCACTATCTCTCTGGCTTCACAAATGCTGAACGATAAAAGCATTTCGAGCGAAAATAAAAATTATGAAAACTTGTCGAAAATTATCCAGGAAGAGAGCAAAAGATTGGGGTTCCAGGTCGAGAAAGTGCTTCAGATGGCCGTTTTTGAAAGAGTCAATCTTCATCTTAAATTTAAAAGAATAAATTCTAACGATTTTATTCATCATGTAGTTCAAAATTTTAATGTGCAGATCATGAACCGGAATGGGAAAATAAATCTTTATCTCAATGCTGAAGATCCCATGATTACCGTGGATGAGATACATTTTACAAATGTAATTGTAAACCTGCTTGAAAATGCATTAAAATATTGCACCAAAGATCCGATCATTACAATTGCTTCAAGAAGCTATAAAAAGGGAATAATTATATCTTTTGAAGACAATGGTATCGGTATCAGCAAGGATAATCAGAAAAGAATCTTTGAAAGATTTTACAGGGTACCGACAGGTAATGTTCACAATGTAAAAGGATTCGGATTGGGTCTGAGTTATGTTAAAAAAATACTTGATGAACACAAAGCGGAAATTAAAGTTGCGAGTGAACCCGGTGTAGGTTCCACATTTACTATAATATTACCAAATGATTTAAATATAAATTAATTATGAATGTATCAAATCCCAGAATATTGTTAGCAGAAGATGATGAAAATCTCGGTATGCTGTTAAAA
>Ga0302320_10026090_pt1 | contig 11329 bp, 14 predicted proteins | sample Bog_T0_3_FD_202130 | JGI IMG/M metagenome (GOLD analysis project Ga0302320, IMG submission 202130) | Peat permafrost microbial communities from Stordalen Mire near Abisko, Sweden - Bog_T0_3 | ecosystem: Environmental > Terrestrial > Soil > Wetlands > Peat | place: Sweden: Abisko, Stordalen Mire... | reverse complement strand
AAAGGCTTTACACATTTTCATTCTCCATTCGGGTGGCATTGTGAGACGTGCGCTTCGAGTTTTAACTCATGCTGCCATTTGCGTGAACCTGGCTGGCAGTAAGGGCAGGTGAGCCACTTGTTACGGTTGCCGGATTTTGGCCGTTTAACGCCTTTGCCGCGTTCGCCGAGGATGGAGGCGGCGGTGGATACGCCTAGCGTGGTGCCGCATTGGGGGCAGGTGGTCATTGGGGCACCTTGCGCGTAGGGCGGCGACGTGCGATCTGGTAGACCGTATCCGGGCTGATAGCGTTATAGCCAATTACCGCACGTTCCGCAGCCGCATGGTCTGAATGTTCCGAGACGTACTGCCAATAGATACGAGGGTAGCTGTTAGCGTCCTCATCCGGGGCATACCGAAAGACCGACCATCCAGTGTAGAACGGGTCTAATCCTTGCTGTGCCATTTTCTTTCACCTCATTCCTGGTTAACGTGCTGGTTGTGGTTGCCGGGTTAGGGACTGGAACTCTCTCTGGCGGAGCGTTTCTTCCCTCTGGCGTTCATGTTCCCGTTCGCAAGCGTACCAGCCTGCCGTGAATCCTTTTGCGCAAGGGTTAGGGATGCGCATCGGGTCGCCTTCACGCGTCAAATCGTCCCACCACTGGCGAAATGCTGATGTGCAATCCATTGTCAATCCTCCTTGCGGCAACCTGCCGCGTACCACCGTTTCGTCATAAGATCGTCGTCGTCATGTCCGCGTGTCAGGGCTTGCGCCCCTACTTCGCATCGTTCCTCTCCCCAGCGCGGTCGCAATACTCCTGATCGCTCGAATCCTCGTCTCGCTGGTCAGTCCAGCCGTCGGAAATTGGAGCAAACTGGTGTACTGCATCAATGTCTAATTGCTGGCGGAGAGAATCGCGGAAGAGCTTCTCTTTGCTTAATAGGGCAGCGATTGCAATGGTTTCCTTTGAATACATTGTGTTCCCCTTTCATTTACAACTGTAGACTAATACGTATTAGTGTCAAGGGAATAATGAGTGTTGATAACAATAGGCTTAGGAAAGATATTCACAGGAAATCCACAGCCTACTTGTTCGCCTTTTTGACAATCCTCACAGACTGGATCGCCCACTTTGCCAGCAAGCCATATTCCGGGAGTATAGTGGAGGAATGAGCGAAACGGTCAAGCTGAGTACGCTTATCCCCGACATGAGAAATGCGAATCTTGGCACGCCGAGGGGATCGCAGATGATTGAGGACAGCTTGCGGCAATACGGGGCTGGCCGATCAATCCTGCTAGATAAGCACGGGAACATCGTGGCCGGGAATAAAACGGTTGAAAATGCGGCTGCTATCGGCATGGACGATGTGATCGTAGTGCAGTCAGACGGCACAAAGCTGGTAGCCGTACAGCGCACAGACCTGGACTTGGCAGACCCACACACGCGGCAGCTTGCCATTGCAGATAATCGCTCATCACAGGTATCACTCGATTGGGATACAGAGACGCTCAAGGGGCTGGTGGAGGATGGAGTAGACTTGGCCCCGTTCTGGACAGCGGATGAGCTAACAAGCCTTTTCGAGAATCCTTCATTTAACCCTGCCTCGATTGATGAGCAGGGGAAGCTAGACCAAAAGGCAGAAGTGGAGTGTCCCGGCTGTGGCCTCAAATTCCATCCCAAATAAAGGGCTGTATCTCGATTGGTGCAGCCATGAGGCGGCGAAGTTCGCGGTGGAGCACTGGCACTACAGCAAGGTGATGCCAAAGGGGAAACTGATTAAAATTGGGGTGTGGGAAGATGGGCGGTTTATCGGGGTAGTGTTGTTCGGACGTGGAGCCAACAATCACATCGGTAATCCCTTTTCCCTTACTCAAACGGAAGCTGCTGAATTGGTACGCATTGCCCTTATCGATCACACTAAGCGGGTGAAAATGGACGCGGTGAGTACCCCTCACCAGTCGGCGGACGAATCCGACCCACCCGCTCCAACTTACGGTAGAATAGGCAAGAAGGCGGTGCTGAGTGCCGGATAGCGAACAGGACGTTGCAAACAACGAAGATTCAACGGCCCCGCCTAAACTTCTTGGAGGCATTACAGGCAAAGGGTTTATGCCTGGTCAGTCTGGTAATCCGTTAGGAAAACCAAAGCGCAAGCCCCTTTCGGATGCCTATTCTGCGTTGCTCGGACAGACAGTACCTCCAGAAATAGCGCGGCAACTCCGCATAAGTGAAGCATCGACATACGCCGAAGTGGTGGCTATGGCGTTACTGAAAGAGGCGGTGAAGGGCAAGGTCAACGCAGCGGCAGAGCTTGCGGACAGAGTAGAGGGGCGCGTGATGGAGCGGGTGCAGGTCGATCATCGAGGCGATCCCCTCGCAGATCTGCTCTCTGAGTTCAAGCGCGAATACGATGAAATCCCGAAGGCGGACGCGCCAGATGCCAATTCTTAATTATGGCCCTCGCCTTAAACGTTTTGCCTATGGTCCCATAGAGCTAGACTGTCGCATCAATATTCTCGAAGGCTCCGTGCGTAGTGGAAAAACATGGTCGCTTCATCCCAAGATTCTACAGGCGTGCCGCTATCCTATCGCTGGCTGGCGCGTGCTGACTGGGGTATCGAAGCAAACCATCTTCAATAACGTCCTGAATGACCTGTTTAATATCGTTGGCCCATCGAACTACACCTATAATCACCAGTCCGGGCTGCTCACTCTGTGCGGGTCTAGCTGGCTGGTGATGGGTGCAAAGGACGAGGGCAGCGAGAAGTATGTGCGTGGGCTGACAGTGGGAATAGCGGTGGGAGATGAAATCTCGCTCATGCCGCAAGAGTTCTTTCAGATGCTGCTCACCCGTATGTCTCCCGAAGGAGCACGGATGTACGGCACAACCAACCCTGGACCTCCGAGCCATTGGCTAAAGACTGAATTCCTCGATAATCCAAACCTGCGATCCATGGGTCTGCTATGGTCTGGGCATTACACGATGGAGGACAACCCAAATCTCAGTGCGGAATTCATCGAAGCACAAAAGAATATGTATACCGGGGTGTTCTATCAGCGATACATTCTCGGCCAATGGGTGACGGCGGAATCCTCAATCTATCGTGACGTGCTCGGCCCACAATGCAAATACGATGATTCCAGCCGTCCAATCGCTCTGCTCACCAGCCCGGCAGAGAGATACGTGTTTGTGGACTATGGAACTATCAACCCCTGCGTATTCTTAGACGTGTATGGGGATGGCAAGACGCTGTGGCAGGAACGGGAATACTACTGGGATAGCGAGAAGCAGCGGCGGCAAAAGACAGATGCGGAGTACGGCGACGACTTCGATGCGTTCGTTGGCCGGGAACATCGTGGCCTGGTAGTGATTGTTGACCCGTCAGCGGCCAGCTTCAAGCTTGAACTGGTCAGACGAGGCTATCAGGTCAAGAACGGCGATAACGAAGTCCTAGAGGGCATCCGGCGCGTATCGTCTGCGCTCAAGATGGGGATGTACAAGATTCACGAGCGCAACTGCCCCATGACGCTGAAAGAGCATGAGGGCTATGCCTGGGATGATAAGAAGGCCGACAAGGGAAAAGAGGAGCCGATCAAGGATCACGACCATACGTGCGACGCCGCCCGTGTGGGAATTTGCAGGGCTATTCCTAAGTGGCGGTTGGGATGATGTGCGTATTTCTATGCGTATCCCAATACTAATGCTGGTGTAAGATAATTCCATGAGCGACAAACTACAGGCGGCGAAGGCGCGGGCGGCGGCAAGGCTGAGACTCCCGGCAGTGAATCAGGCGGCGGGTATTGGTGACGTTTACGCGAACCCCGCTGCGAACGTAGGATGGGGCAGTACCAGCCTAGCCAACGGTGGACGGCACATCCCCTTCCGTATCTCGCTTGATTACCAGAAGCTCGTTTTCATGTATCGCGGCTCATGGGTGATTCGGTCTATCGTGGATACAAAGCCCCAGGACCAGCTAAAAGCCTTTCCGTCCATTGTCAGTCAGGTCACACCAGAACAGATTGCAGACTTCGACAAAGTAGTTGCTTCAACCGCAACTCTACAGAAATACATAGAAGCTCGGAAGTGGGGCCGTCTATTCGGGGGGGCGCTCGGTATCATCATTCTCAAGGGACATAACGATCTCTCACAGCCCCTTGCATTAGAAGATGTGGATGTGGACAGCTACAAAGGGCTGCTCGTAGTTGACCGCTGGTCTGGTATGTCACCTAGCTCGGAACTGGTCAGAGACTTAGACAACCCCGCCGAATACGGATACCCGGTGTACTACGATGTTTACACTGAGACGGGAGATCGGTTGCGCGTCCATCATTCCCGCTGTTTGCGCTTTGTTGGCCGCGACCTTCCCTTGTTTGAGAAGCAGATTGAAACCTACTGGGGCATGAGCGAAATCGAATGTGTCTTGGATGAGCTGAACCGCTACGACTACGGCATGGCGGCGGTTTCAGACTTGATTTCAAGGGCGAACGTCTTTGCCATGCAGAATCCTATGCTGGCGCAGATGCTCTCCGGTGTTGGACTGACAGAACAGCAATTGAAAGATTATCTAGTACGCACGGCAGCGGTATCGGAGAACATCAGCACGAATGGGCTGTTGATTCTAGGAGAGGATGAGCAGCTATTCACTCATCAGGCTTCGTTCTCTGGCTTGTCTGAAGTCATGCGAATGCAGATTATGTGCCTCTGCGGAGCCAGCGGCTATCCGGTTTCAAGGCTCTTCGGAGAGACGCAATCGGGGCTGTCAAGTTCCAACGAAGGCGATTTGCAAGCGTACTACGATAACGCAGACCAAGAGCGTCAGCAGCGAGAACGTCCTTTGATGGATAAGCTAATCCCAATTATCTGTATGAGCACTTGGGGCATGGTGCCGGATGATCTGGATTACAACTTCGCGCCGATGCGGACGATGAACGCGAAGGAAAAGGCAGAGCTTGCCAAAAGCCAGTCTGATGCGATTCGCGGATACTTTACCGATGGGATTATTGGCCGTCAGACTACGTTGCGCGAAATCCAGACCGCCTCGAAGATTACCGAGATTGGCACGAACGTGACCGACGAAATGATTGAGGCGGCGGACGATGATGTTCAGGTACCTTTGCAGATTGAGGCAGAGGAGGCCCGCGCCGGGTCTGAGGAGTTTTCAGAGGGTAAAACGGGGACAGAAGCGAAGAAAGCCGAGGGCGGCAAGGGGTCTAAATAATGCCAGACTTCCATCGGCCAATGCGTATCGAGCTTGAATACCGCCGCGCCCTTAATGCCCTCATGCAGTCTTGGCTCAAGATGGTTCCTGCTGGGTCAGACCTTGAGGCCATATTCGCCTTTCTGAACAACGGCGGCGGTGAACGTGTCATGCAAGCCTCAGACCGTCTGGCACGGGGCATGGTGACGGCTACGGCGATCCAGAACGCGGTATCGTGGCGTGATGCGGCTCGGAAGTCTACGCAGGGCGCAAGAATCTATGATCTGCTCAAACGTGAGATGGCGGGCCCGGTTGGGGCGCAGATGCGCGAACTGGTCAGTCAGCACGCTGCTCTGATTAGAACCGTTCCGCAGGACATAGCCCAGGACATAGCTTCGCAGATTGCCACACGCCAGATGCGCGGGGAACGGGCGGAGACTATCGCAAAGGATATTCGGCGGCGTATTCCTGAGATAACCAAGAGCCGGGTAGCAATGCTGGCCAGGACTGAGGTATCCAGCACGGCAACATCTATTAGCGAGGCACGGGCCGCGCACCTGTCACTTCCTTGCTATGAGTGGCTGTCGAGCGAGGATAGGCGCGTCCGGCCCTCACACCGCCTCATGGACCATGTGATTGTGTTCTGGTCAGACCCGCCCGCGCCAGAGGCATTGGCCGGAATCAGGTCTAAGCTCGGCCACTATCAGGCCGGGAAGGTTCCCAACTGCCGCTGCGATGCGAACGTCATTGTGGATTTGGGCCAGATTACATTTCCTGCAAAGGTGTACCACGATGGGAAGATTGAGCGTATGGGCCGCGCAAAGTTTCTAAATCTATACCACTGAAAGGAGAAATGCGGAGAGCCAGAGCACACGGGGCCGCTCTTCGGGGCGGCTTTCGTGTCTCTTGACAACTATGATACGGATGGGAATACAATAGGGGCATGAGTAAAACCACGAAACAACCTAGCAAATCTCAGTTGTTTGCCGAGATCTTCGCACGGCAAACGCAAGTCGCAGCCATCGAAGCGAAAGAGCGCCACGGCCTCGCGTTGAAACAGAAGCAAACCCTACTCGAATCAGAGCGTGCATTGCTGGTCGCCATTGACGGTTTCAAGGCACTCGGCTATCGCGGTGAAGAAGATGCTTGGGTACTCCAAAACAGTCTTACGGTAGCGCGGGCGCTGCTTGAGCGCATCGTGAAAAAGCAAGTCCATGCGTAGAGTCGGCACCGTAGTAGTAATCCGCGTGAATGACGATATGCTGGCCGTCGCCCGCAAGATGGCCGAGGCGAAGGGAAAGCCACTGCGTACCCTGCTCCGGGAGATTATCGAGGATGTGCTGAAAGAGGCACAGCCGCAATGACAACTCCGCTGCTCATTTTGAGCGATAGTCCGTCATCTAAGTCCGGCCTTGGGCGCATCACCCGCGAACTGGCTCTTCGCATCCATGAGAACATGAGCGACGTGTACCGCGTGGGATGTGTTGGTCCGGGGTTCGATGATCGTATCTTTATGCCGTTTCCAAACTACCCGCTGCACGAAATGGAGAACTGGGTGGTCACGGAACTGCCGGAGATATGGCGAGTGTTCGCGGGGGATGAGCCGGGGATTTTGCTGGTCATTTGGGACGCCAGCCGGTTGCTTTGGTTGGTTGACCCTGCGAAGTATTGCAAGCCCGCGCCGCACGTAACCAATCCAGAGACGCTTGAGAAATACGCAAACCTTCGCACGTTCCTGCAAAGCAAACCGTTTGATGTTTGGACCTACACCGCTATCGACGCGGAGGGGCCGAATGGACGGCTCTCCTACCTGCTCCGTGAAGTGCTTAGTAAGTGTGACCGCGTACTAGCATACAGCGAATGGTCGGCGCGAATCATCGAACGGACCATCGGCGGAACGATTGAAGCCCTACCACACGGCATTGACCCGCAAGTGTGGCGACCGCGTGGACGCGATAAGGCACGGCGCAAGTTCGGCCAGCTTGTATTCGATACCGACTTCTCTATCAAGCCAGACCAGTTCGTTATCGGCATGGTTGGAACGAATCAGGCTCGAAAGGACTTCGGTACAGCTATTGCGGCAGCGGCGGATATTGCCAAAACAAAAGACGTTCTGCTCTGGATTCACACCGACATGATGGAACGATTCTGGTCTATCTCTGCTCTGCTTATGGATTACGGTCTACATAATCAGGCTGTAGTGACCACCGGGCGATTGACGGATGAGCAGATGACGTGGGCCTACTCCGCTTGCGATGTGACGTTTGGGATTGGATTATCTGAGGGATTTGGATTTCCGATCTATGAATCTCTCGCTTGTGGCGTGCCTTGTATTCATGGCAACTACGGTGGCGGCGCTGAATGGCTCTCTGCTGAATTCAAGTTTGAGCCAGTAGCGTTTCGCCCCGAAGGAACATTCTGCTCAATTCGTCCGGTCTATACGCCGCATCAATGGGCGGAAAAGGCGCTTGCGGTTACGGGCGCGACGGCAAGTCTACCGCCTGAACTTAACTGGAACAATCTATGGCCGCGATGGGATGCGTGGCTTAGAAGGGAATCATGAGCGATTATCAGGCATACTTTCTACACGTCAATCGTGAGGACTTGCTGCAACGTGCAGTCGATAGCGCAATAGACTTCGCGCCTAATATGCTCATCATGGACAGCTCTAAGAATGGACTGTCATGGGATGCTCCGTGCGAAGTGTGGAGGCCGCACACAGAGCAGTTGTTTGTCCAGAATATCAACTATGCCCTTGCACGCACACGAGCGATGGGTGGCAATATCTGTATCTGGATGCACTCGGACGCGGTTGCTGCTCCGGGTTCATGTTTGCAACTTCTCGCCGAGGCGCGCCGTCTTAATGCAGCGAACGTAAAATGGGGAATCCTGTTTACGAACTATGATGCGCTTGTGGCGCTCAATGCAAACTTCATTGACGATGTAGGTTTATACGACCTCACGCTTCCTTGGTATTTCGCAGATGATGATCTCTACCGGCGCATTGAACTTGCTGGATATGAGAAGCGCGAGACAGGTATTCAGGTGTTCCATGAGCCAAGCCAAACACTAAATAGCGATGTAAATTTAGCGTTTCATAATTCAATCACGTTCCCGCTCTACCGCCAATACTACATAGCGAAGTGGGGCGGCGAACCTCATCACGAAACGTATCAGCATCCCTTCAACCGAGTAACTAACTAGATTCCTATGAGCTAAACCGCTATTGACAGAATCATCGGAATACACCAATGCCCTGAAATTGTAGTTGTGCTATATTCTTTTCATGGCGCGTCTTACATACTACGCAACGAAGCTTCCCGATAAGGAGACTTGGTTCCAGACGCCAGAGGGCTATCGGATTTATAGGAATGTGCCGATTGCGCGTACAGGAAGTCAGAACTATCTAGGACGCGAAATCAAGAAAAACCCCGGATACAGAGAAGAATGGAACGTTGGCGACGATGAGGTTGTTACTGTTTATCGGCCTGAATCTGAGGTACTATCTCCCGAAGCTTTGGCATCATTCGAGGGTAAATCTGTATTAGACGAACATCCGCCAGATCCTCAAGTGCTGATTGATGCTGTTGATGAATACGATGGCATCAGCCGGGGCCATGTGATGAACGTTCGCGCCGGGGAGCGTATGGCTGACGGCGAAATTGGGCCGATTGCTGACCTGTGGGTAAAACACCCCGATCTCAATCTCAAGGTTGAAAATGGGCTGCGGGATGTGTCCTGCGGCTATACGTTCATGCTTGCAAAAGACGAGCATGGTAAATTCATTATGACGGAGATTAGAGGGAATCATGTGGCTATGGTTCCAACTGGTCGAGCCGGGCGCTTGTACGGAATAGGTGACAGTGCGCTAGAATCAAGGAATAGGAGAACCATTATGCCGAATCGGTTGCTTATTGCTCTTGGCCTTCAGGCCGCACTCAAGGACGCAAAGCCGGATGAGGCATCCGCTATCGTTGATGCTGCGTTCAAGGAAGCAAAGGGCGGCAAGGACGAAGTGGAGTCCAAGGCCGAAGCAGAGCGTGAAGAAAAAGAGCGCAAGGCTAAGGATTGCGCGGCCAACGATGATGAGGCCGAAACTGAGGAAGAGAAAAAGGAACGCCTCGCCAAGCGTAAGGAAGCCAAGGACAAGAAGGCTAAAGACGCAGCCGAGTACGGTGAAGATGAAATGACCGACGCCGATAAGCTCGAAGAGGACGAGAAGAAGGACAAGAAAGACGAGAAGAAGGAAGCCGCCGAGGATGCGGACGCCCTGATTCTTCCCGCCGATGAGCATTCTAAGTCTGAGTTTTCGACTGGCGATGCAGCCAAACATTTGCTCACGCTCAAGCCCGTTATCGCGGCCTGCAAGTCCAAGGGTGCGAAGGATGCCTATAACGCTCTCTGCAAAGGAGTTCGGCAAGTGAAGTCCGGTATCAAGGACGGCGCTACCGACCCCTTCGCGTTGCTGACGCGCATCTCTAGCGCGGACGGCGCAGCCGACAACGAAGCAGAAATCCCGATGTTCCAATTCTTCAACGGAAAGTCTCACGCCGATGGACTCAAGGCGTACAACGAATATGTGGACCGCCGCGCTACACGCGCCCGGAAATAAGGAGCGATACCATGCCTGCAAGCATCATTCCAGTAACAGGACTCATTCAGGGTCCGATTGGCACGATTTCACAGTCGGACTATCCGTTGACCACGAATCGGCTTTTGAACCCCGCTGACACGGTGGCCGCGAACTTCGGCGATACGCTGGTGCTGAACTCAAATAACACCTATTCGAGCGTGGCCCAGTTCATTACCGTGGACAGTTCATCGGTGACCGGAACAACGGGGATTGCCTTTGCACAGGCCAACGTCAAGACGAATGCCTACTACCCGACCAACAACAGCGGGGAGCAGAACACGTCCGGGGCATATCTTCCCGGACAGCCCTGCGATGGGTTTGTGCGCGGCACAATGACTGTGGCGGTTCCCTATGGAACTCCTGCCGGGGCAGGTGCGCCAGTCTATATCCGCATAGCTTTGAATGGCAGCTATCCGAACAGTAAGGTCGGTTCGATTGAGGGTAGCTCGCTCACCGGCAATACGCTGTTGAGCAATGGCGTTGTCTTTTCGACCGGCGTTTTGTCAACCGACCCGGCCACTGGGCAGATCGTAGCCCAGGTAACGATTTTGAATCGACTCATTCCGTAACACTGGAGCGCAAAGATGAACAGCAACGAACGTTTCTTGACCACACCGCGTAAAGGAATCTCGGAATCTCTGGATCAGGTTTGCGCCTGGGCTGGAACAAACCCAACAGCCTATGCCAAGAGCCTGTATGCGCTCCGTATGTCCGGGCCGGGTGGCAATCTACTCGGCGCAAAGGATGCGAGTTCAACCGGCCAGATTTTCGTCCAGTCGGAACTTAACAAGCCCGATGTGCGGCTGCACATGCCGCTCGAAGGCCATACATGGTTCCGTGACGTGCCGCTGATGAATGGCGGCGGTTGGGTGGACACTGAGACGGCGCAGTTCGTTGACGTGTTCTCGCCGAACAATGTCGCTTCGCCGAATACGACCGGCACAAGCTCGAATAACATCCGCACGTTGAACTTCAACCGTTCGCAGGATGTTTATCCGACCTTTCCCTATCAGGTCAATATCCGCATCCCGCTGATTGAGTCGTTGAAACTGGCACAGGCAAACAAATCACCCAATGACATTCTCGATAAGGGTGTGCGTACCGACTGGAACAAAACCCTCGATATGCGCGTCTATGTCGGCGAACAGGCCAATCAGGGACTGCTCAATCAGAACCTTCCCGGCGTGGTCAATCAGGTTGCAGCCAATGGTGCGACTAGCGGTACTCCTGGATGGGCAACCAAGACCCCGCTCGACATCGCGAATGATTTCCAGGTGGCCCCATATACCGTATGGGCCGCATCTGGCTACGCTCTCGACGCCGTGCCTGACCGTTTCCTGGTCCCGGCAAGCAAGTGGCAGTATCTCTTGCAGCCCATGACTCTTCCCACTACCGGAACAGGCGGGGGAACCATCCCGGCATTCGCAAACATACTCGAGTACATCAAGGCGAATTACTGGGGTATCTCAATCAACGGCAAGACGCCAGAGATTATCCCGCTTCCTTACTGGGCGGAG
>Ga0302320_10026088_pt1 | contig 11330 bp, 15 predicted proteins | sample Bog_T0_3_FD_202130 | JGI IMG/M metagenome (GOLD analysis project Ga0302320, IMG submission 202130) | Peat permafrost microbial communities from Stordalen Mire near Abisko, Sweden - Bog_T0_3 | ecosystem: Environmental > Terrestrial > Soil > Wetlands > Peat | place: Sweden: Abisko, Stordalen Mire... | reverse complement strand
AAAAAACACTTACCGCTAATTAAATTGAAAGGAAAAATTTTATTTAACATCCAAAATTCTATTTTTTATTTAAAAGCATAATTTTTTGAAATTTTTGGGTTGTAAAATTTTCAATTTGAAAATTTTATTATAAAAAAAAAACTTATTTTTCCAGGACTTTTTTTAAAAATCAACTTTTTTGAGGCGGTCAGGAATTCTGGGACTTAGATTTTCCAGGACCTTTTTACAGGGGCCTGGCGGACAATTTCCTCCACATAAGTCACTCACATTTTATATAATAGGTCATGAATCTAACGGTTGAGTTTTTAACCTTAATTAATTTATAATTTCGTTTGAAAAAATATGGTCATAATTCAGATTTATTTAGAATTTCTTTATTCTCTTGGCATTTATTCTGAATTTCTTTGATCAATTCTGTTGAAATACCCTCAAACTTAATTTCATTCCAATCCCCCCCTTGCATATCAAAAATTTTATCATTAAAATTCGTCACATCGAAAAAAGTGTCTTTTTTTATTAGGTCAAGTTTTAATGAAAATCCTTTTTTTGATGGATCTATTCAATAATTTCATATAAAAAACAAAATAAATATATATTTTTCATTTACTTTGTAAAGCGTAAATGAGAGACTGAAAATCTTCCTTTTCCTCTTCAATGAATGAGTCCACATTGAAAAGAGTTGGATTTATCAAAAACAGAGTTGGACTTTCAGTTTTTATTAAGAAAAATGAATTCAGCTTGTCTTCAAAAAATTTCGTTTGTTCGAGATTTTCCTAAAATAATTTCATTTTTTTTCTTGAAAATTCTAACTTCGCAAAAATTCAAAAGTATCCCGTTTTTTGTTAGAACCAAAAACCCTATAAATTTGAAATGTTCCCCAATGTGAACATTAGAAAAAGTGATTTTAGCTATAAAAACAAAAGATCATTTTTTGTTTATAACAAATATAAAGATATTACTTGGAAAAGTCGTTAAATCATTGATTGAAACAATTTCTGAGAGAAAAAATGGAATGAAAAACAAAAATATAAATAATCTCATTGGATTTTTTAATATCATTTTCGTTTTTTCGGCTATTTTAAAATTTCAAAATGAATTAAATTATTTCAAAAAAAAAAAATCAATAAAATGACCGCCGCAACAATCTTAATCCCTGCTAAATTCATTGTATTGATGGGCCAATTATTGATCACAATTGTGATTTTGCATACCAAAGTTCCATTTTTTCAAAATTTCTCTCATCATATCTCTTCTGAATAGAGTGATAATATTTACGCTGGATTACCTGCAAATACAAATTCTAGTTCTGATATTTATCAAACCGCTCAATCCAAGTTAAATTCACAAAAAAAATGAAAAAATAAGCCAAACTAATAATTTTTGTTTATTTAGTCTTTTAGGAGCAGTGGCAATGACAATAATTTTTCTGGTAATCGAATTGATAATTTTGTTTATAGGGATCACATTATTTTTTGACAAAAACAACTTATTCCGTAAACCTAAAATTTTTTGCCTTAAAAAGTTATAATAATAAATAGAGTGTCTAATGCATGGTTTAGGAACGATTTTATATAGTTGGTTCGTTTTAGATAAATGGCATTATTATTCTCTTTGGTATTTATGGGCGGTTTTCAGGTAAAAAATGAATTTGGGTAACTTCTCTGAAGAATTTTATAGTTTGATACCTCTATTCTTTGAATTCGTAACTGTTGGATTGGCCTTAATGTTTTATCGGAAAGTAAAATAAATAAGAGGTGATAAAATGAAATTATTTATTTCATTAAAAAACAAAAACTTTCATTTTTCCTTAAAAAAAAAAATTCCAAAAATTAATAAAATAATTCAAAAACAAAAATTTTTATGTCTTTTCTCAAAAAAAGGAATATACATTCAGTCTTTAAAGGGATTAATTTTCTAAGTTTTCAAATAAAATCCCAATAATGGTTTATCTAATTTGCTCAGTATCTGATTCCCTTCCATCTTTCACTATCAGTCGATCCATATTTTCATCTGAGGATTCAGACGTTTCGCTTTCTTCTGCGTCATCATATTCGTAATATCCTTGGTTATCACTATCGCTGCTTTCCGATTTATCAGATTGTTGGTATTCATCCAACACTACAATTTTTTTTTTTTTTTTTACAAAAATTTTATTTTTTTTAATTTTATGATGAAATTTTCCTAACTTTGCATTTCCTTATCAGGAACAGTCACTGGGATCAATCTTCCTTTCCTATTAATTGTAATATTTGTCAAGGGGTTGCCTATGACTCTGATATTTCGTCCCATCGCTTCATCTCTTTCGTAATGCCCTTTGTTTTTCTTCATCAGAAGATGGTTTTCTTTGTCAGGGTCAGAATATTTGTATTTTTTCTGGTTTTCCTCTGTGATTTTCAAACGTTCAGTGCCGAGGTCTCCCCTATTATGTTTTGAATATTCTAGGAAATTTAAATCCGTTTCCAATTTTCCAAGCAGTTCCTGGTTTTGAAACTTATATGCGAGCTTGAAGAATTTTTTGATTCTTTCGAAGGAATTAAATTTTTAACATTTTTTTCATATTTTTACATGGAAGTCGTAGGAACGAAATTTTGCTTCATCATTTGATAAAGCAAAGTCGTAAAGGAATGATGCTCGTTGTCGATTTGTGTCAAGAAATAATAAAACACCTCCAGATCCAAAATTATGTTTTGTAAACTTGCCTTAAAAACCATAAATTTTTAGATAAAAGTGCTTTTATTTTACTTCTATCAAGAGAGAATAAGCTTTTTGGAAATTTTTATTATAAAGATAGCCCTCGATTAGATAAGAATATGTGATGTCGTTTGGCTTGTAATCGAATTTCTTCATTGTGAGCAACATTTGATGGGCCAGCTCCACTTGATTATGCAAAACCATCTCCACAATCACATAATTGAAATATTCCAACGTGATGTAGTAGTTTTTATTTAATAGTCTGTTGATTTCCTGAAATTTCTTATTATTTTTGTTGAAAAATAGATTATGAACCTTCTGAAATGATTGATATTTCTTCAAACGCAAGAAGTTCTCTATATATTTGTGTTGAGGACATAAAATTGAATGGAAATCATAAGCATTTTCTTCTTTTTTAACGTTAATAGTCGGAAATTATAAGATTTTTTAATCATACCTGCTTTGGCCAAGGATGATATGGAAAATATGGTTTTATGGCAAATTTTTGTGGAAGAAAATAAACGGAGACAATTTTTGAAAATTAGCATTTGGGGAAATTTTCAGAAACGAAATAATATTTCTTTTTTAATTAAAAAATCTTGCCCTTTAATTTCGAAGAAAAATATTTCAAACAACTTTAGTTAAAATTGTTAAAAATCATCTCAAAAATGAAAAAAAAAAAGTAATTTCACAAAAATTAAATTTAAAACCCAAAAACTCTATCAAATTACAAGCCTATATTTACTTTTATTACTAAAATTAATTAATATTAATTTTTTTCCTTAATTTTCCAAATTTTTATTTTCATAATTTTCTCATTTTTTAATTTGGAATGTTATTGCACCAAGGGCAGTTGGCGAAATTCTGCAGATGCACACTCCAATTTTCCTTCAAAGCTCCCTTCCCGCAGCTCTTACAAAGAACTGTGTTCGTCTTCACTAATGGGTACCCACTTAAAATGCAAGGTTCCCATTGTGCTTTGCATTTAAAGCATTTCAACGACGCCTCGTAAATTTTCGTCATGCATTGATCGCAACTTCTCGTTGGCAACACCTGATCAACTTTTTGATTGATGGAGATTTGCAACAGCCAATCTCGAATAGATTCCTTATCCTTATCTTCAATGAAATTTTTCTCTGGAAGTGACACGTCAAACGGGCTTGGGATATCTGTAATCGTGAAATCAGAGTTATCACCTAGATTGTTAGATTCAGCATCCACTATCACCTCATAAATATCCAAATATCGATTCAAAAAAATAAAAGCCATGCTAAGCCAATTCTTCAAAAAATTATTAATTCATAAAAAATATATATTATAGAAATACCATTTTTTTAGCTGCCATCCCAGCTTCATAATACAGTTTATCCATTCTAATAAGGTCACAATATCTTAACAAAGACACTGATAATTTGCCATGAAGCACATCCACATTCTTTTTCTCATAAATCGCCTTCATGTTAAAAAGATGTGCGATCACAAGATATTTATTGAACTCCTATAAACATTATTTTAATTTTGATCACTTTATCTCATAATAACCTTCGCTGCTGGTGAATTTGCCTCCTGACTACTAGCCAATGCCTTACAGAAATTAAACAACGTAGTCCTCAAATTCAGAACTTCTTTGACTTCACATTCGACGAATATCTCAAGAATCAAAGTCTTATAGATCGGATAATTCACTGGCACGACTTGAATTCCATATTTTGCGAAGGCCGCAATACATTCTCCGAATTTGCCACTTTCCATTGTGAATTTCGTGAATTTCATCAGATAACGATTCTTCACTTCCGCACCTTGTTTTTCAGCCATATCCAAACATTGCTTCCAATCTCCTCTTTCAAGTAACATATCAAGTCCTGCGTTGACTTCTCCTGTTGAGACGAGATCTTCTGCGTTTTTGGAATTCTTTAGATGGGCGGTGTATGTTTTATTGATAACTTCCATGAGTTTTGCGTTCAACTAAAATTAAGAAAAGTTGACTTTTTTTATTATTTGATTAATAATGACTTGTTGGTTTTTAACTTGAGTGGCACAAGTCTTGGCCTTTTCGAATAGTGTGCCTTGGACATATGTGCCAACCGCTTCTTCATAAAGTCCGATGTTTTCCAATAATTCTCCTGCCTATTTTATTATATAAAAAGTAAAAAAAAAGTTTGAGATTTTTGGAAAAACAGGTTCGAATCTCGCAATCTCTTTTAATCTCTTTGAAACGATTCTGATGACATCTTGCACTCTTTCTTTATCATAGTTTAGGGCCAATTGGACAGCTCTTTCCCAAGCTTCTTCCTATAAAAATTACTCTAAAAACTCAGGAAAAAATTAATTTTTACTAATATATCATGATTCCCAAAATGTTCCTTCTTTATCTCCAAATAGGTATTAATCGCTCTTTGATAATCCCTTTGATCTTCCCATACTTTGGCTGATGATAAGATCTCCTCCCCACTCATATTGACCCCCTGTTTTTTCTCGAAATTATTGCTGATCTCATTGACGTATTGTGGCGCATGTTTCTTGGCTACTCTCAACGCCTCAGGGTAATTCCCAACATCAGTGTACATTTTTATGGCAATTTCAGGTTTCTTTGCTGAAATAAAACAACCTTCCGCTTTGCCCAGATCCCCTTTTTCCAAAAATGCCTTCCCTTGATTCATTAGAATCGGTGCCACTGATTGTGGCTCAAATTGTCTGGCGACTTGCAAGGCAGAAAAATAATCCGCTTGATGTTCATACATATTTATGGCTTCTGATGGCTTGCCGGCCTTGATGAAATGATCCTCTGCCTCTTTATATCTCCTTTCATCCTCCAAATATAAAGCATATTTCAAATGGACATCAGCAACTTTATGTTTCGCGTTCCCGTTGGCCATTTTAAACGCTTCATCAAATTCATTCCTATCCATCATATATTCTATCACAGCATCCACCAAATTCATCTTCAACAACATATTCATCCCATTTTCAGCACCCAAAGTCTCAGCCCACTTCTTAGCCAATTCACAAGTCTCTTTATCTGTCCCATTTGCCTTACAAACGGCTATCGCTTGTTCCCACATATTATGCGTTTTGTACATCTCTACAGCACCTCTCCATGCCCCGGATTGAATATAATGGAATTCCGCAGTCTTCATATTCCCGTCATGTTCTAACTTCTGAGCAATGTTCAAATGAGTATCCTTTAACAAATCTGGTCTAAACTTCGAGACTAATCTGATCATATGATCATATTGTTGAGCCTTTTTGTACATATTGATCGCTAGATCTGGCTCATCCACTGTCAAATAAAGTCGTTCCGCGTCTTTGTATAAATTTTGCTCTTCGAGTTTCTGACCTTGTTTTATATATAAAGTCACAATATCGTTCTCCGATAGATTTTCCTTCGCCACCTTCAACGCCAAATCCCATTTATTCGCTCTGATATACATTTCAAACGCATCTAGAGGCAACCCAGCCTTAATGAAATATTTCTCAGCCAGATCAGTCTGTCTTATTTCAGCATAATGTTTCGCAATCTGCTTAAAGAAAGGTCTCGAAATCTCAGCAGGTTGGCCTGAAATCAACTGAACAGCCTTACTCCATTGTCGACTTTGAATAGCAGCTTCAATGGCCTTTTGCACAGCATTTGCCTCAATATAATGGTTAATAGCATTTTCAGTCTGTTTCTGAACACAAAGCCAATCCCCCCATTTTTCTTCCAAAGTGACTACGAACCGAGGCTCAGCTTTCTTCGCAAGCTCAACTGCCTTATTAAATGCGTTTCCTTTACAATAGCAATCAAGAGCCCTTTGCAACATTTCCATCTGTTCATAAAATTCACCTGCTTTTTCAAACATCCCAGATTGAGACAATTGATTAGCTATTTTCTCCAAAATATCTTGAGGATATGACATATTATAGTTAAAGACGACATTAGCTGCTTTCGCTGGAAGACCTCCTTTGAGATATAAGGTGATCGCCTGGAGGAAATCACCTTCATTTTCTTTAATTTCAGCAGCTTTGCCATCTTGATTTGATTCTATCAGCCATTTGTAATAATTCTCTTTCAGTTCTTTCACGTCAGGGTGGTTTTTTTTCTCAGCGATTTTGATGCTTTCATCCCATTTATGCAATTCCTGATACATTTCCATAGCTTCTTCAATCTCATTATGATCTAAAAGAATCGCCTCTGCGCGATGGAATTGCTTATCCAGCATTGCCAATTGTGCCTGGACCTTGTAAAAATTGATCCCATCCTTATTTCCAGTTTGAGTCTCATAAGCCTTTAACATTTTGTTCATCTTCCTTAAAAAAGCTGCCTTGGAAATATCTCCTAATGCAGCATAACAATGTTCAGCAACATGGATGTTTTGCTCTTCTAAAGCAATTTTTGCCAATGTACGCCAATTTGCCTCAGTTTCTGGGTTCATATCTAAAGGATCTAGGATGTTCGCAGCCTTTTCTAGGTCTCGAGACTCTATGGCGAAACCAAATTCTATCAAAGGCTCGTCTAAAGTATAAGCTGATGTGTTGGAACCATCGTTGACTAAAACTGTAGTTTTCCCTTCATGACGCTCGATGTCTTCCACATCACCTTTAATGGAATATATGGTGACCTTGTCGGGGTTTTCTATGGAGTACCAAACACAAAGATTGTTTCGGTTTTGGGCAACAACCTTTATTAACAATATTATTAAATTTAATGAAATGATTTAAAAAAAATTTAAAAAATGTATACAATTTATAAAAAAAAATGTTTTAAAAATATAAAAAAAATGATAAAAAATGATAAAAAATGTTGCTAAAAATGTCAACAAATGTTAAAAAAGGTAAAAAATGTAAAAAAATGTTCAAAAATGTCAAAATATGATAAAAAAATATTAAAGAATGTTCAAAAATATAAAAAATGTTAAAATTGTGAAAAAATATAAACAGACGTAAAAAATGCTACAAAATGTAAAAAAATTAAAGAAAAAGTTCAAAATAGTTTTAAAATATGGAGAATATAAAAATCTACGTACCACTTCAGAATCAGGCACCCATTGAACATAGTTACAATAGCTAAGCAATGTGTTTTTGCTTTGTTTTTTAATATTATAAAGATAAAGTTGTCTTCTCTTATCTCTAAAGAGCAATTTGTTTCCATGAGCATTTAACTCCAAATAATCAATCTAGATAAACAAATAAATTCTCACAAAATATTTTTAAAATTTTACCTTTGAATCATGCATTATATGAGCGCTGGTGCTATTATTATCTAGATCCTGAATAGAAATCGTTTGCAAATCCAACAAAAAAGCAATCGTTTTTTTGGCCTTGCCTTTTTCTACCGCTGAATAACTAATTCTACATGAAATCAAATTTCTTTTCATATGTTCAGTCCTACAATTCCCCAAAGGCTCATTGTTCCCATATTCCACCAAAGTCAATTCCCCTGAATTGAAAACCATGCAAATATTCGGATTACTAAAGTCATATTTCTCATTTTCTGACTCCTTCCACATCATTTCACTGATTTTTGTGGTTTCCAGGTCCCCCAAAAGCAAGGTTTCATGGGTGTTGGCCACAACATATCTATCTTGAAAAACATTGATTTTGCGGATTTCATTGGAAAAATTTGATTTGACGACCACTCGGTTACCAGTAGCGATAGTCTTGACCACGATTTGGTTGGGAGCGACATAATTGAACTCGAATTTTCCTTTGTATTTGATTTTTTTGAGAGAAGCATCATAAATGTCAATTGACCCACAAAGAGAACCTGTCACCAACTTGCTTCCATCTTGTTTCCAGGTCAAAGCAGTCACTGTGTAATAATTTTCAATGTTTTTGACAGTGATCTAACCAAAACAAAAAATGACTTTTAGAAATTATTAGATAAAAGTTTTACTTCTTCCCATTGATTTCGTTTTGAACTGTAATTATATACATAGAATCGATTGAAACTGCCAACCACAACAGTATCACCACTAGGGTTAAAAGCAGCTAAACTATATTCCCTTGCCTTGAAAAAATTATTTACCGTGACAATTGTTATCGAAAAGAAAAAATTTTACTTTATCATCATTGGTGTAATCAAACCTTTGCACGAAGTTTCCCGTATTATCATAGAATGTGATCTTATAATCATTGCCTCCTGCGATGATGTGCTCCCCCCAACCCAAAGCATAGGGGATGCTATGATGAGTAATTAATTTCGAATATTGTTGATTCTCCATATGGAACATATAAATCGACCCATCCAAATGTCCTGAAATAACCGCTTCACCATCTCGGCTTGAGGCTAAAGCCACAGCATAACTATCTGTTGAATAGATCACTGCTGATTTGTTGTTTGAGAGCTTTCCCACCTTTATTTTGCCTTCGGCTAGACCAAATACTAGGTCATTGTGACGATCTTTGGGCCAAGTCATGCAAGTCACTGAAGAAGATGTTGGATATTTGTTACAGATTGACTTCTTGGTGCCCCAATCTAGACCGATCTTGTACATGAAGACTATGTTGTCACTTTGAGCAATGGCAATTTTAGCTGAATCAGGAGAAAATTCCAATGCTCGGACTACATAAGACTTTTGACCCTAAAGAGAGAAAATTAAAGAAATTTGGCAAAAAATTACTTTTTCAGAAGCTTTGGTTTGGAATTTGTCCTTTTTTTCAAAGTTTTCATCGTAGAGATGAATCACCTGAAGAATTGTTACAAAATTTAATGTTTTGGAGAAAAAAAGTTACCCGGTCTGCAGTGCAAACTGCAAGTTTTTTTCCGTTTGGAGACCATGCGGCTGCTGAAACTTTCTGCATTCCGTCGATTGCGGGCATCAAATTTTTGAAATATTTGAGTTGCATTGGAAAGAGGGTTTTCTTTTGATTTTGAAATTTTTTGTTTGAAAATTAAAAGATTATTGATTAAGAAATGTTGTCCTTGGAAATTTGAATTTTTTTAACGAAATAAAAATTTTCTCAGATTTCTTTGTTTCTAAACTCGCAAATGCTAAAAAAATTATTTAAAACAAACTTTGAAATTGAATTAGAAAACAAATTTTATTGATAAATTGGACATTTTTAAATTTTTTGTCCTGAAAAAAAAAACTTATTTTCTTATTTTCTAAAATTTATTTTATCATATAAATCTAAATTTATTTTTTCATAAATTTAAACTCCTTCCAAAACTCATCAATAATAACACTTTTATTATCAATAATCCCAATATCAGTTTCTGGTTTTATTTTTTTTTTCTCTGATTTTTTGTCAGAATACAAACCTGAAACAAATTCTCCTCTTCTCCTATTTAATAGTTAGTATTTATAATTGTCATCAATTTTAAAAATTACTTGAAGAAAGTTTCTCCATTCTTGAAATTCTCAAAATTTTTTCTCGTTCTCCTTTTTGATAAATAAGAACTGAATATATTAAAAGGATTTTACTTTCTTGTTGTCATATCTTCCATTGCATTGATGTCTTTGGAGTAGAGTCTCTATTTAACAAAGATTATTTAATCGTAGTTAATTTATATAATACTTTTCTGGTTTTCCATTGAATTCTTTTTCATTAAACGATTGAGAAGATTTCATTTTCGAATCATCATATTATCACTCGATCTTCGATTAAGTCATTACCATCTTTGCTATTTTCACCTAGATTGTCATCTTGTTCAGGAAGATCACTTAAATTATTTTGTTCATCTTGCCCAACGAATGAATCATCCTTTTTCAAATCTTTCATATTCACAAAATTAAAAATTTCATCATTCATTCTTAATAATTCTTGATAAAGGTCAGATTGTTTTTCAAGGGATTCGATAGTTAATTTCGTATCTGAATTTTTGTTTACCAAGGCACGAATAAAATCATTGAGTTGATGAAAAGGTAACATTTCATTTATAGAAACTCCTATTTGATAATTATTTCAACTGTTATTTTCTAAATTTTTATTAGATAATTCCAAAAAATCTTTTCTTTGGAGAAACTCAAGTTCACATAATTTTTTTTACAACTATAGATAATCGTGCATGCTTAACTGCGTTCTTTGTTATGTGGACATTAGCTCTTACAAGAACGATGACGACAACGATATGAGTATCTGTCAGTCTTTTTAAGGTGATCTAAATGAATTAATATAGAGAGGTGACGAAAAAGAAATCAACCTTTATCTTTATAAGTAAATTCATGATTATCAACGATAATTCTTTTTAAATTTATGTTGATTTGGGGAATATTGTTTTGTGATAAAGGTGACTTATCTAAGTCTGATGAGACCTGATAATCATTTTGTGATATATTTAAAGGTATGTTTTCTTCCATTTGGATTTTTTAATTAAAACTAAGAAAAATACAGATTTTTATATATGAATATTGGAGGGAATTAATTAAAGACGTGGAATCACAAATTTGAAAAGAAATTTATGAATTTTATATTAAATTTTGCGTTCTATCATTTTTGATTTTTAAGACGATTCTCATTAAATTATTTTATTATTTGATTTTTGTAATTATTTAATTTTTTTTTTTAATTTCGTTATTTTGTGTTGATATCTATCTTTTGCATTTCCAAATTGTTCCAATAAAATTCCGTATTGACAACCAACCCTGTTCCTGCCTTTTCTAAATAACTATAAACAAAATATTTACCCAAGAATTTTTCTCTATTATCAATTATTCCCT
>Ga0302320_10026083_pt1 | contig 11332 bp, 6 predicted proteins | sample Bog_T0_3_FD_202130 | JGI IMG/M metagenome (GOLD analysis project Ga0302320, IMG submission 202130) | Peat permafrost microbial communities from Stordalen Mire near Abisko, Sweden - Bog_T0_3 | ecosystem: Environmental > Terrestrial > Soil > Wetlands > Peat | place: Sweden: Abisko, Stordalen Mire... | reverse complement strand
TGGCAAGCGGCGATGGAAAATCCAAAGAACCACGCACACCGCTGCGATCAGGGCCAACTCGGTGCCTTCCTCCCAAAAGAGATACCATACGCGGTTTTGGTCGTAAGCCGTGCCCAATAGCATCCGCAGGCCGCCGAATCCAAGCGGTCCGAGCCCGGCCGCAAAAAAGACTTTGGACGCCGCAATGCCCGCCTGTTTGCGCACAAGCAGAATCGCCAGCGCTACGCCGAACAACAGCACCGCCGCACCCCCGCAGAACCAGTCCTCGAACAACTGAAAGACGAAGAGATGGCCGTAGACATAGGGCTTGCCGAAGACATGCGTAACATACGCCGTGTCGTGCAGGTCCGCGGTAGGCAAGAGCAGCGCGAAGATCATCGCCAGCGGCAACAGCAGGCAAAACAAACGCCGCAGGCCGCAGGGCACGTCGGCGTACTTAATGCATTGGCCACATAAGCCGATCGTAGCGCAGCGGCGGTTAGGGTCACTCAGCATAAGGACCCGGCGATCGATCGCGTCCAGCAGCGCGTAACAGCCGAAACCCAGCGCCAGGAGCATCCCCATGCCGTGCAGATATTCCAGACAATACGACCGCTCCTCGAAGGCCAGATAACTTACGGCACAGCAGTTCTCGCCGACGAAGAACGAGATCATCGACCACCGCAACGCGGCCATGTCCGGCGAACGGCTGCCCCAGAGCACAATGATCGCCGCCAACGACAAGACGGTATAAATGGGCTTCAAGAAGAAGAACGCGAGCACTGCCAGGGCCTGCCCGTAAAGCGGCGACTGGCGATCAAGACGCTCTGGCGTTCGGCCGGATGTCGTGACCCACGTGTCCAGCGGCGTGGCCTCTTCGTGCCGCCCGCTATGGACCCATTCCTGCAGGCCGCCGCGGACGAACCTCGCCTCGCCGCCCAGGGCTTCGATATGCCGCGCGGCACGGCGGCTGCTTATGCCTACCTCGCAAATGAACAGCGGCTTCTTGCCGCGAAACGATACGAGTGCCTGATTCAATGAATGTGCGGTCAGTACCGCGTCCAGCGGCCAGTTGACGGCCGCCTCCAGGTGCTCCGTGGCAAATGCGTCCGAAGTGCGCACGTCGACCAACGCATAGCCCTGCGGCGCATCCTGCAATTGCTGCCGGGCCCATTCTGGCGTAACGCAATCGCTCCCGCCCAGCAGCGTCCAATAGAGCACCAGCGGCACGGCGCAGCCGATAACAACCAGCCCTGTGGCCAGTACCACATGGCGCCGCGGCACACGATCGGCATCCATAGTTTCGTCCGTCATGATTTTCGCTCCAAGGTATAGTACTGACAAAACGAAACCGCCCCACCGCCCGGTCGCAGGACGTGGACGCAACACTCATCGACGCGGTCCTGGTCGTAGGTGTACGCGTCCATGAACGGCTTGATCACGATGCGGAAGTACTCGTCGGGGTTCAAGTTTCCCCCGCAACATTCGCTGGCGTGGCCCATGTCGAAGGCCATGCGGTCGGCCAGCGTGTCGAGATGGTCCTCGTACTTCACGATCCGCGTCAAGGGCACCATCGGCCGCCGCCGGGCCACGTAGGTGAAGCTGCAACAGTTCGGGTTCGAGCAGGGCAACGGCTTGAAATCGTCTTCGGCCAGCAAACCGCCGCTCTGCCCAACCAGCCCTCGAATCACGTCGGTCAGCGTCGTGCGTTGCATGGGATCGATCGCAGGACCGTAACGGCCGCTCCAGGTGGCCGGCTGGAAGGTGATTCCGCGGATCATGGGCGTTTCCAGACCGAGCTTCAGCAACGGACCCAACTCGGTTTCGTTCACACCCTGAACGATCGTCGAGACCAGCGTCGTCGGCAGTTCGTATTCGATCGCGCGGGCCAGCGCGGCCTGCTTCTCGGCCAGCAACTCGCCGCCGCGCAAGGCGACATGGCTTTGAGCATCGAGGCCGTCGAATTGTAGGTTCAACTCCAGCCGCGGTTTCCGCCGGGCCAGTTCCGCCGCGAGGTCGGCGTCGCGGGCAAGTCGGCGGCCGTTGGTATTGATCATAATGTGGCTGATCGGCAGTTTCCTGCACTGGTCGATGATCTCCAGCAACTGCGGATGAATCAGCGGCTCGCCACCGCTGAGTTGAAGAACATCGAGCGGACCTCGCGCGGCGATGAACTGCTCGACGTCGGCGACAACCGCCGCCACGTCGCGATGCTCGCCGGAGGGGCTTTGCGCGAAGCATACCGGGCAATGCAAGTTGCATGCGTTAGTGATCTCAACCAGGCCGATGCATGAGCGATGTACCGGTCCGCAACAACGGCACTTGTCCACCTCTCCCTCCGGGAGAGGGCCGGGGAGAGGGGCGATCGCGCCATGATGGCCGTCTTTGATGTCGCTCGACCCCAAACCTCCCTCACCCCCTGCCCCTCTCCCGGAGGGCGAGGGGAGTATATTCGGCGGCGGATGCGGCACTTCGTCCCGGAGATAGTAGTGCCGCCGGTCGGAACAGACCAGGGCGTCGATCGTGCCGTGCTCGGGACACGTCCGCCGCAAGTAGACCTTGCCGTCGCGTTCGTAGGTCGCCCCGACTGCCGGCTTCAGGCACGTGGGGCAGAGTGTCCGCGTGGGCTTCAACAAGTGATCGCCCGGCGGCCCGGCGCGATACTTGCGCGGCGCATTCCGCCATGGCCATAGCAGCTTCGGCCGCGCGGTGGGGCAACACCACAGAGCGAAGAACGGGGCCAGAAGGATCGCCGCCATTTGGTAGCCCGTAAGTCCGAAATAGATCCGCGGCTCGGGCCGAATGAACTCCGTGAAGAAGCGATAGACGAAGTAGGCCACAAAGTACAGGCGGACCAACTGGCCCCGGAACATCTGCCGGCGTTGCAATTGGAACAGCACCACGGCGGCCACGAGGTGGAAGGCCGATTCGTAGAGTTGCGTGGGGTGCCGCACGCAGCCGTCGCCAAAATTGACGCCCCAGGGCAGCTTTGTTTCCGTTCCATAGCAGCAGCCGGCCTGAAAACAGGCCAGCCGTCCCACGCCGATTCCCGCGGCCAGCGGTGCAGCCAACAGGTCGCAGGCAAAGCCTTGAATGCCCAGGGCCCATTCGGTGACCAGCGCGCCGAAATAACCACCTACCAGGCCGGACATGATCGTCTTGCCGTCGCTGAACCAGGCGGCGCCGCTGAGGAAGCCGGGCCAATCGGCCAGCACGAAGGGGAGTTTGGCCCCGATCATGCCGCCGCAGAGCGCCCCCAGGCCCATCGCGGCCAGACTGCGGCGGTCGACGCCCAGCGGCTGCCGCGTCAACAGCAGCAGGCCGAACCCGGTCGCCCAGGCAGCCAACATGATTAGGACATAGGACCAGCTCATAAGTGTTCTTCCGGAGGACGTTCTGGGGATTCTGCGGGCGGCGCTACCTCCGCCGCAGGCGTGCCGCCTGCCGCACTTGCTTGCTCCGCGAGCCAGGCTGGCAGCGGCTTCGCAACATTGGGCTTGCGCGGCGGATACTTGAACCAGACGCGGAGCAGGTAAATCAACAAAGGCACCGCGAAACAGGTGCCGACGACGAATCCAACCGCCAAGCCCGAATCAATCGAACGCGCGCCTGGGGCAGCTATGAAGCCTACAAAACAAGTGACGAAGAACGCGGCGCCGACAGCCAGGGCGATGACCGCGGCAATTCCAACGCACGCCACGAACAGGATCGCCCTCTCCTGCATGGATGCCGGCTTGCCCTTCCGCTGGGCACGCCGCACAAGAACATACGTTCGCACAAGCGCGGGCACCGAGACGATCGCCAGGCAGATGCCGATGCCGGGCACCATGACGCCGACGCTCATGATGACCGCCACGAGCGTCGTGATCAGCAGAAGCGACGACAGTCCGAACTGGAACCGGGCGGGCACGTCAGGTTGACCGGCGCCCTCCGTGTTTGCAGCGGCGCCCCGCGATACAGCCGCAACGTCTATCGCTGCACCGCACATCCAACATTGCGTCGCCTCTGGAGTGTTCGTCGCGCAACAATGCGGACACTCACGGCGCTCGAAAATCGGTTCAGATATCATGGTCAGAATCGCTGCCCCGAACACATGATCCAAAAGCCGACGAAAGCCACGATTCCGATGACCAACCCGATCGCGACAATTCCTATGCTCACGATCCAGATCGGACGAAAGAACGCCTTGACCTTGTCCTCGCGGGTGAAGGGCACGCCCAGCTTGGCGGCAGTCAGCGAGCGCTCGAACAAGCCGGCAAGTCCGATGAGCACCGCGACCGTCAACACGGCGCCCAGTCCCGGCGCCATCCTCCAGACGCTGCAAAGCACGGCGAACAACGTCATGATCAACAGCAGGGTTGAAATTCCGAACTGGAACCGCCGCGGGCTTGGGCCGGCCCTGCCGCGTTTGCTTCCACCGGGGCCCGGCACCGACAGGGCCGGCGGAATCTGGCCCGGCGCGAGCGTCAGCCAGTCGGATTCGATCGTCGCCCCGCAGAGCCAGCAGTAGACGGTCCGCGGTCGCGTCAACGCGCCGCAGTGCGGACAGATCTTTCGTACGGAGGAGAGGTTTTCGCTCATGGCGCGTCCTCCTTTTCGGCAGCGACACGGTCGGCGTATTCCTGGGCCATGCGGGCGCCACGACGGACGATCTGCCCGAGGATCACGCCCGTGAGCGCCAGGCCGATCATCACAATCAACTGCTGGTGCCGCGGTACGCCGCGCGGCGGGTTGGCAAACCACTTCCCATGCCCCAGCACGAACAGGTAGCCGGCCACCGCCCCCGCGGACGCGAAGCGGACCAGCCCCAGGCTGAAGCGAAGCGTGGCCAGCACGATGATGAGAAAGTAGCCGATCACCAGCGGGCTCTGCGGACCGGAGGCCACCACGAGCACCGCGGTGAGAAACACGAGGTCGCCGGCCGTCGTGCCGTACTTCAGGGCGGCGGGAAAGATGCGGTTCTTCTGCAACAACAAGACCACCAGCCCCATCAGGGCCCAGGCCAGGGCCAGGCCGGTCATCATCTGGTGGAACGGCCGGTTGACGATCGCCGGGATCTCGAAGCTGCCGATGCGAAGGCCGTGGTAATCGAGCAACTCCACGGCATAAAAGCAGCCAATCGCAGCGATGCGGAGCAGGTTGGCCCGCGCCTCGCCCTCGAATTCGTGCCAGCGGCTGACGATGTGCCAATTGCGGTCGGCCGACGGCGGCGGAAAGGAACTAACCACGACATGGCCTCCTGCGAACGATGAAACAGACTACGGAACGTGGTTGTACACCTCCGGCCGCGGCACGTCAATCGCGAGACAAGAACGGAGGTTGACGGTACAATCACACAGATGCCCAAGCAGCGAGCCGAGTGCTTTGACCCGGATCGCATAATTGCCGCTTATCCCTGGGCTAACGCCCAGGGCTCGCCGGAGTGCAAAAAAGGAAACGCGTCCCATGTCCACGGAAACCGCATTGATCACCGGCGCCTCGGCTGGAATCGGCCGCGAGTTGGCGCGGCTCTTCGCCAAGGACGGGAGCAACCTGGTCCTGGTGGCCCGCCGCCGCGATCGGCTCGAGGAACTGGCCGCCGAGTTGCGAACGCACAATGGAATCGAGGTCCGTGTGCTCGCCGCCGATCTTGGCCGAAGCGACGCCCCGCAGGCGATCGCGGACGCATTGGGCCGCGACGGCGTAGCGATTGACGTATTGGTGAACAACGCTGGATTCGGCGCTTTGGGTATGTTCGCCAGTCTCGACGCGGACCGGCAGATGGAAATGATCCAAGTGAACGTCGCCGCGCTGACGCACCTCACCCGCTTGCTGTTGCCCGGCATGATCCAGCGCCGCCGCGGCGGAGTGTTGAACGTGGCCTCGACGGCCGGCTTCCAGGCGGGTCCTTTCCTGGCGGTCTATTATGCGACGAAGGCCTATGTGATTTCGCTGAGCGAGGCGCTTCACGATGAACTGGCCGGCGAGGGCGTTGCGGTGACATGCCTCTGTCCGGGGCCGACCGTAACCGAGTTTGCGGCCACAGCCAAGATGGAGAAGAGCCGCATGTTCTCGCTACGGCCGATGACCGCGGAGAAAGTGGCTCAAATCGGCTACAGCGGTTTTCGCCGGGGCAAACTGCTGGTGATTCCCGGTTGGCTGAACTACCTGGCCGCGACCGGCGCAAGGCTTGGCCCGCGGAGCATCGCCCGCACGATCGCCAGGTGGTTGAACCAATAAACAGGCGGCTTACTTCTTCTCCGGCCCCGGCACCTTGTCGAGCGCGCCGGCAGGGCCGACAGGCAGTTCGGCGCCGTGCTCGTGTTCATGCTCGTGCTCGTGGTCGTGCGCGTCTTTAGGCTCTTTCTTCTTGACGATGGCCTTGTGATCCAGGCGGATCTTCTCGTAGACATCGCCGGAGATCACGTAGTACCACTGGGCGAAGCGGGCATTGAGTTCCTTGACGTGCTTCTTGCCGGCGGCGACCTTGGCCTCGTATTCGTCCTTGCGGCGCTGGTTCTCCTTGTCGATTCGCTCCTGTTCGGCCTTCCGCAACTCGGCCTTTTGGGCGTCCGTTACGGCGTCGGCCGGCTTGGGTTCCTCTTTTTTGACTTCGCCCTTGGCCGCGTCCTTGCCGGCCTCGGCCTTCTTGCCCTCTTCCTTCTTACCTTCATCCTTCTTGGTTTCGGCCGGCTTGGCTTCACCGGGCTTCGTGGCGTCGTCCTTCTTGGCCGGGTCCTTCTTCGTCTCGGCATCCTTCTTGGCATCGGCAGGCTGCTTCGCCTCGCCGGCTTTGGCGCCGGCCTTCTTGTCCTCCGCCTTGGGGACCGGTTTCTCCTCGGGCGGCAATTGCTCCACGACCGGCTTGGGAATCGCGTCCTGATTGAATTCGGCCATTACGAACAGATAACGGTCCATGCCCGGCGAGGCGCTGTCCTTCGCGTCGGCCTTCTTGTCCTTGGCGTCGGCGGACGACTCGCCCGTCGTGTTCCCGAAGCGAAGCACATACCGCGCGCCGTCGTTAAGCTGCAAATCGACTTCGCCGAACTTAGAGACGATTTCCAGAGGCGCGTCGGGCTTCTTCGAATCCGAGGCGATGGCATAGTAGCCTCGTTCCAGCAGCGTCTCCCTGGTCGCGTCATCCATGCTGCGGACGCGCAAATCGGCCGGAATCGCCGCCGGCTTCCGTTCCACGTCAACGATTTTCAGGTCTTCCAGCGCCGTCTTCATGCCGTCCAAGGTCGCGGTGTTCAGTTCCTCGTCGGCCGCCATCTTCCGCGGGATGATCTTCTGAACTTTCTCGTCGACGCCGAGGTCCTCGACCAGTTTCCAGGGCTGATCGCCGGAGGGGAGATCCAGCCGGTACTCGCCGTTGGGCACGCGCGCCAGGCCGGCCTGGTGCGTATCCGGGTCAACCACGCGCTGGATGCTGTAGTCGTTGATGTGGACCTCCTTCAGGTCCATGGAATTCAGATTGAGCAGGTTCGGCTCGATCCAATCGGCAAAGCGCACCGAGATTTTGCTCGGATCGAGCTCCACGATGTAGACCGGCTCCTTGCCCACCACGCGGACGTAGCACTGATTTTGCTGATCCGGCACGGGTTTGCCGATAATGGCGGCGGCCAACTCGTGACCGGAGGCGTCCTTCATGGTGATGTGGGTGCCCACGCCGGTGTCGCTCGATTTGACCGAATCGGCCGGATCAGGATCGACGACGCCATACTGATTATAGACCGCGCGGCGGGAATCATCGTCCAGCGAAGCCGATCCGGGGCTGAAGCCCGGCGCCAGGCCGAGGATCTTCAGGTCGATGAGCGAGTTGGCGGCCACGGCCAGGTGTTCCCTGGCGTCGGCCGGATACTTGCCGTGCGAGGGAATGACCCACAGGTTGTCGATCTTGGCCACCTCCAAGGCAACCGACTTGCCATCTTTCTGGTCGAACTGCAAGACCTTCAGGCTATCGACGGAACCGGGCGTGGTGAAGTCGGGAAAGAGCTTCTTGCCCACGACTTGCGCATCGCTCTTAGGGGGCGGCACCGGGCGACTAAACCAGGCCACGGCCAGGACGACCACGGCGACCAAAAGGAAGGATACGGTTTTCGTGTTTTCGTTCATCGTCAATTTTCAGTGTTCAGTGTTCAGTGCCGGTAACCCGGCGATTAAGACAGTTCGTGAGTTTTCAGACCAGACCACGAGCGACAGGCCGCACGCGGCATCCTACCTCAACCGTTTGCGGGAAACGCCCTCGCGCTCCTTGGCCAGCAGGTAGAAGAACACGGCCACGGCCACCAGCAGAATCGGAATGGAGGGCTGGATCACGGCCCAGAGTTTGCAAGTACCCTGCATGGCCACGACCTTGGCCTCCAGTTCGTTGTTGATGCGGTCTATCTTGGCGTTGTAGGCGGTGTTGTTGTCGGCCTTCTTTTCTTCCAGCCGCCGCCGCAGGTTGTTTTCCTCCCGCGCCAGCTTCTGCAGGATGGCCTGTTCATCGAGATGCTGCTTGGTGGCCTCGATGCGCAGCTTCTTCAAGGAACCCTCGACCTCCTTGACGGCACTCTTGATCGCCTCGTCGTGCTCCTTGCGCAGGTTCTCCATGGCGCGGGCGCTTTCCTCGCGGGCGCCGGCGGTGCGTTCGTCGAAACGCGTCAGCGTGCGGTGTTGTGGACGCCGCTTGCGGAGTTCCAGGAAGCGGTCGTCGCCCGCCAGGGAGTCCAGTGCGTTGAGCACGAACGTCACGTTGTCGAAGTCGAAGACGATGTCCTGTCCGGGAATCGCACCCCGCTCGCGCATCTCGAAGAACATGTCGTTCACCGCTTCCACGTCGGCCACGAGGACCACGTTGAGCGGCGAACCCGACAGGCGGTCGCGGGGCTCGCCCGTAATGTGGGCCGCAAGCACGTAGGGTTGGCCCTGGCCGGGCTGATAATAGAGCGAGCGGAAGGGGTTCAGTCCCGCGCCCTGGCCCTGCATGTCATCGGCGGGTCCCGCGATATGCGCGGTGGGAATCGTGCCCGCGTCGGGACCGGTCTCGATCAAAGGAACGAACTTGCGGTTCTTCAACTGCAAGGCGACCGCCTCCTGGGCATATTTGACGACATCGCCCACGGTCTTCATGTTGGCCGCCAGTTCCTTGAAGCCGGAGAGCGTGATCTTCGCGGCAGCCGCGTCTTCGTCGAGCATGGCCACTTCGGGCTTCTGGCCGGTCTTGGAAAGCAGTTCCGCGGCCTGGTCCTTCAGGCTGGCCGCCTCGTCCGTCCAGACGATGCGGAGCTTCAGCAGGGCAACGTCGTCGGGCGTCCCCTTTTCCGCCAGGGAAATGCCATCGGTCGTCAACTCGGCCACGGTCTGCTTGAGCTTGGCCGCCGCACGTTTCAACTCCGCCGCGCGAGTCAAGCGCGAAGCCGCCATGAGGTTGGCCGGACCGCTTCCGGCGGCCGACTTCTGCATCGTTGCCTCGCGCTCCAGCCGCTCGGCCTCGCGGCCCAACCGCTGGGCCTCCTCGGCCGTCTTGTCGGCTTCCCCCTTGGTCAGAAGCACCGTGCGGCCCTCTTCCGCCTCGTCGTCGGCCGCAGGCAGCGGGTAGCGGTTCCGCAGGTCGGCGACCAGGTCCAACAAGGCACGATTGTGCCCGTGGCCAAGCAACGCCACGATCAGATCCTCCAGCGAAGTATCGACCTTCAACTGGCCGGGCTGGATCGTCTTTTTGCCGTCGCCGCCGCCGGAAACCTGGTTGTATTCCTCCTGCGTGTCCGACCAATTGTCGACCAGCGCGTTGAACTTGTCCTCGTCCGACTCCTTCTGGGCCTTCTCGATCTGGTCGGCCAGGTCGTTCATCTCCTTGTTAAGTTGCCGGGCGTACTGCTTGTTGTGCCACTTGGCGACCAGGCGTTTGACGGCCTCGGGCGTGTCCTCGATGAAGCCCGGCGCGATCAGGAAGACGTGCTGCAACTTCGAGCTGATTTGGTCCTCCTCGCAGAAAGGCTGCTTGGCGCCGCAGGCATGGTCGATGAAGACCCACTCGGGCTGGATGATGTTGCCCAGCTTGGGATAGGGACTGTAACGCTGCCAGACGACGCGTTCCGTGCCGCTGGCAGGCGGGCGCCCGCCCATGGGATTGAACTCGGCATCGGGGCCATCGCTGAAGTCGATGCCCAACAACTGCCACAGCGCGTGGATGTCGCCCTTCTCCTGGTTTTCCTGGCCCATGCCCATCATGGGATTCTGCTGCCGGCGCGGCTGATACGTGCCCGGTATACCCCGCATCCACAAGAAGTACGGGTCTTCGAAGATCACCGTCGGCTGGCCCGCGCGGACGGCCGCCACGAAGCTTTCCATTTCCCGCGGGCCCAGTGCCGAGGGCTGGATGGCCAGGAGGACGTCGTAGTGTTTTTCCGGTTCGCCCGCCTTGGGCGGCGTCAGCAGTTCGGCCGGGTTCACCTGAACGACCTCGTATTGCTTGCGCAATTCCTGAATGAGCATCCATTCCGGCGTCATGCCCGACATGCTGAAACTGCCCATGACGTGGGCATCGGTCTCCAGCACGCCGATCCGCTTGCGCTTTTGCCGGGTGACGGTGCAGAGCGAGCGGACCAGTTCATACTCGGGCGGCAGGCCGCGCTCCATGAACGGTAGCACGACCTTTTCCAGCCCGCAGGTGAAGGCCACGCCCATGAAAATGTGGTCGCGGCGAATGGCGCCGTTGCGCGTATCGTCAACTTCCTTGGGAACGATGTTGAAGCGGGCCTTGGCCACCTCGGCCAGCGGGTCGAAACGGTCGATCTCGTTGACGTTCAATTCCACCATGTCGCCGCCACGAATCTTGAATTCCCGCAGGACGGTCAAGAGGTTAATTCGCGTCTGCACATAGGCCTCGGGCACTTCGGGACTGATGTAGGCGTCGATCCGTACGGGCCCCTGAACCTTGAGCAGTTCGAATTGGGCCTTCAATTTTGCCAACTCCTTGGTGTCTTCGGAAAGCGGCGCCGGGGGAAGGTCGGCCTTGGCCGGAACCTTGTTTTCGTCGGGCTTCTTCTCTTCCGCCTTCTTTTCCTCGGGCTTGGGCGCGGCCGCGGTGGTTTTGGCGTCAACCGGTTTGGCGGCGGTTGACTTGGCGTCGGCCGGCATCGCGGCAGTTGCCTTGGCTTCAGCCAGCTTGGCAGCCGTTGACTTCGCATCCGCCGGCTTGGCGGCAGTCGATTTGGCGGCGGCGGCAGTGGCTTTGGCCGCCGCGGCTTTCTCCTTGGCCGCATTCTCCTCCTGGGCCTTCTTCTCGCCCTCCTGCGCCTTCTTTTCCGATTCCTCCAGGCGTTCGATCTTGGGGCTGAGTTCGCGGGCCTTGTCGTAATCCGACTTGAGATCATCGACCAGTTTGATC
>Ga0302320_10026082_pt1 | contig 11332 bp, 4 predicted proteins | sample Bog_T0_3_FD_202130 | JGI IMG/M metagenome (GOLD analysis project Ga0302320, IMG submission 202130) | Peat permafrost microbial communities from Stordalen Mire near Abisko, Sweden - Bog_T0_3 | ecosystem: Environmental > Terrestrial > Soil > Wetlands > Peat | place: Sweden: Abisko, Stordalen Mire... | reverse complement strand
CATTGCGATCCTCTCGTTTGCCGAGCCGCCGGGTACAGCAAAGTGGCCGACATCAGCTAGAACCCAGGCCAACCGGCGGCCACGTGCACGAAAAACGTTGTGAGTTGCTGTTAAGAGGTGCAAACTAACTCAAAAGCGGGGTTTTGGGAAAGCAGGCGAACAGTTATGCTGGGCTTTGCATATGCACGGCGCGAAGGGATGCATTCGTGTGCTACACACGAGGGTGATCCTGTGCCGAAACTGTCTCCATCGTTTGCCCACGCGAGTGGTCGGGACCAAAGTTTATTGTGTAGGTGACTCTATGGCAGACATAATTCAGTTTGGCAAGTTCGTGACCGCTTCGGAACGCGAGGTAGCTTCTCGCCTCAAAGACCTGCCAGAATCTTGGACGGTCATCTGCAACAAAGAAGTGGTCACACCAGCAGGTGACACTTACGAAGTTGACTTTGTGGTCATCGGCAGTCACGTGATCTTTGTCATCGACGAGAAGTCTTGGTCGGGAGATATCTATGGTAATGAGAATGTCTGGATGCTGCCGGGAGGCGAACCGCGGCGCAGCCCACTGCAAAAAATAGGACACGTCGGACGTCAACTAGCTGGAATGTTGCGCGGTCGTGTGCCGTATCTGCACGAATATGCTCAGAAAGCTCACTTCGTAGTCGATATGGTTCTTCTTTCGGCGGCCAATTGCCAAGTGCGTGTGGCTGACCCACGCATCGGCACGCACGTCGTCCGTTTGGAAAATGCTTTGGAGGAATTGCCTCGCATCGATCGCGAGAATTCCATTCTTGATTTGAACGCGTCTGGGCAGGCTATTCGCACGTACCTCACCGATCTTAAGAATCGTCCCCAATTCCCTCAAAAGATCAATGCTTTCAAAGTCCTGGAAGTTCTACCTGGCGGGCGAGGTCATCGGGACTTCCTGGTTCAGCACGCATCAGGCGGGCAGAGAATTTTGAAGTTATACGAGCTGGACCCGGTCGAGCAGCCGCGGGAATTTATCGTGCGCGAATACAACGCGGTCCACCAAGCTGCTGCTATCGATGGAGTATCTCCAGACGTAGATCCATATTTCTTTTGGAATGAAGATAGATACCTTGCAATCCCTTTCCGCTTGCCCGAGGGGGCTGCGTTGCGAATGGCGGCGCATTCTACACTGCTGCAGAATCCGGAGTACGCCCTTGAGCTCACAGACGTCTCTTACAAGCAACTTTCCATTCTCCACAAACGCGGGGTAGTTCATCGGCGCTTGGATCCGGACTCCATCTTTGTGAACCGCGCGGCTAGTTCACCCTCTGTCCAGTTCTTCAATTTCATGTTTGCACACATGGACAATCGGGAGAGCATTGCGACCGAACTTGATGAACTGGAAAAGAAAAATGTTTACTTGTCCCCGGAATGTCGCATTAGCTTTGCCCTTGCCGAGCGGGAGAGCGACATATACGGTCTCGCGCTTTCATTGTGTAGCCACTTGAGCGGTCTCGACCCGAGCGAGGAAGAAGCTGAAACCACGGTCGAGGAGTGGGTTGAAACCTCTCTGCGAAGCCGCTTGGGCGTCTGGCCTAATGAAATTGCGGAACGCTTCGTGTCGTTGTTGAGTGAGTGTGCCTCTCCTGAACCCCGATCGCGGCCCAAGTCCGAAGAAATTCAGAGCGAACTGCAGAAGCTCCGGGCGATCTGGCGGGACATGCAGTCCCCAGCCATCGCTTCGCCGCAAACATTTGGCGGCGGTCAGTACCGGCTCATCCGAGTTCTCGGCGAGGGCGCGACCGCCGTGACCTACTTAGTAGAAGACACTTCGTACGGCGGGGAGTTTGTTCTCAAGCGGATCAAGAACATCGCGGCGGTGCAGCGCTATGCCAAAGCCGAATTTAATGCGTTGAAGGGTTTGTCTCATCCCCACCTGCCGCGTATTTACGACGTTCGCCAGCCCCAGGATGATTTTCACCTCAAGCTCGAATACATTCCGGGTTCGGAGCTCACGTACTGCATGGACCAATTCCGACACCGGCCAGACCGCATCATTCACCTAGCCGCCGCTCTTCTCGACGCACTGGGCTACCTCGAGGACCATGGGATTTCCCACCGTGATATCGCTCCAAAAAACATTATCGTGCCTGACGAAGACCAGGGGCGAATCTGCTTGATCGACTTCGGGCTAGCGAAACTTAGGGAAGACATGCGTCAAAGCGCAGTGGGCACGCCCCTTTACCGCGATCCCCAGGTCGAAAGCAAGGGTTGGACTAATGCGTCCGACGTCTATTCTGTGGCTGTTGTGCTGTATGAATCTCTGACAGGGCAGTTGCCGTTCCTATATGAAGGCGGCATTCCCAAGAAAAGCGTTCCTCGGCCGCTGGCATTCGATGAGGAAGTGACCTGCGGGTCCACGTTGCTGGCGTGCTTGCGCCGCGCGGCTGGTCTGAATGGCGAACGTTATCCAAGCGCGGCGGCTTTTCTGAGCGCGCTAAAGGACGCTGCAATTACTCCGGAGCCGCCGGAAGTGGTTCAAGGAACCGGGATTTGCTTAGAGTGGGTCAGCCAACTGCGTGGCCTATATCGAAACAGCGCAACGGGCAATGCCGATAATCGTGGATTAGATAGTGTCTTCGCTAGGGACACCTATGTGCACACCCAATTAGACCGGAGCCTTTTGCCCGACGTTATGGGAGGCAAGCGGCAACTCGTTTTCCTCACGGGAAACCCTGGTGACGGCAAGACGGCGTTTCTCGAAAAGGTTCGCGACGAACTGAAACGAGTGGGGGCCATTTCAGTCACGGAAGATCGCTATGGTTGGACCATGGACTTGGCTGGTCGTCAGTACGTGGCAATCTACGATGCATCTGAATCGCGCGAAGAACGTAGTTCGGAAGAGATCCTCGCTGCGGCCTTCGCTCCTTTTAGAGGATCTAATGAACCGGAGTTAACTCAGCTACCAGTCTTGCTTGTTGCCATTAATGACGGCCGACTGCACGAATTCTTCCAAGTACATCGAGCGGAATTCGAATGGTTGGCGGGCAAAATTGATCGCCACATCTTCGGAAGTGGAACTCCGGACGAATGCATTGCGGTCGTAGATCTGAAGAGGCGGGCTTTGGTGCAGTTGCCGAACAAGCCAGCTAGCCTGTTTGCCCAAATGCTTAATTCCTTGATACAGAAGAGTCACTGGGTTGATTGCAACAAGTGTGATGCGCGCTCAGATTGCCCTATCAAGTACAACGCAGACAGTCTCCGCGATCCCGGAATCGCAGAACAACTTGAGAAGATTTTCTTGATTCAACATTGGCGACGTATGCGGCGTGCCACTATCCGCGATGTTAGGTCGGCACTTTCCTATTTCATCACGGGCAACTTGGCATGTGAGAACATACACGCGATTCGTAAGTCAGGCAAGAGGAGCAATGAATGGCCGCTTCGTTCCTACTTCCACGCCGCGTTTAACGCAAATCACGAAAACGACGAAATGTTGCAGGACCTCGCTGCGATGGACCCCGCGCAGCGAGTGAACCCGCGTCTTGATCGGTTCTTGCATTTTCACCGCAACGCGGAAAAATGGCGGTCGGTACTCCAGTACCTCAGACCGGTGCCGGAGAGAATAGCCTTCGAAGAGGCGGTTTCCCCGGAAGTGTTTGGAACTCTTTGGCACGGGGCGGTCAAGCGTCGGCTCTTTTTCGAAGGGGATGACTCGGAACTGCAGAACGATAAATGGGAACTGCCGCCACGAGTTCAACTCCTCCCATACCTATATCTGAACGATTTTGTGAGTGCACTTACCGGAGAATGTTCTCCGGCTAAAGTGCTGGAGCGCCTGCTAGCCGGCATATCGCGATCTGAAGGCATAACCAGGCATGCGGCATCCGGCAAACTTTCCGTTGCGCTGGCCAGAAACCTTGAGCAAGAACTGAGCGTGATCAAGCAATTCGACGCAGTGGACTTCCGGTGCAGGGTGATCTCCCACGAAAGCCGATACGTGGAGAACATTCCAGATGCGCTGGAGTTGTTTCATGTTTCCGGGACACCGAGAATCGAGGTGACGCTCGATCTCTTTGAGCTGCTTTCCCGCCTATCCGATGGGTACACTCCGGAAACGCAAGAATTTGAGCCTTTTCTCATTGAGCTTCGGGAATTCACGTCACGATTGCTGCGCACCGGAGTTAGAGAGGTGCTCTTGCTCGAAGGGCGATCTCGACGTCATCGTGTGCTAGTGGAGAATCACGCGATTGAGTTGAAGGAGGGGTTGTGAGGATACTGCTGCCAAAGGCGTCGAAGGGAATCAAGTTCGATCTTCTTTTTACGATTGACGTGAACCTCTTCGATGTCGAGATGCTTCTCCCGAGCCTTTTTCACTTGGTTCGAACAAAAGGTCGTAGAGTAGGCAAGCCTATTGATCCGGACCTCTACGGAGAGTACTTCGCACGCATGATACAACACGAACGGCTCAAGGGATTCAGTAGCCATTCGGGTCGGAAAGTACTAGACCGCTGGGTCAGGACAAGTATCGTCAAAATGGGAAAACGGGGCCGCGCGCATACCGGAGAGAAAATGACGTACTTGTATCCGACGACGATGCTCTCGTACAAGGCAGGTCTGCCAAAGGAAGTAACGCGACTTCGAGGCGTACACAATTTCGTGTACACGGTCCTGCTGAGCGTGGAGAATGACCCCGTCAAACTCGACAAGCTTTTTCAGGCAGCGTTGGGAGAAGGATTGATTCTCGATGAAAGCGAAAAATTTGATGGACGCTATGATGGTCGGACAGATATCGACATTGAGGCCCTGCTGACAATCTGCTTTCTCGACGGCTTGCCGGCTGCGGGGGTTTCGGCGTTGCCGTCTGAGATCAAAGTGTTACCTAGGCTCGCCAAGCAGACTGAGTACTTCGCCCGGGATATCATCGGCACCTTGAGATGTTACCAACAGACACTGTCGACGACGCAACTCAATCGCTTTCTGCTGGCGCTGATCAATTTTCACCTGTTTGTATACTCAATGCGTCTGATGAGCTGGGTTATCGGCGTCTCCAGCGGAAATGCATCTGACCTGAGTCCGGAGTTCTTCTTGGATTGTACCGGCGAGCGAGGTTCGTATTCGGACGAACTGGCTAGAAGTTGTGTGGAGCGGGATCTCGAGATGCTTGAGCGGTACATCAGAGCGTCGTTAAGGTTGCGCACCTTGGATCGCTACTTGACCTTTATCCCTTCGCTAAAAGCCGGTCTCCCAGCCCGCGAAAATGAAACAGGCACGTATTTGACGCAGCTCCTGAGCCTTGCGGGTGAAGTCAAAATTCAAGCCAAGGCGGATCAAGAATTCGAACAGATCTGTGCAGAAAACGGCCTCAACGTGGAAGAGGACTCGGAGGAGCGTGAAGTTAGCGAAGCGGCTTCATATCTGAAGGAACTGAGGGACTCTACGGATCTTGATTCGATCGACCGGTTGGTTCGTGCGCTTTTTGAGGCGCAGCGCAAGTCAGCAATGCAAAACGTGACAGGTTGGTTTAACTCGGTTTCCGGCTTCAATCGCTCGTACGGCATCATGAGCGGCAATAGCAGAGGAGCGCGCCGTGTCGCCCGGTACACGCTCAGCAACGAACTATTATCAGCGCTGGTCTATGTTGCGCTCGCTGACCATGGTCGGGAAGAAGACGGCTTAAGAATTCCTGCTGTGCGGTTGCCACTTAAGGAGTTCCTCAAAATGATAGAGGAACGATATGGTCTCCTCATCGACAAACCGCCGGCAAACGAAAGATCTGCAGAGGCGGTTGAAGCAGCACGACGCAACCTCGAGGCTTTCAAAGTCCGTTTGCGCCAAATCGGCGTGTTCGAAAATCTTTCGGACGATTTCGACGCGCAATACATTCGGCTGCCGATGCAAGTTTCCGAGGAGGTGAAATAATGCTCGACAATCTTGTTCCAGAATTGGTCGAAGCGATTTGCCTCGAGTTTCAGTACAGGTCCCCTGGGCACTGTCTAAGAGTCGACAATCTGCCGCCTGAAACAGCGGGCCACCTTTGTCGTGAACTACGAGAAAAATCTGTTGTCAGCTTTGACACTTTCGTCCTCGGATCAGGCGTCCAAGACTATATGTTACGGCCAGACCAAGCAATCGAGCAGCGCAATCGTAAGGAAAAAAGTCTCTGCCTTATAGTGCCCGGGGGACTAGGGCACGTCACCGCGAGTTCGCTCGGCAATTCTTTCGCTAGTTTTGATCTCGGGAAGTTTTTGCACGGGATGACTGAACGGCTGGAGCGTAGTTTCTCGGACGACCTGCAGTTGCTCCTTCGTCGGGTTCGAGCGCAACTCAAGGGCAGGGCCTCCGTGTCTCAGGAAGACCTGATCGAGTTCTATCTTCAAGCCAAGGAAAGCCCTGGGCCATCCTCTATTGGGCGAGAACTTTGGAGGATAGGTCTTATTCCTGATCCGAACGACGATTTCGTGCAACGTCTGCAACGAAACCGGAAGTGTGTTGACGCCATCGCGCGTCCAACGCGACCTCAAAACTCGGCAGCCGAGAGATTGGCGGCGACAGGCCTTCCGGATGGTCCATTCAAGAATCGGTTGGCTGGTTATCTTTCGCAACACGTCCTGCACCAAAGTGCCGAGTGGCAACAACCCATCGCTGACGAACCCAAATGGGCCGATCTTGCATTTAATCTCTGGCCGTTCCCTGACCAGGAACTATCAGGCCTTCAGGCTATTGATGTTAAGCCGTTCCTGGACGGGGAAGGCAAAGTGGAGGCCTATTGCAAGCTCAAGCAGCCAAGCGGGACGGGAACATCACTGCGGGCGCAAATGGGCCCGGGCCAAAAGGTAAGCGTACGCTGGACCAGCGATCCGCCCTCTCCTGCAGGGGTGAAGAAGTGGCGCGTTGAACTGATCCCTTCGCGCCGGGAGTATGGCGACGAAGGAGCAGCACACTTGACGCGGATTACCGCGAAGAATACGAATCGATCCATAAAATCTGTCAACTTGTCATTGGACTTGGAGGAGACAGAGGTTCGAGCAGTGGAGATCCGAGTATCTGGTGAGACCGAGCAGGGCTTCGAAGTACAGAACGAGGGTGGCGAAGTAATTTATGGCTACTCCAACGAGTTCTGGTTAACTTCGGAAGTTGAAATCGAGTCTGGGGAGACACTCCGAAAGAAGACGGAACTTTCGCTGCCTATGGCGCGACTTCATGCATGCCTTGACCTGAAGGAGGCCGCCGCGGAAATAGAGGAGAGTCAGCCACAATGGGAAACCGGTGACGACCCGTGGTATTTCTCAACGGTACTGCAGCAGAAATATGTGGCGAGGATTGCCGTCAGTCCGATCGCGGCTGCGATTGAGGACTGCCTGCGAGAGAACCCAAAGTTGGCATGGCCCACTGCTCTAATTGAATCTGACAGTCCCCTTACATTCGACAAAATAACGTGGGATGCGCTTCCCGGAGAACAGCTCGAAACAAAGTGTTGGTCCGATTTTATGCGTTGCAGAGAGCTCTTGGCCAAGGAGCTTGCTGGACGAGCGCCGCGTGAACGCATTGCAAGCTTGCATTGGGATGCAAGCTTGACGGAAAAGGTCAGGCGTTATGCAAAGTCCTATCGTGAGTTGCTCTGCTCCGTTAATTCCGAGGGCTTGCCTTGGGCGTTGAGGGTAGATTCTCTCCAATTGACTATCTTTCATCCAGGAGGTCGGCCTCAAACGGCCGTTCTGGTGTTGCCCCTTCATCCTCTCCGGCTACTCTGGTATGCGGCCTATGCGGATCTTCTCGAGCACTGGCGGGGCGAACTAGCTAAGACACCTTTGAAACGCGAGCGTGCCAAACGACTTGAAGTTGCAGCGATTGAGCGGCTGGCGCCATTGAATGTTCCGATGTTTGTGCTCGGGCCCGAGGACAAAGTACATGTGTTTGCGCAGAACTTGGGGATATTCCTGGGCGCAGCCCTTCCTCCACAGACGCAGGAGCCCGCGCGGGTATTGGCGGAATTGGCTTCTGCTTTAGGTCTTTCTTCAGATCTGATCGACGCGACCGATTTTCCAGTTGAGAAGCTGGGACACGAACTCGTGGCGTACCGCAGATTGCATGACTACACTGACACTTTGAGAATCAGCGTGAGCAATCCTGGGGACGGATATCAGGTTGCGTTGGCGCTACAACAGTTGTACCAAGAATCTCTTGTCGAACAAGGGGAAGCTGCTCATCACCCCAAATTGGACATCATCGCTCATTGCAGCGAACCAATGCCATTAAGTCTGCCCGGAATGGACCGACTTCGGGATGAGCTATACCTGTCTGGGGCATATCAAAAGGCTTCACATCTTGCACCGGTTGCCCAGGTGGCGCTTCGTCCCATCGAGCAATTGCCCGACCCTCCCGGTGGGGACATCAACCTAGCGCTGCTGATCGATGAAGCACGACCGTCTTTGAGCTGCCATGAAGGAATCACCGATAGCGATAGCATCTCCGTTTACGGGCTCCTGACAAGGGTGGCGTCCCACTTCGAGAGCACGGAAAGTACCGCCCGTTGGGTTCATCAGGTAGCCCTGCCGTCCGGTGCTAGTCGCGAAAAGCATCCTACTTTGCCAGCCTATACGGCTGATCTTGTGGACACCCACCGGCTGATACTTGACGGTATACGCCGCATCTTATCTCCGGGCTCCGATCCTTCTCTTCAGCCGTCTGTCTGCGTCGAGTTGTCGTATGAAGAACGCAATCGCCTCGACCGTGTTCACCACAGTGCCGATTGGGTGATCTTGCTGGACCGCTTCATCGGAATTGAGTTGTTCGATGATCCCGCAGACCAGTACCTAGCCTCTGCCGCGCGCAAATACTTGCTTGACTACGCTCCAGAATTCATTGAGGGACTAGGTCATAGGCTCATAGTGACAACCGCGTGGCGGGAAGAGGTTGAAGACATTCTCGCGCTGGCAATGAAGGAATTAGGATTCTCGGCGGTCGAAGAAAGCGTCAGTGAGGCTCTCCAGGCTTTGAAGAGCGTTTCGGGGCGCCTTGCGCTCCGCATGATCCACGACAATACCCGTGCGCGAGAAGCGGCAGGCCTCGGGGCCGTTGTGGCATGGCTAAGGTCCACTGGGGAATTGAAGAATAGCTTGCTTCTGCCTGTGGATGCACACCCTGAGATTTTTTCAGTTGCGCAAAAGAGGGACCGAAGGGTCGACGACGGAGGAGATTCTGGCACGATGTCGCGCTGCGATCTTGTCCAGATCCGAGTTCGTTCAAACAGGCTGGATGTCTGCTTCATCGAAGTGAAGGCTCGTTCTGGCGTGACTGGTCTAAGTGACCTAGCGGACCGAATGAGCGATCAGATGGAAGCAACCGAGAGACGATTTCGAGAACTGTTCTTCAGCCCGGCGGATCGCATAGACCACGTTGTACAGCGGTCGAAGCTGGCCGCAGTACTCCGCTTCTATGCGCGACGAGCCGCTCGTTACGGTTTCTTCGTTGACGCAGACGAGATTCAAGAGACGCTTCGTCTGATTGGCAGGTTGGAGTCCGGAATCTCTCAGATGAAGGCTGTTTATCGTGGCTTTATTGTTGATTTGGGCGGATCACCGCAAAAAACGTTTACGCATCGAGGTGCTAGTTTCCGCGTCCTCACAGCCCGGGATTTCGAATCTTCGACGGTATTTCGAAGCAGCGCGACGGTTCAGCCGAGTTCGAGCGAATCTGCTCTATCCTCAACGTTGCCTCAACCTCAAACCGAAATCGCGACAACGCCGACGTTTCCCGATAGCCCCGCAGCAACAACTGCTGTGACTGCACCGGTCTTGCTGCCACGCGATCGCCCTATCGAAGTTTCAGTTCCGCTGGGCATTTCTCTAGACGACGAGATCGTAGATTGGAAAGCATCAGTCAAGGGGAGCCCGCACCTATTCATTATCGGAATTCCGGGACAGGGGAAGTCGTGGACTGTAACACGCTTGCTTTGCGAATGCGCGAAGCAGGGCTTGCCAGCAATTTCCATCGACTTTCACGGGCAGTTCGGTACGGCGGCATCTGAGTACTACCAGCAGGTCAAACCCGCAGTGTGGGATGCGACACTGGGACTCCCATTCTCGCCGTTCGATGCCGTTTCCAGCTTGGAAGGAGGCACCAGCTACTGGAAGTCGAACTGCTTCGCAGTGGCAGAGATCATCCAATATGTCTTTGGGCTCGGCGACATTCAGCGTGGCCTCATCTACGATGCGATGCGCGATTGCTACCTTGACGCCGGGTTTGAGAGCAATCCGGGTGCGGCAATACCGCGCATTGCAGACTTGGAGCGAAAGATCCTTCAACTAGAAGAACGTCGAGGCGTTCGCAACGTTCTGGTTCGTTGTAAGCCGATCTTTGAGTTTCAACTCTTCAATGAGAGTGATGGAGCAGTCAACGTTGACCTTCTCGCCGCTTGCGAGCGGGGGTTGGTGATTGATCTGCACCGACATCCACTTGAACAGCTTCAGATTGCAGCTGGTGCCTTTGTCCTTCGCAAGATTTACAAAGAAATGTTTCAGTGGGGTGAGACTGAGTGCCTCCGCCTAGCAATTGTTCTAGACGAAGCCCATCGGCTTAGCCGCGATACGACGCTTCCGAAGATCATGAAGGAGGGGCGCAAGTTCGGGGTGGTGGTCATCTCAGCGAGCCAGGGAATCAGCGATTTTCACCCAGATGTTTTGGGTAATGCTGGAACTAAGATTATCTTCAGAACTAACTATCCAGGATCCCGGAAGGTGGCTGGATACCTAAAACCACGTCGCGACGAGGACATCGCTGATCGGATCGAACAATTGCCAGTTGCTACCGCACTGGTGCAGACACCGGAAATGCAGCACTCACTCCAAATCCGGATGTTCCCCCCTGTAACCAGTGACTGTAAAGCGGACAGCGCCATCGTGCCATGACAAATGGAGTTATTTCGGGCGGCTGAAGAATTCGAAGCCGACGAGTCCGATCAGGATGAATTTCATTGCACCGGCCATTGCATTACTGGACCACCTCTTGCAATTGGACGTATGTGGCATAGGGAGCTCCAGCCACAGGCGCTCGTGGTATTCACCGACCTTGAGGGCTGCTTCCCGAATGCCGCACCCAGCCATCCAGTCCTTTGGGCAGCCACCAAAGACCACTCCGCGCCCTTCGGCGAGGTGATCTCGATGGCTACGGCATAGCTTTTCGCTGTCAGCAAGAGATTGCCCAGATTCGATAAAATCATAGTAGTAATAGCAGTGCTAGAAATGCTATTGTACTATGCCTATCGAAAGGAGCGGCATGTTCAAGGTGGCGTTTCGGCTTGTGTACCGCATCAGGGGAAGATGCTCCCGGCATCCAGCCTACAACCCCGCGAAGGACGAGCAAG
>Ga0302320_10026081_pt1 | contig 11332 bp, 20 predicted proteins | sample Bog_T0_3_FD_202130 | JGI IMG/M metagenome (GOLD analysis project Ga0302320, IMG submission 202130) | Peat permafrost microbial communities from Stordalen Mire near Abisko, Sweden - Bog_T0_3 | ecosystem: Environmental > Terrestrial > Soil > Wetlands > Peat | place: Sweden: Abisko, Stordalen Mire... | reverse complement strand
GGAAGATACTGTTGAAGCCGCGCTTGGGCAGCCGGCGATGCAGCGGCATCTGGCCGCCCTCAAAGCCGCGCATCAGCGACGATCCGGAGCGCGAGCCTTGGCCCTTGTGGCCACGGGTCGAGGTCTTGCCCATGCCCGAGCCCATGCCACGCCCGACGCGCTTCTTGTTTTCGTTGGCCTTCTTGGGGGCGCGCAGATTGGAAAGATTGCGGATTGCCATTTTGTGTTTCCTCGCTATAACGCCGGAGAAGCTAGTTCTTAGCCTCTAGCTGTTAGCCATTAGCTGAATACTGCCAACCGACTCGCATTGTGCGGGCATGTGGTACACCCGGTGACTCCGTTTTCAAGCTAAAAGCTAAGAGCCAGAGGCCAATAGCTAACTCCTACTCGACCACGCGGACCAGGTGCGGCACCTTGGCCACCATGCCGCGGACCGAAGGCGTGTCTTCGCGCTCGACAATCTGGTTGAGCCGGGTGAAGCCGAGTCCTTTGATCACCAGCTTGTGCTTCACCGGCGTGCAGATCTTCGAGCGGAAGTATTGCAGCTTAATCTTGTTTGCAGATGCCATGGTTTTCTCCGGTTGTCCCCAGACGCCGGTTCTTGGTCTTCAACTGAAAACTGAGAACCGACAACTGTTTTCTACATCTCCTCAACGGTCTTGCCGCGCAGGGCAGCGACTTCCGCTTTGTTGCGAAGCTGGATCAGCGCATCGAAAGTGGCCTTGACTACGTTGTGCGGGTTGGCCGATCCCAGCGACTTGGTCAGCACATTCTGCACCCCGGCCGAGGTCATCACCGCGCGCACCGTCTTGCCCGCGATCACGCCGGTGCCCTCCGGCGCGGGCTTCAGCATCACCGACCCGGCGCCGTAGTGGCCCAGCACCTGGTGCGGGATCGTAGTCTCGGTCAGGTTGATTTTGAACAGGTTCTTCTTGGCCGCCTCAATGCCCTTGCGGATCGCCTGGGGCACCTCCTTGGCCTTGCCCGAGCCGTAGCCGACCACACCTTCGCCCGGATCGCCGATCACGACCAGCGCAGCAAAGGACATATTCTTGCCGCCCTTGACGACCTTCGTGACGCGATTGATCGAGACCACCTCGTCCTTGAGGTTCAGCCGGTTCGCGTCGAGCTTCTTCCTAATCAATGCCATATGCCATCCATCTTTCCGGCTGTCTCGCGGTTGCCCGCGCCGACTCGCCCAAAACTGAAACTAGAATTCGAGGCCGGCCTCGCGGGCCGCCTCGGCCAGCGCCTTCACGCGACCGTGGTAAAGGTATCCGCCGCGATCGAAGACGACCTTCTTGATGCCCTTTTCCTGGGCGCGCTCGGCAATCAGTTTGCCTACCGACTTCGCCGCCGCTACGTTTCCGCCGTAGTGCTTGTCCTCGGTCTTCTTGCCGAACGAAGACGCCGACACCAAAGTGACGCCGTTGAGATCGTCGATGAGCTGGGTGTAAATGTGGTTCAGTGAGCGATAGACGTTCAGGCGGGGACGCTCCGGAGTGCCCGACATCTTCTCCCGGATGCGGGTGTGTACGCGCTTGCGGATGACATTGCGTTCGCGGGGTTTCAGCATAATCTTGCTTTCCTTCCTAATGGCGTCGCCAGAGTGCTGGAGACGTTCGGGTTGATAAATCAGCTGCTGGCTTCCAGCTCTTAGCCTTTAGCTAGAGGCTAAGAGCTAGCGGCTAGGAGTTATTTCGCTCCGGTCTTGCCGACCTTCTTCTTCAGCTTCTCGCCGGTGTAGCGGACACCCTTGTTCTTGTAGGGGTCAGGCTTGCGCAGCGATCGGATGTCCGCGGCCACCTGGCCGACCTTCTGCCGGTCGATCCCGGAGATGGTGAGATGCGTCTGCTTAGGGTCGATCGTGACTTCGATCCCGCTGGGCAGAGGAAACTCGATCGGGTGCGAGAAGCCCAGGGTGAAGACGACCGTGCCCTTACCCTTCAACTCGGCGCGGTACCCAATGCCGACGATGTCCAGGTCCTTCGACCAGCCAGTAGTGACGCCAGTGACGGCATTGAAGACCAGCGCGCGCGCCAGTCCGTGGAAGGCCGCCTGCTTGTCATTTTGGCGCTCGGCGATCAGCGCGCCGTCCTTCTGCACCAAGGTGATGCCGCCGGGCAGCATGGCGCTGACCTTGCCCTTGGGCCCTTCCACCAAGACGGTCTTGCCGTCTTCCTGGACCTTGATCTTGACGCCGACGGGCAGCGGGATTGGCTTCTTGCCGATACGAGACATTGTGGAATCCTTCTTGTGGCTTGCGAGTCGCGGAGAAGACCAGCTTCCTTCGTTCCACTGCAGCCTGGGCTCGCGCCCATCGTTCTAAAACTTCAAACTCTCAACTTCAACCGCGCGGGATCAACTTGCTCCAACCCGTGAAGAACGGCGCACAGCGCATCCGCCCGACCCGGTCGGAAGCTACCAGACCTCGCAAAGAATCTCGCCGCCAACGCCCTCGCGGCGCGCCTGACGGCCGGTCATGACGCCCTTCGGCGTGGTCATGATAGAGATGCCGAGCCCGCCCTGGACGCGGCGAATCTCGTCGCGTCCGAGATACACGCGGCACCCGGGACGCGACACACGTTGCAGGTCACGGATGACCGCCTCGTTGTTCGGCCCATACTTCAGATACACGCGCAGAACCTTGAGGCCGGCCTCTTCGGTCGGCTTGTAGTTGGCGATGTAGCCCTCCTCCTTCAGGATGCGGGCGATCTCGCTCTTCAGCTTGGAGGCGGGCACGTCGAGCTTCTGATGACGCGCACGGATGGAGTTGCGGATACGCGTCAGAAAGTCAGCTACTGGATCGGTAAGGTTCATTCATTCTCCTTCATTCCCCGTTCGCTCGGCGCAGGTGTCAACGGCGAGAACCAGCGGGAATGTTGCTGCCTGAATTGATTGGGCTTTTTGAGCGGCCCGGTGAGACTAACTCCCAGACTTCAGCATCCTTGGCGGATGAGGTCTCTGGAAGGGTGGAACCGGTACGACAACCTCTTGAGTATACAGGTTGCCGCGCCGGTTTGCTTACCAGCTTGACTTGACGACGCCCGGAATCTCCCCCTTCAGCGCAAGCGAACGGAAGCAGAGACGGCAGACCCCAAACTTGCGCAGAAACGCGCGGGGACGGCCGCAGAGCTGGCAGCGGTTGTGCTGGCGGGATTTGAACTTCGGCTTCCTTGCGTCCTTGACGCGCTTTGCTGTAGTTGCCATAGTGTTTGCTCTCTATCCTGTTACAAAATCGGTTCGGCCGGCTGGATGGCCTATGCTCCAACCCGGAACGGCATGCCAAAGCCCTTCAGCAGGGCACGGGCGCCATTGTCGTCGGCCGCGGTGGTGACGATGGTTACATTCATGCCCTTCAGCTTGTCCACCTTTGCGTAGTCGATCTCGGCGAAGATCAGCTGGTCGCGCAGGCCGAGCGTGTAGTTGCCGCGACCGTCGAAGCTCTTCGACGAGACGCCGCGGAAATCGCGCACGCGGGGCAGGGCGATCGAGATCAGGCGGTCGAGGAACTCGTACATCTTGTCCCCGCGCAGGGTCACCATCGCGCCGATGGGCATGCCTTCGCGCACCTTGAACGCCGCGATCGACTTCTTCGCCCGGGTGGTGACCGGCTTCTGCCCGGCAATGGCGGCTAGGTCGGCCACCAGCGGGTCCATGATCTTGACGTTCTGCGTAGCTTCGCCGAGTCCCATGTTGATGACGATTTTCTCCAGCTTCGGAATCGCCATCGGGTTGACGATGCCAAGCTCCTTGGCAATCGCCGGCCGGATCTCGCTCACATACTTCTCTTTGAATCGTGCTGCCATGATTTACTTCGCTTTCTCCACGGTCTCCGGAGTGGGCCTGGCCCGTATACCGATTCGTGGGGTGAACCTGCGTTTAGCTATTGGCCCTTAGCTTTTCGCTTTTAGCTAGAGGCTAAAAGCTAACGGCTAAAAGCTTGCCCTTATCTCTTTTTCTCTGGGATCGGGTTCCCGCTGACCTTGGAGAACCGGACCTTGTTGTCACCTTCAAAACGTGTGCCGACCCGGGTCTTGTTGCCCTCGCCGTCCACCAGCATCACGTTCGAGACGTGGATGGAGGATTCCTGCTCGGCGATGCCGCCCTTGATATTCCTCTGCGGGTTCGGCTTCACATGCTTCTTGATCATCATCACGTGCTCTACCAGCAGGCGGTCCTTGTCGGCCATCACCCGCAGCACCCGGCCGCGTTTGCCTTTGTCTTTGCCGGCGATGACCTCGACGGTATCGTTGCGCTTAATCTTGATCCCTGCCATGTCCAGCTCCTTGATGCTTGCTTCCAGTCTTTTCACTGGAACCTCGGCTCTCACCGGTCGTGCCCTTGCTGCCTTTGTCTTCAACTAACAACTAGCAACTAACAACTGTCTTCAAATTACTTCCGGCGCCAGCGAGACAATCTTGAGGAACTTCTTCTCGCGCAGCTCCCGGGCCACCGGGCCGAAGACGCGCGTCCCCACTGGCTCATTGGCATCGTTGATCACCACGGCCGCGTTCTGATCGAAGCGGATGTAGGTGCCGTCACGGCGCCGGCTCTCCTTGCGCGTGCGCACGATCACCGCCTTCACCACCTTGCCCTTCTTCACCGTGCCATCGGGCGACGCTTCCTTCACCGCGGCAGTGACGACATCGCCCAAGCTGGCCTTCTTGCCCAGCCCGCCGCCCAGCGGCAGGATCACCTGTAGCTTGCGCGCGCCGGAGTTGTCGGCAACGTCGAGGATGGTTCTCATCTGTACTGACATGTTCGTTCTCCTAAATCCAATCGACCGGAGCTACCAGCCCGGTTCGAAAACTACTTTGCTTCCGCGACCGGCTTCGTCTCATCCAGTTGGGCCAGCGACGACCGGCGGACAATCTCCTCGAGCGACCAGCGCTTGAGCTTGGAGAGCGGGCGCGCCTCGCGGATGCGGACCACATCGCCGATCCGCGCCGAGTTCAACTCGTCGTGCGCGTAAAACTTCTTGTTCGACTTCATCACCCGCTTGTACTTGGGGTGCGCCTTGCGGATCTCGATCTCAACCACAATCGTCTTCTGCATCTTGGTCGAGACGACCATGCCGACCTTCTCGTTGCGGCGGGAGGTTTGCGCTTCCGGAACTGCTGCGGTGTTGGTTGTGTCTGCCATGGTTAGTCCTTCTTCGCTTTCTTGCGCGCGGTGCGTGTGCTCGCGGCCGGCGCAGCGGCTACGGCCAGCGGCGATGCGGCTTTATCTTCCACGAGCGCGCGCTCGCGAGCAATGGTCTGGATGCGGGCGATGTCAAGCTTCAGCACGCGCAGCTTCTTGACACCTTCGTTGTTGCCCAGGCTCTTCTGGAAGCGCAGGCGGAAGAGCTGTTCGGCAGACTTCGCCTGCTGGCTCTTCAGCTCGTCGTCGGTAAGGTTGCGAATCTTTTCAAGTTCCATAGTTTTCTTCTTTCGGTGCTGATTCTTCTGCCAAACCTACTTGACGGCCACAGTCGCCTTGACGTCGTGGCGCTGGATGAATGCGGTCTTCAGCGGCAGTTTGTGGGCGGCCAGGCGCATGGCTTCCTTGGCAAGTTCGGGCGAGACGCCCTCCATCTCGAACAGTATCTTGCCCGGACGAACCACCGCGACCCAGTGGTCGGGGGCGCCTTTGCCCTTGCCCATACGGGTCTCAGCCGGCTTCTTGGTGATCGGCTTGTCCGGGAAGAGGCGCAGCCACACCTTGCCGCCGCGCTTGATAAAGCGGGTCATGGCAATACGGCTGGCCTCAATCTGACGATCGGTGATATAGCCGCACTCCTGCACCTTCAGGCCGAAGTCGCCGAACGAGAGATCGGAACCGCGCCACGCCTTGCCGCACATGCGTCCGCGCTGCTGCTTGCGAAACTTAACCTTTTTTGGCATCAACATAAAAAACCCCTAGCTATTAGCTGTTAGCCTTTAGCTCTCTGCCAAAGACCAACTCAGACTTTTCGTTACTACCTGAACCTCAGCTAATAGCCAACAGCTAATAGCGAGAAACTGTTCCTAGAACACGCCGGCCGTCGTGCCCTGGTCGCGTCGCTTCTTCTGCTCGTAGATATCGCCGCGATAGACCCAGGTCTTGACCCCGATAATCCCATAGGTGGTGTGCGCCTCGGCGAAGCCATAATCGATGTCCGCGCGCAGCGTGTGCAGCGGCAGCCGGCCCTGCAGATACCACTCCGAGCGCGCAATTTCGTTGCCGTTTAGGCGGCCAGAGACACGGACCTTGATGCCCTTGCAGCCGAAGCGCAACGCCGAGTCGACCGACTTACGCATCGCCCGGCGGAAACTGACCCGCTTCTCCAACTGCAGCGCGATGTTCTCGGCGACCAGTTGCGCGTCAAGCTCCGGCTTGTTGACCTCGAGGATGTCGATGAAGACCTCGCGCGAGGTGCGCTTCTGGATGTCAGCCTTGAGCTTGTCGATCTCCGCGCCCTTGCGGCCGATGATGATGCCCGGACGCGCGGTGCGGATGATGAGGCGCAGCTTGTTGCCGGGGCGCTCGACTTCAACCGAGCTGACGCCGGCGGCCTTCAGCTTTTCGCGCAGCTCAGCCTTCAGCTTAACGTCTTCGACCAGCAGCTTGTCATAGCCCCGCTCGACGAACCAGCGCGACTTCCATGGCTTGTTGACGCCGAGGCGAAACCCATACGGATGGACCTTCTGTCCCATAGCTTCCCTAACCTTCGCCCCGATGCCGGTTGAGCCGGCGGGGCCTTGTACTTTTCACATCCAAACCTTGAAGCCAACCGGAATCCTTCCGGGCGTTACTTCAATTCCCTGCTGCGGTTACTTTGCGGCCTTCTTTGCCGCAGCTTTCTTTGCCGGCGCGTTCTTGGCTGCAACCTTCTTGGCCGGGGCCTTCTTGGCTGCCGTCTTTGCCGGCTTCTTTGCTGCCGGCGTCGCCGGAGCCTCCCCGACAACGGTTGCCAATCCTGCGCCCGTCTTCTTCTCCGCCACCGTCACAATGATGTGCGCAAGCCGGCGCTGGTAACGGAACGCGCGGCCCATCGGCGCGGGCCGGATACGCTTCATGCGCGGCCCTTCATTGGCTACCGCGGTGCGAACGTAGAGGTTGTCGACATCCACGTCCAGGCCCTGCTCCTGCGACGCGTAGGTGGCGTTCTGGATGGCCGAGCGCAACACCTTCTCGACGATCGGCCCCATCCGCTTGGTGGAAAAATGGACGGTGTTCAGCGCCTGCTCCACGCGCATGCCCTTGATAATGTCGAGAACCAGCTTCGCCTTCTGCGGACTGGTGCGCTGGAACTTGGCCTCCGCGCGAAACTCTCGAACTTTTTCTACTGCGATCTTCGCCATAACTTTGATCCTTCAAACTTTCTTGTTCCAAACTGCGGATCCCTTGTCGCCTTCGGCTCCTCAGGATGCGGGCCCGCGGCTCCGACGCCGCTTGAGGTGCCCGCTACTTCGGCTTCGCGGTGGTCTCGGCTGCGCGCGCGGAGTGGCCCTTGAACGTCCGCGTCGCCGAGAACTCGCCCAGCTTGTGGCCCACCATGTTTTCCGTCACGTAGACCGGAATAAACTTGCGCCCGTTATGCACGGCGATGGTGTGGCCGACCATGTCGGGGAAGATGGTCGAACGGCGCGACCAGGTGCGCACAACCTTCTTATCGTTGGTCTGGTTCATGACCGTGATCTTCGTCTGAAGATGCCCGTCGATGAAAGGACCCTTCTTTGCGGAACGTGCCATCGTGTGACTCCAAAACTCGGTGCTGCGGGTTACGCTGCTGAATACGACGAATCTCTTGGTTACGAGACTTGGTGTTTCTACTTTGCCAACTACAAATGAATTCTGCCGAACTACTCTTCCTACTTGCCCTTATTACGGCGGCTGACAATAAATACATCAGTCCGCTTGTTGTTGCGTGTCTTATATCCCCGGGTCGGCTGGCCCCACGGAGTCACCGGGTGGCGTCCGCCCGAAGTCTTGCCTTCGCCGCCGCCGTGCGGATGGTCGACCGGATTCATCGAGACGCCGCGGTTCGAAGGATTGATGCCCTTCCAGCGATTGCGTCCGGCCTTACCGATCGAGACGTTTTCGTGGTCCGTGTTGCCCACCTGGCCGATGGTCGCCATGCATTCCACCAGCACCTTGCGGGTCTCGCCCGAAGGCAGCTTGAGCAGGGCATAGTCGCCTTCCTTGGCAACCAGGTTGACCTGTGCACCGGCCGAACGCGCCATCTGTGCGCCCTTGCCGGGGCGAAGCTCGATGTTATGCACGATCGTTCCCAGGGGAATGTTCTTCAGCGGAAGCGCATTACCCACCAGAATATCGGCCTCGGGCCCGCTCATGATCTTCTGCCCGACCTTCAAGCCCACCGGCTGGATGATGTAGCGCTTCTCGCCGTCCGCATAATGCACCAGCGCGATGCGCGAGCTGCGGTTCGGATCGTATTCAATCGTCGCGACCGTGGCCGGAATGCCGTACTTGTCGCGCTTGAAGTCGATCAGGCGCAGCTTCTGTTTGTGCCCTCCGCCCTGGTGGCGAATGGTCAAGCGGCCCGTGCTATTGCGCCCGCCGGTGCGCTGCTTCACCTGCAGCAGCGGCTTATGCGGCTTGTCCGTGGTCAGGTCGTCGTTCACCAGCTTCGTCTGGAAGCGGAGAGTCGGGGTAATCGGTCGAAATGATTTGATCGGCATTTTATTTAGCTCCTAGCTCTTAGCTTTTAGCTCTTAGCTAGTTCTTTCTCGTCTTCGCGACTTACTCGTCGCACTTGCTTTCAACTAACAACTCTTCTTACAGGCTGTTCAGATACTCCGGCATCTTCTGCCCATCCTTCAGTCGGACATAGGCCTTCTTCCAGTCGGGACGATAGCCGGAGAACTTGCCGCGGCGGCGCTCCTTGCCCTCCACGGTGGTGGTCCGGACCCCGGTTACCTTGACCTTGAACAGCGTCTCGACGGCCTGTTTGACCTCGGTCTTGGTGGCCTTCAGATCCACCTCGAACACCAGCGTGTTCTGGGTCTCCTTGATGCCCATGCCCTTCTCAGTAATCAGCGGGCGGCGGATAACGGTATAGAGGGTTGGCATTACGCGACCTCCTTCTCGGCAGCGGTTTTGCTGCGCTTCGAAACAAATTTCTTCAGCGTCTCCTGCAGCGCCTCAAGCGCATCCTTCGAAAAGATGGCATGCTCGTAGCGAAGAAGATCGTAGGGATGGACCTCGGAGCTGAGCACCAGTTCAACCCCGGCGAGATTGCGCGAACCCAGATAAAGCCTCTCGTCCAGCTTGCGGCTGGCTTCGACCAGCAACGTAGTCTTGCCCGCATCCAGCTTGTCCAGCGCGGTGCGGAAGAGCTTGGTCTTCGGCTCGGCAACCGCGAACGACTCAACCACGGTCAGCTTGCCGTCGGCGATCTTGGCTGCGATGGCCGACCGCAGCGCGCCCATCAGCTTCTTCTGCGGAAAGGCATACTCATAACTGCGCGGCTTGGGTCCGTGGACCGTTCCGCCGCTGCGCCACAACGGGCTGCGGATCGATGCGATTCGCGCGCGGCCGGTGCCCTTCTGCTTCCATAGCTTGCGGCCAGCGCCGGAGACAAGCCCGCGCGTCTTGGTCGACGCCGTGCCCTGGCGCAGCGCCGCGCGGTAGTGCTTCACTGACTCCCACAGGAGCGAGTCGTTGATCTCGCCCGAGAACACCTCGTCGAGCAGCTCGAACTCGCCGACCTTCGCTCCATCGAGATTGACTACGTTGATGTTTGCCATCGTTCTTCTCTCTTCATGCCCGCCATCGATGCGCCGGGCCTTCCCTTTGTTAGGCTGCGCTCCTCGGTCTGTTTCCCGCGCAACGTTTGTTTCCGTCTTTCGCTAACTTGCTAACTTGCCGCCTTGTCTATTTCTTCTTCGGCGAAGCCTTCTTCGAAGCCTTCAACGGATCCAGCGTGGTGGCTCCGGCAAATCCACGACGCTCGCGCGGTGGTGCCTTTGCCTTCGAAATCAAAACGTATCCATCGCGCGGACCCGGTACCGCGCCCTCAACGAGCAGCAGGTTGTCCTCGAGGTCGATGCCGCGGATGCGCAGGTTGCGTACCGTCACCTGGTCGTGGCCCATATGACCGGGCATGCGCTGGCCCGGAAAGACGCGCGATGGAAACGATGACGCACCAATCGAACCCTGCACCTGGAACATGTGGCCGTGCGCCTTGGGACCACCGCCGAAGTGATGCCGCCGGACCACGCCGGCAAACCCACGGCCCTTGGAGGTGCCAATCACGTCGACGAACTTCTCATCGCTAAAGATGTCGACCATCACGCGGTCGCCCGCCTTCACCGCGGCCTCATCGCCTGCCTTGGCAACTTCAACCGGGACTTCTTTGATCACGCGCACGGGCGGCACGTCCGACTTGGCAAAGTGGCCGGTCATCGCCTTGTTTACCTTCGACGCCTTGATGAAGTCGACGTAGCCGATCTGCGCGGCATCGTAGCCATCCCTGGCCTGGGTCTTGAGCTGGGTAATCACGCACGGGCCCGCCTTCAGCACGGTCACCGGGTGAACATCGCCGCGGTCGTCGAACAGTTGGGTCATGCCGATCTTCTTGCCGAGAATTCCTGTAACTGACATCGTCTCGTTCCTTTCCTCATCATGCCGGACGCGAACGCCTCAGCACTGCCGGGTGTTGCATTTCGTTCTAGCTTCTAGCTCTTAGCCTCTAGCTAAAAGCTAACGGCTAAAGCTGCCCTGCTGCTACTTCTGCACCGTCTTGATCTCGACGTCGACACCCGCGGGCAGATCGAGCTTCATCAGCGCGTCTACCGTCTGCTGGGTCGGCTCCAGGATGTCGATCAGCCGCTTGTGAGTGCGAATCTCGAACGCCTCGCGCGACTTCTTGTCCACGTGGGGCGAGCGCAAAACGCAGTACTTGTTCTTCATCGTCGGCAGCGGAATCGGTCCCGCAACCTGGGCCCCGGTACGCTTCGCGGTGTCCACAATCTCACCGGTCGATGTGTCCAGCACGCGGTAGTCGTACGCCTTCAAACGGATTCTGATTCTCTGTCCTGCCATCGTCTGTCTCTTTTCCCCGTCTCTCTCGAGCCGGCCCTCAAAGATCGCTTACAGTGGCTGCCGGTCATTTCCTGCTCACTTCTCAATGGGCCGGCAGCCCTGGTTATTCTTGAACCGCTAAAACAAATGCTCTTTGTTGAACTACTGTTCCTTTACTTGATGATCTCGCTGATCGTCCCTGCGCCGACGGTCCTGCCGCCCTCGCGGATGGCGAAGCGCAGGCCCTTCTCCATGGCCACTGGGGTGTGCAGCTCGATCTCCAGTTGCACGTTGTCGCCGGGCATCACCATCTCGGTGC
>Ga0302320_10026080_pt1 | contig 11332 bp, 8 predicted proteins | sample Bog_T0_3_FD_202130 | JGI IMG/M metagenome (GOLD analysis project Ga0302320, IMG submission 202130) | Peat permafrost microbial communities from Stordalen Mire near Abisko, Sweden - Bog_T0_3 | ecosystem: Environmental > Terrestrial > Soil > Wetlands > Peat | place: Sweden: Abisko, Stordalen Mire... | reverse complement strand
CCACGATCCGCTTCCCGCAATATTCGAATCTTGGCTTCCGTCGTGTATCGTTTGCCTTTCATTCGTCTGGTCCTTTCTGGCGTCCCAGACTAACACATTAACTGGCCCAAAAAATGAAGTCACGTCATCTCCACCCCGACGACTCTTTCACCGACCCCACCGGCCTCCGTTTCGGCCCCCATCGCGAGTGACCCCGCCATCCCCATAAACCCTGCCGTCCTGCCGGACTTAATCCGTGTAATCCGTGGTTAAAAACCGGCTTTTTTCAGTGGTTTCCGGACCTCCAATCTCCGACCTCTGCCCCCTGGGGTGAACACCCCATAACCCCACCCAAAATTTCCAGCTAAGCTAATCCCGATGATAAGTCCCCTGCCGGGCGAGTTTTGGTTTATGAACACACCGACCATCCATCCCGGACTGGCCCATTCTGCCGACCGGCAGCTATTCCCCCAGCCCACGCGCCCCTGCCGGTGCGGACCGCCGGAGACCGTCCCGGCGGCCTTTATCTTGGAACTCGTCCCTTCGGATTCTGCGCCCAAAAACCACCAAAACCTCGCCCAGGCCCTCGCCACGTCCCGAACCTTTCTCGAATACCAGCGTGCCTTCGGAGCCGTCACCGGCTTGCCCCTCGCCCTGCGCCCCGTGACCGGCTGGCAGCTCGCGCACCAGGGCAACCGGCGCCAGAACACCTTCTGCGCCATGGTTTCCCGGGCGAACCAGTCCTGCTCCGCCTGCCTGCGCATGCAACAGGCCGTATGCGATGGCCATACCGACGGCCCCCGCACCAAAAAATGCGTGCTCGGCCTCCACGAAACCGCCGTGGCCGTGAAAACCGGCCCGGAGATCATTGCCCACCTCCTGACCGGCCAGATCTTCTTCAAACCGCCCACCCCCCAACAAACCGCCCGGGCGCTCCGGCAACTGATCCGCTGGGATGTCGGGCTCAACCCGCAAGCGGCGGAACTCGCCTACCGCGCCACCCCCGTCGTGCCGGCCGCCACCTACCAGGCCACCCTGCGCCTGCTCCAGTTCTTCGCCGACCAATTGGGCGCGCTCGCCAATCAAATCCTCCTCCAGGAACACCCCGCCGAACCCGAGCCCATCACCCGCGCCCGCCGCTACATCGAGGCCCATTATCAGGAGCCCCTTTCCCTGGCCATCGTCTCGCAAAAAATTGGCATGAGCCGGTTCAACTTCTGCCGGCTCTTCAAGCAGGCCACCGGCATCAACTTCACCCACTACATCATGCGCGTCCGCGTCGAACGGGCGAAGACCCTCCTCCTCAACCTTCGCTACCGCGTCAGCGAGATCGCCTATGAAGTCGGCTTTCAATCCCTGACCCATTTCAACCGCGCCTTCAAAAACATCGCCGGCCTTTCCCCCACCGACTACCGCCACCAGCTCCCCCCCTGCTGACCTCCGCCACACCGCCTTCAAAACCTCACCACCACAAACCATGTAACCCCCTCTCCGTCATTTGAATAAATGGGGGAGACTGTCATGGATCAGTTGCAGGCGCGTTGGCAGTTCAGCACCCAGCCCGCTTGCTCCGCCGTGAGGCGGGCGGGCAGTTGACCGAGCAGCGACAGGAACCGTGTTTGTTCTTCTTTCATACCATGCCAGTCGCCGCCCGCGCCGGAAAGTGAACAAACAAAATGTCCTTTGAATGATTTTTGCCACCGTGCTACAAACGGTTTTGGGATGACAGAAATCAAAACGGATATTCTGGCCACGTTGCGAACGCAGGAAGCCGCCTTGCTGGCCGTGCTGGATACCGTGCGGCAAACCCCGCCGCCAGAGGCATGGCCTCTGGACAGCGGGGCTGCGAGCTGGAGGCTCGACAGCCGCCCCGCTGCTCGTTTTACCTCGCTGCCCACCGCTGAAATCCCGAAAAAACACTGCTTTTGTGCTTTGATATGCGACTGCTCGCACGTATTTTCGACGTGGGTTTGTTGATTATGAATCAATTGCGATTATCGCTACCCGTCAAATTTAATCCAGCATGTCATACATTCTCGATCTAATGAAAGGGGCAATTGAGCCTCCTCCCGACCGCATTACGCTTAATCGCTATGTTCAGGAATCGAGTTACATCACGAAATATCTCTCGCGTGTGGTCAAGGACAAGGCTCTCGCAGTTTACCATGTTCTCTTCCACCTTTCGTGGTTCGAGACCGGCAAGGGAGAGATCATTGTTCCTTGGGCGCAGGTCGGCTCATTTATCGTGGGTGATCAAGGCAATATTATCGACACTTCTACGTCAGTGAAGCGACGGCTTTCCGACCTGTTTGAACACAAATGTATCGCGGTCAGCAGACAGCGAGGCGGAGCAAACGAGATTTCCGTTCACTTACCGAGCGATATGCCAGCTTGCCGTCGCCTCATCGAGCAAGAAGAGAAGGAAGCTCTGAACGAAACGGTGCAACAGGACGAGCGTGACTACTACAACGATCCGCAGCGTCGCCTGACGCTTCTTGCTCGCGATGGCAATGCCTGTGTCTATTGCACTGCTGCATTATCTGAGGACAATTTCGTCGTAGATCACCTTGTCCCGGTTGCGAAGGGTGGAACGAATCGTAAGCACAATTTGGTGGTTGCATGTGAGGTCTGCAATCGACGACGCAGCGATTCGGAACCGATTCACTTTTTGCGGCAGAACTACCGCGAACAACTTCTAACTCAGGATGAGTTCCTTCGGCAGAAGGGCTATATCGAGAAACTACTCGCGGAGGCCTCTGCCGCTGTCAGCGATTTTGTCAGTGAAATTACCGCCAAGTAGTGAAAAATAGTGGCGAGCAATGGCGAATTCACATTGATTTTACAAGGGTTTCTGCTATTTTACTGGTGTTCTGAATCGGGTTTACAGACCGTGTTCCATCTGTAATCCGTGGTTAAAAGCCAGCCATTTTTCATTCGTATATTCCACCGTTAAAATCGCCCCACCTTTTTTCCTAAAAACGCCATACGAAAACGACCTAAATAATTAAAATAAAGCGTTTTACGAATAAAACCGCCCTCAAAAACACCCAAGTCATTGCCATTCTGTAAATTACGACAAATAAAAAGATATATTATATAATAATACATACTCACCGGAGGCCCGTCGTACGGGATTTCCGGCTATTCCGGCATAAAAAAATTTGGACCCCGGTTTTTACCCCCTGTTTGCCCCCCTTTTTAACCCTTATTACCGCCCCGCCGCGCACCCCCCAAGCTCGCGACTTGTGCCCGCGCCAAAGTATGCTAAATAATTGGGGGGTGAACTTCAAACTTGGCCTGACCTGGGCGCTGGTTTTGCTCGCGCTCATGGCGCGGGCGCAGACCAGCGTCTTCACCTACCAGGGCCAGCTCGGCTCCGGCGGCGTCGCCGTCACCGGCAACTACGACTTCCGCTTCCAGTTGTCGGACACCAACGGTGCCATCGTCGCCGGCCCCGTCACCAACGCGCCCGTCGGCGTCACCAACGGCCTCTTCACCACCGCCATCAACTTCGGTGCCCCCGCCTTCAACGGCGCGCCCCGCTGGCTCAACATCGCCGTGCGCAGCAACGGCCTCACCAGCGCCTACACCGACCTGCTGCCCATCCAGCCCATCACATCCACGCCCTACGCCATCCAGGCGCTCAACGCCGCGCAACTCAGCGTGCCCCTCGCCGCCACGAACATCACCGGCACACTGCCCGCCGGCCTGTTCTCCACCAACGTCGCCTTCCTGAACAGCAACCAGGTCTTCACCGGTTCGGACACGCTCACCGGTGTGGTGACCGCCACCAACCCCGCGAACCTCTTCACCGGCTCCTTCAGCGGCAGCGGCGCGGGCCTCACCGCGCTCTCCACCCTCAACCTCTCCGGCACGCTGCCCGACCAGTTGCTGTCCTCCAACGTGGCCATGCTGGACGCCACCAACGCCAACTTCTCCAGCAACGTCACCGCCGTGCAATTCACCGGCAGCGGCCACGGCCTGACCAATGTGCCCGGCGCCTTCTTCTGGCTCACCGTCAACGGCACCAACGCCCAGGCGGGTTCCAACCTGGGTTTCATCACGACCAACAGCGTCGCCCCGGTCATCATCACCCTGCCCTCGGCCCCGAGCGCCGGGGACACCTTCCGGGTCGCGGGCGCGGGAGCCGGCGGCTGGATTATTGCTCAGAACGCCGGCCAATCCATCCTCGCCGGCAACCTCGCGGACACCACCGGCCTGAACTGGACCCAGCGAACCAACTCCGGGGTGAACAACTGGACCGGCTTGGCCTCCTCGGCGGACGGGACGCGCCTCGTCGCCGTCAGCTACGGATATGTCTATGTATCCACCAATTCCGGAACCACCTGGACCCAGTCCTCCTCGAGTTCGCTCTATTGGTCTGGCGTGGCGGCTTCAACCAGCGGAAGCAATCTGGTGGCCACCGTGGGGAGTTCCAGTCAGGCCGGCTCCATCTACACCTCCGTGAATGGCGGCTATACTTGGTCGCTCAATGCCGGCACATCCAACCCCAAATGGCTGGCGTGTGCCTCCTCCGACAATGGCAGCAATCTGGTGGCTGTCAGCTACGATGGTTACATTTACCGGTCGGTCAATGCGGGCAGCAGTTGGTCCGGCGTCGTCAGCAACAGTATTTCCTGGACCGGCGTGGCTTCTTCCGCCGATGGCACGAGACTGGCCATCTGCTCCCAAGCCAGTGGTGGCGGCTACCTTTACACCTCCACCAATTCCGGCGGAAGCTGGCAGGTGCAAACCAACTCCGGCCTGCACAGTTGGTCGGCCATAGCCTCTTCATCTGACGGTACTCATCTCGTCGCCACCGCCACGGCCACGACCGGCACCGGCGGCATCTATGTCTCCGCCAACGGAGGCGTGACCTGGGCCGCCGTCGAACAGAACTCCGTGAACTGGACCGCAGTGACCTCCTCCGCAGATGGCTCCCATCTGGCGGCGGTATATGGCACCCTGCCCAGCACCCTGGGTTACGTTTACACCAGCGATGATTCGGGTTCCACCTGGCTGCAACGTCTGGGCGCGCCCAATGCGGTCTGGACGGCCGTGGCCAGCTCGGCCGACGGCAGCAAGATCGCCGCCGCCGTGTATAACGGCTTTATTTACACGTCCGGCCAGGGGTCCACCACCACCGGAACCACCGGATATCTGGTGGGTGGTTATCAATCTGCGCTGGAAATTCAGTACATCGGCGGCGGGGTGTTCCTGCCGTTGAGCCATGAAGGCACCATCCGCGCGTATTAATCTAAACGGATGAAAAACGAAACCTGGGATGAGTATTGCAGCCGGGGAATTTTCTGGCTGGTGCTCATCAGTTTGATTTTCACCCCGCTGGCCTTTGCCGGCACCGGTCCCTGGGAGTTTTTGGTCGTCCAGGCATTGACCATCGGCGTGATGGCCCTTTGGGCGGTGCGGCTGTGGGTCAGCCCCAAACCGCAATTTCTTCTGCCGCCCGTGGTCTGGCCGATAATGGCCTTCGTTGTCTATGCCATCGGCCGTTACCTCACGGCGGATGTGGAGTACACGGCCCGGCTGGAGTTCATCCAAGTATTGGTCTTCGCCTTCCTGTTTCTGGCCATCTTGAACAATCTTTATCATCAGGACATGGCGCAAACCATCACCTACGTCCTCATTTTTCTGGCGATGGCCACGGCGAGCTATGCGGTGGCCCAGTACCTCAAGCATTCCACCCTGGTGTGGAACGTTTACTCGGTGGAAGTGGGCCGGGGCTCGGGCACGTTCATGTCGGCAGACCATTTTTGCGCATTTCTGGAGATGATTCTGCCCCTGGTGCTGGCCTTCCTGCTGGTGGGCCGGATCAAGCCGGAGACACGGGTGATGCTCGGGTATTCGTTTCTGGTGATTCTCGCCGGGGTGACGGTGACCTTTTCGCGGGCGGGTTGGGCGGCCACGGTGGTGGGGTTGCTGGTGGTGCTGCTGATTTTGATCGGGCACCGCAATCATCGCACCACGGCCGCCCTGAGCCTGGCGGTGCTGGTGGGCGGTGGGACGGTATTTGTCACCCATTATCTCACGCAAAGCCTGACCTATTTGCAGCGGATCACCACCGCCAAGGGCGGGGTGAATCTGGATATTTTCGTCCGGTCCAAGCTCTGGCTGGCGGGCTGGCATATGTGGCTGGATCATTTATGGTGGGGCGTAGGTCCCGGGCTCTACGACACACGTTTCCATGAATATCGCCCGCAGTCGGAGCAGCTTCAGGCCGGCTGGGCGCACTGTGATTATCTGAATTTATTGACCGACTGGGGAATCGTGGGCGGGTTGATGGTCCTTGCAGGGATGACGGTGATTTTGGCGGGGGTGATTCGTACCTGGCGGCGGGTACGGCGTTCGGAAACGGATTTTGGCAACAGCCTCAGCAACCGTTTTGCCTTCTTTCTGGGCGCGTTGGGCGGGCTGGCTGCGCTGGCCGTGCATTGTCTGGTGGATTTCAACCTCCATGTTCCGGCTGATGCCCTCGTGGCTACCACGCTGCTGGCGCTGTTGAGCAGCAACCTCCGCTTTGCCACCGAAAGTTACTGGCACAATCTCCGGGTACCATTGAAATGCGTGGGCACCTTGGTGCTGGCCGCCGGGATGGGGTATCTGGGCTGGCAGGAATATCGGCTGGGACATCAGGCTTATTGGCTGGCCCGGGCCGGCCGGCAACCGATCTATACCGTGGCCCGGGCGGAAGTCCTCCAGAACGCCTTTGCTTACGAACCCAAGAATGCCCTCAATACCTATAACATTGGTGAATGTTACCGTGCCACCGGATTCATTGATACGACCAACAGCCAGCCGCTGCTGGATACGGCCATGCAATGGTATCAACACAGCCAAAGCCTGAACCCGCATCTGGATTTGGTCTATCTGCGGGAAGGCAATACGCTCGATTATCTGGAACGCAATGACGAAGCCGCACCGTATTACGACCAGGCCGATGCCCATGACCCCAACGGGGCTTATACCGCCGCCAATATCGGCTGGCACTACATGCAGGCGAGAAATTATACCGCCGCCCGAATCTGGCTTGAACGTTCAGCCAATCTCCAGCCCCTCAACAACGCCATCGTTGACAAGTGCATGCCCGTGGTGGAACGAGAACTGACCGTGAATGCCGGCGGGCTGTGATGGCGGCACGGCGGCGTTTATTCCTTGTGGATAAGCATTTTCCGTCGCAGGCATCCAAATTTCCACCGGGCGACGCAAATAAACATTTCGGTCAGCTTAAGGCGGCATTTTGGCAGCAATAGGGCGCATTTTGACACTGCCCTGGCAGACAGCAGAAATAAAAAAAGAGGTCGGAGGTCAGAGGTCGCGAAAATCAGCCCCACCCCTCCCCTTCCCTTCCCTCCCCCCCATTTATTCAAATGGCGGGGAGGGGGTTACTTGAGTTCGCATTCGTGTGGTGTGGTTGACAGGTCCAAGCATGGTGCGGGGGCAGTGACAAGATGCGCCCGCAGCAATAAGCGATTGACATTTAACCTTGCAGGCCTATATTGGGTGAGTATAAAGATAGAATAATGGCCAAAATGCTAGTTTGTTATGAAAAACTATAAATTGTTGCTTTCCGGATTGCTTTGCACAGCAATCACAATTTTCAGTCTGGTTGCCCGCGCGGATGATCAGCCCGGCGTGGTCACCGTGGTCCGGGTTTCAGGAACGGCGGAGTATTCCGTAGATGGTGGGCAGACGTGGGCCCCCGCTCTGGTGGGCAAATATTTGTCGGCCGGCTCCCTCATCCGGACCACTGATAAATCCATCGTGGATTTATTGATCGGCAAAACCTATGCGGATAAAACAGCGGAATTTTTGCAATACAACACCCGCGCCAATCCGGCCAAAAACGTTCTCCCGGAGGCGGAGCGCAACATGGTTCGGTTGCGTCCAAACACCACCTTGGGCATTGATAAAATCAGCGTGCCGCAGGGTGATCGCGAAAGTGTCAGTGACGCGGAACTGAATTTGAAAAAGGGTCGTATCTTTGCCAGCGTCAAAAAGGTTTCCCCCTCCTCGGTTTATCTTGTCAAAATTCCCGATGGCGTCGCCGCCGTACGTGGCACCTCGTTTGTTATGGACACCGATGGCGCCGGCAGTTCCTGCTCGGTTTCCTCAGGCACCGTGTGGCTTTCGTTCACTCTGACGGATGCCAACGGCAACCCGGTCATGGGTTCCAATGGCTCACCCGTTCCGGCTGTTCAAGTCTCCATCACACCCGGTCAGGCATTCAACATTACCCCGGCTTTGATAAACCAATTGGTTCAGCAAATCATTAACGACGTCACTGGCACTGGCACTGGCACTGGCACTGGTACTGGCACTGGCACTGGCACTGGTACTGGCACTGGCACTGGCACTGGCACTGGTACTGGCACTGGTACTGGCACTGGCAATAATAATATCACTCAAACGATTGATTCACTGGCCAGTGCAGCCGTTGTTACCCTTGATGCATCTGGAATTATCACTCTGGCCAACGAAGTTCAATCTCAAGTAACAATTACCATCGCCCCTGGTTCGCCTCCATCGGTTAACAATGATGGTAGTACTTCTGTAAACAGCAGCGGTGGTGGCACGGCAAACGGTACCGGTGGCAATCCCGATGGCACCGGCGGTGGTGCTGGCGGCGGCACCGGCGGCGGCACCGGCGGCGGTGGTGTCTCGCCACAATAAACTTCAGGCTTTATTTTTAAAGCTTAGTAAACCAGAGCAGCCTTGCGTTGCTCTGGTTTTTTATTTAAGCAATCTGTGTGAAATTGCCACCGCTCAAACGTACTCCGGTCTTTCTGGCACTGGGCGTGCTGGCTTTCATCTGCGTGGTTCGACTATTGCCCGGAGGACTGGCGCACAGGGATTTATTGAGTCAACTTGAAAATGAAACCTACGATCTCCGTGCCCAGACGGCATTGAAATTCCCCGCCCCGGCAGCCACGAATCTGGCCTTTGTCGCCATGGCGGATTCCAGTCTTCAGTACGTTAACCAGCATAACCACTATCAATATCCCTGGCCTCGCTCCGTCTATGGTTTTCTAGTGGATGAGTTGTCCGCGCAAGGGACCAAGGCTGTGTCATTCGACATTCTGTTTGGTCAACTGAATGTATTGGATCCCTCGGTGGCGCTTTCCGATGGCAGCTACATCGAGTCGGACGATTTCTTTGCCAGACAGGCCCATCAGGCCGGCAATGTTTTGATCGCCGCCACGCCCGATTTGTCCCCGCCCGACCTGTTTGCCACCAATGCACTTGCCGTGGGCGATGTATCCACCGAAAAAGATGCAGATGGCAAGCTGCGCCGGGTCAAGGCCTTCAATGTAGTCCGGCAGTGGCATCCATTGCTCGAAAGCGCCGCCACGAATCAGGACATTCTCATAGATTTGACCCGGGCAGAAATCAGGCCCGGCGAAATCACGTTCCCAATCACCGGCACGACCAACGCCACCAATGTCGTCAAATTACCGGTAGATGCGAGCAATACGTTCGCGCTGGCGGATCTGGTGGGCGACCCTTTGCCGCCCGGACTTCCCGCCCGGGCCCGGGCCTTCACCGATGAAACGGTTTGGCAAATGGGCATCCTGTTGGCGGCACAGGAACTAAAACTGGACCTCAATAATGCCATCATAGATCTGCCTCACGGTCGCATCCGCCTGATTGGAGACGGAGGCGTGGAACGAATTATTCCGGTGGATGCCAACGGATATTTATATGTGGACTGGTGTCTGACCCCGGGTGATGCCCGGCTCACCCAGGCGCCCATTGAAGATCTTCTGGGCGAAAATCTAACCCGGTTTTCCGGGCAGACCAATGGGCTGTTGGAAAAATTCCGGGATAAACTGGTCGTGGTCGGCTCATCTGCCCAAGGAAACAACCTTACAGATCGTGGCGCCACCCCCCTCGATGGCGATACTTTGTTGGTCAGCACCTACTGGAACGTGGCCAATTCCGTCATCACCGGCCGCTTCATCCATCGCACCCCGTTGCCCGTGGAACTGGGGATCATGTGCTTGCTTGGGCTGGCCGTGGCGTTCATCACCTGGCAGATGCGGGCGAAGATCATTTATGCCAGCCTGGTGGTGCTGGGGCTCATGCTGGCTTATGGTGCAATCACCTTCTATGCCTATATTGCCTGGCGCTGGTGGTTGCCGCTCATCTACCCCCTGATTGGCGTCATGCTTGTGGAACATGGCGTGCTGGTTGTTTATCTGGTCATGGTCGAAGAGCGTGAGAAACGCCGGGTTAAATCCGTCTTCTCCAAAATCGTCTCACCGGATGTGGTGAACGAATTACTTGCAGCCGAGAATCTATCACTGGTGGGCAGCCGGCGCGAAGTCACCGTGTTTTTTGCCGATGTGCGCGGCTTCACCACCTTGACCGATGAAATGCAGGAGTCCGTCGTCGAATACGTGCGCCAGCACAACCTCGATCCCGTTGCGGCGGAAAAATGTTTTGACGAATCCGCCCGGGAGACGCTCGAGACCGTGAACCTGTATCTGACCAAGGTGGCCGACGCCGTCATCGCCCAGGGCGGCACGCTCGACAAATATATTGGCGACTGTGTCATGGCGTTTTGGGGCGCGCCGCTGGCCAATGACCAACATGCCCTTGATTGTGTTCGGGCCGCCCTTGAAGCCCAGCGGGCCATTCGAGATTTGAACCAGGCGCGCCTCCTTGAAAATGTCGCCCGCGAGGCCGAAAATCCCGGCCGTATCGCCGCCGGACTTCCCCCCAAACCACCGCTCCGCGCACTCCAGTTGGGCACCGGCATCAACACCGGCACCGTGATTGTGGGGTTGATGGGGTCGGGCGAGCACATCTCGAACTACACCATCTTTGGCCGCGAGGTGAATCTGGCCAGCCGGCTGGAGGGTGTTTCCGGCAGCGGTCGCATTATTATCGGCGAAACTACTCACGCCCATCTGCTGCGGCTGGACCCGGCGCTGGCCGCCACCTGTGTCGAACTGCCCGCCGTCAAACCAAAGGGCTTTCGCACGGATGTCCGCATTTTTGAAGTGCCCTGGCAGCCGTCCGCCGCCTAGAGTGTTTCAATTAAAGATGCAGCCGTTTGTGGTATGGCATGATAGAGTTTTGGCATGCGCCCGTTATCTGTGGATCTTCGGGAAAGAATTCTCGCTTCCTATGACAAGGACGAGGGCACCCGCGCTGAGATTGCCCAGCGGTTCAGGGTTTCCTTGGGCATGATCAAGAAGCTCCTGTAACAGCGTCGACGGACGGGCGATATCGCTGCCAGGTATCGGTTCTGCGGACGCAAACCAATGATTGGTGAAAACCACCGGAAGCAGATGCAGGCTCTGCTGGCCAAAAAGAACGATCTCACCTTGAT
>Ga0302320_10026079_pt1 | contig 11332 bp, 11 predicted proteins | sample Bog_T0_3_FD_202130 | JGI IMG/M metagenome (GOLD analysis project Ga0302320, IMG submission 202130) | Peat permafrost microbial communities from Stordalen Mire near Abisko, Sweden - Bog_T0_3 | ecosystem: Environmental > Terrestrial > Soil > Wetlands > Peat | place: Sweden: Abisko, Stordalen Mire... | reverse complement strand
GCTGGGCACTGCACGGAAACAGTCATCGGACGATAGACCCCCATGCCTTGAAAATCCCCGCCCCGAAGGGGCGGAATCTACACTAACGGAGAACGCCGCTTCTCCATTTCACGCTGAGCCAAAACAATTCCAATCCAGAAGGAATACCAAAAAGAGGATGAGGAGAGGGGCAAGGCCGATGATGGCGACACCAGCCCATGACAATTAGGCAGGAACCATGTTCACAGGTATACTTCTGGCGCGTCTATGAATGCCGGACCGAGCGCTGGATATGAACATGCGATCATGGCGTTCTACATCCACAACGTTGTCGTGGCTTTGCCTCTCACAATTCTTATCGTCAAGCTCGTTGTGCGGTTCGTGACGCGGGAAGCGGCGAAAGACATTTTTAGAAGCGTCTTAACCGTGCCCTTGGATTTGATTTACGTGGCGTTAGGTTTGCTGTTGACTGGAATGGCTGGGCGAATCCCTGGCTTCGCGTCCCACTATCAGAATGACAAGGAGGCCGATTTTGCAGGAATTGTCCTGTGTGTCGGGCTGTTTGTAGCAGCCTGTTTTGTGACGTGGATGGACCGGGGGGTTCGATTGTTGTGGCAGAAGTTTTTTGCGGCTTGGAACCTGACGAAGACATTGCACAGTACCGAGCAGCAAATGCCTTTACCCGGTACTCCTGCTGTCAAAAAGGTCGGTGTGATCTATTTGTGGATATTTACTTATTGGTCGATGATGATTCCTATTGTATTTCTGGAAGCTGTTGTATCCATAGAGGCTCTTGGTGGCATCTTGAAGCGTCTTCAATAATGATGGTAACCTTACTAGTTACCTCCGTAATGTTTAGCGGCCTTCACAAATGACGATACTGAATTAGGAGGTAAGCGATCATGCTGTTTCTTGAATTGTTGGTTGTTGCCTACCTCGTTGTCGCTATTCTGACGGGCTTCATGGTGTTCTCAGCCATTGCGAATAAGGCCGTTCGTCTGATGTTCATCGTTCTAGGTTTGGTAATGCCCATTATTTTCTTGTACGCTGTTGTAGCATCCTTGTTCTCTCGCAATCATAAGGCCCCGCCTCGATTCAACGAAGAAATGGCCGGAGTCGAAGACGAGATCGAAACCGAGAGGCTAAGACTGTTTGGCGGTGAGCGAACCTGTCCATCATTTGGGGAGCACTGGGAACGGATGTATCAGGCGTATCTTGAAAAAGTGGTGGCAAGGGCTGCCAAGACCTCAGAACAGATTGTGTCCATCGGCACTGGAATTCACTTAGGCAAAGCTGCCTAATTTCACGGGCGCACGAAAGGCGTAAACGCATTCTCTTCGACTAGCTTGCTGTACGTCATGGGCTTTGCGCCAGCCATCCGCATTACCGTGTTCTCGAACAGTTCCGCATCTTCCCGCCGATTGAACCTGTAGGAAAACTCATTCAGATAGCGTTGCAGGTGCTTTATCGAAAGCTGGTGGTACGTTCCTATCACAGCACGCTTGAGCAGGGAGAACGAGTTCTCCACGGTGTTCGTGTGGACTTCGCCGCGAACGTATTCGCCACGGCTGTGGCGAATCTTGGAGTGCTTCGCCGCATGGAACTTCGTGATGCGGAAGTTGTAGGCTCCGGCATCGTCCGTCATGATCTTCTCTACGCCCTTGTCAACATGCTGCGCGATAGCTTCGTAGAGCGTTCCCGCCTTGTTGTCCTTGACCTGGACGAGTCGAAGAGGACCGCCGCGCTGCCGGATTCCAAGCACTACGTCTTTGTTCTTGAGTTTGTTCTTGTGGCCGCGCTGCTTTCCGCCAATGTACGTCTCATCAATTTCCACCGTGCCTGTCAGTTTGAGGCCGTCAGGATCGTTCATGGCTTCGCGGATGCGGTGACACAAATACCATGCGGTGCGGTAGTTCACTTTCAGGTGACGCTGCAATTGCAAAGCGCTCATGCCCTTTTTCGCGTCCACCATGAGTGCAACTGCCATATACCATTTGTCGAGGGATAGGTGAGAGCCGTTGAAGATCGTTCCAGTCGTGGCGGAGAACTGAGCCTTACAGGTAGGCTCTAGGCATTGATAAAGCTGTGCGCGTTTGTTCTCTGATTTCTTCGTGACCTTGCGCGTGATGCGGGAGATTTCCTTGGAGCCACACGTCAGGCAGCGCACGCCATCCGGCCAGCGCTTCGCTTCTAGGTAGGCCAAGCATTGCTCTTCGGTTGCGAAAGCCTTGGTGACTTCTATCAGTTTCATGTCAGTTCACTTTCCGCTTCATTTGGCCAATTGCGGCCTCTACTCGCTCAATCGCGTGGTCTAACGTCTCTGCCAAATCTCTATTGGAAGCAACCTTCAATCGCATCCCCTGTAGCGCTTCCAGCATCTCGTAAAGAGTCGTCAAATCCACACTCGAAATATACGCCTAACGACATTCTGTGTCAAGTGCATAGTCATCACCTTGACTGGGAAAATTGGCAGCTATACGATCGCCGTAACTTATAACTAACTCTCATGGGGGGATCGATTCGACATGAGTAGAGATAACTGCGACGAAGAAAAGGACTTTGTGGAATTTCGCCGGAAAGTGAGGGCGGCCGAGGTGCTTTCGGCGGCCATGGAGCACCTGCTGAAGTCGGTGAACTTCAGCGGGCGGGTCAGCGTGGTGGTGCAAAACGGTCGGGTTTTGAAGTCGGGCTATGAGGAGGGATTTTTTCGCCAACGGGAGTCTGGATCAATGCTGGCCAGTGGCGCGGCGCTTGAACCATAAACGGCTGAGCGGCGGTCCGCGTTGAGGTCTCGACAAACAACTAAATAGCACAAGCAGGCCATCGCAAGAGAAACGAGCCCTGCGTTCGGTTTCCGCTCAGAGAGCGGCGACCGGCGCGGGGCTTTTTGTTTTTCGGCTGCAAGCGTTGGGTTTCAGCAAAAGCGTCTCAACCGTCCAGTTTCGCGAATGCGGAGTCTGGAGCCTCAGGAGAAGTGATGAAAGCGAAAGCAAAAGTGAGCAATTCCACGAACGAGTTGTGTCTTGAGCTGAAGTATTGCGAACGGTGTGGTGGGCTATGGCTGCGTCCGGTGGGTGGAGGTCAAATCTATTGCACGGGGTGCGGGCGGGAGATGGCGAAACTGCCTCCGGCCTCGACGGAAGCGGAAATTGCGAGGGTGCAGCGAGGGCCGCGATGGGCAGAGGATGACGGCGACTTCGTGAGCTGGAACGGCGATGACGAAGTAGATCTGGACGCGGCGGCAGGTGTGGCATGAGCGGCTTCGTGGATTGGATGGCGGCGGAGGCGGATGAGCGGAATCCGGCGGAGAGCGCGCTGACTGTGGGGCAACCGGTTGAGACGCCCCCGGCAGAACAGAGTTGCAGCACACCCGCCTCTACAGTCGGCTCCGGGCAAGAACTGCCGAGGCATGACGTCCCGCCGGGGGTGGGGGGGCTTGAGGAAGCGCAGCTAGAAGACGATTCTCTCAATCGAGATCCGGATTTGTGGCTCTACCGGAGTCGCACCGTAGGGTTGCTACGGCGCTATATGCGCTTCTCGATAGAGACCGGCCGTTTACCGTCTCTGGTAGGGAGGGAATTCTTCCGGGCGAAGGTAACGTCATATATCGCGACCACATTCGAAGACCGAGTGATTTTTGTACGTGACGTGGAGATGATCCTGAATCGACTGCAGTATTGGGACCAGCAGATAATCGCGCGCGTCATCCTGCAAGAGCACGATCAACCGCGCGCGGCGCACATTCTGCATTGCAGTCGCAGCACGCTGCAGCGCAGATTGTACGAGGTGCTGGACCTGTTAAGCGAAGACTTTCTTCGAGTCGGACTGCTATCGGCGCTTCCTGCCAGGGACGAGGCGCCGGAATGAGCGAAATGTTGTCAAGAGCAGATTTCCTTCCGAAAACCCGTAAGTTGCTGATGACATGGCAAATATAATTTTGCAAAACGTGACGCAGCCCCCCATTGCAATATGCTATTCTGAATATATAGAGTAAAGAAAAAAGAAAAACTCTTTGAGGGCGCGCTGAAAAGCGCGCCTTTCGTATTTTTAGTGCTTTGTTGCATCGCAGCTTCGCGCACTGGCGGCGCGGGATCTGCGGGCCAGGTCGCTGCTACTAGCGAGTTGCCTCACGCGGCTGAGACCGGATCTGGAATGATGCCGACAGTTTTGGGGAGGGCCAGCCGTGAGCGCGAAAAAGAAGGCAAAGGGGAAAAGCGAGAAGACGGCAAAGGAATCCGCGAAGAGAAATGTGCGGATCTCGAAGAAGGCTGTGGATATGGCGCGGGTGCGAGAAGCCATCAACAACATGGTGGGAAACTCGGCGGAAAAGATCGCGACCGAAGTGATCAACGTCGCCCTGACAGGGCAAGTGGCGCAGGCGAAGTATTTGTTCGAAGCGGTGGGACTGTATCCGGCGACGGAAGAGACTGCGGCGAGGCCGCAAGGAGATTCGCTGGCCCACATCCTGTTGAGGAGGATGGGGCTGCCGCTGGAATCGGTGATTCGGGACGAAGAGGAAGATCCATCCGTAGTGGCGATTGATGCAAAAGGGATGAACACTGAGGCCTGCAAGCCGGGTGCTGTGGAGGAAGATGCGGAAGGAGAGCACGAGGAAGTGCAGGAGTTGGTACCAGGGGTGGCCGAGGAGTAGACGGCAAGGCTAAGACATGAGACTTGAGAGGATGCCGTAGAATGAAGCGCGGGAGTTGCGGCAGCGGTACAGGGGAGATGGGCAGGCCTGCGGCGCTATCGGTTTCGCCGCGCGTGGGATCGCTGAGGACGGAGCGGTTGTACCAGAGCATGGCGAAGGTCGCCTCTGCCGTCAAATCTTTCAGGGATCTTCGGGCGGGCAAGAATGTTGGCCTCAAACGACACAGGATGGGGATGGATATAACGTGGCTGACCGACCGGATCGCGGTCGGGGGCGGAATCTGGACGGCGGATAACATGGCGGCGGTGTCGCGCGCGGGGATCACGCACGTCATCGACATGCAGATTGAGTTCGACGACACGCCGCTGGCAAGGCCACATGGAATCGCGGTCTGCTGGAATCCGGTGGACGATGACTTCGAGCCGAAGCCTGCCGAAGTATTTGCGCTGGGGGTGGGATTTGCGTTGGCGGCTTTGGAGAAGAGCGAAACGAAGCTGTTTGTCCACTGCGCGGCTGGAGTGCATCGGGCACCGATGATGGCGCTGGCGCTGTTGGGAGTGATGGGGTGGACGGTGGAGGATGCCATGGACTTGATCGAGACGCGACGGCCAGCGGCTGATTTTGCCGATGTTTATGTTCGGAGTGTGGAGAATTTCCTGCAGGGACGAGGTTGAGAATTTCAGGCCTTAAAATGGGCTCGCTGGAGAAATCCCAGCTGGCAAGAAGCTAGAACGCGGGCGATAGTAATGCCTTTCCGGGCCGACAGCGCACAGGCGGGCAAGGGATCCTTCGACTGCGGTTGTGCTTCGCGTTCGCGAAGCACAACCTTCGCTCAGGATGACAACGTTAGGCAAACGAGTTTGAGGGAGGAAGTATGTTTGAGGCATGCCGCCCGACGGGGCGGCTCTTTTATTTGGTGCTGGCGGTAGTGGTGGGGGCATCTGGCGTGCGCCTTGCGGCGCGAGAAGAAGCTTCCGCGGGGAAACCGGAAAAGGCGGCAAGCGCAACGAGGGCGAAGCATGCAGCAGAACCGGAGCCGCGGGCGGCATCTCCCGCACCGCAAAGCGGCCCGACGCTGACCAATGTGGTGGACACCGTGTACATGGCGAATGGCACTCCGGCGCAGGGCATTCTGGTGATTACGTGGCCGGCATTTGTGGCGGCGAGCGGGGCGGCGGTGGCGCCCGGAGTGTCGGATGTAACGCTGGGAACGAACGGCGCGTTGAGCGTGGCGCTGGCGCCGAACGCGAACGCAACTCCGGCGAACGTTTACTACACGGTGGTGTACCAGCTGGAACCGGGTGAGGTGCGAACGGAGTATTGGGTGGTGCCGACGAGTTCGCCCGCAACGCTGGCGCAGGTGCGGACGACGCCGGGATCCGGAACGGCAGCTCAGCCGGTGTCGATGCAGTACGTAAATTCGGCGCTGGTGGGAAAAGCGAACGACAACGCAGTGGTGCACCTGGCGGGGACGGAGACGGTGACGGGAACCAAGAGTTTCTCAGTACCGCCGAATGTGCCGGCGCCCGTGGGTACCGGGGATGTGGCGAATAAGGCGTACGTGGACAGTTCAGTGGCAACCGTCGGTTCGGGAAACTACGTGCCGTCGGCGGGCGGGGCGATGACGGGGCCACTGACGTCGAGCGGGAATCCGACAGCCCCACTGCAAGCTGCGGCGAAGCAATATGTGGATTCAAGCGTGGTGGTAAAGGCGGACCTGGTGAGCGGGTTGGTGCCGACGGGTGAGTTGGGAAGCGGAACAGCTTCGGCGTTGAACTGCCTGCTGGGGAATGGAACGTGGGGGCCGTGTGGATCGAGCGCAAATGCGACCGCGATTCAAAGCGTGCCAGTGGCGTCGAGCGCGCCTGCGAATGGACAAGTGCTGGCGTATTCGTCGTCGGCTGGGCAGTACGCGCCGCAGACGCCGAGCGGGGCTCCGGGCGGAGTGGTGACAGGTCCGGGCGTCAGCCAGAACATAGCGCAGCCGGTTGGAACCCAGCTCAGCGTCAACAATTTGAGCGGCATTCGCTATGTGACGCCGGGAGATAACTGGAGCGTAAGTCCAAGCGGAAGTCTGGTGGGAGGAACGCAGGCAACGGTGACGCTTTCGCCCTGCCCAGTGGGAGTGGATACGAGCGGGAACTCGATGTACTTCGTCTACATCAGCGGACAAGGGACGCCGGAGCCGGCGATGGTAACGGGGGGGACGTGCACGAGCGGGGCGGCATCAGGGACGATTGTGTTTACTCCGAAGAACACGCACTCGGCGACCTACTCGTTGAGTAGCGCCTCGAGCGGAATTCAGGAGGGGATCAATGACGCCTGCGGAATACCGAACGGCAGCGGTGGGAATCCCAATGCGCGCGTAGTTCTTCCGGCGACGGGTGCAACCGCGAACGCACTGCCAGTTTATGGATCAATTTTCGCGCACTGTGGCCGGGCGCTGATCGAGGGGAACGGTACGCTGCTCTCGTGTTCGACCCGGGACCGCTGCATGGTTCTGGGGGATCTAGTGAATTCCAACCATTACGGCGGGCTCACGCTGCGGGGGGTGAACTTCACCTCGACGGTGAATGCAGATGGATGCCAGATCACAAACACGCAGAGAACCTCGAACGTGGTCACGATCACGGTAGCCTCGGGGTGCAGCACGATTCAGATGGGAGACCGGGTCAACATCAACTTTACGGATGTTCCAAGCTACTGGGGCAGCCACGGCCCCGTTACAGTGTCGGGGAATTCCATTACTTACAGCCAGACGGGTGCAAATATTTCCTCGCAGGCGAGCCCGGGAACAATTGCGATTCAGAACGCGGCAATCGAGGATAACGCGATGCCGGGAACGATAGAAGACATTAAGTCGTCTTCCGGGGGCGGTGGAAAGTTCAATCAGTTTATTGTGGAAGACGATGACGAAGCGGCGACCATCCGCGGCCTTGATGCCGACGGATCCCAGGGGCTTACCTGTACGGCCAACCACTGCGGCTCCTATGTGTACTCTGCCAATCTGGGCGCGCCCGTCATCTGGCTGGACAAGGCCAATATCAGCCCGCAGTGCGGTGGAAACGGGGTCACGGTTTACAACAACAACACCGTTCGTGTCACCGACAGCGTGATGCAGGGCTTTGGGATGTGGGCGGTCAATACCCAGACGACCCTGGGAAACTACGGTGGAACGGAACTCGACAACATCTACATGGAAGAAGGCGCAGGGCCCTGCCCGAATCCCTATTTGGGAAACTATTTCAGCGCCACGGGAATCATTTTTTCCGGGAACGTTCAGCCTTTGAAAGTGCAAGGAGGCGAACAACCGGCTGTCCATGTGCCGCAGTTCACCAGCACGGGCGGGGCGGGTTCGACTCAGTACAACTACTACGTGGTGGCCCGGGATTCGGCGCTGGGGTACAGCGTCCCGCTATTGGCAGGTTTTGCTTTGACGACGGGGTCAGGAACGATTACGGGTCAGTTCCCCCATGTCCCACCGAGTTCTACGACCTCGACGATTACCTACGACATTTTGCGCATGCAACCTTCGGCATCGCTGGCCGCGAATGCTCCCAGTTTTCCGGTTCACGGAGCTTGCACGGGAGGCAGTCCAACGGCATGCGGAAGCATCATCCTAGCGCAGGCGCAGTGCTCAGGCCTGGTCTGCACATTTACGGATACGGCGTCTGCCAACACCAGCGGCTATACCGTGAACCCCGGCGGTTGGGAACCGCTCTTGCCTTTTTGGCCAGCCTCGGTGGTGCTGAGCGGAAATGGAACCCAGATCTACTACACTCCGCCGGTCATCCTCGATACAGAGCCGGGCGATGTTGTGTCGGTCAATGGCAACGGATTTCCGCAACTGTTTGTCCGCCAGTGTGGAGACGGCAGCGCCATAGGGACTGTGTTATTTGGAGGAACCTGGGAACAGTGCCTGGAGGGTAAAGGGAACGTTGCAAACGTGGGGGGCTTGCTTCTGGCCGACGGCGCTTTTAACAATGGCACGGGAAACGGCACCAAAGGAAGGCTGCTTTTTGAATACCCGACATCAGGCATAGGAAATATGCAGCCCCATCACATTATTACTCTAGTCGATTCGAATTTCGCGAAGACGCTGTCGACAATAGGATTCCGTCCGCCGAATGATGCCAACGATACCTACATTGGGATCGACAATACAGCGGTGCCAAGCGGCGCTCAACTTGCTTTCGGCTCGCCCGTAGCAATTTCGTCTTACATCGGGAACACTGGGGACAACGCGAGTTTTCTGGAGCGGTTAACGGTATCGGCGAAGACGTTCAACGTACCGGTAACCATCAACGGAAATCTGACGGTGACGGGAACCTGCACTGGGTGCGGTGGCGGGGGCGGCGCGGGAACGGTAAACAGCGGGGCAGCCACGCAGTTGGCGATGTATCCGGCGAACGGGGCGGCGGTAAGCGGCGACAGTGGGCTGACGGATAGCGGCTCGACGCTGAACTACGCGGGGAGCAACGGGATCTCGGCGGCGGCGGGGACGTTCAGTGGAAATGTGACGGTGAACGGGCAGTTGCTGGTGGCGGGGCCGTGGATGGTGAGTTCACCGCTGCCCGGGACGGCGATGGCGGCGGCGGGAGCGGGGACTTCAGCGCTGGGGATCTCAAACGACGGAAATTTTTACATTTCCGCAAATGCGGGAACGCCGCAGAAGGTGGCGACGACGGCGACCAGTTCGTATTTCTCGAATCTTTTCCAGGAAGATGCGAATGACCTGGGCGAGTACGGGACGGTCGCGCAGAATCTCCACGTGTACTCGATCTACACGAACAGCTCGACGTGGCAGCGGACATCGCTGGGGTACGACGGGGGTGACAATTATGCCGTGGTGCGCAGCGAGAGTTCGACATCTGGAGGCGCGCCGGGATTGGGCTTCTGGATCAACAACGGACTGAAGTGGGTGGTGGATGCGAGCGGCAATTTCAAGCCTTGGACGGACCAGACGTACAACATTGGCAGTTTCACGTCGGGAAGCGGAACGGGATTGCGTCCCGGGACAGTGTATGCGGCGGGAAATTCCGCGAGCGGTAGCGGGTTCGAATTGGGCAAATTTGCGAACCAGAGTTACGAACTTTGCAATGACACGACGAGCGGCACGATCGTGAACGGGTTAGCGATACTCACCACCGGGGGTTGCGCGATCAAGCCTTCAAGCGCGCTGACCAGCGGGGTCATCGGCGTGTTGATTGCCAATGCCGGTACTTCGGGGGTGGCTACGCTGGCGCGGACTGGATCGGCTTATTGCAGCTTCGATGGGACTGCGACCGTGGTGGGGGACTACGTGGTGCCTTCCAGCACGGCGAGCGGGGGATTCTATCCTTTGTGCCATGATGCTGGAGCGACGCCGCCGACCGGGACGCAGGTGTTGGGCCGGGTGTTGCAGGCGAGTTCGGGAAGTGCGACGGTGCAGATGTTCCTGGACATGCCGGGCTCCAATGTCAGCACGAGCGCGTCGTATTCGATCCCGTGGTTCACGACGAACACGACAGGGACGGCGATCAGCTTTTCGAGCACGGCGAACAAAGCGGAACTGTGGGGCGTAGTGCTGACGTTTCCATTGACGACGACACAAGTGACGTATTACGTTTCGACGGCGGACAACACGACTAACACCTACGACATTGGAGTGCTGAACAGCTCGGGGAGTGTCGTGGCACACATTGGAAACACCGCCGGGACGACATTCGCGGCGAGCACGGGATGGAAGACCTTGAGCTGGGCTACAACAGCGACGCTGCAGCCGGGGAAGTATTACCTGGCGATCACGAGCAGTTGCACAAGTTCATGCGCGCAGGTTTACGGCGGAAGCTCGGCGGGATTTACTTTCCTGGGCGGGAGCGGCGGGACTTCGGAGAGCGTGACGGCGGGCGGGACGCTGAATAACGGGGTCACGATTCCGGCGGATAACCCGACGGAGGCGACGATCCTGGCGTGGGAGATACATTAGCGTTGGAGGAAGGCCCTCGATGGCCATCGGCGAAAAGCCGGTGGCCTTTTTTATTGGGGGGAACAGGCAGCAGCGATCAGCCGTCAAGAAAAACCTATCGAGCTGCGCTCGATGGACAGCCGAGGGCGGCTGTCCCCACATGTAACCGTAAGACGTTCCACAAACATTTTTCCGAAGGAGAAGGTCATGAGCAGTGTTATCAACCCGGAAGCAGCAGAACCATCCACCACACAGGCGTTCGAGCAGAGTGACCGAAATCCTGCGGTCACAGAGTTTGGAGGTACGGATGCCGGGGGTGGGCAGTTGCCGGCGCCGGCAGCGTCGGAGAGCCGAGTGACTCCGCCCGGGCCGGCTCCGTCCGCGAATGCGGGGCTGCAGAACTACAACGCGGGGGACAGCGCTGACAGTGTTGAGGACGAGGCGGAACGGGAAGGCTGAGGAATCAGCCGTCAGCGTCAGTGGAGGCGAAGTGGCTGGCGATGTGGGCCTTTTTTTGGAATCGATCCAATGCTATCAGTGATGTTTACGCCGGAACAAGCCACCGTGGGCAAACACGAAAGCTGCCAACCCTAAGCCTGGGGACCTGACGGTCGCCCAGGCCTCGGTCGGCGGCAAATGTTGTTCCCCGGAAGTCTTAGTGCTGTATCTGAAGCGCCCACGAGCGAAGAGTTGGGAGTTGAGACGCTGTGGAGGGGCGCTTCAGATACAGCGACTTGAAGGAAGCCGCCTCGGGG
>Ga0302320_10026078_pt1 | contig 11332 bp, 14 predicted proteins | sample Bog_T0_3_FD_202130 | JGI IMG/M metagenome (GOLD analysis project Ga0302320, IMG submission 202130) | Peat permafrost microbial communities from Stordalen Mire near Abisko, Sweden - Bog_T0_3 | ecosystem: Environmental > Terrestrial > Soil > Wetlands > Peat | place: Sweden: Abisko, Stordalen Mire... | reverse complement strand
CCGCTTTACCCCGCCGCCGGGGGAGGAGGACAGCGAGTTCGGCGCGCATCCCTATCTCGGCTCCGGGCACGAATACCTGGAAAAGACGGTCGGGACAGCGCCCTTCCTGAAGGACATCCACGTGCAGAATCCGGCCGGTTTCGTCAGCTTCGGCCTGCCAATCGGCGACGTGCCCAGCATGAAGCGGGACCTGCCGACGATTGTCGCGCGCATCAGCGCCGACCTGTTCGCCGCCGACCTGCCGGCGCATCGGCAGAGGATGACCGGTCCGGTGCCGCCGGATTTTTCCGAAACTTTATATTCCACCGCGATCCGCTGACGACACGGAACCATGGCGCGGGCCTGCCGGGCGAAGCCACCAGTGGACCTGTCCAGCCCGGCCGCGTATATCACCGCCCATGAACCTCGGCACATGGCTTTTCACTCGCCTGCACGGCCAGCAGGTCGGCACCGACCCGGCGGGCAACAACTACTACACGGAACGCAAGCCGCGTCCTGGCCTGCGGGTGCGGCGCTGGGTGGATTTCGCCGGCCCGCCCGAGGCCAGCGTGGTGCCGCCCGAATGGCATGCCTGGCTGCACTACACCACCGACGCGCCGTTGCCGGACACCGGCCGCAAACCCTGGCAGAAACCGCATTTGGCCAACGCCACCGGCACGCCAGCCGGCTACCGCCCCCCCGGGCACGACTACCAGGGCGGGCAGCGTGCGGCCGCGACGGGCGATTACGAAGCCTGGACTCCGGGCGAGTAGGGTCTGCCGATGGCGCGCCATAATGTTGCCGAGGTGCTGGCCGGCGCGGCCGTACTGGTCGTGGCTGGTGGTTTCCTCGCCTTCGCCGTTGTCCATTCCGGCCGCAGCGCGACAACCGGCTATCAGTTGAAGGCGCAGTTCGACCACATCGACGGATTGTCGGTGGGCAACGATGTCCGGCTGGCCGGGGTAAAAGTCGGCAGCATCATCGATGAGAGGATCGACCCCAAGACCTTCCTGGCGGTGGTCACCCTGACCGTCAGTTCGGCTTTGGAACTGCCGAAGGACACCAGCGCCGAGATCGACAGCGACAGCCTGCTGGGCGGCAAGTACATCTCGCTGTCGCCGGGTGGCGATAACACCATGCTGAAACCGGGCCAGACCATCACCATTACCCAGTCCTCGGTCAGCCTCGAACAGCTTCTTGGGAAGTTCATCTTCAGCGTGACCAGCTTGAACAATCCCGGCAAATCCAGCGATCCGCCCGCTGGGGAGCCGAAGTGATCTCGACCAGACCGCCAAAGCGCGCCGTTTCATGAGCCCGCGGCGATGGACGGTGCTGACGGCGCTGCTCCCTGGCATCGCCGCCGCACAGCCAATCACCGCGACTCCGCTGGCGCCGCCGCCCGCGGCCGTGCCGCAACAGCCGCTCTCGCCGGCGCAGACCGTGCCGGCGCAACCCGCGCCCCCCGCTGTCACAGCGACGCCGTCCGCGCCGCCCGCAACCGAGATGCCGCCCTGGCCGAATGTCTGGCAGCCGCGCGGGTCCGTGGTGCTTCACATGCTGGACAAGATCAATGCGCAGACCGCCACGGCCACAGTGAAAGTGGGCGAGTCCGTCCCATTCGGCTCCCTGACCATTGCCGTGCGGGCCTGCGATGTCCACCCCTCCGACCAGCCGGCCGACGCCACGGCGTTTCTGGTGATCACCGACAGTCACCCGGAGGCGCCCGGTTTCACCGGATGGATGCTCCGATCGGATCCGTCGCTATCGATGCTGGAACACCCGCTCTATGATGTGCGCGTCGCCGGGTGTGGCGGCTGACCATGACCGGCCTGCCGCCCTTTGGCCGGACCGCGCTGCTGCTGGACCTCGACGGCACCTTGCTGGATTTCGCCCCGACCCCCGAGTCCGTCCTGGTCCCGGACGGCTTGCGCGAGACTTTGCGCACATTGCGAGACCGGCTGGATGGCGCGCTGGCGGTCGTGACCGGACGGCCGATCGAGACCATCGACCGGCTGTTAGGCGATGCCCCCCATGCCGTCGCCGGCGAGCATGGTGGTGTGGTGCGTCACGCGCCGAACGCCCTTGCGGAGCGCCCCGACCTGCCCTCGCCCCCGGCCGCGTGGCTGGATGAGGCGGAGCGGCAGGTGGCGGCATTCCCCGGCGCCTTGCTGGAACGCAAGGCGCGCGGCTTTGCGCTGCACTATCGCGCGGTGCCTGCCGCCCGGCCGGTGTTTCAGGCAGCCCTGTTGGCGATGATTGGGGACGCCGGCCTCTTTGAATTGATGCAGGGGCACCTGCTATGGGAAGTGCGGCCGCGCGGGGCCGACAAGGGATGTGCGGTCACCAGCCTGATGCGCCGGCCACCCTTCGCCGGACGCCTGCCGCTGTTCATAGGCGACGACATCACCGATGAGGACGGCATGCGGGTCGCGGCGACCTTAGGGGGCGGTGGGCTGCGGGTGGACGCGGCCTTCGGTACGCCGTCCGGGGTGCGCGCATGGCTGCGCGAGGCCGCCGACCAGGGCGACTGGCCGGTTTTACCGGGAGGAAGAAACTATGCGGCTGACTGATTTTTCCGTCATCTCCCTCGATTGCTACGGCACCTTGATCGACTGGGAGAGCGGGCTTTTCGCCGCGCTGCAGCCCCTGCTGGCGCGCAGTGCGGTGGGGTTGTCGCGCGACGCGGCGCTGGCCGTGTTCGCGAACCACGAGTCGCGCCAGCAGGCGGCGACTCCGGCGATGCGCTACGCCGAACTGCTGACCGAGGTGCATGGCCAGTTGGCCACCGCCTGGGGCGTGCCGCCTGATGCGGCGGAAAATGCCCGTTTTGGTGTCTCGGTAGGCGACTGGCCGGCATTTCCGGATACCGTGGACGCGCTGCAGCGGTTGGCGCGGCGCTATAAGCTGGTCATCCTGTCGAACGTCGATCGCGACAGTTTCCGCGCCTCCTCTGTGCGGCTCGGGGTGGAATTTCACACGGTCTATACGGCACAGGATATCGGGTCCTATAAACCGGACCCGCGCAATTTCGCCTGGCTGATCGAGCAGCTGGCGGCGCGGGGGATCCCGAGGGGCCAGATCCTGCATGTCGCGCAAAGTCTGTTCCACGACCACGCGCCGGCAAATGCGGCCGGGCTGGTGTCGGTTTGGATCGACCGGCGTCACGCGGCATCCGGCTGGGGCGCGACGGCCGAACCGCGCTCTGGCGTGCGTTGGGATTGGCGGTTCAACAATTTGGCGGAACTGGCAGATGCGGTGGATGCGGGGTAGCAAACGTCATTAATATTTGGCTCTTATGGCGTTATCTGTTGGGCGAGGCGATCCCTGCGCCCAACTGAGGCGGGAGCGTTGGAATGGACGCCACGGAGTTTGAAACCTGACTGAGCAGGATCGCGACGTTGAGCGTTCCCCAGCGGCGTCGCGTGTCGGAGACGTTGGCGTTATCCGGGGCTTCCGGTGGCGAGATCGCCGCGGACACCGCCCGCGATGGTGGCGGTTCGGCGAATGTCAACGACGCCGCAGTTTCCGGCGATTTATTGGGCGCCCCCTTGGTGGAAGTGGCCCCGGGTTGCGTTGGGGCCGATTTGCCCCGCGACCGCTGCAAAGCCTGTCGCCGGACGTTCAACGCCCCGACGAAAACCCCCTTTGGCGCATTTGCGCATGAAGGAAAAATGGGCCACCCAAGCCCGGGCCCTGACCGACGGCATCACCACCGCGAAGGCGGCGAAGCGTTGCGACGTGGGCACTAAGACGGCGTTCCGGTGGCGGCACAAATTTCTGAAATCACTTGCCGGGGACAAGCCCGCGGCTTTGTCCGGGATCGTCGAAAGCGACGAGACGTTCATCCTGGAGTCGTTCAAGGGCCGGCGGTCGGACCTGCCGGGCAAGCCTCGGAAAAGAGGCGGCAAGTCGGACAAACGCAATCTGTCCGCCGAACAGATCCCGATGATCGTCGCGCGCGACCGTCATGGCGCCACCACCGATGCGGTATTGCCGAAACTGAACCGGGTCTCCATTGTGGCGGCACTTGGCGGGGTCGTCACACCCACGAACGCATTCTGCTGCGATGGCGGCAGTGCAATCGTCACCTTTGCCCGAAAGGCTGGAATCCCGACCAACATCCTGCCGCCACAAGGCAAACCGAACCCGCGGGCGCCGGACCCTGGAGGCGCTGGACGATAACGCCACATCCGCCGATTGGATACTCGGCGCTATCGGATTAGGCTCCTATCAACGGATAACGCCAAAAGAGCCAATTGTTTCCATGGGTCCCACTCTAACGCTGGTGGCGGTCGGAAGCCAGGTGGAGCATGTTGAGACCAGCCGGCAGGCGATTGGGCAACCCATGGCGAGGTTTTTGGTTCCACGGCGACGCCATCGAATCGATCGCCGGTCATTGCCCACATATGCATAGAATCTCCGCCCCGGCGCATCTCCGTCGAACGGACAGGGATTTTCCCCAGTGCGATCAGACCTTTAGACGCTGCTTTCGCGGGTTGGCGGCGGGTCGATGGCAGAAATTTTCCCCTGACGCGTAGTCTGGCCGCGCGGGTGTGCCGGGGGCAAGCCGGATCGGCGGCTAAAGGGAAGTCGGCCTGGCTCGCCAGAGCGGATCAGATTGTGTCTCGATCCTGGCCGGGGCCGAACACCCGCAGCACCCGCACGTCGCCGGCGGTTGCGTTGCGGCCGGTGTCGGGGATGACGCGATAAAGCGCCCGATAGCCGCCGGCGCAGGACACCTCGCGCACGCCCGGATGCTGGCCGACCGGCCAGAGGCAGGGGGACTGCCGGAGCCGCCTGATGTCGGTACGGATCGCCGCCAGCGTGCGCCAGGCCCGCGGTCCTGATCCTGGCTGGGTTAGCCAGAGCGCTGCGGCATCGAGGTCCGCCAGCGCCTCGGGCGCGTAGATCAGCGCACGCGGGACGGAGGCAGCCGGTTGCGGTCAGAGTGGACGTGGGTGACGCGGGTAAGGCACCGGCAATGGGTGGTCGGTGCCGAGGCTGTCGATCCAGGCGTCCACCTCGGCCGCGGTCGCGTAGTAACCGGCAGCGATGGAGGCATCAGCCTCAGCAATCCTCTCGGCCTCCCAGGCGATCCGGTGCTGCCGGTCGGCCTCGGTTTCCGGATGGGGGGTTTGGCCGGTGTCAAGGTTCGTTGTGTCCATGCCGGGCAATGTAGTTCAGGTCGTGGGCCACTGCCAGCTTTCCCCACTCGGCTTCCAGGTTGCCGGCCGGGCAGGCCATCACCCCAAAAGGCACCCTTTTCGTTCACCTGGTTTCGTCGGCGCCAACGTCACCTCCTTTGTCACCTTGTCGGACAGGACTGGAATGTTTCATTATATCGGCGGTCTCCTACAGTCCAGGTCACCCTAGACGGGTGGTCGTGGCCGCGCCCCGGCGGAGGTGGCGGGGTGGCGCAGCGGCATCGCTTCAGGTCTGCTTCGTGGCCGTCACCGACAATGGCTTCTACCTGGCGCTCGGCCAGCGCATCGCGGCAGCCCGCAAGGCGCGCGATCTCACCCAGCAGCAGCTTGCCGACGAACTCGGCATCGCGCAGCAAACCCTTGCCCACTACGAGGCGGGGCGGCTCCGCGTCGCTGTCGCGTTGCTGCCACCCCTGGCCAGGGCGCTTGGTGTCTCCATCGAGCACCTGATCGGCGAGAATGAACTCCGCTCCACTGCCGGCAAGCGCGGCCCGGCTTCCCGCATCCAGACCCAACCCGAACGAATCCAGGCGCTGCCGCGGGCGCGGCAGCGCTTCCTCGCGGATATGATCGAGATGGCGTTAAAGCAGGGGGGACAATCGAGCGGCGCCTCAGGTGGTTAAATATTGATGCAAGGAGAGGGGCTTCCAGACAGGCGGTGTTCCGCCGCCTTCCAATCCGCGTTCATCGACCTCATGGTCGTCAAACTCCAGAAAAGGCAAACCATGGGGAATATCAGCGACCAATCAGGACAGGCCCGTACCGCTTGCGGTTGCAGCAGTAGGCATTCCCCCACCTTACAAAATTTAATATACCGCCTATGCTAACGACACGTGCTAAAGATGATCCTTGCTTACAATAGAGCTTTCATCATAGTACTCTTTGTCATCTTCACATAAAATGCACGTGACGGCAGTTACATATCCAGAGTTCCTGTTGCACTCCAGCTGGAAGATTTTTACCTCATCATGGGCGTACATACCCGTGCGCAGAAAATCAACAGACGCCGGGTCGGCTGTAGATATAATCAAACCATTGAACTCCGTATCGAGGTCGATGTGACTAACTCCCTTGAACAGGACGTCTATTCTTGTAGCAAATCGTTCAGACTTAGGGCTACGAATAATTAGCTGCTTATGGCTAACAATGTAGCTCCAAACCTGGAATGTCCGATCAGAAGAAAAAATCTTATCTGCCATAGCTCGCTCCACCTCATCTGATTTCCGTAGGATCACAACTACATGAACCCTATACGCTTTGACCGATTACGGGGCAAACGGATTTGGTACTGACACCCCGCCGCGAACTAGATTGGCCGCCCCAAGACGCCCTGCCTGATAAAGCTGAGCAATTTCGTAGTTGGTGTAGCCGCCGCCGAGGCCAGCAGCACCGCGCTGAGCTGCCGAAAGAAGCTGTGTGGTACGCGTACTTCCGGAGAGGCCATCAAGACTAATCGTGAACCGCGTGGCTGGATTTGCGATCGCGGCCTGTAGGTCCCCCACTAAATCAGTGCTTCCAAGGAGAGTTCGGCCACCCAGCCGAGCCGCAGTGTCCTGCAGCCCCGCACTAGCCAGACCCAGCACGATATAATCGGCGACCTAAGCTTCTCGAGCTACCGTGGCAACCATGCCCAGTGCGAGGGCTCCGGGCGCGTCCCCTATCGACATCTGCACGCCAGGATCACAGAGGGCTCCGCAGGCACTCAGCAATTGCGCCGTCGCGTTTGGAAGCGTCGTCCCGAAATAATGGCCGGGAGTTGTCAGCAAATCCACCTTACCGCTGACCGCCCCATTCAGAACCGCCTCAGCCGCCAACCCGTTCGGATCGACGTTGTTGATGGGATCGTTCCCCACATATGCATAGAATCTCCGCCCCGACGCATCTCCGTCGAACGGACAGGGGTTTTTCCCAGTGGTATCAAACCTTTAGCCGCTGCTTTCGCGGGCTGGCAGCGGGTCGGTGTCGGAATTTTTCCCCTGACGCGTATTCTGGCCCTGCGGGTGTGCGGCAGGCAAGCCGGATCGGCGGCTAAAAAGTCATGTCGGGGGTCCAAGGATGGCGGCGCGCGCCCCTTGCTTGCTTGCGGTGCCGTGATCAAGCAATAATGCTTGATCCTGTCGCCTGGACGCTGTATCAAGTCTAGTGCATCAAGAGCTGGTAATCTGGCATAAAGGCGTGGCGTTGACCGGACACACCCGGCAGGATAGCTCTATTCGAGGCAATCAACGTGACTGAGGTGCTTGATATGGCCAAGCCACCGGCGGGCTTCGCGGAACGCCTGCGGACCCTCCGCAAGCAGAAGGACCTGTCGCAGACCGACCTGGGGCTACGCGCCGGGCTGCACTACACTCATATCGGCCGCTTCGAGCGCGGCGCGTCGCGGCCCCGCGGCGACACGCTCAAGCGGCTGGCCGATGCGCTGGATGTGAGCAGCGATTATTTGCTGGAGGGTGCCGCCGATGATGCCGCCAGGGCTAAGTTCGCCGACCGGGAACTGCTCAAGCAATTCCAGGAGGTCGAGCGTCTGCCCGATGAGGACAAGCATGTCGTCAAGACCCTGCTCGATGCCTTTCTGACCAAAAAGCAGTTGCAGACACTTATTCGCTGAGGATCGCCGCATGCCAGACACCCAGGCCCTGATGGAGAGAATCCAGGCGCTGCCGCCCGAGCGCATCGCGGAGGTGGAGGATTTCGTAGCGTTCATCGCCGCGCGCGAACAGGACCGCGCGCTGGTCCGTGCCGCCGCGGCTGCGAGCGCGCCGGCCTTTGCGGCGGTCTGGGATAACCCGGAAGACGCTGCCTACGATGCCCTATGAGTTCGGCGATGTTGTGCTGGTGCCGTTCCCGTTTACCAACCAGGCGGCTTCCAAGCAGCGGCCCGCCGTCGTCGTCAGCAACCGTGCTTACAACATGGCTAAGCCTGATGTTGTGGTGATGGCCGTCACCAGTCAGCTTCATGCCAGCCCTGCTCTCGGTGAGGTCTGGATCGGACAGTGGCAGGCCGCCGGACTGCTCAAACCCTCGGCCGTCAAGCCGGTGTTTGCAACACTGGAACAGCGGCTTGTCATCCGGCGGCTCGGGACGCTCGCCGTCGGTGATCAGGTCGCGCTCAGGACGGCGATTGCCGAGACGATCGAGTAGAAGCCGCATTCACGATCCCGGCCTATTCTCTCCGGAGGCGCTTAGGCGTCGAAAAACTCAAGGTCCAGGCTGCCACCGAATTTTGACAAGCCGTTGATGGTCTCCGGTCGAAAGTAGAGGGAGATTTTTTCTGCGGGAGGCACAACTGAAACATGGAATTCGACTCGCACGTCAGGATCGGCTTCGTACAAGCTTTGCAGTTTTCCGTAAAGTAGGCCTGGCCGTTTTAGCAAAAGAGAAAGAACCCCATCCACCGTGCCGCCGCCCTGCTGCATGGATGTCACGTACCAGCCAAACGATTTTGGCACCGGGCGAGGGGGATCGCGATCAGCCCCCTTCAACACCGTGTGGTCCGGAGTAAATGACAATATAGCTGTTATCTGATCGGGATGGACCTGATCAGAATTGCGCCCATGGCGGTCACTCAATCGAGGGGGTTCCGTTCTCAATAGCGGACGTGGATATCGGCGACGTTCCGCAGGGACAAACCCTGCCCCGCAACCTATCTAGAAGCCTTGGGCGGTGCGCCTTCGGGGCTTTTCCGCTTCTTTTTCCGCCTTGCCCCTTCGATGTGCCCGAAGCGGGAAGGGTTATTGGCTTTTCCTGTGGGGTTTTTTGAAAATACTTTGGATTTGCCATTCGACCGGCGTGTTTCCCAACACGTCGGAAGAATAAGACCGGAAAGAGGCCGTGGATTGTCGGGGTCACCCGTGCCGACGAGTACTTGAGCCGGGTGCCATTCGGCCAGCACCGTATTCACGATCCGCGTGACCTGCGTCCGAACACCCGGTCGCCGGTCAACCGGCATGTGATCATCAATTCCATCAGTATGGTAGTGCAGATACTGGTCCTGACAGAGATGTAGGTGACCACTGATGATTCCTTGGTCCCGAAGAAAGAAGACGATGGCAAGGGATGGCTGATCAGGGTTTATGTAGATACAACATAAGGATTCGGTTGCCCACATGGGGTCGGTTAACCGCGTCATGACGGCCGGCTTCACCGTTCGACTGAGACCGGTGCCACAGCACATGCAATGCTCAACCGGAAGCGGTTCATTGATCACAGCCATTTTGATATTTGGCCCGATCGAGGCGATATCCTCGAACACTTGGTCGGTCAGACGATCGAGATTACCGTCCAGAAGATGGTACGATATTGACATCGCTATCCTCTCGTCAGGCCACTGCATCACAAGTTGCAGCGAGTGGATCAAGTTTTCGGTTCCGAAGCAGGAAAGAGTCGCAAGCACGGTGGGTTCCGGGTGCCTCGCCGCGACGATGAAGGTTTCCCAGCCGGTCTTGAAATTCAGAATTTCCAAGGCATCCAGCTCGCTATGCCTCGGTCTTCCCGCATATTCGCCGGGGCGATGATGCCGGTCATGGTCCTCGACGCAGAGCACGGCTAGATTGGAGTCAACCGTGTTTGCGCTGTTGCCATCGATATGGTGCAGATGAAAACCGATGCTTCGTCGCTTGCAGACGCAGCAACGAAAAGCGTTCGCTTCAAGAAGACGGACCCTTTGATTATTGGTAGCTCGAACTCTTGTCATATTCTTATCAAGCCTGTCCGAAACCAATGCGAGATGTCGGCGATCATCGGCGCGAAGGATGCGGCTGTGCCCAGCAAGCCGATCAGCACGCCATAGATCACTGCGAACTGTCACAGGCTGCCGGCAACCGAGGCCAGCACGTAGCCGGCCGCAAGCGACACCGCACCGATCGCGATAGGACTGACAGCGTCGCTGTGATGCGGCTCATCTCGGTAACCTCATACCCACTGGGTGAGGGCTATCACTCCCCTGCCTCGGGACAACGTTCCAGGGAACCGCCGACAGCTTTCGACGCACAACCGGCGCCGGTCGCCAGAGGCGGATTACGTCGAGGTCGGCCACCGCGTCGTTCCTGTAGCGCAGGTGCCTCGGCACGAGACTGGCCGTCAGCGGCCGGCGTAGGGGACAGGCAACTCGTGATCGGTGTCGAGGCTATCAATCCAGGCGTCCACCGCCTCCGAGGACACCACGCGTCCGGCAGCGACCGAGGCCAAGGCCTCGGCGATCATGGTGGCCTCTCGGGCGAGCCGGCTTTGCCTGGCTGCTTCGGTCTCGGTCGGAACGACGGGCTCGGCTGCAATATTGATCGTGTCCATAGCGCGTAGATCGTCCGTTCTAAGGGCCTGTTCAAGCCCGGCTGCCATTCCCCGGGGATTCGACGGGACACGTCACCCTACTCACCGCAAGCGACACGCCACAGCCCCGCCGATCCGCCGGCCGCACCCTCGTCGCCACCCCCCCTCTCGCGACCCGCCTTGCGATCACAACCCAACTTCTCCAAAGTCCGCCTGCACTGCCTGACAGGACACCCCGCATGACCCCCACCCTCACCCGCCGCACCGCTCTGGCCACGGGGGCCGCGACGCTGGCCGCGCCCCGCATCCTCCGAGCCGAACCCGCCGCGGTGAAACTCGGGCTGATCCACCCGGTCACCGGCCCGCTCGCCTTCTCCGGCAGCCAGTGCCGTCTCGGCGGCCAGATGGCGATCGCCGACATCAACGACGGCGGCGGCATCAAATCCATGGGCGGCGCGAAGCTGGAGGCGCTGCTGGGCGACGCCCAGCTCAAGCCAGAACTCGCCGCCTCCCTGGTGGACCAGTTCGCCGAGGCCGGCGCGTCCGGCTTCACCGGCTGCTTCTCCTCCTCCTTGGGGCTGGCCGCGACCCAGGCGGCGGCGAAATACGACCTGCCCTTCTCGATCGACAGCGGCGTGGCCGACAACCTGACGACCCGCGGTCTGGCGAACACCTTCCGCCTGTTCCCGCCCGCGACCCCCTGCGTCATCGGCGCGGTCGCGGAGCTGGACGGGCTGAACAAGGCCGCCGGCAACCCGGTCAAGACCGCCGTGCTGGTGCACGAAAACAGCGAGTTCGGCACCAACACCGCCAACGTCCTGAAGGAGAAGCTCCCCGGCATCGGTGTCACCGTGCTGGAGGTCATGCCGCACCCCACACCC
>Ga0302320_10026077_pt1 | contig 11333 bp, 8 predicted proteins | sample Bog_T0_3_FD_202130 | JGI IMG/M metagenome (GOLD analysis project Ga0302320, IMG submission 202130) | Peat permafrost microbial communities from Stordalen Mire near Abisko, Sweden - Bog_T0_3 | ecosystem: Environmental > Terrestrial > Soil > Wetlands > Peat | place: Sweden: Abisko, Stordalen Mire... | reverse complement strand
GAGCCAGGTGAAAGGCGTGCGTCGTGACATTGCCAAGCACGTGGGTATGGTCTGGCAAGATCCCTACGCAAGTCTAGATCCGCGTTGGCAAGTCGGGCGGTCAGCCTGCGAGCCTTTCGACCTGACGGGGCAAAAGGGCAATGCCGAAGCCATATTCAAGGAAGTCGGCTTGGACCCGAAGCTGGCGGATCGCTATCCCCATCAACTGAGTGGCGGTCAGCGTCAAAGGGTCGCGATTGGGCGAGCCCTTGCCCTCAAACCGCCCCTTATTGTTTGCGACGAGCCGACGGCCGCTTTAGACCTCTCGATACGCGCCCAAATTCTGAACCTGCTCCGGCGGGTCCAGAGCGACCTCGGATGCTCTTTCCTCTACATTTCTCACGACCTCACCACAGTTCGATTCTTGGCTGACCGGGTCGCGGTGATGTACCTGGGCCGCATTGTGGAGGAGGGCCCCGCGCAAGCGGTCTTTACAGATCCCCGACACCCCTATACCCGGGCCCTGCTGGACAGTGCTCCTACCTTGGAGAAGCTCATGCACCTTCCCGATGCGCCCCCGGGAGAGATTCCCGACCCACGCACCCGATTTGTCGGATGCCGATTTGAAGGGCGATGTGCCTTTTCCACCGAAATTTGTGGCAAGATCGACCCACCGGAGACGAAAGAAGACTTGAGGCGGTACTACTGCCATCATCCCGTTCGTCCTTAAGAATTGGCCCGCCGAGCGGGCAGAGTGGAATGATGGAACCCCAAGGAGTAAGGCACGCATTCGTATCGGAGCTGCAGTCGCTGGAGCACGACCTGCTTGAAATGGGCAGCCGTGCTGAAGCGATGGTAGGCATCGCGGCCGATTCGTTGACGCGGCTTGACACCGGCCTTGCCAGGGAGGTGCTTGCGCGTGACGACGATATCGATGAGCGGGATCGAATGATCGAGGAGCACTGCCTCCGCCTTATTGCGCTTCAGCAGCCCATCGCCGGAGACCTCCGAGTCGTTTCGACCGCGATGAAGATGATCACCGATATTGAGCGCATCGGCGATCTGGCGGTCGACATCGCCAAGATTACGCTGAAAGTGGATAAGGAGTTCGGCGAGACCAGCATTATCGACATTCCGAAGATCGCCAATGTGGCCCGTCAGATGCTGCGCCTGGCGCTTGAGGCGTTTGTACGCCGCGACCTCGATCTGGTTCGCCGCGTGATCGTGATGGATGACGAAGTGGATGACCTGTACCGCTCCCTGCGTGAGCACATCTTCTCGATCATGCGAAGCCATCCCGAGCACGTGGTCTCCGATAGTTGGCTTCTGTTGGCGATCCACCACGTAGAGCGCATAGCGGATCACTCGGTGAACATCGCGGAGCGGATTTCTTTCATGGTGACTGGCGAGAATAAGCACCGTCATCACGAAGAACCTGAAGGCTAAGTGGTCTGCTCGGTCCACTGCCCGAGCCCGCATTTTTCCGGCGCCGGCTCTTTCTAGAGTCGCTGTCCTGCCACACTAGGCCATGCCTTGGGAGGAACAGGAGCTTTCCGACAAATCGTTCGAGTCCCTAAGGATCGACGGGGCCGAGGTCTTTCGTTCCTGCAAGTTCATACGATGCTCCTTCAAGGGGGCCCGTCTGGCCGAGTGGCAAACTCGGGGCTGCTTCTTCGAGGAGTGTTCTTTCGTCCAGGCGCAGATGAATCTCTCCGTCCACGAATCCACTGCGTTTATCGGCTGCGACTTTTCCGGCGCACGCCTCTCCGGGGCGATTTTGAAGTCATGCCGTTGGGTAGGATCGGACCTTTCCGGCGCCGACCTGAGCGCCATTCAAGTGGACGGGGGCGATTGGGCGTACTGCAACTTGCGGATGCAGACATTGGACGGTCTCGACCTCAGTTCCATCCGGTTTGTGGGCGCCGACCTGTATGGCGCCTCGATGAAGAAGTGCAATCTGAGGAACGCCCATCTTTCGAAGGCAAATCTGCAGCGGGCCGACCTAAGCGGTTGCGATCTTCGTGGCGCCGACTTGGACGACGTGGATCTTAGGATGACGAACGTTCTCAAAGCACGGATGTCGATCGACGGCGCGATCTACTTGGCGACCTCATTTGGAGTGATCGTCGAATAGCAGTCTCCGCCTTTAACGGCTTGCGACCGCTGCGCCTTCTCGAAGCGCTCGAACCGCACCCCGCACACTCCACTGGGAATCTTCAAGCGCCGACTTCGCCTCATCGGCGGTCGCGGTGGTCAGTTCAACTACGATGCGCACGCAGCGGTCCTTCAGCTTCTGGTTTTTCGCCTTCACGTCAACCATCAGGTTTTCCATGACTTTTCCCGCCAGCACCATGGCGCCGGTGCTGATTCGGTTGAGGGCTAGCTTTTGGGCAGTGCCGGCCTTGAGGCGCGTACTCCCAGTGAGAACTTCGGGTCCGGTTTCCAGAAGGATGCCAAGATCGGCCTCTTCAAGGAGCGGCGTGGCGCGGTTATTGGCGATTCCGCAGGTCCATGCCCCCTTCTGGCGGGCGTGCCGAATACCGGAAACGACGAAAGGTGTTCGGCCGGAAGCCGCGAGGCCGATCACGACATCCCGCCGATTCAGGCGCAAATCATTGAGGGCCTGCGCGGCGGCGTACTCATCGTCCTCAGCGTCTTCGATGGCTCCGGTTGCGGCGCCACCGCCGCCGGCGACGAGGGCGATGAAGCGGTCTGGATCAACTCCAAAAGTGGGCGGCATTTCTGCCGCATCGGAAATCGCAAGCCGACCCGACGTGCCTGCTCCCAGGTACACGATGCGTCCGCCGGCGGCATAGGCTTCCGCAACGTGGGCGGTGACGACGGCAAGGAGGTCTTCGGCATGGGAGACGACGCGAAAGACCGTTTCCTCCTCTTCGTTCATGAGCCGCATGATTTCCTTGGCCGTCATGCGGTCAAGTCCGTACGAACGAGGATTGCGGGCTTCAGTACCCATTCATAAGCTCCTTGGCTAAGGCTACCGACCCGTGTACCGGAGGACGGCTTGCCGAAACGAATTGAAATTCCCGGTTGGGCATCGCACGTTGAAGAGCGGCATGGACCGCATTTTGGTAGATCACCGAGCTGTTCCAGAGGCCTCCAGCAAGGCCCACTGAAACGATACGTCGGTCGGCATGATACAGTTCCGTATGCTTGCAAACGACATTTGCGAGCGCTTCACCGTTTTTTGCCAGGCTTTCCAGGGCATATGCACGCTGGGCTCCGGCATCGGCCGCCAATGCCGGGCTTAGTTTGGCAAGGAGAGAAGGCGCGCCGCCCATGTAAATACGTGCGATCATCTCGGTACAAGAAACGTCACCAAAGACTCTCAATATCGTTCGCGTCAGCACGGGGGACGCGGCTTTCGGATCGTCCAGATAGGCGTTGAGCGCGTCCCTCCCATATTGGAAGGCAGAGCCGGGATCGCCGAGAATGTATCCACGACCGCCCGTCTTGGTCAACTTGCCGTCCACACTTGAGCAAACCAAGGAGCCGGTGCCCGCAATGATGCAGATGTCAATCGAGCCCAACTCAAATGCGCGAAATGCTGCGAAGTAATCAGGCTCGGCACGGAGACGTGCCTGGGGAAAGAGCTCGCGAAGCAGTTCCAGTGCTCGCTCTCGCATCGCCTCATCGATCAGTCCGGCAAAGCAGCCACAAACAGCAGTTGGCTCGGGCGCGCCTTCCGAAGCTCTTTCCAAGTTTCGCCGGAGACGCATGGGCGGGGTGGACACCAGGTTGGCGGGTCCGGCGGTTCGTGCGAAGACGACTTCCGCCGACTCATCAAGCGCCAGCACCCGCGACGTCGAGCCTCCGCAATCCAAGCCTAAGTAAACAGGCATAGCGCCCAACACAATGTTACCAGCGGCAAGGTCCCCGCCCTGGTTAGGGTCTGGAAATGAGCGCAGACGATCAGAATTTCTTGGCAAGCAAAAGAATCGACGCCATCTTGCCCAGGTTTGCGGTAAAACCCGTGATGGACGACACGGAGCGGAGACCGCGGTAAGTCGTTATGTGCGAGATCAGGGAAGAGTTCCTTCGATGGCGAGGAACGCCGCTGGAGCCGAAATCGATCGTGAGAGGCCGAAGTGGGTCGCGCCTTGCAGAACGGTGCAGGCGGACAGAGGCGAAAATTGTGGGTCCGTCGCCGTCTTTCGAGGGGCCAGAGTTGTCCGTCGTTGACACGCGCGGTGAAGCGCCCGCAAATTTAAGGGGGTGTTGCGCGCGGTCGTGCGGAACAACCCATGCGGGTAAGCCGGTCATAAGCCGGAATGGCGCCTAGGGAAGGGCGCAGTAGGGCGGACAGATGAAGGTGATGTTTGTATCGGCGGAGGTGTCTCCGCTTGCGAAGGTCGGCGGGCTTGCTGACGTAGCGGGTTCTTTACCAAAGGCGCTTCGCGCCTTGGGCCACGATGTGAGAATCGTGATGCCCGCATACCAGATGGTCCTTGACGACCCTCAGTGGGGCGCAAAACGCATCCGGCAGGGCGTTCCCGTCAAAATCAATTCCAAGTGGCAGAAGGCCATGGATGTTTACGAGGTGAACCTGGGCGGCGTTCCGGTGTACATGATTGGCACCGATGAATGGTTCACCGAATCAAATCGGAGTGAAGCTCTGTACCTCCCCGGTGGAGATCACTATCTCTTCTTTTCGGTGGCCGCGCTCAAACTGCCCAAAGCGCTCGGCTGGCGCCCGGATGTGGTCCATTGTAACGACTGGCACACCGGTTTTGTCCCTGTCCTCATGCGAGAGCGCGATCCGTTTGAATGGGCGCAGACCGCGAGCGTGTTTTCGATTCATAACCTCGCCTACCAAGGTGAGTTCGACATCGACGTGCTCGATCGACTAGACCTGCCACGATGTCTTTACAACCCGAATCAGCTTGAGACGTTCGGCACCGTCAACTTTCTCAAAGCGGGCATGGTGTTTGCTGACCAGGTCAACACCGTAAGTCCCCGCTACGCGCTTGAAATCCAGACCCCGCAGTATGGGTGCCGTTTGGAGGGTCTCATGCGCTATCTGGACGAGCAAGATCGCCTGACCGGCGTCCTGAACGGTATTGATCAGGAGATGTTTAATCCGGCGACCGATCCGGACTTGCCGGCCCATTTCTCGATCGACGATCTGGCAGGCAAGAAGATCTGTCGCACGAAGCTCTTCGAGGAGCTCGAGCTCCCGGAAATTCCCGACACCCCCGTGATGGGAGTTGTAAGTCGCATTAGCACCCAAAAGGGCATGGACCTGATCATCGCGGCCGCCGAGGCGGTTTTACCTAGGGCTCAGTTGATCGTTCTGGGCGCGGGCGATCCGGTCATTGCGGACGCCTTTCATCTGCTCAAGCGACACTTCAAGGATCGGGTTGCCTTTCATGAGGGGTTCCATCTCAGTCTAGCCCCGCGCATCTATGCGGGCTGCGACATGTTTCTGATGCCGAGCGCATTCGAACCTTGCGGTCTCGGGCAAATGATCGCCATGCGGTATGGCACGGTGCCGATCGTTCGGTTCACGGGTGGATTGGCGGATACCGTCGCCGATGAAGAAAACGGCTTCGTCTTCTATGAGAAGACGGGTAGCGCGTTCGCGATGGCGGTCAACCGCGCTATCGACGCGTTCCATCGGCCAGATGATTGGTCCGCTCTCGTCCACGCATGCATGGCCGCTGACCATAGCTGGAGCATCAGCGCGCATGAGTATGAAAAGATCTACGAGCGAGCCCTGGCGAGCCTCGACTGCGGCGCCGCGACAGGGATCGCCGTCCGAGGCTAGCCGCAAGAAGTTTTGGGGCCTTGACAAGTGGAATCTGAACCGCAGCATCGATGGTCTTCTCCCACTGGGCCTGGATGGGCTGGCGTAGGTTAGCCGGGCCTGAATAGGGCCAGGACAAGGCTCGCCAAACGCACAAGGCCCGGATGGGTCGTGATCACTAACTGGATTCTACGATAATCTCGATACTGCGGAGCGGGCGATCGCCGCGACGGGTTTCCCGCCCCATACCGGGCTAGGCCAACGCAGTCCCCCCGTCGAGGAGATTCGCCGTCACGGTGAGGTTTTCTTGGGTGGATTGCTTTGACCGGCAATCGCCTCGAGCTTTTCTTTCAGCTGCTTCAACTTTGCCCCATAAGTGGCGAAATCGCCACTTTTGAGGGCGCCCTCGGCTTGGTCCATGATCTGAAGCGCGGCTGCGGCGTCCCTCTGTTCGGTCGTGCCGGTGACCGGGGCATTGGGTGCTCCCGAGGCGGTCGACACGATCTGGCCCGTACCGGGCTGGGCGGCGCCGAAGAGGTCCGCAAGCGCTTCCTGATAGGAGTCCGCGACGACGGGCTCAGTCCCCTTTAGGGCAAGAATGACCTTCTTCAGCTCAGGAATCGGGCGGCTGCCGGCGGTGATGTCCTGGAGAAAGAGAGGCTCAACGTACATGACCGAGTTGCCGAGAGGCATCACCAGTAGGTTCCCCACGACGATCTTGCTTTGGTCATTGTTGAGCTGGCGATTCAGGTCGGCGATCGTCTTGTCTTGGATGAATTGGGACTCCTCCTGCGCGGGCCCGTTGACGGCGGTGCCCTTGCTGAAGTCGTAGAGAATTAGCTTTCCGTATTCGTCAGGGTCGCATTCGGCGGCCAGCCAGCCGCTCATGTTGTCCTTTTGGCGGGGTGTGAAGGGAAGGATCAACATGAATGCTGCGCGCTGCTCGGCAGGGACCTTCATCAGCACGTAGTAAGGATCGAGTTGAGTGCGGTCGCCGCTTAGGCCACGGTTGAAGGGAATATCCCAGGCATCCACGTTGGTGAGAAACTGGCGGGGATCTTGGACGTGGTAGCGGGTGAGCGTGCCCGCCTGCAGGCGGAACATCTCCTCCGGGTAGCGGAAGTGCTCACGAAGTCCCGCCGGCGCCTCTGAGACATCCTTGAACAAGCCAGGCAAGATCTTCCGGTACGTCTGCGTGATCGGTTCGGTGGGGTCGATCACGTAGCCTTCAACCTCACCCGTATAGGCATCCACCGTGACCTTCAGGGGATTTCGAATGTAATTGACCCGCGCATCCCGCCAGTCGGACAGCTGGGAGTAGGGAACCGCATCGCTGGTCACATATCCGTCCAACACCCAGATGAGGTGACCATTCAGCGCGACAATGTAAGGATCTTGATCGAATTGGAAAAATGGATAAAGCAGGGCCACGCGGTCTCTCACGTCACGGTGCATGAGCAATTTGGCGCCGTCGGCGATGTCTGGAGAAATGAGCAGGTTGTTATCTCCCAGCACCGAACTGAACAAAAGCTTGGTCCCCAAACTGCCTACCGGGATGCCGCCGCTGCCTTCCCATCGGCTGGTTTGGGTCTTACCGTCATCGGTGACGTAATCGGTCTCGTCGGTCTTGGTATGCACAAAAACATAGCCGGGGTCCCGGTCGCCGAAGTCGCTATAGTAGATCCGGGGCTGAGGGATGGGAATGTCCGCCGGTGACTTCTGGGGGATATCGCTGGCAATGAACACCGGCTTCCCCATCTCATCCGATTCGTTCACCTGGGTCATGGTCACGCCGTAGCCGTGGGTGTATTGCAGGTGAGTGTTCATCCACCGTTGGGACTCCTGGGATAGCCCCTCCAGTTGGAGGTTCCGAGCCGCGATCATCACCATCCGCTTTTGACCTCCGATCGTGTACCGATCCACATCCACGTCGTCGAACGTGAAGTAGCTGCGGAGACCCTGGATGCTCTCAAGCGCCTGGTTCAGGACGGTCGGGTCCCATAGGCGCATGTTGTCGAGGGTGACCTTGCTGTCGACCACTTCCTGGGGCGTCGGCTTGTCGGCGCCCGGGAATTCCTGGGCGCGAATCGACTGGAGGCCGTATCCGAATCGGGTCGCATCCATCGCCCGCTGGGCGAAAGGCGCCTCCTTATTGGCCCAGTCAGGGTTGACCACGAAGTTTTGAACGAACGAAGGCACGATCACGACCATCACCGCCCAGAATGCGACTGGAATGGCGAGTACCCACAGGCGCCGGGAGGCGATCCAGAGAAGGAAACTGGCGGCAAGCACGTAGCAGGTGATCGTCGTAAACTGGGCCCGCAAGGAGTCGGAATAGCCGGCGCCGGTCATGAGGGGATTGTCGCTTACGGTGTACCCGTAGCGCCAAAGCCACATGTTTCCCCCCCAGGTCAGCACGGTGATGCCGATGAGCACGACCAGAGAAGTGTCCAAGAACTTGCCGGGAATGCGGGCGCCCGATGGGCGGGCAAGGGCCCAATAGAGACTGCGGATGCCCACCGAAATGGCGAGCGTCAGCATGCACAGCCCCAACAGAGCCCCGGCTACCGCGTCAAGCCAAGGCAGTGTGAAAACGTAAAACCCATCGTCGAGGTTGAAGAGGGGGTCCCGCATCCCGAACGTGGTCGCGTGCGATGCGACGGCAAGCAGCATCCAGTTTCCGGAAAACGAGCTTGCGAAGAGGAAGCCGAGAACGATCGAGAGCCAGCGGATGGCGCTGGGACCCTTCTTTTGGAGCACATCGGTAATCCCGATTAGCAACGGACCCCAACCCTCGGGCACTCCCGAGTAGACAGCAGCCTTGGGGAGAACCCCTTTAAGGCAGAAAAAGAGGAAAAAGGTTGAAAAGGCGAACGAGGCGCTAAACAGCAGGCTGCGCTGAGTGTATTGGAGCGCGAATACCTCCGGTTTGCCCGCGTCTTGCGCGTACCAAAGATAGTCGCCAATCGGCTTGACGAAGCCGGTGATGAGCACAAGCGCGAATATCGCTACTGCAATCCAGATCAGTCGCTTGCCCATTCGCGAGAGCTCTTCCGTTGAAGGAACACGTGAAGATGAATCCATTCCTAATACAGGATACGGATTGGGGGTGCGCTTCGCTTGATCACATCCGGTAGCATCTGCCACCAGCATGGTCAGCACAGAAGCGATCACGAAAACTCACGCCAAAGGCTACATCGCCGCGTGGCTTGGATGGGCCTTTGACGGGCTCGATTCCACTCTCTTCATTCTGATCGGCCTGCCCTTTGTCACCCAGCTCATGGGCGGCGATTCTGTGGCAGCCAAGGGGAACGCCTCCCTCATTCAGGCATTCTTCTTGTTCGGGTGGGCGCTCGGCGGCGCCGTCTTCGGAAGGATCGGCGATAAGATCGGTCGCAGTCGCACGCTGATGCTGACGGTGCTGATCTACGCTGCCTTTACCGGCCTCTCTTCGTTTGCGACCGAATGGTGGCACCTGCTCATCTTCCGGTTTATTTCCGCTCTCGGCATCGGAGGCGAATGGGCCGCCGGCTCTGCCCTGGTTTCCGAAACCTTCCACGCCAAGCACAAGGCTTGGGCGAGTGCACTTCTGCAGACCGGCTATCAGGTTGGAATGATGCTCGCCTCGCTAACCTTGGCCGTTTTCCCCGCCTTGCTGATCCGCCTTGGCCTCGTCCAGCACACGGTGCAGGCGTATCGCTGGCTGTTCCTCGTTGGGGTCACCCCCGCGATTCTCACCCTTTGGATCCGTCGCGCGGTTCCCGAACCGGAGGCATGGCAAGAGGCGCGCGAATCCGAGCAATTGCCACGCGTACGCGACCTCTTCGCCCCTGCCGTTTTGCCCACTACCCTCAAGGCGTTGGGGCTTCTCTCGCTTGCCCTTACCGCCGTGTGGGCTTTTCTCTACTTTAACAGTCTCGTCATTCGCAGCCTGTCCGAAGTCAAGTCGATGGCGCCGGCCGCCGCCGACGCGCTGATCGCTCGTTTCACCGTCGTTTGGCTCGTGTGGAACATTGTCGGAAACTTCGTGGCCGGGTACCTGGCGCGCTCCATCGGGGCCCGCTGGACGTTCGCCCTGTTTATGGGCGCCGCCGCGGTATGCGGCTGGGTCGGCTTTAGCCACCCGCTCCCTCTCGGGCCCACCATGATGTGGGTGAACGTCACCGCCTTCTTCGCCCTCGGCATTTTCGGCCTCTTTCCGCTCTATGTGCCTCCGCTCTTTCCGACCCTTCTTCGCACCACCGGCGCCGGATTCTGTTACAACATGGGCCGTGTTGCCGCCGGCATCGGAACCCTGGTTGCCGGTCAGGTGGTGGGCCGCTTGGGAGTTGGCGTTCCTATTGCCTATGCATCATTGCTCTTCATTCCTGCAATGATCCTGGCCTTTTTCATGCCCGCCTAAGCGGCAACCAGGTCTGGGAGATCATGGCCGCGACCCTCGCAAAAAGAGGGCCATTTGAAAACTTACGGCACCGCAAATACGGCACATAAGTGACGGCAGTGCAAAGAAGATGACCTGGTGATAGAAGCTGGGCCTCTCTAGCGCAACATCTGTCAGCGTCGCCATCGACAAATCCGGTGGCCACTCTGTCCTTGGAAGGCGGCGCTCAAGAGGGCCGTCTGCCCATTGGTCTACCAGGAGTCCGCCCTGGAGAATACTCACGGCGAATTTGCGGACTGTCTTCTCTATCCCCTGACCCGGAGGTACTGACCGCCGTCTTTGAGCAGCTCGTAAGCCGGAACCTTCGCCTCCTTGCCATCCTTGGTTCGCACGCGGGGGCGGGTGATCCTGACTTTCTTGCGGCCCACATAAACAGAGCCAGACTGGGAACTATGACGAACGTGGTCGCCCGTGTCAATGCCTCGGTGGCAGGGTCCTTGCTTATCGCACTATGTTTTTTGATCCCGGAAAAGGACCAAATCTCGGGTAGATAACACCGCCCCCAAACGGGCGGGCATCTGAAAGGAAGAACCAGCCTCTTCTAGCCTCCCCCTTCTCAACCCGAACCTTAGCCTCCTTGCTAAGGTAGTACAATTTCATGCCGTGACGAGTCACGACAATGAATTGCCCTTCAAACAGAGTTCCACCGTTGAAACCCCGCTGGGCGAAAGCCGGTGCTGCCAGCCAAACGAGCGCAACAACGAACATACACATACTTTTCATAGATCACCAACTGTCGGGCGATGTCACATTTTTAGTGTGAACTTGGTTCTCGGTGGCCGCCTGTTGCATGGTTATACCGCCTTTTCAGCGACCTGTCTGCCAAGGGCCGCCTGAAGTATCCAGAGCTGCTTGTGCCCTCTTACGGCCCTCATGTTCTTCTCGGCCTCAAGGAGGGCGGTGGCCGCCCATCGAAGGGCGTCTTGGGGCTTTTGGAAGCGCTTGACGCGATGGATAGCGGTCTGGATAGCGCCGTGGGCGTTCTCTATGAGGTTGGTGGTGCCAAGCGAGGTCACCAGCAGATCAGGAAGGCCAAGCCGGTTGACGGTGAATGTCTCCTCGAGTCCTTCGAGCAAGGATCGCGCCGCATCAGGATGTGACACCTCAAGTTCGCGCGCCAGCTCCTTCATCTTGGAGATCCCTTGCTTT
>Ga0302320_10026076_pt1 | contig 11333 bp, 9 predicted proteins | sample Bog_T0_3_FD_202130 | JGI IMG/M metagenome (GOLD analysis project Ga0302320, IMG submission 202130) | Peat permafrost microbial communities from Stordalen Mire near Abisko, Sweden - Bog_T0_3 | ecosystem: Environmental > Terrestrial > Soil > Wetlands > Peat | place: Sweden: Abisko, Stordalen Mire... | reverse complement strand
AGCGTCAGACCGGGCGCACGGTCGGCGAGGCGCAGGATCGCGTCGACCGCGTGCTCAGGCTCGGGCGCCCGGCGCGGCGCAGAATAGTTGCGATCGCCGAGACCGTCGCGGCCATGGAACCAATGCGCGTCCTCGAGCGGGCGCGTGAGCGGCGCGGCCGCGCCGACGAAGACGGGGACTTCGACCCCGGCGACCTCGGCCGTCAGCAACGCGTTGCGGGTCGCCTGTTCGACGCCGACATTGCCCGCCACGGTCGTCAGCCCGAGCACGCTGACATCGGGCGCGGCGAGCGCCATCAGGATCGCGACGGCGTCGTCGGAAGCGGTGTCGGTGTCGATGAGGAATTTGCGCATTCGAGCGGGACGGCGAAAAAGGAGCGGGGGGCTGTCCTAGCACGCCAGCGCCCCCCGCGTCGCAGCGCTCAGCCCAGCCGGTCGGCGGCCCGTTGCGCGGCGGCGGCCCGCACGGCCAATTGCGGCGCCATGTGCGCCTTCACCGCCGCCAGCACTTCGGGCGGCGCGGTTTCCGGCCGGCCGGCGTCGAAGGGCGGCGCGGGCGCGTATTCGAGCGCGAGCTGCAGCGACTGCGCCAGCGCCTCGCCGCCGATTTCCGCCGCGACAACCAGCGCGAAATCGATGCCGGCGGTCACGCCGCCGCCGGTGACGACGTTTCCGTCGCGAACCACCCGCGCCGGATCGGGGATCGCGCCGAACAGCGGCAGCAGGTCCCGCCAGGCCCAGTGGCAGGCGGCGCGCTTGCCCTTCAGCAGACCAGCCGCGCCGAGCACCAGCGAGCCGGTGCAGACCGAGGTCAGGTAGCGCGCGCTCGCCGCGAGGCGGCGGAATTCGCGCATGAACGCCTCGTCGTTGGCGACCTCGGTCGCCGCGAAGCCGCCGGGGACAAACAGCAGGTCGCAGCGCTCGATCTCGCCCATCCGCTGCGTCCCGGCGAAGACGAGGCCGCCATCGGATCCGATCGGGCCGCCGGGCTCGGAAGCGACGACGGTTCGAGCGCCAGGGATGCGCGAGAAGATGGTGTGCGGCCCGGTGAAGTCGAGCTGCGTCATGCCGGGATAGATGGTTTCGACGATGAGGAATTCTGCCTCGGCCATCGTGCGCTCCTTCGGTTTGACGGCGCGAACATGGGCCATTAGCCTCCTGGCGGAAATGACAAGGTTTCCTCGAAAACAGCCAAAGCGACGCGAGGAGCGGCAGTGACGCGCACAATCGGCTTTCTCATTTTCGACGGCTTCCAGATCCTCGACGCCGCCGGCCCGATCGCCGCCTTCGAGATCGCCGGCGCCCATGTCCATGGCGCCTATCGCCTCAGCGTGCTCGCCGAGCGTACGGGGTCGGTCGCGAGCTCGTCCGGCGCGACAATGGCGGCAGAGGCGTACGCCGAAGCGCCGACGCTCGACACGCTCGTCGTCGCCGGCGGCCTCGGGACCTATGAAGCGCTGAAGGGCGCGGCGATCCTCTCCTATCTGCGTGAGGCTGCTCGCGCCTGTCGGCGCGTCGCCAGCGTCTGCTCTGGCGCCTTCCTCATCGCCGAGGCGGGGCTGCTCGACGGCAAGCGCGCGACGACCCATTGGAGTCGCAGCCGGCAATTCGCGCAACGCTATCCCAGTGTGCGCCTCGAGCCCGACCGCATCTTCGTTCGCGACGGCAGCATCTGGAGTTCGGCCGGCATCACCGCTGGCGTCGATCTCGCCCTGGCGCTGATCGCCGAGGACCTCGGCGAGCCGGTCGCGCGCCGCGTCGCGCAGCAACTCGTCGTCTATCGCCGCCGTCCCGGCGGCCAGTCGCAATTTTCGGCGCTGCTCGAGATGGAGCGGCCTGAGGGGCGCTTCGGACCGCTGCTCGGCTGGGCGCGCGAACGGCTTGGCGAGCCGCTGACGGTCGAGCGGCTGGCCGAGCGCGCGGCGATGAGCCCGCGCAATTTCGCCCGCCGCTTCGCCGAGGAGACCGGCGTGACGCCGGCCCGCGCGGTCGAACGGCTCCGGGTGGAGGCGGCGCGCGAGCGGGTCGAGGGCGGCCGTGCGCCGATCGACGCGATCGCCGACGAAACGGGCTTTGGCGATTCGGAGCGAATGCGCCGCGCCTTCCTGCGCGCCTACGGCCAGCCGCCGCAGGCGCTGCGTCGCGCCGCTTCGGCGAGCGCGTAGCGCCTCAGGAGACCGCCTTCATCCGTTCGAAGCCGCGCGCGAGATCGTCCTTCAGATCGTCGATGTCTTCGAGCCCCACCGAGAAGCGCAAAGCCGGGCCGCCCGGGGCCCAGCGCGTCGCGGTGCGGTAGGTTCCGCAATCGAAGGGAATGACCAGGCTCTCGAACCCGCCCCAGGAATAGCCCAGGCCGAACAGTTCGAGCCCGTCGAGCATTGTCGCGACGGCCTCAGCCGAAGCCGGCTTCAGCACGACGCTGAACAGTCCCGACGACCCGGCGAAATCGCGCTTCCACAGCCCATGGTCGGGATGGTCCGGCCGGGCAGGGTGAATGACCCTCTGCACCTCTGGACGCGCGCCGAGCCATTCGGCGAGGACGAGCGCCTGGCGCTCCGCTTCGCGCAGCCTCAGCTCCATGGTACGCAAGCCGCGCAGCGCGAGATAGACGTCCTCGGGGCCGGCCGGAATCGCCAGCTGGCGCTCAGCGCGCCTAAGCCGTTCGAGCCACTCGGCGTTGGCCGACACCAGGCCGAGCAGCAGATCGGAATGGCCTGAGAGATATTTGGTGCCGGCCTCGATCGCGAGATCGACGCCCCTGGCGTGGGGCGGGAAGAACAGCGGCGTCGCCCAGGTGTTGTCGGCGACGACGCAGGCGCCGCGGGCATGCGCGACTTCGGCGATGGCGGGAATGTCCTGCACCTCGAGCGACTGCGAGCCGGGCGACTCGACGAACACCGCCTTGGTGTTGGGACGAAACAGGGACGCGATCTCCGCGCCGACGCGCGGGTCGTAATAGGTCGTCTCGACTCCCATCCGCCTGAGCATGCCGTCGCAGAATCGGCGCGCCGGCTGATAGGCGGAATCGGTCACCAGCAGATGGTCGCCGGCGCCGACCGCGCTCAACAGCGCCAGCGCGATCGCCGCCATCCCGGTCGGGACGAGCACAGTTCCCGCCGCGCCGGCGATCGCGCTCCAGGCTTCGGTGAGCGCATCGGTCGTGGGCGTGCCGTGCGTTCCGTAGGTATAGCGCTGGTCCTCGGTCGACAGGCTCGCGACGTCAGGGAACAGCACGGTCGAGCCGCGGTAGGGCGGCACGTTGACGAAGCCCTGCGAGGCTTCGCTGTCGCGGCCGAGATGGACGAGGCGCGAGCGGCTGCGCAGGCGGGCTTTTGATTCGGGGCTGAGGCTTTTCATGGTTTCGGCGAGGCCGGACTTACTTTCCCATCGGCAACGGCGAGCCGTTGACCGTGACGTCGCCGCCCGCGAACTCGATCGTCCACATCAGTCGGCCGTCCGGGCCGGGTTTCGCCAAGCCTTTGGCGTAAGTCAAGCTGAGGATCGCCGCCTCGGCTTCCGGATCGGTCCCCTCGATCTCCTGCAACAGCGCGAGCGCCTTGTCGAGCCCGTCGGCGCTGACAGTGAAGCGTCCGCGCGGCTCGCCTGCGACCGCCGAGGCTTCGCCTTCGTATGCGAGATCGAGCGTTGGGGTCGACAGCCGCCCGGGCGCGAGCGTCAGTTTGGGGTCGCCGCCGAACAGCGCCGCATCGATCTTCTCTTGCGCTTCCAGCGACAAGTCGCCGCTGGCGGCGAAGGAGGGGTCGTCGAGAGCGATCTGAGCCGCCCGATCGAGCCCGCCGCCGCTGAACTTCACGTCGAAGTTGAGCGAAGCCGGCGTCAGCTTCGCCGCCCACGGCGGCGCCTGCGACGAGTCGATCGTCACGCCGTCGACCTGCACGCCGATTTCGGCCGTCGCCGGCGCGGTCAGGCCGCTGAGGCCGATCGTCTCGGCGACCAGCTTCGCTTTCGCCTGCCCGAACGGGGCCTTCATCACGACGTCGCTGAGCTTGCCGACCACCTTCAGGTTCGTCCACAGCGGCAGCGCCGCGCGCAGCCTGTCGTCGAACTCGTGCGGGATTGGCGTCTCCTCGCCGTGCGCGACCACGTATTTCCAGCATTCGGCGATCTCTTTGGCGCGCAGGCCGGTCAGGGTCGCTTCGCCGACGCCAGCGCCGATCGAATAGGTCAGCGCCGTCGGACCCGACCCGTCGGCCGAGGCGCCGACGATGGTCTCGGTCAGCGAAGCGATCGAATGGACGGAGGCGACATCGACGCCAGCGCCGTCGGCGGCGGTCTTGGCGCGCGTCTCGCCGACGACGCCGGTCTCGGCTGCGTCGGTGTCGGCCGTCTGTTGCGCGTCGACCACCTTGAACTTCGCGTGCGCGACGTCGACGCCGAGCTTGGCGCGCAGGAAATCGGCCTGCGCTGCGTCATAGGCGCCTTGGAGGGCGAATCCGCGCAATTCGAACGTCCCGGTCAACTGCCCGGCGTCGGTTGGCGCGTCGATCGAGAGGGTCGGAAAGCCGTCGGCGGCGAGCCGCCAAGCGCCGTCGTCGGTCGGCGTCAGCCGGTACGAGAACCGCGCCGCCTTCAGCGCGCCCGGATCGGCGCCGAGCAGCACGATCCCTTTCTCGAGGTCCCAGGCGACGACGTAATCGTCGCCGTCCGGCGTCACCGAGACCACGCCCTTGTCGACCACGGCGCGGGTCAGATAGTCGGCGTAGCCTTGCTCGAGCCGCCGCGCGCCGTCGGACGTCGCCGGCGACGCCAAGCCCGGCGAACCCGCGGCGACGACGAGGATGGCCGGAAGAAGCCTGCGAATAAGCATCGAAGCAGCCTGGCGGCAGGAACGCGATGGACCAAACCTAGCAGCTTTCGCGGCGCGCGCGAAGCGCGGCGATTGACTCCAGGCAGGCTTCGCCGCGATGCTGACGTCTCCCCTCACTGACAGGAGGCTTACGCATGCGAACGCTCGCGACGCTCCTTTCCGCCGCTCTCGCGCTCTCGGCCGTCGGCGCCGCGACCGCCGGGACGCTCGACCAGGTCAAGGCGCGCGGCGAGTTGATCTGCGGCGCCAACCCTGGTCTGGCCGGCTTCGGCCTGCCCGACGATCAGGGCGTCTACAAGGGCCTCGACGTCGACGAATGCCGCGCCATCGCCGCGGCGATCTTCAACGACCCCAACAAGGTCAAATACCTGCCGATCAACGCCAAGGATCGGCCGACGATCCTCGCCTCGGGTCAGATCGACGTGCTGGTCCGCAACACGACCTGGACGCTGTCGCGCGAGACCGGCGGCATGTTCTTCACCGGGATCAACTATTACGACGGCCAGGGCTTCATGGTGCGCAAGAAGCTCGGCGTTGATTCCGCCCTCAAGCTCGACGGCGCCTCGGTTTGCGTGCAGCAGGGCACGACGACCGAGCTCAACCTCGCCGACTTCTTCCGCGCCCACAACATGAAGCTCGAGCCGGTCGTGTTCTCGACCGACGAGGAGACGGTGAAGGCCTACGACACCGGTCGCTGCGACGCCTATACGACCGACGCCTCCGGCCTCTACGCCGAGCGCCTGAAACTGGCGGCGCCGGATGACAACGTCGTGCTGCCCGAAATCATCTCCAAGGAACCGCTTGGGCCGTCGGTGCGCAAAGACGACGTGCAATGGTTCCAGATCGTGCAATGGACCCATTATGCGATGCTGAACGCCGAAGAGCTCGGGGTGACGCAGGCCAACGTCGATCAGATGCTGAAGTCCGACAATCCGTCGATCCGCCGCATGCTCGGCGTCGAGGGCGATTTCGGGACCGGGCTCGGCCTGACCAACGACTGGGCCTACCGCATCGTCAAGGCGGTGGGGAACTACGGCGAAAGTTTCGAACGCAACGTCGGCATGGGTTCGCCGATCAAGATCGCGCGCGGCCTCAACGCCCTGTGGACCCAGGGCGGGCTGCAATACGCGCCGCCGATAAGGTGAGGAGAAAAGCCAGCGGCGCCTCCGAACGCGCTGCTAAAGGCGGTCCTGATTCCGAAACACCGCCGCCGCGACGGCGACGAGGGCGGCGTTGTTCGCCGCGGTCGCGCCGTTCGGCAGGGTCTTGCCGTCCTCCAAGCCGACGCGGGTCGACCAGCGCCGCGACGCCGCCAGCGCGACGAAGCGCCAGACCGTCGCCTCGAAGCCGTGCACGAGCATCGGCCGGCGGACGCCGGCGCGGTTCAACACGGTCTCGACTCCCTCGACGACGGCGAGCGCTTCGCCGACATCCTGTTCGCTGACCTCGATCAGCATGCGGAGCGCCAAGCCGCCCAGGTTCAGCGTCGTCAGGCGTTCGGCGTCGGCGACGGAGGCGAGGCCCGCTTCGACTCCGACCCCGCGCCGACGCAGGCGCTCGAACACCGCCGGAGCGTCGGGTTCCGCCAGGTTGACCGAGGCGTAGTCGGGCAGCGCCCGCCAGCCGTCGATGGCGGCGAGGGTGCGTTTTTCGTCCCGCTCGATCCACGCGCCGGTCGAAACGCCGACGAGCGTGCCGGGGCAGGCCAGGCGCACCGCCCTCACCGTCGCGTCCATTGCGCTTGGCGCGAGACTTTCGCGCCCGTCCGGGCCGCGGGCGTGCACGTGCAACTCAGCCGCCCCGGCGGCGACGCAGGCCGCGCAGTCGCGCGCCATGGCGTCCGGAGTCACGGGCAGGGCAGGGTGGAAAGCGGCGTCGCGCGCGCCGTTGATGCAGGCCTGGACGATCAAACGCGCGCTCCTTCGGTTCGGGCGGGCTGCGGGAACCCTGGCGCCCTGCGAATTGCGACATCGGGCGACGGCGACACCCGCCCTACGACGCTGTTCGAAGCCGTCACGCCGCCGGCGCTTCGACCTCGCGGCGCGCGTGGCGCAGATTGTGTTCGTAACGGCGCACGATCACGGTCGCCAGATGCAGGCAGAATTGCGGGTTCTGCAGGCACAGCTCCCTGAGTTCGAGATAGCTGACGCGCCAGGCCCGCACCGCTGTTCGGCAGACCGCCGTTGCGCTGCGCTTGTTGTCGGTCGCCAGCAGGCCGATTTCGCCGAGCAGGTCGCCCGGACGCACGGTGGCGTCGTATTCGGGGATATGGACCTCGCCCTCGCCGATCAGGAACGCCTCGGCGCCGATCTCGCCCTTGCCGAACAACACGTGCCCGGCCGGCAGTTCGACCCGGTGCATGAACGGCTTCAACCAATCGTAGCCTTCCGGCCGCGATGGGTCGACTTGCGCCGCCGTTGCGGAATCGCGGATGAGGCGGCGCATCTCCCTCAAGCGCCAGAGATTGAGCGCCAGCATCAGCAGGTTGACGATGACGGTCGGCTCGGCGCCGCGAACCGCGCCGTAGGCGAGCCCCAGCGCGCAGCCGCAGGTGGCGGCGACGCGTAGCGGGACCATCGTCTTGGCGCGGAAGGCGTAGATGCCGAAACCACCCGCCGCGTAGCCCAGCACTTCGTCGATGCCGATGTTCACGAGGTCCCCCGAGTTGCCGCGCCCGCGCGCCCCATTTCTCGCCGCCGATCAGATCGGCCGTGGCGCCGTGAGCGCGGCGGGTCCGGCGGCGGTGTTTTGCAGGTTCGCCTGATACCGCTGAACGATGACGCGGGCGATATGCAAGCAGAACTGCGGATCTTGAAGACACAGCTGCTCCATCTCGGCGAAGCTGATCTTCCAGGCGCGAATGTCCGTCCGGCAAATCGCCGAAGCGGTGCGGACATGCCCCTCGGTCAGCAAGCCGATCTCGCCCAGGAGACCGCCGGCGCCGACGGTTGCGTCGTGTTCGGGAATGTGAACTTCGCCCGCGCCGACGAGAAAAGCCTCCTCGCCGATCTCGCCCTTGCGGAAGAGCACATGGCCGGCAGGGAAGTCCGCCCGGTGCATGAACGGTCGCAGCCATTCGTAGCCAGATGGCCGGATCGCCGAAGCGCCGGAATCGGCAATCAGGCGGCGCAATTCCTTAAGCCGCCAAAGATTGAGCGGGAGCAGCGCGATGCTGACCGCCATGCTGGGATAGGCATGGCTCAAATAGCCATAAGCGAAGCCGAACAGGCAAGCGAACACGGCGGCGACGCGCAGCGGGATCATCGTCTTTTCCTGGAACGCGTAGAGTTCCAAAACGCAAGCGATCCAGCCGGTGGCTTCGGTGAGATAAGTTTGCACGCCGCTCTCCCCCTTTTGATCCTTAGGACGGGCGCTTGGCGAAGGGGGAGAGCCGCGAAGCGTCGAGCCGAGCGGGCGCTATTGCCCGCGCTTGGCCCGCGTCGCGAAACGCACCGCTTCCTCAGCCGCCCGGAACAGCGCTTGCGCCTTGTTGACGCATTCGGCCTGCTCGTTCGCCGGGACGGAATCGTAGACGACGCCGGCGCCGGCCTGGACATGCATGCTGCCGTCCTTGACGACCGAGGCGCGCAGCACGATGCAGGTGTCCATCTCGCCGCCCGCGCCGAAATAGCCGATGCAGCCGGCGTAGATGCCGCGCTTGTCCTTCTCCAGTTCGTCGATGATCTCCATCGCCCGCACCTTCGGCGCGCCCGAGACCGTGCCGGCCGGGAAGCCCGCCGACAGCGCCGACACCATGTCGAGATCGTCCCGCAGATCCCCCTCGACATTCGAGACGATGTGCATGACGTGGCTGTAACGCTCGATGAAGAAGCTGTCGGTGACCTTGACCGACCCGATCTTGGCGACGCGGCCGACATCGTTGCGGCCGAGGTCGAGCAGCATCAGATGTTCGGCGCGCTCCTTGGGGTCGGCGAGAAGCTCGGCGGCGAGCGCCTCGTCCTCGGCTGCGGTCGCGCCACGCCGGCGCGTGCCGGCGATCGGGCGAATGCAGACCTTGCCGCCGCGCACGCGGACCAGAATCTCCGGGCTTGAAACGACGATCTGGAAGCCGCCGAAATCGAGGAAGCAGAGGTAGGGCGACGGATTGACGCGCCGCAGCGCCCGGTAGAGCGAGAAGGCGGGCAGTTCGAAGCGGCTGGTGAAGCGCTGCGACAGCACGACCTGGAACGCGTCGCCGGCGACAATGTATTCCTTGGCTTTGACGACCATCGCCCGATATTCGGCTTCGCTGGTGTTGGAGGCGGCCGGGGCGGCCAGCAGCGCCGGGTCCACCTCGGGCGGCTTATGGTCGAGCGGCGCTTCGAGCGCCGCAACCACGGCGTCGAGCCGCGCCTGCGCGCTTTCGTAGGCGGCGCGCGCGCCGACGCCGGCGGCGGGCCTGACCGGCGTCACCACCGCCATCTCGTCGCGCGCGGTGTCGAAGACCACCATCACGGTCGGGCGGACCAGCAACGCCTCGGGGACGCCGATCGGATCGGGTTTCGCCGGCGGCAGCCGCTCCATGCGCCGCACCATGTCGTAGCCGAGATAGCCGAACACGCCTGCCGACATCGGCGGCAGGCCGGGCGGCATGTCGATGCGCGATTCGGCCAGCAGCGCCCTGAGCGCCTCGAGCGGTTCGCCCGGGCAGGGAACGAAAGCGTCCGCTTCGGTCAGCGCGCGGCGATTGATCTCGGCGCCTTCGCCGCTCGAACGCCAGACGAGGTCGGGCTCGAGACCGATCATCGAATAGCGGCCGCGTTGCGCGCCGCCCTCAACTGACTCGAGCAGGAACATATTGCCGGCGCGGTTGGCGGCGAGCTTGAGATAGGCCGAAACCGGCGTTTCGAGATCGGCGACGAGCGTCGTCGCGACGACGCCAGCGCGACCTGCGGCATAGCGGCGAGCAAAGTCGTCGTAGTCGGTCGGGCTCAACATCGTCATTGCGCCGACCTCAGCCGCCCGCCGCTGATTGCATTACGTTCTGATGGATCTTCACGCCGAGTTCGTTCTCGAGCGCGCTGACGAACTGGGCGACGAAACTGGTTTGCAGCCCCTCGGTGAGCTGCGTTGCGATGGCTTTGACGGCGGCATCGTCAAACTTGGTCGGCGGCGTCGCGTCGGCGGTCACTTTGAAGACGACGCGGCCGTCCGGCGTCGCCGCCGAACCGGCGCCGCCTGCCGGCACGGTGAAGACCGCGTTGACCAGGCTCGGCGCGAGCCCGGCGCCGCCGCCGCGGCGAAGATCGGCGACGGATTTCGCTTCGAGCCCGCCGCCTTGGGCGAGGCTCGCCAACGTCGCGCCGCCTTCGAGCTGTTTGACCATGTCGTCGGCCTTGGCTGAAAGCGCTTTGGCGACAGCCTCGGCACGCCATTGCATTTCGACCTGGTCCTTGACCTCGTCGAAAGTGCGATCGCGCGCCGGGTCGACCTTCATCACGTCGAACCACACCCAACCGCGGTTCCCGGTCTGCAGCGGCGCGTCATCGACGCCGACGTCGGAAGCGTAGGCGGCGGCGAGCAGATCGGCCTGGGCGGGCAGGTCGAGCGCGACGCCCTTCTCGTCCCGGCCCTGGGCGTCGACCGCCGCGATCGCGCGCGCGTCGAGGCCGTCGGCCTTGGCCGCTTCGGCGAGCGTCTTGCCCGAGACGCGCGCGTCCTCGATCTTGTCGTGTACGGTCTGCACCTGGCCGGCGACGCGGTCGGCCGCGATCTCCTTCTTCAGCGTGTCCTTGACCTCGTCGAAGGTCTTGGTCAGGCCCGGCGTGACGTTGACGACATGAAGGATCGCCGGACCGAACTGGCCCTTGACGACCTCGCTGACGCCGCCGTCGGGCAGCGCGAATGCGGCGTCGGCGATCGTCTTGTCGAACATCGCCGCCTTGGTCGTCTCGCCGAGATCGACGTCGGAAGGCTTCAAATCGCGCGCCTTGACGATGTCGTCGAAGCTCGCGCCGGCCTTGATCTTCGCCTCCGCATCGTCGGCCGAGGCCGGGTCGGGGAAGACGATCTGCTGCAGCTTGCGCTTCTCCGGCGTGGCGAAGCGCGCGTCGCGAACCTTGTCGTAATCGGCCTTCGCGTCGTCGTCGGACACATCGGCGGCGTTGGCGAGCGTGCTCGGATCGACGAGCAGGATTTCGAGCGCGCGGTATTCCGGCGCCCGATACTGGTCTTTGCGCTCGTTGAAATAGGCTTTGAGAACGTCGTCGGCCGGCGCGGGTATGTCGCCCGCCGCGCTCGGCGGCAGCGCGACGTAGTCGATCGCGCGGGTCTGCGCTTCGACGCGGGCGAGCAGGTCGACGAGCGGCTTTGGCGCTTCGAGGCCGTCGATCAGCGGGGTCTCGATCTGCTGGCGCAAGTAGGCCCGGCTCTGGGCGACGAAAAAACCGCGCTCGGTGAGGCCGGAATCGCGCAGCGCCTGATCGAAGGCGGCGGGGTTGAACTGACCGGAGGCGTCTTGCAGGCTGGGGTCGGAACGCACGGCGGAGACCATCGAGGCGTCGGAA
>Ga0302320_10026074_pt1 | contig 11333 bp, 9 predicted proteins | sample Bog_T0_3_FD_202130 | JGI IMG/M metagenome (GOLD analysis project Ga0302320, IMG submission 202130) | Peat permafrost microbial communities from Stordalen Mire near Abisko, Sweden - Bog_T0_3 | ecosystem: Environmental > Terrestrial > Soil > Wetlands > Peat | place: Sweden: Abisko, Stordalen Mire... | reverse complement strand
CCGGAGGTGCCGCCGACGTCGCGGGTGAGGGTTTTGCCTTCAGCGTAGACCTTTTCGAGCGCGGCCTGGACTTTTTCCGCGGTGGCGGCTTCGCCGAGGTGGTGGAGCATGAGGACGGCGGACTGGAGGAGAGCGGTGGGGTTGGCCTTGTCCTGGCCGGCGATGTCGGGGGCGGAGCCGTGGACGGCCTCGAAGATGGCGCACTCCGCGCCGAGGTTGGCGCCGGGGACCAGGCCGAGGCCGCCGACGAGGCCGGAGCAGAGGTCGGAGAGGATGTCGCCGTAGAGGTTCTCGGTGAGGATGATGTCGTACTGCCAGGGATTCATGACGAGCTGCATGCAGGTGTTGTCGACGATGTGCTCGGCGTAGGTGATCTCGGGGTATTCGGCGGCGACGGCCTGACAACACTTGAGGAAGAGGCCATCGGAGAGCTTCATGATGTTGGCCTTGTGGATGGCGTGGATCTTCTTGCGGCCGTGCTTGCGGGCGAACTCGAAGGCTGCCTTGGCGATGCGCGTGGAGCCCTTCTCGGTGATGATCTTGAAGGCCTGGACGACGCCGGGGAAGACCGTGATCTCGAGGCCGGAATAGAGGTCCTCGGTGTTCTCGCGGAAGATGATGAGGTCGATGCCGGGGTAGTGGGTCTTGATGCCGGGGAGAGATTTAACGGGGCGGAAGCTGGCGTAGAGGTCGTACTTTTTGCGCAGCGTGACATTGATGGAAGAGAAACCGCCGCCGATGGGCGTGGCCGTGGGCCCTTTGATGGCGACGCGGTTTTGCTCGATGGAGGCGAAGAGGGCCTTGGGGATGAGTTCGCCAGAGCGGGCGAAGGCGTCGGCGCCGGCATTGAAGGAGTGCCAGTCGAAGGTACAGCCGGTTTGTGCGCCGGCGGCTTCGACGATCTCTACCATCGCCGCAGACACTTCGGGGCCGATGCCGTCGCCTGGTATCAGCGTGATCTTGTGTGTGCGAGTGGACATGAGCTGTCTTTCCGGGTAAGAAGTTGGGTTCTGTTCAGCTTAGAGCGTAGGGAAATTGAGATGAGAGAGACGGCGAGTTCGATTTCAGTTGCCAGTTGGCCAGTTTGCCAGCTTCCAGTTAACGCGGTTTGGAGTGGGGCTCCTTGTGGCGGAGGAGTCCTTCGAGCTCGGCCTTGAATTCGTTGACGTCCTTGAAGTCGCGGTAGACGCTGGCGAAGCGGATGTAGGCGACGGTGTCGATGTCTTTGAGGCGGGACATGATGAGTTCGCCGATAGCGGTGGTGGGGCGCTCGCGCTCGGGGGAGTCGATGACGAAGGCCTCGACGGCGTCGACGATCTCCTGCATCTGGGTGACGGAGACCTTGCGCTTCTGGCAGGAGTGGAGCAGGCCGGAGAGGACCTTCTGGCGGTCGAACTTTTCGCGGCGGCCGTCTTTCTTGACGACCATGTAGGGGATCTCGTCGAGGCGCTCGTAGGTGGTGAAGCGCTTGTTGCAGCGCTCGCACTCGCGGCGGCGGCGGATGGAGTCGGCGTCCTTACTCTCGCGGGAGTCGATGACCTTGTCCTGGGTGAAGGCGCAGAAGGGACATTTCATTGCTGAGACGATTCTACCAAGGCGTCGCGGAGGCCAATGCCCTGAAGGTGCGCGGCGAGAAGTCCGGCGGGGACGATGCAGAGGTTGGTGACCAGCAGGATGACCGCGCCGCAGGCGGTGGCGGTCTCGATCGGCACGGCGAAGAAGCCATGCAGAGCGGCGGCGAGGACGGCGATCTGGGTGAACCATCCGAGGACGGGGAGCTGGAGCAGCGAGCCGCCCAGACCGGAGGCCAGCAGCAACATGGTCGCGGAGAGAGTGAACGTGGCGAGATGTGGCGAGGCGCGGAAGGCGGTCGCGGAGAGCAGGTAGGAGGCGGCGATGCCCGTCCAGAGCAGGAGAGAGAGCGCGAGCGCAGCGAGGAACTCGGAGAGAGTGGAGATGGTGCGGAAGCCGGCGCGGAGGTCGAGCACGCGGGCGGCGGCGGCCGTAGCTAGGCGCGCTGAGATGGGGTGCAGCACGCGGTGGGCGAGGCGGGAGATCGAGTCTCCGGAGAAGCGGATGGTGAGGGCTGCGGCGACGACGAGGAGCGTCGCGGCGAGGGAGAGGGCTCCGGCGCGGGCGAAGGCGGCGTGGTGCGGGGTGTCGCGCGGCGCGAAGGCGAGCGTCAAGGAGAAGAGGATGGCGGCGGCGGCGAGATCGAAGGCGCGCTCGATGGAGTAGACCGCGACCTGCGTGGCGATGGGGGTGTGCAGGCGGCGGGCGATGAGCCATGGACGTCCGAGATCGGCGAAGCGGCCGAAGAGGGCGACTGCGGTAAAGCCGATGAGTTGCGCGGGGAACAGATGGAGCGCGGGTGTCTTGCGCACGGGCGCGAGCAGCACGGACCAGCGCACCGCGCGCAGCAGGTGGCTGGCGTAGATGCAGGCCATGCCCAGCGCGATGCGGAGCCAGGAGACGGAGTGGAACTGCTGAGCGAAGGTGTGCGCGTCAAAGCGCAGGTGTGATCGGCCGAGCCAGAGACAGAGAGCGAGCAGCAGAAGAGCGGCCAGAAGGTAGGCGCGGCGGTTGGAGGGCAACTGCTTCGCAGGCATGAGGGAAGGGCTAGTGCGGGGTGATGACGGCAAGAGCGGAGGAGCGACTCGCCGCGTGCTTGCGGCGAATGAACTCGTTTTCGACGCGGGCGACGTAGGCGCGGGTCTCGCGGAAGGGCGGAACGCCGTGGTAGTGATCGACGGCTCCGGGGCCGGCGTTGTAGGCGGCGAGCGCGAGGCTGATGTCGTTGTGATAGCGGGTGAGGAGGTAGTCGAGATAGGCGGCGCCGCCGGCGATGTTCTGGTCGGGCTGGAAGGCGTCGTTCACGCCGAGGGTGCGGGCGGTGGAGGGCATGAGCTGCATCAGGCCGCGCGCGCCGGTACGGGAGACGGCGTTGGTGTGGAAGCCGCTTTCGGCCTTGACGACGCTGGCGAGGAGTTCGACGTCGATGTTGTGCTGGGCTCCGGCGCGGGCGAGCAGGTCATTGACGTTGGTTGAGCCGGGCTGCGGCTGCGCGGGGGTCAGGGGCGCGGTGGGCTTGGGTGGATCGGGGAGCGGTTCGACGGTGGCGATGGCGGTGGCCGGGAGGTCGATGAAGTTGCTGCTGGAACCGGTCTCGTCGGCTAGATAGAGGCGGACGTGGTTAGTGTCGACGGCCTCGCGGCGGGCGCAGTCGTAGGAGAAGCCGTTGCGCAGGGTGACGCGCTCGAGGGCATGCGCGGAGGCTGCCAGCGTGATGGCGCAGAGGGTCGCGGCGAGCAGGCGGAGACGGCTTGGGAGAGCGTACGGCACTGAGTATGAGACTAACATTCGGGGATTTGGGGAGCAGCTTTCGAGGTTCCCCACTCATCGCGATGAGGCCGCGATGAATGGGCCACCCGGAACATTTGGCCCAACTGTGTGGGTGCTATTGGAGCACTGGGGCGAAGGCGGCCTCGATGGCGACGGCGACGCCGTCTTCATCGTGAGAGGGGGCGATCTGCCAGCGGCTGTTGGCGGCGAGGGTTTTGAGTTCGTCGGGTGCGTTGGACATCAGGACGGAGCGGCCGGCGAGGCGGAGCATGGGGACGTCGTTCCAGTTGTCGCCGATGGCGAGGATCTCGGTGAGGGCGACGCCGCGCATCTCGGCGAGCAGCAGCAGAGCGGAGGCCTTGGAGCAGCCGGCGGGGAGGATGTCCACGATGGAGAGGTCGCGCTCGGGGTAGATGGTGCGATGCAGCGTAATCTCAGCGCCGGGGCGCGGGGGTGCGCCGACTGCGGTGACTTTGGGGTGTTCGAGGAGGCGGGCTTCGGCTTCCGACATGCGCGCGATGGGGCCGCATACCATCATCTGGATGGGCGGAGGCTGGCCGGGTTCGAGCGCGTCCTCGATGCGGGCGACGTGGTGGATGTAGGGTTCGTTCGCCTGCATCCAGCGGCTGATGTTGGTGTGCAGTTCGTCGAGGTGTTCGCAGACCAGCGCGCCGCGGCGCTCTTCGCCGGTGGAGTCGACCTCGTCAAAGGTGAGGACGAGGGTGTTGCGGAAGCCTTGCATGTGCGCGCAGAGCATGCGCGCGGTTTCGAGCGGCATGTGGGAGCGGTGGATCAGCTCCGCGCCTAGGGTGCGGATGACGGTGCCGTTGGAGCTGATGAGCGCGCTGTTGGGACGGAGGCCGAGGCCGCGCAGCACGCGCATGGCGTAGGCGTGGCGGCGACCGGTGGAGATGACGATCTCGGCGCCGGCGGACTCGGCGAGCTGGAGCGCGGCGAGGTTGCGCGCGCTGATGTGGCCTTGGGAGTGGAGCAGGGTGCCATCCAGATCGATGGCAATGAGGCGGGGGTGCATGGTTCTACGTTACGCGAGGGTGGATGGAGAGCAAAGAGAGACGGCCCCGTGTGGGGCCGTCTCTGTGGTGCGGGCGCAAGGTGCGGTTAGAAGCACTTCTTGCCGGCGTCGGGCTTGTCGCCCTCGGCCTGCGCGGCGGACTCGGTGAGGTACTTGCCGTTCTTGGTCTTGCCGTAGTAGCGGTCGGTGGGGCAGTGGTAGACCTTGGTGGAGGAGTTGACCCAGACCATGCCGGGCCCACCGCCGGCAGCCGGCGCGCCGCCGGATGCGGATGCAGGCTTGGACGGGGTCGACGCTGGGGCGGGAGTGGAGGAACCCGCTGCCGGAGCCGGTGTGGAGGAACTGGGCTTGGAGGTCAGCTTGGAGAGCAGGCTCGGCTTGGAAGTCGTGGTGGAGCCGGCGGCTGGTGCCGGAGTCGTGGGGGTCGCGGGCTTGGAGGCCGTGGTGGCGGGCTTCGTCGTGGGCTTGGAAGCCGCCGGGGCGCCGTACCAGGTCTTCACGCCTTTGTGGCCGGCGCAGGCGCCGGACTTGGTGGCGAAGTTGGTGTAGGTGCCGTCATTGCAGAGACCGGTGGTGCCTGCGGGTGCTCCGGCAGGAGCTGTGGTGGCGAGCGAGGAGGCGCTACAGAGAAGGACGAAGGCGAGTGCTGACAGAGCTAGACGTGCGTTTTTCATGAATGGGATTCTCCAATGGAAATCAAAACAAAGGAATAGGGTACGAGGATTACCCGGAGGATAGTAGCAGGTCTCGACGAAAATGGGGATGAAAGTTTCTAGACTTCGGCAAACGTTTGCGCAGGGGCGCGGGTGGTGAGGGTGATGGCGGCGGTGAGGATCAGCGCGCCGCCCAGCCAGGCGAGCGGGCCGAGGACTTCGTGCAGCAGAAAGACGCCGAGCAGCGAGCCGATGAGGGGCTCCATGTTGAGGAGCACGCCGGCCTGCGATGCGGGAACCTGGGTGAGGCCCCAGTTCCAGAGCAGCGTGGTGATGGCGGAGCAGAGGATTCCGCTGGCGGCGAGCGCGGCCCAGGCCTTGAGCGAGACGCCGTGGACCGGCGGCAGACCCTGGGTGAGCGGAATCCAGACAGCCAGCATGAGCGTGCCGGCTAGCAAGCCGTAGGCGGTGACGACGACGTGGCTGTGGCGCTGCATCAGCTTCTTGTTGAGCAGCACCCAGAAGAGCGCGATGAAGAGCGAGAAGACGACGAGAAGATCGCCGGCGATGGTCGGGCCGTGGCTCATTGCGGTGTGTTGGCCGCTCAGCGCGATCAATGCAGCTCCGGTCGTGGAGACCGCGAGAGCGATCCAGCCGAGCGCATGCAGGCGCTCGTGCGCGAAGAGCATGGCTCCGACGGCGAGCAGGACCGGCATGGTGCCGACCATCAGCGAGGCGTGCGAGACCGTGGTGAGCGAGAGGCCTTTGAACTGGATGAGGAACTGCAGCGGCACGCCGAGCAGAGAGGCGAGCAGCAGGGTGCGCCACTCGGAGGCGTTGAGATGCGGGCGGTGAGTGAGGATCAGCGGCAGCAGGCCGAGCGTGGCGAAGAGGAAGCGGTAGAGCACCATCGCGCCCACGCTCATCTCGGCGAGCGCGATCTTGCCGAAGAAGAAGCCGCAGCCCCAGAAGCTGCTGGCCAGCGCGCAGGCGAGGAAGCCGAGAAGGCGATTGCGGGAGGACACAGGCTAGTTTCGCATGGAAAGAAAGGGATAAGGAGTAGGGAGAAGGGATAAGGGATAAGGGAGAAGGGAGAAGGGAAAAGGGATAAGGGAGAAGGGAAAAGGGATAAGGGACAAGTGGGAAGTGGACGAGTTTCGTCTTATCCCTTATCCCTTGCCACTTATCCCTGGCTCTATCACCAGACGCGGCAGCTTTGGGCGGGGACCATCGGCGAGCCCTGCTTGCAACTGAAGGCGGCGGCGAAGCCGGGCTGGTTGACGATGGCGCCATTGGCGCGGAAGTGGTCGGGCGAGTGGGGGTCCGTGAGCACCCGGTTGCGGACCTGCTCGGGGCGGGAGTTCTCGCACCAGTTCTGCGCGAACGCGATGTAGAAGCGCTGCGCGCCGGTGTAGCCGTCCGTCTTCTTCGAGATGTCGATGCCGTCCTTTTTCGCGCGGGCGAGATAGGCCATGTAGGCGAGGACGAGGCCGCCGTTGTCGGCGGTGTTTTCGCCGAGGGTGAGCTTGCCGTTGACGTTGACGGCGTCCTTGCCTTCGCCGACGGCTGTGAAGGATCCGTACTCGTTGACGAGGCAGCTGGTCTTCTTCTCAAAGTTCGCGGCGTCGGCGGGTGTCCACCAGTCGGAGAGGTTGCCGAGCGCGTCAAACTTGCGGCCCTCGTCGTCGAAGCCGTGGGTGAGCTCGTGGCCGATGACCGCGCCCATATGTCCGTAGTTGACGGCGAGATCGGCGTGCGGGTCATAGAAAGCCGGCTGGAGGATTCCGGCGGGGAAGTTGATGTCATTCATACTGGGGTTGTAGTAGGCGTTGACGGTGGGCGGCGTCATGCCCCACTCGAGCTTGTCGACGGGCTTGCCGATCTTGTTGAGCTCACGGTCGTTCTCAAAGGCGGTGGCGTGGGCGACGTTTTCGAGCGGCTCGGTGGGTGAGACGGAGAGTTTGGAGTAGTCGCGCCAGTGGTCGGGGTAACCGATCTTGTCAGCGACGGCGTGGAGCTTCTCCTTGGCTTTGGTGCGGGTCACCGGACTCATCCAGTCCAGCGTGTCGAGGTCCTGATCCATCGCGGACTCGATGTCGTGCACCATGATGAGGGTCTTCTCCTTGCTGTCGCCGGGAAAGTACTGCTGCACGTAGACCTGGCCGAGCGCCTCGCCAAGGCCGGAGTCGACGGCGTTGGAGCAGATCTTCCAGCGCGGGTCTTGTTCCGGTTGACCCTCGAGCTTGCGGCTGTAGAAGTCGAAGTTTTCATCGTTAATGCGCTTGGGTAGCTGCGTGGCAAAGGCGCTGAGTAACTGATAGCGCAGGTAGGCGCGCAGCGTGTCGATGTCGGTGGCGTGGATGGCGGCGACCATGGCGGGGAAGAAGGCGGGGTTGGCATTGATCATCGAGTCAGGACCGAGCGGGCCGGGGAGGGCAGCGGGCGCGTGGATGGCCTCGAGGAACGGAGCGACGTCGACCGGGGCGACGCTGGCCTTAAAAGCGGCGCGGGTCTGCGGATGGTAGACGGCCTCCGGGTCGCGGCGGGCGGTCACGGTCATGGAGGCGTTGGCGAGCTGGGTTTCGAAGGCGAGGATGTTGGCGGCGTCGGTGGTTGCTTGCTGCGGAGTCTCGCCGACGAAGGTCAGCATTTTGGTGATATGGGCGACGTACTGGTCGCGAATCTGCTTGTCCTTGTCGCCGGTGCGGGTGTAGTAGTCGCGCTCCGGCAGGCCGAGTCCGCCCTGGTCGACGGCAGCGACCTGCTTGGAGGAGTCCTTGAAGTCCTGCTGCTCGCCGAATCCGAAGAAGGCGTTGACGCCGATGCGCTGCAGCTCGCCGGCTAGCTCGGCAAGACCGGACTTCCTGACGCTGCCAATCTTGTCGAGCAGCGGCTGGATGGGCGCGAGGTCCTGCTTCTCGATGAGCGGGGTGTTCATGCAGGCGGAGTAGAAGTCGCCGATCTTCTGCTCGTTGGGCGTGCGGTCCGGCGAGGGCGCGGAGAACTTCTGCAGGATGCCGTTCAGCTCCTGGGTGTTGACGTTGTAAAGCACGTAGAACTCGTCGACGCCGGACTGGTCGGCGGGGATGGGGTGGTTGGCTGCGAAGTTGCCGCAGGCGTACTTGTAGAAGTCATTGCAGGGGTCGGCCTTGAGGTCGATGGAGGCGGTATCAAAGGCGGGCGCGGGAAGGTAGTGGGTCTGCGGTGGGGTGCCGGGAGCTGGGGTCTGCGCGCGGGAGGTCGCTGTTACGACGAGAAGAGTGAGGGCTAGGACGATGCGGATACGAGCAGGCATGGATAACTCCGGTTAAAGGCGTATGAATTGGACGGCCGGTCGGCTGGGATGGAAGCGCGACCGTGGAGCGACTGGCAGGGGAAAGGCCGTCTGTGCAAGAGTAAGTGTACGCGGGGTCGGGGATGCGAGTTCCACAGGTTCTATCGCCGGACGGAGCGGCACAGCGGGTGCGCTGCGGGGGTCTGCTGCGCGGGCTGGCGATGCTGATCGCCCTGCTGACGGGGACTTTGGCGGCGCATGCGGCGGGAGCGGAGCACAAGCAGTCGCCGTCCTACGTGTTGCCGCTCCAGGCGCTGGGGTACGTGGGGAGTTCGCAGGCGGCGCTCGATGCCGGCAGCTCGGTGCTCACGGTGAACTCGCTGGACGACAGCCATGTGCTGCTGACATTCAACCTGCGCAAGCTCGTTCCGCGGCTGCCGGGCGATCCTCCGACGGATGAAGACCGGCTGGTGGCGGCCGAGGTGGTGGACCTGCCCTCGGGCAAGATTGAGGCGCGCACCGAGTGGCACCTGCACGATCATGCGCGCTACCTATGGGCGCTGGGCAAGGGGCGGTTCGTGCTGCGGATCGGCCAACAGCTGTATGCATTTGCGCCGCTGGCGAACCTGACGACTGCGGAACCGTTTCGATTGAGTCCGTTTCCCAGTCGCGGAGCAGGGCTGAGGATGCTGCTGGTCTCGCCTGATGGCGGCGTGGTGACGGAAGAGACCGCTGTTCATCCGCACCCGCAACCGGCGATGGGCGATGCGACGCCGGACGCTGACCAGCAGACGCTGCTGGATTTTTTGCGCATCCATGGGGAGGGCTCGAGCGGTTCGCCGATGGAGGTAGTTAATGCCGGAAAGGCGCTGGCGCCGCAGCCGATCTTCCTCTCGCTGGATGCCGACGGGTATCTCTGGGGGAAGCAGAGCGGAGCCGGTCAATGGACGATTGGCTTTGACAGCTTTGTCGCGAAGGGCGTTGACCTGGGGACGCTCCTGAGCAGTTGCGCACCGCGGCTGGAGATGTTGAGCGCGAGCGAGTATCTGGCGATGACCTGCCTGGGTGGGGATGACCATATCAAGATCGCCTCCTATGGGCTGGACGGGCATGAGACCTGGGAGGAGGCCCTGGGCGACTACGGTGTGCCGACCTTCGTTCATGCGTTTGGCGCGGGCAGGTTCGCTCTCAGCCACTCCACGGTGTCGACGGGCGCGATATCGACCTCGGGGCTGCCGGATGCGGCGCCGGTTACGCGGCAGGAGGTGCGGGTCTATCAGAATGCGAGCGGTGACCTGCTGCTGAAGGTGATCTGCGTTCCTGCGTACAAGACGGCGGAGAACTTCGACCTTTCGGAGGACGGGTCCCAGCTGTTGGTGGCACAGGGCGCCAACCTGGCGGTGTACACACTGCCTCCGCTGACCAAGCAGGACCGCGCCGACATGGCCGAGGTGGCGAAGTTCGCTCCGCCGCCCGGGTCGGGGCCGGTGTTGCTGACCCGGCTGACGCGTGGCGGGGATGCGAGCGAGAAGGCCAGCGCGACTCCATCTACCGCACAGCCGGTGACGCTGCCGGCGCCGAGTCCGGTGCTGCCCGCTCCGGCGGCGGCGACCACCGATACGGCCAGCGGGGCCGAGCAGGAGCAGACCTCGCCGCGCAAGCCGCCGACCCTGCTGAATCCAGGCGAGAAGGCGGAGATGCCGGGGAAGCAGTAGTCGCCGAATTAAGATAAGGCAAAGCAAAAGGCCGGCGTGAGCCGGCCTTCTGGTGCTGCGATGGGATGGCGCTTAGGCCTTGGCCGTTTTCTTTGTGGGGGCGGCGGCGGGGGGAGCGGCGAGAACGACGGCCTTGACGCGGGCGTTGAGGCGGCCCTTGTAGCGGCTGGCGGTGTTCTTGTGCAGCACGCCCTTCTGGACGCTCTTGTCGAGCACCGAGACGGTGGTGCGGTAGACGGCGGTGACGGACTTCTTGTCGCCGGCGGCGAGGGCCTCGCGCATGAGGCGGAGGGCGCCGCGGAGCTTGGAGCGGTTGGCACGGTTGATGGCCGTCTTGGTGAGGGTCTGACGGGCGCGCTTGAGCGAGGAGACGTGGTTTGCCATGGTGCGAGGTTCTCTTTTCTTTTCCGTTGGGAAAGGGGGATGCTGGAGGAGGCTGGTGCTGAACCTGAAGCGCAGTGCAGCGGTTCCTCTGCACCTTTGATTGTATGGGGTATCGGGGGCCCGGTCAAAGCAAAGACGAACGCAATGTGCGCAATGGAGTGCGCGAAGGCCGCAATGTAAGACAGAGTCGCCGATGGTTCCATTCTTCAACTATTGGCTTGACGTGTATGCGGGTTGGGGGTTACTTTCCAACCAACATCGATATTCTATTGGCAACCCTCGCCAATCCGATGGCAGCAAAGCTCGCGGCAGACCGCGTGGCTGAAGGCTGCGGTCGGCCCGGAACCGATGAATCCCACAAAACATCTAACAGACTGAGACTCCGCTTGCGGCAGCTCTTGCACTCTCCTGATAGAGGTCAGGCCCCTACTTGGTAAAAAAATCGCTGCATCTCACTCCCGGAATTGAGCCGCTGTACGGCACGCGCGACGAGAACCTTCGTCTGATGGAAGATGGGCTGGATGTTCAGATCGATCTGCGATCCGACACGATCCAGGTGATGGGCGAGGCCACGGCGGTGGCCCGGGTGGAGGGAATCTTTCAGGATTTTGAGCACCTGCGACGGGTGGGGGTGCATCCGCACAACGGCGAACTGAATGCGCTGCTGAAGATGGTTATCGCGGACCCGGCGGTGACGCTGCGCGGGCTGGTGGAGAGCGGCAAACAGCGGAATGCGGGCGTGAAGCGCATGGTGCAGCCTCGCAGCGCGAATCAGCGCAAGTATGTGGAGGCCATCGAGTCCAATGACATGGTCTTTGGGCTGGGACCGGCGGGTACTGGCAAGACGTATCTTGCGGTCGCGATGGGAGTGAGCGCGCTGCTGGCCAAGAAGGTCTCGCGGATTATTCTGGTGCGCCCGGCGGTGGAGGCCG
>Ga0302320_10026073_pt1 | contig 11334 bp, 7 predicted proteins | sample Bog_T0_3_FD_202130 | JGI IMG/M metagenome (GOLD analysis project Ga0302320, IMG submission 202130) | Peat permafrost microbial communities from Stordalen Mire near Abisko, Sweden - Bog_T0_3 | ecosystem: Environmental > Terrestrial > Soil > Wetlands > Peat | place: Sweden: Abisko, Stordalen Mire... | reverse complement strand
AATTGGGTGTTTCAACAGCCCTAACAGCGTCACACTTTCTGGCGATTCTGCTGCGCTAGAGATAGTAAAAAAACGTCTTGACAAAGACGAGCACTTTGCCCGGCTTCTCCAAGTCGACATAGCTTACCACTCAAAGTTCATGGAAAGCATAGCTGCATGCTACGAAAACCTACTCTTACAGAATTGCGACTTTCAAGTTAACGCACAGTTGAGTCAAAAGGCGACAATGTATTCTTCTGTCACGGGCCGCCAATTGGACGAGGCCTGTAATGCTGCATATTGGATGAGTAACATGGAGTCACCGGTACTTTTCGATCAAGCCGTTCAAGCAATGCTATCCTCTCCTAGTCCTCCTGATCTATTGATTGAAGTTGGACCAAGTGGTGCACTAGCCGGTCCGATCTCTCAGATCACTGCACATCATAATTCTCCAGTAAAATACTGCGCAGCCTTGAGTAGAGGCAAAGACGCTGTAGAAGCGCTCTTTGCCGTGGCAGGACGGCTCTTCGTCTCTGGAGGAAATGTCGATTTGGCCAAGGTCAATTTGGATGAAAATGACCTTTCAGGCAGAAAAACACGTCTTATTGTCGACCTTCCGAACTATGTCTGGAATCATTCCACCAAGTACTGGCATGAGAGTGATTCTAGTAAGGATTGGCGTTTCCGCAAATTCCCTCATCATGACCTTCTCGGAGGCAAAGTGCTTGGGACCTCTTGGCAGTTTCCGTCATTCAGTAAGACGTTACGGATAAGAGACCAACCCTGGTTACGAGACCATGGAATGGGTTCCGATGTCATTTTCCCGGCCGCTGGTTTTATCTCCATAGCCATAGAAGCGATGTACCAAGGTTATAGTGCTCTTAGACTTGAGGCTGAGGCCCCCGCGGATCAATTATGTTATCGACTACGTAATGTCAGGTTCGACAAGGCTTTGGTTTTGGAAGAAGAGATTGATGCAAAAATCATGCTTAATCTCACGCCCCATCCTGGACCAAAAGAGACCTGGTATGATTTCAAGGTCGTCTCTTCGAATCAGGACTCGCGGACAGAGCACTCCTCCGGATTGATTCGAATAGAAAAGCTCTCCACCGAAGGTAACTTTAATTGTAATTTGTTTGAATTGTTCCGAAGAGCTGACATCGTATGACAGTTATATCCAAAGATAAGTTGGCGCCACTGAAGCTTGCCAAACCCGGTTCAGAATGGTACAAAGCATTTAACAGTATTGGATACCGATATGGGCCTGAATTTCAGAAAATACTAGCTGTCGAAGCTGTGACTGGTGATCCGACGACTCGAAATCATATTTCCTTGACGGAACCAGCCTCAGGCCTGGTTCAGTCTCGATACCCCATGCATCCATCCACCTTGGACGCATGTATTCAATCCTTCATCCCTTCAGTATGGTGTGGCGATAGATGCGCTGTTGATACAGTCCTCCTACCCGCTATTATTGATGACCTTATCATCACGAACGTACCAAGGAAGTCTGAAGTCGGCATCGCAATCGCGACTTCAAAATACTCGGGGAAAGGCCGAATAGACGACAAGAGAAATTGGTATACCGACATTTCAGTGCACGACCCAGAAACAGGGGACAAGCTCTTCATACTCAACGCTCTACGATACCACAAGCTCCCTATTGGTACAGACGCTGGTGCCGAGCACACTATCACCCGATCAATGTGGAACCCTGACATTACTTTCATTTCTGAAGAACAGCTTGCAAATATTGCTGCAGATAAATCCGCCTCTACTGTGCAGCGGATCGTTGATCTGATAGCACACAAGAAGCCAACCATGAAGGTCTTAGAGGTTGACTTGGGTTCAACAGACCCTTTCAGTATTTGGTTTGAGGAAGTCAATGAACGCTCGAGGCCCACTAGGGCCCTATACAGTACATACAGCTTCGTAACAGCGGATGCAAACAACTTTGTTGCCATACATGAAGTTTTGAGCCAACATCGAAACGCTGCGGCCACTCTCGTTGACCTGTCGGCGGTAGATTTTAACTTTGAGGAAAAGGAATTTGACCTCGTCATCATCAAAGGCGGCAAGCTGAACCAAAGAATACTAAAACCCGTCCTCCAAAATATACGAGGCCTGCTCTTGGATGATGGTTACGTCGTCCTAGCTGAGCGTTCCACCATTGCTATGGACTCCGGATCCGGATCAGACGAGGAAGTTGTTATTGTAAGTGATGTCAACGATTTGAGTGCTGACCAAATCGCAAGTATCGCCAAATCAAACAATTTCTACCGCACCGCCACCGTTTCTTCCGATTCCTGTACATTCGTACATATTTTTGCTGCCAAACCAATGACATCGACCCCTCGAAAGCCTCGGGAACTCATTGTTGCCAGTCTTACTAACCAAAAGCTTATACCAGAAATGAGAACAGCCCTACAAGAGGCTGGATGGGCTGTTCTAGAGTCGCCTCGTCCACTGGAGGATATCAAACCAAAGAGCACAGTCCTGATCCAAGACGAACTTTTCATGCCAGTTCTAAAATCTGTGTCCAACGCACAGTGGGACTCGCTCAAGTATCTTGTTTCTCAGGGCTGTAAAATTCTCTGGCTCACCCAAGGCTCCCAGATGAATGTTACCACGCCAGATAATGCCCTCATCCATGGCATGTTCAGGACAATTCGACAGGAAGACACCAGTCTGCGTCTCATGACTCTAGATGTGCATGCAAGCAACGACCCCGCTACTATACAAGCAGTAGCGAATGTCTTGGAAGTCCTTGATGGGACTCCTTCCAAGATTTTCGTAGACAACGAGTTTGTTGAGCGCAATGGTATTATATTCGTGAACAGAATAGTCCCAGATAAGCTGGTCAACCAATTCAAGGAAGATGAAAGTGGCGGTGGGGCACAGCCTGTAATCAAATCTCTTCGTAGTGTCCAAGGAGTTGCGAATTTGAGGGCTGAACGCCTCAACAGTCTCGACGCTCTTCATTACACGGAATCCCCACAGATGTCAGTGGAGAACGGACGTGTAGAAATCGAAATAATTGCGGCTGGACTGAATCCCAAGGATCTCGCCGCTACGCAAGGTATCATTCCGGAGAACGAGCATCTCCTCGGCATGGAAGGATCTGGGGTTGTAACGAGAGTCGGTAAGAATAGCGGGGCATATAATGTTGGCGATCGTGTCGCCATGGCGATACAACCAACCTTTGCCAATCGTGTACAATGTCCGGTTCAATATATACACCAGATACCAGACTGGTTGTCGTTTGAAGAGGCGGCGACTATACCGATGGCCTACCTCACGTCGATGTACTGCTTGTTCAACGTTGGAAACCTCCAAAAAGGCCAGTCTATCCTTATCCACTCAGCTGCAGGTGGTGTTGGCATCGCATCAATCTATCTTGCCAAGCACATAGGTGGTGAGATTTATGTAACCGTGGGCAGCGACGAGGAGCGTAGTTTCTTGAAGGAGACCTTTGGCCTTCGCGACGATCAGGTATTCTCCTCCAGAACGACTGAATTTGCCGGGAAAATTAAGGAAATCACACAGGGAATGGGGGTCGACCTCATTATCAATTCTCTTCCTGGAGAGTTATTGGATGAGTCGTGGAGGATATGCGCAGATGGTGGAACCATGGTTGAGATTGGCAGTAAGGACATTATTGATCGACATTATTTGTCCATGGAGCCGTTCGGCCGAAATTGTTCGTACAGGCCAGTAGATTTTTCACACAAAGCAATCTCGACATCGGTTGTCGCCAGCTTGATGACTCGATGCTTCGAATTGCTCCAAGCGGGGTACATCAAGCCCATTAACCCAATCACGCGCTTTGGGTTTGATAGCATCCCAGAAGCTTTTGCCTACATGCGCGACGGTCAGTATGTTGGCAAGGTAGTAATCACAGATGGCGAAAGGGGGATCACAGCGAACGTACCTATCCGGCCAACAATGCGTGTGGTATCTCTTCAGCCAAATGTGAGCTACTTGATTGTGGGTGGACTCAAGGTATGTAGAACAGACTTTTTTTGATATATACAAGCTAACAGCGTCTATCAAGGGAATTTGCGGAAGCTTGGCTGTGGATATGGCGCAGCATGGTGCGAAGCATATAATCGCCATGACTCGGAGTGGTATTTCGGATGACATATCTCAAGCAATCGTCAGAGACTGCAATTCGCTTGGGTGCGAAGTTCAAGAAGCAAAAGCCGATGTATGCAACGCAGAGGATGTTGAGCGTGCTTTCAAAACAGCATTGCAGCCTATTGGGGGGATCGTACAAGGAGCAGTGGTACTTAGAGTAAGAGAGCCCTATCCTCGTTACTATTGGGACAACGAGCTAATTTTTCCTTATCAGGACAAACCGTTCGAGGTCATGACTCTTGAAGATTACTATACTGCGGCCTCGGCAAAGGTAGAAGGGACCTGGAATCTTCACAGATCTAGTCTCGCACACAAATCTCCCATCTCATTCTTCACTCTTCTCTCAAGTATGTCTGGTGTCATCGGACAAAAAGCGCAAGCCAATTACTCCGCAGCCAACGTTTTCATGGATGCTTTTTCCAATTACCGCCACTCCCAGGGTCTCCCAGCCCACTCACTTGACCTGGGCATTATCGAAGAAGTTGGGTTTGCAGCTAGGGAAGGTGGGATACAAGATCGAATGTCCATATAACCGGGTTCCTTATCTTACAGTCCCCAATCTTGAAATAGGTGCTTGCAGACAGCCATGCAGTTGCTTCGCTCCCTAAACCCGAGAAATTGACCTCAGTTCTCTTAAGACTTTCAAAATTAAGTAAAAGCTGACTTCCCAATCATTATTAGGGACGACAAGATCTGGCAAGGTGTCAACGAGAGTATGGTCCGTCGCATGTTCAAATATTCAATTCTCCAGCAAACGCAGCCAATAAACCCCGACAGTGCAACTCAGCTCATCATAGGTATTTCACTGCCACAGCGTAAGGGCTCGGATCTTGAGAGCGATGCCCGATTTAGCCCCTTGTTCATCAACGATAGTTTGGGAGACCAGCATAAAAATGCCAAAGCAGGAGATGAGAATGCGAAAGCGGTCCAGGACTTTTTGCTGCTGTATCGTAGTAAAGCAGACAAAGGAACCCTGGTGGCGGCGGGAGTGGAGGTGCTGAACAGGCAGTTTATGAAGACGTTGCGGCTGACTGAGGCCATGGAGCCAGCGAGGAGTCTGAGCGCATATGGGGTGGACAGCTTGAGCGCGGTGGAAGTCAGGAATTGGGTGCGTATCGAGCTTGGAGTGGAATTAACAACATTGGATATCACGAACGCGACCAGCCTTTTTGGATTGTGTGAAAGGTTAATTGCAAAAATGCCGGTGGTGGAAGTGGAGTGAGGGTTGGAGTTTGCTTATATATGTCGTCTTTCGTCTAATTTGGTAGGATTTTCTTAGCGAAAATGAAAGTAAATATATAGTAATAATTATCAATGTGAGCCGATAAGGCAGATATTAAATGTTAGCACCGCTTTAGGCTAGGGTAAGGAGATGTCGATTATTAAGAAAAGATATGAAGATGGGGAAATACCTCTTTTCTTAAAATTAATTTGCGGCTACCGTCAGCCGCGCTATCACGTTCACGCCAACTTGACCTCGGTCTCTCAGGAGAACAGCTGAAATTGGCCCGTGGCCCTATATCTGCCAATAAAAGTTAGGTAATTTGGACTATCATCATTCGCTGCTCTGGCGCCACTAACAACCATGGAACCTAAAACTTTGGCATTGGATCTAATTGGCCCATTGTTACTGACACCCCCTACGCTGGCCTGTGCTCAAACCTTTAAATAATTCAATTGCAATAAGAAATAAATTTTATAAGTACTTTTATATATATATATATATATATATTATATATTGTAAACTCATGATATTAGAAAGCATACAATGGTCTAAGGACTCACATACCAAAGAGTTGACACTAAAATGTGGTCGCTTAATGACTAGGATGCTTCCTTCTAACAGCTTTGACGCCAGTGGTCTGACAATTTCTCTCCTGAATATCAATAATAGGTAACTAACCGCATTGAGTGCGATGCTGCGATGCTAGTATGTATGTACCCTTCTTCATACATATATATTAGCAACACATATCTTGAACTCTCCGCAGGGTAAACCATAGCTGTTTCATTACCTACACTTGTGCACAGGAACATAATATTTAATGAAAGCTTGACTCCATGACGCAATCGATCGATATGATCTAGTATCAAGATGAAATTACAAGTATAATCAGTTCTACTGATGGTTAGCATCCCCAGCCCCTAAGTCCTGACTGCCAAATATGCCGACGGAAGATGAAGGTTTGGGAGAACCCTACGAGCACATAAAGTATGGCAAAATTGTGTGTACGGCTCTCTGGATCGTGGAGAGAGTAAATGAGATGGCCAGTCCGTTGGGAGGATCGCATGGTACTGATGTTCAAGCTGCAGAGTTGGAGAGCTGCTTTGATTATTTGAAATATCAATGTACACAAGTTGACCCAGAAAAGTGTTCACACTGAACAAAGACGAATATCTCAGACCATACGTTTTACGCCGACGTGGCAGCTGCAAGACAGTGAAGTAAGCACGGCTCCAAAGCAGCATGGACGGATGTTGGTGGAGCCTCTGAAGATTTCTTCAGGTTGGGTTTTCTAACTGGTGTCTTAACTAAACTCAAAATTGAACACGAAGTTACAAACTATCAATTAATGAGATATAGAAATAAATAAAAAATTTGAGAATACAATTACTTGACTTGAAATAACTTGAAATGTTCATTTATATTCCATTTAAACCTTAAGGTAGGGTATACCATTTCTCTTCCAGGCACGTATTCACTGAAACCGTAAATACCTAGTTTTCATTCTACTCAAAACCCCAACCATTATGCCCCCACGAATACTCAAAGGTCGTGAAATCAGAATAAGCCATTAGTGCATTATATTAATTATACGAATACATCTGGTAGAAGAATTTGCGTTGTTATATTAGAGGCCTCGTATGTTCTTGTCCAACTACTACTTCAGAAGCTCAAGGACTTTGAATATGACAGCGAGATTTCACATATCTATAAGTGTTTTTTGAATTGCACCTGGTCCCTCTACGGTTGCAAAACAGCAGCGACTTCTCGAAAACATAACGGCCTTAAATAGCTTAGCCAACCGGACGAGTCTCATTGTTCCACATCAGCGTCGAATGGACCCTGTTTGGGAATGAGAGGATATGGTTCTGCATGGCCAGTTAACCCATTCAATGAACTCCAGTTCATCACTGACCAGTCTAACTGATCCACGCTGACATCTGGATCTAACGCAGCCAGTCCAGGCATGCGAGAGTAGACTCCTGGATCCATCGCTGCGTAGCCGCTTTGCATCTCTATGCCATATATGTGACTACCGAAGTCCATCGGCGTCGACATTAGAAAGCCATCGGCGTCTGAACCAATATCATCATGTGGGTGTTCTGCGTTAGTATCTTGTACACTTTGTGCCGCTAATCGCCTGAGGGATGACACGAATTTCGGTGGCGTTAGTGGTTCTCTCTGTTGTCTAAAAGCTGCCTCGCGAGCTTCCCAAGCCTGGAAGACCAGTTTGGCGAAGATTTTGTGGAATGGATTGTTATCAATATGTTGTGGAGTGATGAACCGAGCCTCGTAGTTATCGCTCATAATTTCCCAGGCTTTTTCAGCCTGCCCAATGACAGGTCGCCTTCTGAGGTCCTGGAGGATTTGAATGTATGCGGGAAATGGAAATTCGACCTGAACTAGCCAAATAAATCCTTGAGTGAGAGGGGAGGTCATGAGTTTTGTATCGCACTCAAGCCTATTAAACGCATGGTAAATGGCAGTATCGCGCTGCGCCTCCGTTTGATGCATGGATGAGTTAAGACATTTGGAATGGTATTCCGCAAGCCGATATTTAGCAAGAAAAGCTCGTGCTGTCCAGATCGTCATGAAGTGAAGTGGGTTCTCCGGGTCGCAGGACTTAAGATATTTGTCCTCAATCAGCTTCTCCAGGGCGACTAGCTCACTAGCCCCTGATATTGAACCATCTTGAACATCCTTAGCAATTGGCTTCAGAACGGGAGCGGTAAAATCAAGGTAAAACATGGTATTGCGGATGAAGTCTCCAAGCTCGCCTCGCACAACGGCGAAAAGCGCCTCGGTGGATTTTCCCAAAACTTCTGGTGGCTCTTTCATCTCTAGTCGGAGATCATAATCATTTACATTGAGAGGAATCCTACAGTCCCAAGTGGGAGCTAATTTTGTGGTTTTATAGTCGGCCAACTCGCCAATGCGACTATCGAAGAGTACGAGAGACCACCAAAGCCTCCGGCGCATTTCGGCCTCGAGGACATTACATTTGGATAGGTCTGATTCATTAGGAATGCCCATGCGTTCTGCAATGCGCATTGCAATGCCAAGTATAGAGGACAGAGATCGAGGAACTATCTTGAATCTGACTGACACCTAAATTTGTTGGTAAGTAAAAACATAGTCACAGGGAAGACTTACTAGGTATAGATATAATGCAGTCAAGCAGTCGCGATTGTCACAGCGTAGAAATTTGCAGTTTAACAAAGCTTGCTGGCAGCCAAATTGGTACCTCGACAATAGATCCTCCTTTGAATAACCAAATATAGCCTGAACTTCATCCGGTTTAAGACTTAGAGTGGCCATACAGTAAATGCTGAACATAAGCGCCTCTAGGGTGGAGCTGATATTTGTCACATTACTCACAGCTTCTATGATGCGTCCTTGCAAGGTGGGAGTGTGTGTGACCTTGAGCAACGGGTTGACATTTTCTAGGTAAGTCTGCCAAAGCCTTAAGATCTGGGCCGGTTCGGGATGTAAAGTAGAGAGATCAACGGTCGTATTTTGGAATCCAAACAGAAAGTAGTCATCGTTTTCCAAGCATTCATCCCACGCCTTCGTGACCAGAACCTGGCTGAACTCATCATGCTCGGAATCGCTGTCATGCTGGGGGTCTTGGAACTATTTTGATTGTTAGTAGAGTTTGAATGACACAGTATAAACCGTACCCCTTGATTCAAGGCGCACCACATGTTCCTGGGAGACTTAGTGAACATAAATTAGCATCTTAAAGAGCGCGTACTTAGCTTCATAGACTGTATTGGACTTAATGGTTGTCGCGGGAGGTGACCAATCTAGTCCCACAGCTCCTAGATGTTCATCGTCTGAATCATAGGCGCGCTCCGCATTGAGAAGCCTCGCCTCTCCCGATGGATGATCAGAGAGCGGTTCGAATTTGATGTTATTACGACGGAGCAAATCCTCATACTTACGGAGACGTTCTAGTAGCTCTCGCTCTGGGAACCTGCGTCTCCGTCTGCGTGTAGCAAGCGTTGCTGGTACACATTTCGTGCGAGACCTTATGCAATGTGCGCATGGAAACTTACGATCGCATTTCACCTTCCGTTGCCTTGATGATTGGGAAGTCAGCCTTTGCCTAATTTAGAAGGCTTCGGGAGAAATAAAGTATATTTTTCCTGTTTTCGGCGAAGCGAGTACATAGCTGTATGTAAGCATTCATTTAAGGGTTGGATAGCGTGAAATAAAGAACTTAATTGGACGCACTGGCAGAGAACGCATGCAAGCACCCGTTGGGGTCTCGAACTTTGGAGAGCGGGTTGGGGAGGCGAAGTAGAAGCCATGTCTTATGTGGTGAGGATCGTCGATATCGACTTAGGTATGCAAATGCTGAGACTAGGTGTGCTGATTAACGCAGTTCCAAGATTGTTAGAGAGAGGCAACATGGCATATGGCATACCTTAAAGTTAGCTGTTGACAATATGATGTCATGTGACGAAATTCCGGGGTTAAAAAACCCCGAGTTCGACAACTTCTTTCTTTCAGAAAATCAGCCATAATTCTAAGGATATTTCTCCTCTAAATATTTTTAAGCATGTCCACTCGAATACATACCTAGAGCCCATTGTTCCACGTAACTATAGAACATGATCTCAGTTGGTAGAATCGAATATGGAGTCGGGTTTCCATGCAGGGGAGACGGACTACTTAATTTCGCAAACCTCCCTCAAACCAACATACACCGGATCAGCTAAATCATTTTTGGTTCAGGAGTTGGCTGTGGATGTTAAATCTCTAGCCTGGCCGCCCAGATCATTTTGTCGAGCATCGACCACCTTCTTGGCCTAGCCCTGATTTTGCATATGCAGCAACTTAAGAATTCCGTGTTCCTCTCTATCGCTCAAAACCTATTCACAGACAAGCTCGGCAAAGTTCTCTCGAGGATTGCTAGTTTGAGATTGCTTCTGGGGCTGCGGGGGCCGAGTTGGGAAGAGGGAAAGGGAAAGAACCAGGGGGTAAAGTGGCTTAATGCAGAACATGAAAAAAAAACTTGGCTAACAAGAGGTTACATTGAAGACCCATTTAGAACGAATATTCAATAAGCTGTTATGCTTTTTTAATTAGATTATATCTATTTCGACCATGTCACTCCGATGAAATGAATCTTGAGATTTTCTAATATTTCGTAAAATACACATAAGCAAAATTTATATCTATGAACAATTCAGATGTTCCTCATTCAAGTAATCCTTTATTTTTTTAAGCTCGTGACATGAGCCTCAGCGAATTGAAATAAGTAGACGCTAGTTGTATGATATCTTAGGGATGCGTATTTTGAGAACGGTCTACAAGTCCTACAAATTACCCTTTCATCCTGGTTGACGTCGAAGCGATAATCTCTGCTCTTGAATTTCGCTTTTCGCTTTTCGCTCACGGTCTATAGGTGCTGCATCCCCAGAACCATGCGCATCACCTCTTCTTAGCATGCGTGCGTGTATCAACATGCCAGACGATTTTCTTCACCCCATCATTTACGAGTGGAGAGAAGTTCGCAATGAGGAGAGCGAAAAATAACCGGATGAATGCTATGACAATCCATGCAGTGAATAACTGTTTTAGGTTAATTTCAATTGCATTTATGTGCCTAGAGAGGAAGAAGTAATCCCTACATTTTGCTAAAGATGAGTCTTACGTTGTAGAACTATATTGGCAAGGGCCATAGTGAAACTTCCCCATCGAAATTAGCCTTCAATCAGTGTTGGATTTGTACTTCAGAAGCGAAGATCTAATATCCATATAGTATTAGAATACTAACTTACACCAGCCTACTAAACAGCAACTTTTAATATCCGCTTCATATAACCCCCACCCTAAAGCTAAAATATGCTTCCTCGTCAAACCTATGTGAATCCTCCTCTCCCCCAGCCTGATACGTTTGATCTTCAAGATTTCAAAAATCAAATTCCTGATGCCAGGTATATATACGCATCTCAAAACGTGGAGACCGCATCCTCTTCAACCTT